>Ga0137412_10000773_pt1 | contig 23660 bp, 19 predicted proteins | sample CZODoug2_1_16fun_FD_122160 | JGI IMG/M metagenome (GOLD analysis project Ga0137412, IMG submission 122160) | Vadose zone soil fungal communities from Angelo Coast Range Reserve, California, USA - CZODoug2_1_16fungal (Hybrid Assembly) | ecosystem: Environmental > Terrestrial > Soil > Vadose zone... | reverse complement strand
CGAATTCGTCACACCCGGCGCGACTGGCTCCGCGGATCCACTGGGCTGCTGGGATTCGTCAGCCTGCTGGGATTCGTCAGCCTGCTGGGATTCGTCAGCCTGCTGGGATTCGTCAGCCTGTTGAGATTCGTCAGCCTGTTGAGATTCGTCAGCCTGTTGAGATTCGTCAGCCTGTTGAGATTCGCCGGACTGTTGGGATTTGCTGGGCAGCGCCGGTTCGGTGACGGTGGCGTTGCCGTCAAGCAGGCTCCTCGGCGCATTCTCCGTCGTGGGATATTTCGACAGGTCGACCGTGTTGAGCAGCCTGTCGAGCCGCGGCGCGGCCACCTGGCCCGCCTTCTCCGACCCGTGTAGCAGGGTGGTATACGCCAACCCACCGATCAGGTTTGGAACGAACTCCTTCTTGTACCGGTCGCCGAGCGTCTCCTTCTGATCCGGTGCGCTGTCGTCGAGCAGATACTCGGCAAGAGGCGCCACAGCGGCGCCCACCGCGCTGTGGCTGGTGTCTTTGCCGAAGCCCATGAGCGTCCTGGTAAACAGGTTGCTCGCGGCATTCTTCGGCAGGATCTTTTCCAGCGCCAACCCGAGCGGCCCACCGACAGCGGCACCGAAAACGCCCATCAAACCGGCGACTTCGGCGTCGTGCAGCAGCTCGCCGCCGTTCCACTGTCCTGTTGACAGCATCGCGAGCGCGTCAGGTAGTACCATTTGCGGTATCTGCCGAGTTACGATATTTATTGCGGAGCTGGTGGCAAACCGGGTCAGTTGCGCCAGTATCTGGATCGAGGCGTCTTCGGCACCGATTGCCATGATTCGCTCGGCCAGGCTCAGCATTGCGCCCGCCACCCACTCCGCGACCTCCGCGGCGAGGCGTTGCTCGGCAATGGTCGCAGTGATAATCCCGACCGGGCCGCCGAAGGCCGCGGCAATGGCGACGGCCGCCATAATGGCGGCATTCACCACGGCGGTAAACTCGATACGCCTCTTGGTAAATTCGGTCTGGTCCGCGGTGCTCCCGAGCTTCTGACCGATATCCGCGGAAACCTTTTGCAGGCCGCCGATCCCATTTGCGGCAATATCCCGGGCCACGTCGGAGATCTGCTTCCCGGTCTGGCTGAACGACGCCGCGGCAAACCCGGCCCCACCCTGTGCGGCCAGAACCGCCGCCTCATCTAGCGTCTTGGCCAGCGCGTTGTAGGCGGTTGCCCCGTCCCGCAAAACGTCTTCGTTCAGGCTCGGCCAGGAGAATTGACCGGCGAGCAACTCGACAACAATCACCCATAATGGGTTGTCAACCGGCTCGGGTACGCTCATCGTCAGTCGGTCCGGTCCGGCATATCCCGTCTACGGCTACGCACGCAGCTGTCGTGCTGCGCTATCGTCCTGTTCTTGGAACGCGCCGACCGCCTCCTTGCCTTTCGCGGCCAGCGCATCCAGGGCCGTCTCGACTTTCGGGAACGCGTCCTTCAGCTGCTGTACCGGCGGCAGGTACCACTTGCGGAGCGCATCCGCATCCTCGCCCGCTACATTGACGAACTGTGCCTCTGCGGCCTCAATAGCCGGCCGGTGCGTATCCCAGGCCGCGCGCACCATGCGGGCCGCCTCGGCGAGATTGGCTGCGGCGGCCGGCGCGGCGGCCGGGTCGATGTTAATGCCATCTGGACTCGTCATTTAGTGCTCACCGCGCTTTCCCGACGCCTGCTGCAATACCGCGTCAAAGTCGATTTCCCCGTGATCGCCCCGCGGCGTGTTCTCCGGCAGCAGTGGCGCGGTCAGCTCGACCATCCGGGCTGTCACGGCCGACGTTGCCTCGCGGATAGCGCCGGCAATACTTGCCGCCAATGCCTTTGCGTCTGTCGTGCGGTAGATCCGAGGATCCAAGGCAAGCTCCTTGAGCTCACCGCGAGCTCCGATCGTGGCCGCCACGAGGCCGTCAGCGGAGAATGCCGTCTCCGACACCTCTTCCATGCTGCGGCGCAAAGCAGCCAGGTCGTGTTGCAGCTTCTCGTACCGCAGCTCGTAGCCGGACTGAATGTCCTCGAGCGCGTCGCGGTTGAGCTGGCCGGTCATTTACTCGACCTCCCGGTTATGGACGGCGCTTTCGAGTGTCCCGGCCGGGGTAGCAAATCGGCACGGGTCTGGCCTCTTGCTGCCAGACCGGCCGTGATCCTGTCGCACCGGAAAGAATAGGCCAATGCGAGGCACTAGATATCTTCCGGTTCTGGCGCTTGTCGCCGCGGGCACGTTTGGTCCTGCCACCGCGGATGCAGCGCCGCCACCGAAGGGCGCCTGCCTTAATCCGGCCGCCGGCGGTCAAACCGTACGCCAGGTGCCGTGGGCCGAAAAGCTGCTAGGTGCGGAACGTGCGTGGCCGTTCAGCACCGGCGCCGGTGTATTGGTTGCGGTGGTCGACTCGGGCGTCGACAACGACCATCCGCAGCTGGCCGAGCCGGGAAAGGTGCTACCCGGATATGATTTCATTCGGCATTGGCCGTACGCCGACTTCGACTGCATCTCACACGGCACGGCGGTGGCCAGCATCATTGCCGCCGACACCGAGTCTAGCGTTGGGTTTCACGGGATCGCTCCTGGCGCCCGGATCCTGCCACTGCGGGTCAGCGAGGCCGAGCCCGACGACAACGGTACCGGCGCGGCCGTGAATCCGAAGGTCTTCGCACGGGCAATTCGCTACGCGGCCGACCAGGGCGCGCGGGTGATCAACCTATCGGTCGTGATGTATCAGGATGTGCCGGCCGTACGTGCGGCCGTGCGGTATGCGCAGGCAAAGGGGGCGCTCCTGGTCGCGGCCGCCGGAAATCAGCATCAGAATACCGGTCACGACGCAACCCCTTACCCCGCGGCGTATCCCGGCGTGATCGGGGTCGGCGCAATCACCATCGACGGTTCCCGGCTACCCCAGTCACAGGTTGGGTCCTATGTGGATCTGGTCGCACCCGGCGGCGGCGTGCTCGCGGCCACCCGCGAGCATGGATACGTTTATTGGGACGGAACGAGTTTCGCGACACCGTTTGTCAGCGGTACCGCGGCCCTCATACGCGCCGAATATCCCAAGCTGAGCCCCGCGCAGGTCGCCAGCCGGCTGCTCGCGACGGCTGATCCGGCTCCCGGCGGCCCCGACAGTACCGAGTATGGGCACGGCGTGGTCGATCCCTATCGCGCGGTGACCGAGAGCCTGCGCGGCGCCAATCCCGCGGCCGTAAAGGCGCCGCTGGCCAAGCCGACGCCCGATCTCGCGGCGCAACATCGGGTTGCCCAATCACGGCACCGCGCGGCATCGGCCGGCCGGATCGTGGCGTACGCATTGTTAATTGCATTTGGCGTTATCGTGCTGGCGGTGGTGCGGCCATTCCGACGCCGCCGGCCGACCGCTCCGCCAACCGGCGGCAACTGGCGCTCGTAAGCGCGCACAAGCGGCGACCCCCGGGCATTACGCTCCGGGGGCCGCTGCGGGGGGCGAGCAGAGAATGCCCTCAGTGGACTTGACGGGCCAGCGAGGAATCCAGCTCCGTGGTGGTGTTGCTGTGTGTCACGAACGCATTTGCCAACTGCGTGTGGCTGCCGTTCAGCGTTCCCACCGCGGCGTTGAGCGACTGGTGTGCTTCCTGAATGCTCGTGTCGTTGAGGCCGGCCATTTGCAGCGCCGGGTTCTGCACGATCCTGGTGACCGCCTGCTGGTGGTTCTCAATGCTGGCGACGGTCGCCCTGATCGCATTGGCGTGGTCCTCGATCACCTGCGGCGTTACCTTGATGAGAGACATCGAATGTGACCTTTCTGGTTGATGTGTGAGCGCCGCGAGTTAGGCGTTGAGCACGCTCATGTTGGATCCGCTGGTGCCCGGCACCGCGCGCATAACCGACTGCTGCGCGTCCTGGTCGGCCGCCGCCTGCGTATTCGCCGACGTGACCATGTGGTCACCGTGCTGCGACAGCCGCTGCGCCTGACGCTGCACGTCGACATGCAGGGTGTCGTGGGCGGCGAGGCCAGCGGTAAGTGTGCCGCCCTGCAGGCCGGCCGGCAGGTTCTGCGTCAGGTTGCGCAGCCGGTTCATGTCGCTGATGATGCCGTCGGAATGCGTCCGCAGGTCTCGCCCGGCCTGAATCTGAAGGGCTGCATCCGCACTGACGGTCTGGGATGGACTGGTCATGGGCTTCTCCCACGCATGCTTGTGGCACCGATTGGTTTCCGGTGCGCCGTATGTCGCCACAATCTGGCGACAAATTCACCGTACGAACGGAAATCCAGCCACAACAGGGGCGCGACAACTTCCTGCCAACCAGCTCAATGCGGCCGCCGGGCGATGGCCGGATCCAACGCAGGACCCTCGGGGATTCGCGCGGCGAGATCGGCCGGTACGCGAATCGGCTTCACGCCGTCATATCCGAGGGTTTTCAGAACGTCCGTGCTGGGCACCGCATATCGAATACCCAGGTCGGTGATCAGCGAGATAGTGCCGGCGGCCGCGCTGCTGTTTGGCACCACGCTGACCAACGCGGCCCGGCCGGGCGGCACCACGATCCGATCGGCCAACGGCGCACCGGCCGGCGAATGTTCCGGTGTCGTCTGGCCGGAGGCGGGCACGGCGGCGCCGACCGAGATCGTCGGCACCGGATTGCCAGCGGTGAAGGCGGCACAGACGGCCGCGGTAGACGAGGTCGGTTGGACGAACGCCGGGCGCACCCGCGGCGGGTCGGCGCGGTTCGTCGAGTCCGGTGCCTGGCCGGCGAGCGTCACCTCCGCCGGGTCGAGCCCGATCGCGTGCGCGGATTCGCCGGGATACGCCAGACGCGTGACCTTCGCGGCGAGCTGAATATAGAACTGGAACGGGCTGATTGGGACCAGGCGGCGCTCCTGGGCGAGGTAATACTGACTGACCGTACTCGAAACCCGTACCACGAAAAGTTGACCGATGCGCGTCTCCGGCCGCGACGGCAACGCGCTCGAGCGATAGCCGGCGTACGGCACCGACAGCGGCCGAATCGAGGGACCGGCCGGCAACACGTCTACCCATGCCGCGGCGACGTCGATCCGCGACTCATCGGCCAGCGCCAGCCCGGCCGACACTGCGCGCTGGTCGGCAATCTCATGCCGATAGCCGTGCCAGAGCAGGTATTCTTGGCCGGTTGACGGTACGTTCAGCAGGGTCGCCCGATCTCCTACTGCTGATCCACCGTCGGCGCCGCGGCCAATCAGTAGTACGGACTTATTGGTTCGGCCGCCGGCATTGTTCGTGCCCGGTTGCGCGCACATCGTCCACGGCGCCCCCAGCAGGTGTTTGCTGTCCGGCAGTTCGTCCGGTGCGCCGGCAATTCCGACCAGCGGCCCGCGCGGCAGGCCGACCAGCGCATTCCGGCTGACGAGCTGGGTGCCGGTATGCTTTCCCAGGATCAGCAGCGCGGAGCTGTAGTTCGAAACCGGATTCAACCGCCCGTTCAAATAGACAAAGCGGTTGCCGGTTTCCTTTTCGACAATGACCTCTTTCCCGGGCTTGAACGCCTTTCCGTGGACGGGCACGATCAGGCCATAAACACCGACCACGGCCAGGGCAAGCAGCGCCAGCGCGAGACTGCCGAAGCCCGACACCGCGGCGCGCCGAAATGGCGGTCGCTCCGGGTCGGTCTGGTGCACGATCAGCGCCGAAACGACCCGCTGTTTCAGGAACTGATGTGCCTGCAGCTCGTCCCGTCTGGAAGCCACGCCCTAGTCAGCCCAGTCCACGCAACCGGCCGTACAGGCCCAATACCGCGCAGGTAACCGGCAGCGCGGCCAGGACCACCAGCACCTCGACGATCTCGACGTACCGGCGCAGGTACGGGCCCGGGGCGCGATGGCTATAGGCCAGACCGATCATGATGGCCACCGCGCCAAGTCCCAGTAGTACCGGCCCGGTGACCGCCAACCGCATATCGGAATCGCGCATGGCCGGCCCGAGTAGCAGTGCCGCCACGCCGGCCAACGCGGCGAGCAACAGCGGCAACCGCTGCCGGACGATCGGATAGATCCGGGACCGCAGCATAAATCCGGTCGACATAATGATGACGAGCCAACGGGTGGAATTCGTATAGTCGCGGACCAGCACGGCCGCGCATACCGCCGAAATTGCCGACGCACCGATTAGCAGCCCGGTGAACAATCCGTCGGCGCGCGCCACCGCGGCATAAACTGCCGGCCGCGGTGGCAACGGATCGTCCCGGAGCAGGTCCGCCGGTGACCGCGGCAGCGTCGGCATCGGCAGCCGCCCCAACCAGATCGCGAGCGTGCTGAAAAGCGGCAATGCGAGCAACGACACCGAGGTGAGAATCGCCGCCGCCCGAACCGGTGACATACCCTCGGTGCCGACCAGCCAGCCGCCGATCATGCCGAATATCCCAGCCACAATCGCGGTCACAAAGAACGCGCCGTCGTCGCCAATGCCGAGATAGCCGAGCAGCCCAAAGAGAAGCAGTACCGCGCAGGCGACTTCAAGCCGTGTCGCGCTCATATCAACCACAGTGGACAGTGGCCCGTGCTCGGCCTGCAGCAGGGCGCCGCCGACAAATGCGTACGGCAACGCGATCAACCCTACGATCGTCCCGGCCGCCGAGTCGCCGAGGCTGCGGGACAGCACTACCCCGGCCAGTATGAGGATCACTGCCTGACCCAGCGCCCACCGGCTCGCCGTCGCCCAGTCCGGACCGGACCGGAAGACCGCGACCATCGCCAGTGACATCGTCAGCGCGCCGACCGCCAGCCCGAACTGGCGGGTCATCCGATGGGTCCAGACCCGGTTGCGACGCCGCGAGCCGGACGCGATCGCGTCGACCAGATCGTCGTAGTCGAGCTCCGGCCACTCCTGCCGGCCGGGCACCAGGTGCAGCACCTCGCCGTCCCGGATCCGGTGCGAGCCAAGCGTTTTGGTTGAGGACAGGGCCATGCCATCGGTACGCCGCAGCAGCCAGCCACCGTGCTCGACGCCGTCGTCGGCCAGCTCCTCGCCGCCGTGCTGCAACAAAACCGGCAGCATTTCGGCCACCGCCACGTTTTCGGGCAGCGCCAGGTCGATGCGCCGTCGCGGCGCGGCGACGGTAACCCGGACCAGCCCTACCGGCGCGGTCATTCTGCCCCGTCTCCCTTGAATACTGGCGATTCCGTGCGTACTTCATCGAACAATGGCAGGAAGTACGCCTACCGAACGGGCAATGGCAGCAACCTGCCGGGCTTCTCGCCGGCGTTTCCGAACCGCCCTAGGGTCGGTCGAGCCGGAAGGAGCTGTCGTGGGCACGATCGTGGTACGCCGGCCACCGCGCCGGCCAGCCCCGGAGCTGCCCTCGGGCGAGGTAGTGCTCGAGGCACCACCGGAGATTCCACGCTCCGGCGGGCGGCAGTGGGGTCAGATGCTGATGTCGGTGCCGATGATGGCCGGCTCAGGTGCGATGGCGCTGATGTTTACCGGCGGCTCGTCGGGCCCGCTGCGGATCGTGGTCGGTGGACTATTCGGGCTGTCCGCGCTCGGAATGGTGGGCATGGGGCTGATGTCCGGCGGCGGCGCCAGTAAGGCCGATATGGCATATGCGCGGCGCCAATACATGCGCGGGTTGTCCCAACATCGAGTACGGGTCACCCGCGCGGCCGATGAACAACGCACCGCGATGGCGTATTTACATCCGGCCCCGGACGAGCTGTGGTCGGTCGCGAGCAGCTACCGACTGTGGGAACGCCGTCGTGATGACGTCGATTTCGGCGTGGCCCGTATCGGCTACGGATCGCAGACTTTGGCGACGCCGCTGGTGCCGCCGGCGACGCGCCCATTGGAGTCGCTCGAGCCATTGTCCGCAGTGGCATTGCGGCGCTTTATTACCAGCTATACGTCGGTCCCCGGGCTGCCCGCCGCAATGGCCGTCAACGGATTTTCCCGGGTATATGTCCAGGGTGAACCGGAACGCGCGCGCGGTCTGACCCGGGCCGTACTGGCTCAGCTCGCGACCTTTCACGCGCCGGACGACCTGTTGATTGCGGTATGCACCGACTCGCAGCTTTACGACCAGTGGGAGTGGGTGAAATGGCTCCCGCACGCGCTGCATCCCTCCAAGACCGACGCTCTCGGCCAGGTGCGGCTTTTCGCTCCCGCGGCGACCACTCTAGAAGCAATTCTCGATGACCTGCTCGCCGATCGTCCGCGGTTCGATCCGGGCGGAAACCGTTACAGCGGCCCCCATTTGGTGATTGTGTTGGACGGCGGCGATGTGGTCGGCTCCGATCATCTTATGACCGACGGCGGCATCGAGGGCGTGACCGTGTTGGACCTGTCCGGCCTGCCGCCGCGACTGCTCGACCCCGCGGTCGTGGTATTCGATATCGACGACGACGGCGTACTGGTATCCGAAACCGTGGACGACGAGGTGGAGATTGGGTACGCGGACACCTTGTCGGTAATCGCGACCGAGGCGTTGGCGCGGCAGCTTGCGCCGCTGCGGCTCTCGGTCGCCGGTCCGGGTGAGCAGCCGCTGAACAACGAGCTGGGATTGGCCGAGCTGCTCGAGCTCGGCGACCCGTACGATTTCGACCCGACGGACACCTGGGTGCCGCGGCCCAATCGGGATCGGCTGCGGGTCCGCTTCGGCGTTCGGCCCGACGGCGCGCCGATCGAGCTCGACCTCAAGGAATCGGCGCAGGACGGAATGGGCCCGCACGGGCTCCTGATCGGCGCCACCGGCTCGGGAAAGAGCGAGCTGCTGCGTACGTTGGTGCTCGGCCTCGCCATCACGCACTCGTCGAATATGCTGAATTTCGTTCTGGTCGACTTCAAAGGCGGCGCGACCTTTACCAAGCTGGACCGGCTGCCGCACACCAGTGCGGTCATCACCAACCTGGCCGACGAGCTGCCGTTGGTCGATCGGATGACCGACGCGCTGAACGGTGAATTGCTGCGCCGGCAGGAATTGTTGCGAATCGCCGGCAACTACGCGTCCTTGCGGGACTACGAGCGGGCGAGGCAGGCCGGGGCACCGCTCGATGAGGTGCCGACACTTTTCGTCGTATGCGACGAATTCAGCGAGCTGCTTTCGGCCAAGCCGGATTTCATCGACATGTTCGTGCAGATCGGCCGGCTCGGCCGGTCCCTTGGCGTGCATTTGCTGCTGGCCAGCCAGCGACTCGAGGAGGGACGGCTGCGCGGCTTGGATACCCACCTCTCGTACCGGATCGGGCTGCGTACCTTCTCGGCAACCGAAAGCCGCGTGGTGCTTGGCAGTGCCGACGCGTACGAGCTGCCGAAGGCACCGGGGCATGGCTACCTGAAATCCGGTACCGACGCAATGAGCCGATTTCGTGCGGCGTACGTGTCCGGTGCCTACCATCGCTCGACCGGTCGACCCGCGACCGCCGGCCAGGCCGCGGCCGCCGGCCTGCGCGAATACACCACCAGCTACCTGCCCCCGGTCGAGCCGCCGACCCCGGAGGTGGTCGAGGAGCCCGACGACGAGGCGGTCGGCGAAAGCCTTCTCGACATCCTCGTCGATCGGTTACGGGGCCGCGGAAAGCCAGCCCACCAGGTGTGGCTGCCGCCGCTTCGCGAGCCGTCCACTTTGGACCGAATCTTGCCGGCGCTGACGCCCGACCCGGTGCGCGGCCTGACGACGGTCGACCCCGCTCCGCACGGCACTTTGCGCGCGGCGATCGGTGTGGTCGACCGGCCGATCGAGCAGCGACACGATCCGCTTCTGCTCGACCTGGCCGGCGGGGCCGGTCACCTGGTCGTGGTCGGCGGGCCGCAGAGCGGCAAAAGCACCGTGCTGCGGACGATTGTGGCCAGCCTGTCGCTCACGCATACGCCGCGGGAAGTGCAGTTCTACTGCCTGGACTTCGGTGGCGGCACGCTCGCCGCGATGCGCGGGTTGCCGCATGTCGGCGGGGTGGCCGGGCGGCAGGACGGCGGCGCGGTCAGGCGCACGGTCGCCGAAATGCGCCAGTTGCTGGCCAACCGCGAGCGGCATTTCGAGGCCGAGGGCCTGGACAGCATGGCCACGTATCGGCGCCGTCGGCGAGAGGGCCGCTATACCGAGGATCAGTTCGGCGACGTCTTCCTGGTGATCGACGGGTGGGCGACACTGCGCAACGACTACGACGACCTGGAAGACCCGATTACGGATCTGGCCGCCCGCGGCCTTTCGTACGGAATTCACGTGCTGGTCACGTGCGCACGCTGGTTTGATTTGCGCGGTGCGATACGCGACCTGCTTGGCACCCGGATCGAGCTGCGGCTGGGTGATCCGGCGGACTCCTTTATCGACCGCAAGGCCGCGCTGAATGTGCCGGCGGCGGAACCCGGCCGCGGAATTACCGAGACCAAACACCAAATGCTGGTCGCGCTGCCACGCATCGACGGGCAGCCGGATTCCGATAATCTGGTCGAGGGCGTGGGCCACCTGATTGCCGCGGTCGCGGGCGCCTGGTCGGGTCCGGCCGCCCCGCCGGTCCGGATGCTGCCGATGCAGGTCGATTACGACAACCTGCCGGCCGGTGACGGCGCGATCGGGCTGCCGATCGGGTTGGCCGAGCAGGATCTCGGCCCCGTACTTCTGGATGTCAATGCCGATCCACATTTCCTGTTGTTCGGCGAGTCCGAATGTGGCAAGACCGCGTTTCTTCGGATGCTCACCCACCGCATTACCGAGGCATACACACCCGAGCAGGCGAGAATTGTCATTGTCGATTACAGGCGCGGGCTGCTTGACGTGGTCGGGCCGGAATACCTGATCGGCTACGGCACCAATAACGGCGTGACGCGCGGGCTGATGGACGACGTCGCCGGAGCGATGGAGCCGCGGCTGCCCGGGCCTGACGTAACGGCCGAGCAGCTGCGCAACCGCAGTTGGTGGAATGGGATGGAGCTCTTCGTCATCGTCGATGATTACGATCTGGTCGCCTCGACCGGCGGCGATCCGCTGGAGCCCCTGCTGCCTTATCTCCCACAGGCACGGGATATCGGCCTGCACCTGATCGCCGCCCGCCGGGTGGGTGGCGCCAGTCGGGCGCTGTTCCAGCCGGTATTGATGGCGCTGCGCGAGGCGGGATCGCCTGGAATGGTCATGTCCGGGGACCGCGACGAGGGCCCGCTGCTGGGCACTGTCCGGCCGCAGTCGCTGCCGCCGGGCCGCGGCTGGCTGGTAAATCGCCGAAACGAATCGCAATTGGTGCAGCTGGCCTGGCTGCCACCCGACGAATAACAGGAGCCAAACATGGCGTCAACCATAAGCCTGATAACCGATCGACTCACTCAGCTTGCCGAACAGGTGCGGGCGGCTGGCACGCAAATCGGGACGGAGGCCGCGCAGCCGGCCGATCCGCTGTCACCAAGCGGCTTTCCGGAAAGCCAGGCGCTCGCGCGCAACGCGGATGCCGCCACCCGCGGCATAGTCGATGTGCAGGCGGGCTTCGGTCGGTCGCTGATCTTCAATGCCGACTTCATATCCGGTGCGGTTAAGAGATTTGCCGCGCTGGACAAGGAGACGCCGGAGCGGATCCGCGCCGACCTCAACAAGGTGATGGACAGCATCCCGACGCTGCCGAGCGGCGGCCGCCCGAAATCCACGCATTAGGCGAAGGGAGCCTTCACGATGGCGGATCTCGACCAGTCGCCTACATTCGACACGATCGTGGAATGGATGACACACGAAGGTACGGTCAACAAACCACTGATAATTGCCCGAGCCGACCAGCTCCTCGCGCACAACAACAGTCTCACGAATGCCAGCGGGCAGCTCAATGGCAAGATGGACGACCTGGCGGCAACCTGGCAGGGCAAGTCCGTCATCACGGTCGCCGAGGATTTCCGGTTCAATCTGAGTCAGCTACCTGCGATCACACAAAATGTGAGCAGCGCCGAGCAGGCACTCCGCGCATTAGGTCCGGCCATCGACCGGGTCAATCAGCAGTTGCAGACCCTCAGCGACAATCGGCAACCGACGGTGGGCGAGGACGGCTCTGCCTATGACGGACTGAGTGAGGACGACGCGCGGCTGGGCGCCTGGAACCTTGTCGGTACTTTGATGCAGCAATACGACGCGGTCTCTGCGCTGCTCGCCACTGTTGGCAACACTACCTGGCCGGGCAAACAATCAGCCGCCGCCGCCGACCCAGCCGGCGGACCCGGCGCAACTGCGCCTGGCGGTGGCGGTAGCGGCGGGAAAAGTGCCGGCGGGGGGGCAGCTGCGAAATCGCCTGGCGGGTCCGCGGCGAGCCCGGCCGGCGGTCAGGGCGGCGCAAGCGGCAGCGGTGCAACGGATCCCAATGCGGCCGGTGGATCATCGTCGGGCGCCAGCGATCCGTCATCATCGAGTCAGTCGCCGGACGGCCCGAGCCAGTCGCCGGACGGCCCGGGGCTGGCCGGCGACCCGACCCCACCGGCGCAATTGCCGACCGGCGGGAACAATCCGCCGGTCACGACGCCAATCACCACACCGAGCCCGCCGCCGACCAATTCGCTCCCGACACCTCCGTACATCCCGCCGCCGATCAACATCAGTCAGCCAAAAGTCGATCAGCCGAAGCTCACTGAGCCGACGTTCAATGAGCCGAACGTTAATCTCCCGCAGCCCAAGCTTGCTGGATTGGGGAGCGGGATTAATGGGCCGAATACGACCCCGCCGCCCGGGTCGGTACGCACGCAGTCGAATCTGCCCGGCCCATCCGAACCGATTTCCGGCGCAAATGCGGGCGGATCAGGCGGATCCGGCGCGGCACCGCAGCTCGCCGGGCAGGCGGCCGCCGAGGAGGCCGCGAGCCAGGCGGGCGCGCGCGGCGGGATGCCATATATGCCGCCAATGTCAGGCATGCCGGGAGCCGGTGGCAAGAATGGCGGCCAGATAAGGCCGGGCACCGCGGAAAATGCCGGCGGACCCGCCCTCGGCCAGCGCCCCAGCGGCAAAGCGGAATACGTCGGCGTTCCGGACGAGCTACGCGGGCGTTCGGCCGACAAATCGATCGGGCCGGCGCGCCGCCGTCGACCGAAAAAGAGCGCCGCGGCCCGCACCGAGGCAACCGGCGAGGTGCTCGACGAACATCTATGGCAGGTCGATCGGCCGGCCAGCTCCTGACCAATGTCGTTCATTCAAAAACCTGGGGCTCGCCGCGTTCAACCGATCAAAGTGCGCCGTGATCATGCAGAAAACCTGAGATACACGCCGCGCAAAACCTGCATATGCGCATGATCACCGACCGGTGAGGTCAGCCGGGGGGACAGGTCAGCCACAACCTCTCGTCGATCTTGACGTTCCCGCGCCGATCTTGACCTTGCCGCGCCAGCTTCCCTGATCGAAGTGCGCTCTACCGCTCGATCGGCGCCGCATCACACGGTAGGGCGCACTGTGATCCATCTGGACCGCGGGAAAGCGCTTTCCGGAATCGATCTTGACCTTATGGTCGTGCTGAATCGGTTCAAGACAGCAATAAGGTCAAGATCGGCGAGGGCAAGCGCTTTCCGAACTCTCGTCCATGATCATGATGGGCAAACCCCGCGGATTCCGACGGTTTCCCCATCACGATCATGAAACCCTACCCACAGAATCAAGATCGGGATCGATTTCGTACGTAGAACGTTGACGAAATCCATCCCGATCATTCTTAACGGAACCATGCACTCTGAGTCGATCATGCAGAAGTACAGCCGGTCGCGATCATGCGCAAACCACGAACGACACGCCGCGCGACGTCAGGTTCTGCGCATGATCACCAACCCCGGGACGAGGACCGGTCGTGATCATGCAAAAAGCACGGACGACACGCCGCGCGACGTCAGGTTCTGCGCATGATCACCAACCCCGGGACGGGGACCGGTCGTGATCATGCAGTAAGCATGGACGACACGCCGCTCCGAGTATGCGTTCGTGCATGATCACCAACCCCGGGGAGAGCGCCAGTCGTGATCATGCCGAATTTGCGCATGATCACCGGCCAGGGCAGCCGGCGGGCCGAGCTGCCGGCAGCCCGAGCTGCCCGCGCTGCCCGCAGCGGCTGGCATCAACCGGCCATGTGCCCGAATTACCGACAAACCGACGTGGTCATGGCCGGTTGCTGTCCGGGCTCTGGTTGCGATATTGCGTCGGTGATTTGCTGGCGTGGCCGCAGAAAGATGGATTCCGCGGCGAGTAGCAGGCATTACGAGCAGCCCTGAGGGGGCCACTATGGCAACGACCCAGCTCGACACCGAAAATCTCAGCCAGTTCGGCACCGGCCTGGGCGCGTCGGCCCAGGACGCCACCGCGGCGCAGCCCGCCATGGACGATCTCACCGCATCCTTGACCAATGCCGGGGTCAACGCTCCGGCGGCCGGGCAGGCCTCGCTCGCGGCCGGCAACGCTGCCCAGGCTGGCAATGGCGCCGGCGGTGCTGGTGCCGGCTGCGCCAACATGGGAGCCGATGCAAATGCCGCCGCCGGCGGGGGCGCTGCTGCCGGCACCGCCGGCGCAAATACCGCGACCGCATAACAGGCAACGGAGGTAATTCGCATGAGCGCAATGAGCGAGGCCAGTTTCCTGCTCGACATCAGCCGCTGGTCCGTCCAGGGACACATCGACTTTGTCAACGAGGTCAATTCCAGCCTCGAGCAGCTACAACAGCACAACCAACAGGTCATCAAGAGCCACGATGAGAACGATAAGGCTGGCGCTCAGCGAGTGCAGAACACCCTCCCTGGCGCCAATTCGGTCTCGGCTTAGAACGACTAACCTACGAAGGAGGTGTCAAGCATGGCCGGAAATGCACCCGCCATTGCACCCATATCGTCTACCACCGGATCCAATGGCCAGGTAACTCACACGTTCGAGCAGTGGAATCCACAGCAATGGTTTGACGTAAATGCATGGACGCTCACCGGAACGCAAGCCGATTCCAACTACAAGGCCGGGCTGTGGTGGAGCTACGCGCAAGACATGAAGGCCTCCACCGACGCGCTGATGAAGCACGCCACGTCGTGGGAGACGGGCCGTGGGCAGCTGGTCGACGCGCAACAGAAGACCCGTACCGCGCGCGCCGAACTGGCCGGCTACAGCGGCGCCTCCGCCAAGGCCAACAGCGCCGCACTCGACAATCTCGACAGCGCCCTTACCGCGCGCATGCAGTCGGTTGAGCCGATCCCGGCGGCACTACGCAACACCGCGGCCATCATTAATGACGGCTACAACAAGATGCAGGTGCTCTGGGACAAGTGGGAGCAGGACCTGGCCAACGCGCCGCAATGTGACGCGGACGTACAGCAAATGCAACCAGTGATTTCCAACATGGCACAGTCCATGTTGGACAGTGCAAACGCGATGATGGTGGCCTACCACACCGAGCTGGCGCCGCCCACCGTCACCAACGCACCACCAACGGTGCAGAACGCAGATAGCAGCGGCAGCAACGCCGACTCCACCGCGGTCCCGGCGGCCAATTCTACTGCCAGCCCGGCGACGATCTCGAGTGTTTCGTCGGCTGCCAAGGCCGGCGCCGCACCGGGCACGGTTGTTACCCCGGCAGGCGCGCATATCCAGGGCGTGTCGCTGGCCGGATCTGGCTCCAGCACGATTGCGCCAACAACGCACGTGGCAGCCCCGGCCGCGCTGCACACCACCCCGGCGGGAGGAATCGGCTCGGGTACGACCGGGTCGATCGTGCCCGCGGCAGCTTCCCTATCCCCGACCGCGGCGGGTGCCACACCCACGCTGGCCGGAATGGGAGCCGGCACCCTTGCCCCGCCGTCGGCGCCGACCACCGCCGGCGCACCGTCCGGCCTGGCCGGCTCATCGGGCTCGATATCCGGCACCATGCCGGCCACCGGAATTGGCGGCGGCCTGCCGGCCGGAATGGCCGCCGGTGCGGGCGGATTCGCTCCGTTTGCGCCCACCGTCGGCGGCTCCGGCTCGGGTAGCCGTCGCCAACGTGAGGACCAGCGCAGCGATCGGTCGGGCACGGTAATGCCGATGTCGCCCGGCGCGGGCGCTGCCGGCGCTACCCGGCAGCCTGGCACGATCCGCCCGGGTGTGGCGAAGCGGACCGGATCCGCCGAAGCCGCTGGTGTGGCGGGCGGATTGCGCGGGCGTACCGGCGAATCCGGCGCACCTGGTTCGATCAAACGCCGGGTGAGCAATTCTCGGCGGTCCCGCGCGGAGGACTCGGCGACAGTGCAATTCCTCGACCAAATCCTCGACGAGGACGCGTGGCTGACCGAGGATGCCGGATCTGGTGTGGTAGGCGCAAAACCGACCGATGATCGGCCCGACCCGACATCGACCGCGAGCTGATCAGCAGAATAGATATCAGGAGCCCATGTCCGGCCGTCGCCGAAATATAACGACCGGACATGGGCTCTTGACTCTCCCGAGACCACATTTCGGAGGGCGGACATGACTGCACCCGGTGGTGCACGACCCGCTGACCGGCCAACGACCGGGGCCGCGGAAAACGCACCGGAGACGACACCGGATACCGCGCCCGGGGATATACCCGCCGCTGTCCCGGCCGGCGAAATTCGCCGCGGCCGCCCGATCGCCCGCGATCCGCTGCCCGGCGCGACGCGCCCGCGTTCCCGTGCGGCCCAACCGTTAGCGCGGCCGGCGGCAACGCAGCGCGCGAGCTCACTAGTGTCCTTCGGACAGCGACTGGGCCGCGGGCGGAGCGGACACTCGACCGGCCGCGGGCAGCGCAATGCCAAAGCCGCGACCGCAATGAGACGATCGCAGCTAATCACCCGGGCCCGTGAGCTGGTCCGGGGCGTGGGCCTCGGCCGGGTGCTGTGCTGGCAATTGGCCGCCGCGGCCGTCATCGCCTCGATCGATGAGCCGCGCTCAATAACGGCCGCAGTATGCATAGTGGCAATATTCGTGGTAGCGGCGACCGCCCTCCGCTTTCATGGTCTCTGGCTATATCAGTGGCTCGCCCGCATCGGCAGTTTCCTGCTCCGCCAGCGGCACCGGACCATCCAAGCCGGCGCGGACTCCGCCGACGATCTGGTCGATGTGGTCGCCCAGCATGCCCGGGTAGAAACGGTTGACCTGGACGACGTTCCGGTGGCGTTCATTCACCACCCGGCCGGCATCACCGCGGTGCTGGAGCCGCACGTATCGAGTGGGTCCTACGAGGACGGATCAACCAGTCCCGGGCTGAATCTGTCCTCGGCGGCATCGCTGCTGCCATCGTCCGATGTGGACACTCCGCCGTACGCCGCGCAGTTGATAATGCAGATGGCACCGGCGTCGGCGCCTGGTGGCACTGCGCGGCGGCGTACCTGGATCACGCTGCAGGCGGTCCGTACCGCCGACATTCATCGGGATGACGACCTCGGCGCGGCACTAGCGAACTCGGTCCGTCGGTTGATCCGGCGGTTGGCCCGCGATGAGCTGCCGACCCGCACGCTTGACCGGGAAGAGGCGCTGTCGCTGATCGTCGGTCTCGCCCAGCTCGGTGACCCTGCGGACGGGCCGGATCCGGTCCAGGTGCGCGAGACCTGGGGAGCCTGGAACGCCGGCCTGACAACGCAGGCGTGTTTTCGTATCGACAAATGGCAGGAGGCCGAGGAAAGCGCCCGGCAGCTCATCCTGCATCGGCTGCAGATGGTGCCGAGCCTTGGGACCACGGTTGCGATCGCCGCCCGGCGACGGGACCGTCGTGCCGAGCTGCAGTCGCATGTGGTTATCCGCATCACCGAGGCGAATCGCGCCCGATTGAACAATTCCGCCGACCTGTTGGAGTTTGCCATGGCAAATACCGGCTCGAATGTGCGCCTGGAACGGCTCAACGGCGATCAGCTCGCGGCGGTGGCAGCGTCGCTGCCACTCGGTGGTCAGCCGACCATGCGCTGACAGTGGATCTCCGATATATCGCCCCCGGATAGCGACCGTCGACGATGACCACAGTGGACCAGCCCGGTATGGAAGCGAGGTGCCCGGTGCAGGGGACCGTGCGGAGTGCAGGCCGCGGGACCGAGCCGGAAAAGGCGGCCGGCAAGTCGAATGACGCGCCGACCGCCCCGACGACGCACGTACTACGGCTCGGCGCCGCCGTACCGGCTGACTGGACGACCAAGGAGCCGCATCTATCCGGTCTCGGGCTCGACCCGGTTACCGAGTCCGCCTATCACGTACTGCTGGAACATCCCAGCTGGACCGCGGCCGAGCTGGCCGGGCGGCTAGCGATCGAGGTCGAGACCGCCGATCGGCTGGTACATCGATTGAATGAGTTGGATTTGGTACGCCTTTCTGCCGATGGAATCCGGCTGCGGCCGGTAAATCCACGGCTCGGGCTGACCGCGCTGGCCGCCCGCCGTGAGGCCGAGCTGGCCGACGGGCGGCACCAGCTTGAGCAGGGCCGGCTGGCGATCGCCGATCTCGTGTCCGCCCTCGACGACCAGCAGCAGCCCCGTGGCGGGCGGGTCGCCGACGTCTGCTGGGGCGCGCGGAATATCCGATCCCGGGTCGCCCAGCTCGCGGCCGCCGCATCGAGCGAGGTGATGGCGATGAGCACCTCTAGTGCGGCCCACCTTGACGAGTCGGTAATTCCGGTCCCGGACGTTGCCGGTGTCAGCTACCGTTTTGCATTTGCCGATGCGACCCTGCCCGAAACGGCCTACCTAAGCCAGTTGCGCGGCCTCGCCGATAGCGGCGCCGAGGTACGGCTCGGTCGGGTGCCGATGTCAGCGCTCGTCGTTGACGGCGCGACCGTCGTGCTCCCGGTATGCGACGTGACCGCCGGTCAGACGGTCGGCGTGGCGACACTGTGGCTGCCCAGCGCCGTCGCGGCGTTGGTCGAGCTGGTCGAGCGGGTGTGGTCGGAGGCCACTCCGTTGGACCAGTCGGCGACCAGCGACGCCACAATTCCAGGTCCACGGGAGCGCGATTTGCTCGCGTTGCTGGTGGCCGGTACGACCGATGAATCGGCGGCGTACCGGCTTGGTATTTCGGTACGTACGGTACGGCGGACGGTTTCCGATTTGATGGAACGGCTCGGCGCGCGCAGCAGATTTCAGGCCGGCGCGCGGGCCGCCGAGCGCGGCTGGCTGCGATCCCCGCTGGAGCGGGGCTGAGATGGCGGCGGGAGCACCCGCCCGAACATTATTGGTCAGCGCAAACCAGCATGGCGCGTATCCGACAATTGGTGAAGCCCTCGCCGCGGCGCCGGACAATGCCACGATATCCATTGCCAGCGGCGAATATGCCGAGACACTGCACCTCGTCGACCGGCGGCTGACCCTGCGCGGCACGGGCGATGTAATCCTCGACGCGACCGGATCGAGCCAGCCCGTTGTGCGCGGCGCCGGTGGATATCTCGGTCTGCACGAGCTGACGCTGCGGGCCGGCGAGGCGGCGGCGGTCGAGATGAGCGGTGGCGAGCTCGTCATGGATCGCTGCGAGCTGTCCGCGCCTTATGGGCCCGGGTTGAGCGTGGCGGCGCGGGCCAGCTTCACGGTCAGCCGATGCGCGGTCACCGGCGCCCAGGACGGCGTGGTGATCGAGGACTCGGGCGGGGTGCTGGAGGACACCCGGATCGATCAGGTCGCCGGCGACGGCATTATCGTTAGGCTCGGCGCCGATCCAACAGTGCGGAATTGCGAGATCTCGGCGTGCGGGCGCCGCGGCATTTACGTTTATCAGGCCGGTCGGCCGGTAATCGAGCGGTGCAATATCTCGCAGGTCGGCGGGGAGGGCATCGCGGTGGCGCACGAAAGCGCCCCGGTGCTGCGCCGCTGCCGGGTGCACGACGTGCGGGGGGTCGGCCTCTCGTTCGCCCGCGGGTGCGCCGGCCGGGTTGAACGTTGCAAGCTGGAAAACACCGCGGAGCCGGCGATTCTCATCGCCGACGGTGCCGCGCCGACCGTGCTCGAGGACACCGCGCAGGCCGCATCAACGTCGGGCGACGCGGCCCTCGACGACCTGCTGGCCGAGTTGGATGCGATGGTAGGGCTGCGCGGCGTGAAGGCCGACGTACGTTCGCTGATCGACGAAATTCAGGTGAACGAATGGCGGCGGCGGGCCGGTCTGGGAATCGGCGGGATCGGGCATCACCTGATATTCGCCGGCTCGCCAGGCACCGGAAAGACGACGGTCGCCCGGATCTACGGACGACTGCTCACCGCGCTGGGAATGTTGCCGCAGGGTCAGTTTACGGAGGTGTCGCGGCGGGATCTGGTCGGCCAATATATCGGGCATACGGCGGAAAAGACGTCGGTGGTTTTCGAGAAGGCGATGGGCGGCGTGCTGTTCATCGACGAGGCATACACGCTGAGCCGCGCGTCGGCGGCCGGCGGTGATTTCGGCCAGGAAGCGATCGACACCTTGGTGAAACTGATGGAGGATCATCGCGAGCAGATCGCCGTAATCGCCGCCGGCTATACGAACGAGATGGTCGAATTCTCCGACGCGAATCCCGGTCTCGCATCGCGGTTCTCCAAGACCATACGGTTTGAGGATTACGCGCCGGATGAGTTGGTGCTGATCACGCAGCGGATGGTACGGGCGGCGGATTACGATCTGGATGAGAAGGCCGAGCCGGTGTTGTCGGACTATTTCGCCCGCATCGCACAGGCACCGGACTTCGGCAATGCCCGGGCCGCTCGAAGGCTTTTCGAGGCTACCCGCAAGACACAGTCGCGGCGGCTTCGGGCACTCGGCCGGATGCCGGAGCTGGCCGAGCTGCGGGCGGTGCTGGCGGCCGACATCCAGGCGGTCACCGACGAACCCGGTTAGAGATCGCCGAGAAATGCCAGACTGCGTTGCCACGTAAGGTCGGCGGCCGCCTTGTTGTAGGCTGCCGTGCCCGCATCGCTATAGAGATGGCCCGCATCGGGATAGCTATAGACCGTTACTGACGCGCCGGCGGCTGCCATCCCCGCACACCAGCGGGTGATGCGTGTGGCGGGGAAGTATTCGTCCGAATCGGCGATGTGTAGCTGAATTGGCAATCCGGCACGTATCGCGTCGGGCTCGCCGCCGACGCCATCGAGCAGAAGCACGCCGGCCGTGTCGGGTCGCTCGGGCAGCAGCCCGCCGACGACGCCCGTGCCCATGGAGAAACCACTGAGCGCCGCGTCGTCAGGGCACCCGCGCATCGCGTCCCGGGCTCGGCCGATAATGGTGTCCCAGCCGATTTGCTCGCTCAGTGCAAATCCCTCGTCGATCGTGCCGGCAACTTGTCCGGCATAAAGATCTGGCGTACTCACCGTGTGCCCGGCGGCTCGCATCCGCTCGGCGGCGTCGATTACGGCGGGCCGCAGTCCGTAGACGGAGTGGAACAGCACAACGTAGGCCATCCGCGGATTATGTCACTGTCAGCCGATGCCGGAGTCGTCGGTCTCGGTACGCGCCTGGCGCAGCATGGGTACGAAATCAGTACCGCCGGTGCCTCTTTCGCTGTCTTCGGCACGCGTGAAGCGGCTGATGTAGCGGCCGGTGATGCCGATATGCTGCGCGCGTAGGCGGCTCAGTTGGTGGATACAACCGTCGTAGTCCTCGATGAGCCGCGGAAGTCCGCTGGCAGCGACGTATTCACGTACCGACGGGCCTTTTTCCAGGTCCTGCAACAGCTGGCGGTGCGGTGCCGGCATGTACGCACGCATTTCGTTGAGGAAACCCGCGGTGCGGTCGCCGTCGTGCCGTATATCCAGCCCGCAGTCGAACAGCTGGATGAGGGAGCTTTGCGCCGCGCTGCCGCCGATGAGGTGTTGCGGCTCTGCGCTTACGCCTTCGTAGATCACGCCGGCGTCCGGCCAGCTGGCCAGAAACGGCCGCACCCGCCGGTAGAACTGCATGGGATCACACCAGCGCTCGACCTCTAGCATCGCCTGCGTCGTTGCATTGATAACCGTCTCGAGCTCTCTCAATTGGTCGGCAAGCGCGGCGTCGTCGTTGGCGGCAACCGCACCTTGGGCATTGACGACGAGACCAATCGCGGGCGCGCCGGCGAGCTCGACCCCGACCGTCGCGAGGTAGAACCATTTCTCGTCCACGCCGCCGAGAAATGTGACCAAGGTGTCGGCGTTGTCGATGCTGAGCGGTTGGGTCGGGTCGAGGCGACGCCAATTATTGAGCACGGCCGAGGCGTGGCTGACAATCGGTTGTCGGCCGAGCCGCTGCGCCAGTGCCGTCAACGGAATGGCAACACCGGGCGGAATTGATCGGGCCGGCTGCGGTCCGGCCCACACATAAGCGCTGGCCAGTACGGCAAGAATTAGCATCGCCCGTTCCAGCTCGCCATTACTGAGATTCGCGGGCTCGATTGCTGGCAGCCGTTGGATCCGCGCGCGCAGCCTGCCCGTGAACAATAAGGCGTCGATCTCGGCTCGGATAGTCTCCCATTCGCGGTACCGGTCGGGTAGCGTCAGCGGCGGATCATCGGCCGGCAGAAATCCGCGTACCGGATCGACCGCGTACATGCTGAGGTCGGACACCACCGGCCGGCTCGACCTGGGCCTGGCAGCGGCAACCACGATTCACTCCCCGAAACGTCGGACGCATCACCCCGACCCTAACTCAATCAGGACGCCCGCGTTCACGTGAACGCACCCGACGGCGTGCGGACTGCGACTCATGATCGGGATCGGTTTCGTATGCGAATCATTGACAAATTCCATCCCGATCATCGTTGACCCATCGTTCACCCCTCCCAGTACGCTCCTTGAAAGCCAGCCAAGGCTGCATGATCAGCAAATATTGGCGGTTGCGAAGGCGATGCGACGACCATTTCAAGGGCGAACAGGTGGCGATCGAATTGTCGGTGGCACGGTTTACCGTTAGCGGGTGACGATCAACATATCTCCTTGTGTAGCAGCAGTTCCCGGCTCCGATATCGACGAGCTCGGCTCGCGGATTGTGGGTACGGCTGGTCGGTTGGCGGCGGCGATGTGTCGGTGGTTGCTGCTGATTGCGGAGTTCGACGCCCGTGATGGGGCCGCGAAGTTCGGGTTGGCGTCGACGTCGCGTTGGTTGTCCTACGCCTGCGGATTGTCCCGGCGGACCGCGATCGATCACGTCCGCGTCGCTCGGGTGCTCGCTGAGTTTCCGGCGCTGGTGGAGTCGATGTCCGCGGGCCGGATCTCGTATTCCCATGCCCGCGCGATTTCTCGGGTTGCCCGCGCCGGTGAGGAGCAGTTGGTCAGTGATTTGATCATGGTGGCCGAGCACGGCACCGTCGGGCAGCTCGAGATTATGGTCCGCGGCTTACGCACCGTTGAGGACAACGAGAGAGGACCGGCGCCGGCCGAGGAATATGCGGCCTGGTCGTGGTCATCGGAATCTCAGTGGCGGCTGTCGGCGCGGCTGGATCCCGAACGCGGCGCGATGGTGCAGAAAACGGTCGAGACGATCGCCCGAACCGAAGGCATCAGTCACGCCGACGCGCTGGTCCGGATGGCCGACATCGCGTTCGCAGCAGTGAACGACCATGAGACGCCGCTCCGGGAGCTGCGCGGCGACGAGCACGCCGCGGTCGTGATCCACCTCGACGCCGACCTCATACCCGCCGAGGATCCAGAGGAGACGGAGCCGCGTTCAGCTGAACGCACCCAGCCGACGCGTTCAGCTGAACGCACCCCACAACGCCCCTACGCCCGCATCGCCGACGGTCCCGGCCTGCCCGACCGGGTGATCAAACGGCTGCTCTGTTCCGGCCAGATCCACACCGTCATCCACGAACACGG
>Ga0137412_10000772_pt1 | contig 23668 bp, 33 predicted proteins | sample CZODoug2_1_16fun_FD_122160 | JGI IMG/M metagenome (GOLD analysis project Ga0137412, IMG submission 122160) | Vadose zone soil fungal communities from Angelo Coast Range Reserve, California, USA - CZODoug2_1_16fungal (Hybrid Assembly) | ecosystem: Environmental > Terrestrial > Soil > Vadose zone... | reverse complement strand
CATAGCGTTAAGAAAGATCCAAGATATAAAGGCGAATGGACTTATCGATGTGGAAAATGCGTTAATGAGCGCACGTGGCGCGATGGAATGGTTTGCAAGCATCATGGAAAATTAAAGCCAGAGGACATTGGGACAAAGGGAAGATGCAAACAATGTCACAGGGCTTCCGCTAATACTAAACGTAATAATAATCGAGAATGGTTTAACGCTAAGATGGCAGAGGATAGAGCTAGAAATCCTGAAAAATGGGAAAATATCCATAAAAAAGCCTATCAAATAAAGGTAGAGAAATATGGCAAGAAAGAGCTGAATACTAAAGAAATTATACGGATGTATGGCCTTACTCAAGACCAGTACGACAAAATGTTTGAAGACCAAAAGAATTTATGTGACATATGTTGCAGGCCAGAGACAAGAAAGAATAGGAGTGGAGACGTGGCGAGATTAACGGTAGACCACTGTCACGAAACAAATAATGTTCGGGCTCTTTTGTGTCATGGATGCAATACTGGTCTTGGAAAGTTTGAGGATGATGTAGAGCGCCTCTTTCGCGCGATAGCGTACCTAGAACATCATAGAGAAACTTCAGAATGACGAAAACAACCCAAGGACAAGACGTACCGGTTGCAGCGATTGGGAGCAGTTCATTCGGCAGGTATGCAAAAATATCGTCCGAAAAGACGTACAATCTTTTCGTCAGCGATCAGTGGCTGATTAATTACCCCGGCTATCAAGTCGTCGCCAAACTACTCCCTTCAGGTGAAGGTCGCGGTATCTTCCGCAGTATCCGTGGTGGATTCATGCTTGCTGTCGTTAACAGTCAGGTCTATCAGCTTAACACCGCCCTTGGCGCCATTCTAATCGGAAACCTTGCCTCTAATACAGGTGAGGTCTTTATGGACGAGAACCTCAATAGCCAAATTTGTATCGTCGATGGCGTGAATGCGTACATATACAACTATACGCTGCCCCCAAACATCACTATCCAGAGCGTGGGCGGCGGCCTTATCCCTAAATACGTCACCTATCACAACACCTATTTCCTCTTTGGAAACGGGAACACCACTTCAAATGGAGCCGCTTGGTATGCCTATGGTTTTAGCACACCCACAACCATCGTCCAGATTAGCCAGTTGGCCCTTCAAACTAAGCCTGACTATGCCATTGCCGTCATCCGTATACCAGCCCAGTCGGCCAACGTCTTGGTGTTTGGCACCTCAGTTTGTGAGGTTCACACACAGATTGGCGGCCTTCAGAACTACCGTCGCGTAAATTCTATCTCTGTCGATTATGGCTGCATCTCTGTGTCTACCATCGCGGCATCTGATAATTTCATTATGTGGCTGGCTGTTAATGCCGAGAATGCCCCCGTTATCATGGTCTACGCGGGCCAAGGAGCCACCCCTGTATCAACGGACGGTATCGACTATGTCATGGGCACCTTAAAGCGGCCTGATAAGTCTACGGCGTTATTCTCTCGGGTTGACGGGCATTTGTTTTATCAGATTACCTTTTTCGATCCACAGGATAACCTGACCTTAGCTTTCGACTTTGAGAGCAAGAAATTCTTTCACTTATCCGACCAGTATTTAAACTATCACCCTGCCAGGCAGTACGCCTATTTTAATCAGCAAACGTATTTCGCCTCTATTAACAATGCCTCTATCTATTCAATTGACACGGATATCACCGTTATTAATGAGAATACTCCTGGACAGGCCGATCCATTACTCGTCTTCGACATGCAGCGCATCCGGATTACAGACAATATGATTCAGCCCAACAGTGATCGTTTTGTGGTTAATCGCCTGACGCTGACGATAGAACAGGGACAAGACCCCAACGCATTGCCTCCTGGAAACATAACTTATGTCATCACAGAGCAGGGTGACCTGGTGCTATCCGAATGGGGCGTACCGATTATTACAGAGGATTCCTGGGGTGGTGGCTCGTCCTATACAATGCCTTATCAGCCACGCGTCGATTTATCTATTTCAAAAGACTCTGGCGTTACGTGGAGCAATACCGTAGGGCGTGATTTAAATCCCATTGGATATAGGCAGAATATCCTGCATTGGGATTCTTTGGGTGCCTGCAATACGATTACCTTCAAGTTTAGATTTTGGAGCACAGCACGCGTCGTTGTAGGCCCTTGTAGCATGGAGATACGCGAATGAATGTACCCAGCTACATTACCAACCCACAGAATCCCTCCTCAGGCGATGAGAACTATAATGCAGAATTGAATCAGAACTTGCAGGACAGTTTATCGGATAATGGATGGACAGTGCCTCAGCTCACCAATGCGCAGCTCACGGTTGATATTGTGACGCTTCAGGATGGAAGCACAGGTACGCTTGCAAATTTGATGTCAGATGGCACTCTTTGGTTTTTGGTTGATGCCTCTCCACCGTGCTATGTTGGTAAAATAAGCGGCTCTCTCGTAAAGTTTACGACGACTTCATATCCGTAAAAGGAATTACAATGGGATTATTTAAATCATTATTCGGTTCAGGGCAAAATCCTGCTGACGCTGCGATGCCTTATCTTAATCAGGCCAGGCAAATTGGTGAGCAGAATGTATCGCCCTATATGCAACAAGGGCTAGACGCACAACAAGGATTATCGTCTGTCTATAACCAGCAGGCTAAAGACCCGAGCGCCTTCTTGAATCAGGTTATGAGCAATTATAATCCCTCTGAGGGCTATAAGTACAAGCAGCAAGAAATGCTTAAGGGTGCTCGTAATTCAGCGGCCCATGGGGGGTTCTCCGGCACAGACTTTGACCAACAAGGTCAGGCTGACATGATTCGGGGGTTGCTGGGCGGGGACATGCAGCAATTCATTCAGAATGCTTTGCAGTCACAGCAACAGGGCATGTATGGGGCTGAGGCTCAGTCCAACAGAGGAATGCAAGCGGCAGATTGGATGGGCAATCTATTGGGCAATCAAGGGCAGCTAGCCTATCAAGGACAGGCTCAAAAGAATCAACTCCGAAGTGACAGGCGAAATGCGCTCATGAATATGATTGGCACGCTGGGCGGCGCTTATATGGGGCGCAGGCCGCAGCAACCTCAACAACAGCCTGTGCAGCAACCTATGGATGGAAGCATGAATGGCTTTGGTGGCGGGAATCCTTATAAAGGCGCTGGGCAAGGAATGTCTAGCGTATGGCAAAGATTAGGTCAGGGAGGATTCTGATATGCCCTTAAATCTGCCTAACTGGATGCAGGCACCTATGCAGAAAGATGCCTATAAGGGCATCGGTGACTTCGCTCAGAATGCGATTGGCGCTTATCAAGGCGTACAGAATCATCAGAAAGAGCAGGAGAAGGCTGCCCAAGAAATGATGCTTGGTAAGCAAAAGCTGGATGCGGGTGAGATTACCAACAAGTATTTAGAACAAATGCAAAAGGCCAAGATTGCCTATCTTGAAAAAGCCGGAAGTAAAAGTGCTGGCAGCGGAGGAATATGGAGAAATTTACCTATAGACACGCGCTCAGACATACTTGCTCAAGTAAACGGGTTTGGAGGCGATCCGGCTGAAGCGGCGGCCTTTATCAATAACAACGGAACCTTTGAGCAATATAAGGATATGAAAAGGAAGGAAGGTTATGATGTTGATACGGCAGAAAAATTATATCCCGCCACAGGCAGAAATAGAAGCGACATTAATTCAACTAAAGGTTATGTAGCAGAACTAGATGTCCTTGAAAACCTCATGGAAGAAGGTCTTGAGGATTATAATGATTATTTCTTGGGGTACTCTCCTAGCCAAGTAGCCGATCAAATTAAGGGGCTGAATCCCGACAAGCAAGCTAGATTCTTAGCAAGGCGCGCCATGCAGTCAGAAATTGCAGGCACTCGCACTCGAATTCTTGGAGGCAGCAATGCTCAGGAAGCCTTAAAGGATATGCAAGAAAAATCTTTGGGTAATGTTAATGTATTTAGAACGGCTGTCAATAAAGACGTGTATGCTAAAACTCAGAAATATTTAAATGAATGGATTAAGGAAGGCGCAAAGGCGCGTACTGACGTAATGAGTGGCAAAGGATATAAGGTAAAGAAAAAAGATGCCGATGCAGAAATGAAAGCAAACGCAATCAGATATGAGCAAGAAAAAAGAAGGAATGAAGAAACCGCGGGCATAAATGATTTGTCTCCGGATGAACTAGATAGGCTTATTGAGGAAGCTGGCTAATGCAATATACAAAAGAAGAATTATTGCGAGAAAGAGAGCGTAGACAGTTCGTTAATGCCGCTAAACAGCGCTTCACACCAGAAGCTTTAAACCAGGAAAAGGAAAGAAGAAGGCAGCAAGACCTGGGCGCATCTGGAATATGGAATGACATTAAATCAGGTGCAAGCGCAGTTCCAGGCGCTCTGTGGAACATGGCTAAAGGGTTACCCAATGAGGTAATGGGTGCTGGTGAACAGATATTTAACGATCCAGGGAGGGTCGGGAAAAATGCCCTGAGAGGCCTGTATGGCTTGGGTCAAGGCGTGTTAAATACACCGGCAAACATTGGTGACTATCTGGCCAGAAAAGAAGTTATTTCCCCAGAATATGAAGGCAGGATTCCGCGACAAAACCATCCAGAAAGCTTTAACCAGATACTCGATAATCTATCTGGCATAACGGCCCCCGAACAAAGGCATGATCTCGGTTCTCGTCATGGGGATGAATTAATAAAAGGCGTTACTGAATTTCTTCCCTATATGTTTGGAGGGGAGTTGGGGCAAGTGGGAAACCTGGCCAGGGCCGGGCTAAGAACGGGTATGGCCGGAGCTCATGCTGTCGGGCAGAACGAGAACCCTATTACCGCGATGGGTGCGTTTGCACCTATCGAAGGGGCTATGCAGGGATTAAATAAGGCTCGTCCTTCTACTGCTTTATCTAAGTTTGGGGAGCGCGCTTCTCCTGAAATGCTAGAAAGAGCACGCGTAGCTGAGGGTACTAAGACGCCTTTAGGGGACGTGATCAAATCTCCTTCCTTAAAAAAATATTTTGAAAATGAGTTGTCAGGAACCGAACCTATTTTAACTGAGCTCGGGGAACATCTTACAAAGAAAGGAGAAGGATTGTTTCAGGGAGCCCATACAGGAGACGCTAATCAATTGGTAGAGTCCCTAATGCAGAAAGGATATAAAAAAGAAGGGTTGGCTAAGAACGCGCTGTATGAGGATGTAACTAAGCAAGCAAATAAAGAAGGTCTTCTTTTAGAGCTTCCTAACTTCTCAAGATTCGCCAGACAAAATAAAGAGGCTATCGCCGAAAGTCCTATGCTAAAGAATGACGCCAAGTTTAGAAAAATGGTAAATCAATTATCTCGACTTGAATCAGTGACAACTGAGAGTCCCGGTAAAACAACCTACCCTTCTCTTAAGACAGCTAAAATGACGGCCAGTCAACTTTATAATGAGGGGGAAAGAATGCTCAAATCCCCCGCAGCTAATGACCGGGCTCTGGGGGGCCTGTATAAAAAGTTGGGAGCTAAATTAAAAGAAGATATCAAAACTAATCTTAAAGAAAAGGCATCGCCAGAGCTTCAGGTCATGGCCAGTGAAGCTGACAAGGTTTATCAAAATAGTTTTGCCAAATTTTTAGACAAAGAACTCTATCCTTATAGCTCTGGCTCAAAAGACGCTCAATCTATCATTCATGACATTGTTAAGCCAGGAAAAGCCAAAGACAAATACCAATTGATTGAAAAAGCAAAGCAGGCATTGCCAAAAGATCAGCAAGGTGCGCTGGGAATGGCCTATCTTCAGCAAGCCTTTGATAAACAAGGTGCCTTCAGTCCAGGCAAGCTTAATCAATTACTAGATGGCTTGGGCAAAAGGCAGTTCAAAGCTTTATTTGATAAGCCGATGCAAAGACAATTATTAGATTATCAAAGATTAACGAAAATGAACGGGGAAGCGCTCAATAGAATGGCTAATCCAAAAACAGGTGCCAGAACCAATGAAAAGCTCAATAAAATAATGACCGGACTTCAGGGTGTGGGTGGATTAGCGGCGGGACTGCATGCTGGCGGTACATTGGGTGGAATACTGGGAGGTGTCGGGCTTCCACTTCTATCCTTTATTAAAGATAAGGCTTTAAAGAAATGGCTGACAGACCAAGTAATGCGAGAAAGCGTTGTAAATCAAAAGTTCGGACACAGGCCTAAAACGCCTTTTGGATCGTCATTATCGAATATCGCGCCAAAAGAGGATTAACCATTAACTGGGAATAAAATCTATGCAAATAAAGCAAAGACCCCAAAGAATCATCCAATACACAATACGCTCCTTAATTTAGTCAAGTTTCTACCTATTGCTATACTAAACCAATTGCGCTAACATAGCAATAGCCTACTGCATAAGGGAATATACACAATGGCATTGGACGCAAAGTACGTTGTATCAATCGATTTAGAAGAGTATCTGGTCGATAATGCCACAAGTGCACCTCTTTCCTATGGAAGCATAGAATTCTGGAAAGATGACAACAGAACCAGCCCCAAGCTTGTCTATGAACTGAGTGGCGCTCCCCCCAATTATACTTACACGGCTTTACCCAATCCCATCAACTTAAGTGTTGCGGGTACGGTTACAGACAGCGTCGGGAATAATGTCGCCATCTACTACTATCCCTACGATGCCAATGGAGACATTGAGCTCTATTACATTGTGGTCAAGAACTCATTTGGTGTGGTTCAGTTCACACGTGAAGCATGGCCAAACATTGTTTCATCTAATAGCCCAGGTTCCGAGAACAGCAACATTAGCAATGAATTAAGTAATCCACAGTTTGTTGATATTAATTTCTCGCAAAATAATCCTTTAACCATTCCCTTCACTGGCTCGGCGACAATGACGGTTGCCATAGCGCCTAAGTGGGACTTAATTATCTCTCACATAGGCAGCGGTAGCGTGGTTGTTTCGCGCAATGCAATTTCAGGAAGCTCAGCTTATCCGGGTAACCCCCCTTATACGTTGACGGTAACCGCAGGCGCCAACGTAAGCAGCCTGTATTTGCGTCAACGATTACTTAATAATCCAGACATCTTTAGTCCGGCTGTCGGGGGAAATAACGGTTACATAGCAGCCAGCGTGCTTTTAGCGCCATCTAGTAACCTCAGCATTCAATATCAACCTAACGGCCTATCAGCCCAAACGATATTAGCCGCCAATAACATCTCAGGCAGTTATGCGGAATCGATGGCCACCATCCAATTATCTGGCGCTTCTAATCCCAGCACAGGAGATACGGGCTATGTTGATATTTTGGTTATATTACCTATTGTCGGATCGACGACTTTAAGCAACCTGCAAATTGTCGGATTGGATACCAACATCACTACCGTGGGTTATGAGCAGAACACGGTAAATCGCCAGCGCGATCAATTGTTTAACTATTACAGTCCCTTACTGCAAGCCAAGCCCATTCCTTCCTATTTAGTAGGCTGGGACTTCCCTTTGAATCCCACGCAAGCACTAGGCCCTACTATCAGCGCCAGTAGCGCAGGGGCTAATACCTCGGCCCAGATTTGGGATCAAACTATACTATTTCAGAGCGTGAACTCAGGCGCAGCTGTGAGTCGCTCAGCCTCTGGTAATGGTGCCCTAACTATCACGGCCACGAACGCCACAAAGTTTGCCTTGATTCAGTATCTACCCCAAAACACGGCGCGAGAAATTCTGAACACCAGTTTATCAGCCAATATAGCGGCCATTACAGCTTCAGCGGGCGGTCTAGTGGGCACAATATCGCTTTGGTATACGACCGGTAGTCTCCCCAATACGGGGTCAAATAATTCTCTTGTAGCCACCCTTGATGCAAATGGTTATCCAGCAACCTTTAATGGGACATGGGTCGAGGTGACACGGAATGGGTTGGGAAATGCACAATTTAACGTTGGCTCTTCTAGTACTACTAATTTTAATGATTATGGATTTGCTGGCTGGAACTTAAATGGTGCAGCAGGAGCCGATACGGCTACCTTCTTCGCGATTGTGGTAGGGTTTGCGTCGCTGCCTACTGGACACACCATCGATATCGGCTCTATCTCTTTGGTGCCGGGCGGTATTCCTACGCGTCCTGCCCCTCAGTCTCCTGATGAAGTCTTAAGGCAATGCCAGCGCTACTACAGTTCCTCTTTTAATGCGGGTGTGGTGCCAGCGACAGCAGCGGGATATCTTGGCACAGTGGAAATGTGGACGACGGGCACTATCTACGCCGGTGGATTCTTTTCCTTTCCTGTTTCCATGTATGCGGTGCCAACGATTACCTTTTATAATCCCGTTAACAATAATGCTCAGTTTTATGTTGTCACTGCTTCCACAGATTGCAACAGCACGGCCACTACCGTTATCGGTGAAAATGGTTTTGGCATGACGGCAGTGTCTGCCAATACAGGGCAGAATCGAAATACAGGTGCATGGAGCGCCGATTGTAGGCTCGGACTTTGATGATTTAGTCTATAATTTTACGTACGAATGAGGACAGGGAGTCCGAACATGACGACAATCTATAACATTGATAAAAACATATCGGGTGTAAACGGATATGGGCTGCCCTTCTGTAATGCGGTATTCACTGCCACGATTGCGGCCACCACGGACACCACTTTAGCGGTTCCACTAACGAACGCCATTGGGCTGGCAAACGCCACGAACGCCACGAAGTTTATTGCGCAATTCTCCTATCAAGCCAGCAAGGATGTTTTTGTAGCCAACAATGCTACAGCCGCGATTCCAGCCGGTTCCACTTTTGCGGCCTCTACCTCTGAATTAAATCCAAGCGCCAAGTATTGTAAAGCCGGTGACGTGCTGCACTTCTATTGCGCCAGCACTGCCGATATTTCCGTTGCATTCTACGTCATACAGAGCAGCTAATATGCCATTCTCCATTTCGCCGGGCGTTAAGTTCAGTCAGTTCCTAAATGGGTTGAATCCTCAGTTAGGTGACCAGTTTGTTGGGTTACGTTCAGGCACTAACTACCGCTTTGACGGCTCACCTACCGGAACAACCGGCCAGCTTAGCCGAGAAATTAGCCAGACGGCCCATGGTTTTACGGTGCAGCAAATTGTGAGATTTAACGGCACACTTTATGTGTTGGCGCAAGGAGACAGCGCAGCAGATGCTGACGTCTTAGGGATGGTCTCTGCTGTTGATGACGTAAACGACTTTGAGCTGACGCTTTACGGATATGTCCCGGGCTTAAGCGGACTGACGCCAGGAGCTGATTATTTTTTAGATCCAACTGTGGCGGGTGGAATGACACTCACAGCCCCCTCAACACCAGGGCAGGTCAGGAAAGCATTATTTACCGCTGATTCAGCAACGTCAGGCTATTTCTACAACAACGGTGGCCAACAACTTTAGGGATTGAAGATGTCTTATACCGCTATTTCACCCGTCAATACGGTCACGGGAACATCTAATGAAATTGTCATTGGCGGCACATCCGTTAATCCTACCTTCGCTATCGCCAACAATCCGATACTACCCGGCACAGGCTCCGTACAGCTTCCAGAGGGCAATACGGCGGCCAGGGCCGGGGCCGCCGGCTCAATCCGTTTCAATACGCAGCTTACCGTATTTGAGGCCACGCCAGACGGAGCGACATGGTATCCCTTTTCCACCAGTTCAGGGACGGTTAACAGCGTCACAGGCACGACCAATGAGATAACCGCCTCCCCTACGACAGGCGCAGTCATATTAACCATTCCCAGCACCTTTATCGCGCCCGGCACATTGGCGGCGGTAACCAGCATATCTGCCCCCGAGTACTTAGTCACCGGTTCTGGTAGCGGCGTAATCTCCATACTGCCCCAGGCAGCGGCGGGTACATATAATCTAAACCTTCCCATTACGGCTGGAACGAGCGGCTACCTTCTTACTAGTGCGGGTGGAGGGTCAAGTCCGATGACTTGGAGCAACATAGCTACTATCGCTGTAAGCTCCATTTCAGGCACCGCCAACGAGATAACGGCATCGGCTAGCACGGGTGCGGTCACCCTCAGCGTTCCTTCCACTTTTATAGCACCTGGCACGATTGCTGCCACAACATCCATATCGGCTCCGATCTACCTAGTGACAGGTTCTGGCAGTGGGACGATATCGATTTTACCTCAGGCCGCAGCTGGCACGTACAACCTGAATTTACCTATCACCGCAGGTACATCGGGATATTTCCTGACGAGTGCCGGGGGTGCAGGCAGTCCGATGACCTGGACAAATCCGTCTAGCATTATCACGCCCGCTGCTCTGACAAAAACAGATGATACTAACGTCACCTTAACCCTTGGCGGAAGTCCAACAACGGCATTATTACAAGCAACGAGTTTAACGCTTGGCTGGACAGGTCAGCTTGGCTTAACGCGCGGTGGTACAGCGGCTTCATTGACGGCTGATTTTGGCGGTATCGTATACAGTACGGCTTCCGCTCTTGCCATTCTTGCGTCCACCTCTACTGCCAGACAAATCCTTATGTCGGGCGCAAGCACAACACCTGCCTGGTCGACCGCTACTTATCCCGCCACGACCACAGTAAGCCAATTACTTTACTCTTCATCCGCCAATGTGATTGCAGGTCTCGCTACGGCTAACAGCGCGGCACTGGTCACCACTGTCGGCGGTGTTCCCATCTTCTCCTCATCGCTTTCAGATGGCCAAGTTATTATTGGCGTTTCGGGTGGAACGCCTGTTGCTGCCTCCCTAAGCGCAGGTTCTGGGGTAACGATTACGCCGGGAGCTGGAACAATCAGTATTGCTGCGACTGGTTCAGGCGGTACAGTAACCAGCGTGTCAGGAACCGCCAACCAAATTGACTCCACGGGTGGAAATACACCTGTTCTCTCCCTTTCCAGCACAACCATATTTCCTGGAACGGTTACCTTACATGCCGATCCGGTTAGTGCTCTGCAAGCCGTCACTAAGCAATACGCGGATGCAATTGCGGCGGGTTTAGAATTTAAAAATGCTTGCGTGTGTGCGAGTACAGTGGCTTTAACGGTTACCTATAACAACAATGCCAGCGGCATAGGCGCAACCTTAACTAATGCCACGACGCAGGCGGCCTTTAGTGTAGATGGACAATCTCCAACACTGGGGCAAAGGGTGTTGATTAAAAACCAAGCGTCTACGTTTCAGAATGGGATTTACACCGTTACGGTGGTCGGTACTGGCGCTACTAATTGGGTACTCACCCGTTCCCTCGATTTCGATCAGCCTTCAGAAATCGCACCTGGGGATTTAGTGCCGGTAATCGCAGGCACGGTAAATGCAGATACCTTGTGGTTACAGACGCAGACAGTGGCTACGATTGGCACCGATGCTATTGTCTTTAGTCAATTTTCTTCGGCACCCCTCACGTTGCCCGTATCGATGGCTAATGGTGGAACAAATGCTAGCCTCACAGCAAATAATGGCGGCATTTTTTACTCAACTGCTTCCGCTGGCGCAATCCTGTCTGGCACCGCTACAGCCCGTCAAATGTTGCAGTCCGGCGCAAGCACAACACCTGCCTGGTCAACCACAACATGGCCTGCTACGACGACGGCAAATCGAATACTGTACAGCTCATCAACGAGCGTCATAGGGGAAATAACGAGCGCAAACAGTGCGACATTGGTAACCAATTCTAGTGGTGTGCCGGCGCTTACCAGCTCCATGACTGACGGGCAAATATTAATTGGTTCTACGGGCGGAACACCCGCACCTGCAACCCTGACAGCCGGAAGTAATGTTACCATCACAAACGCTAGCGGCAGCATTACGATTGCATCAACGGGCGGCACCGGAGTCGGCGGCTCTCTGACTTACATAACGTCTCAAACTGCGTCCTCTAGCTCAAGTTTAGACTTTGTAAATTATTTCAGCAGTCAATACGATGGTTATCTGTTTGAATTTATTGGTGTTTTACCCGCAACAAATACCGATCAGCTTTATATGTTGATGGGAACCGGAGGCACACCAACTTATGCTTCTACGGGTTATCTCTGGCAAAATTGGTCTTCTTACGTCGGTACCGGCAACTCTGCTCAAGGCAGCTCAAATGACACTCAATGGAAAGTTTGCGCCCCAGATGCGGGTGGGGTATCTAATAGCTCGACATATAACGGCATATACGGAAATCTAAATCTTTACGGCACAAACACTTCATCCTCTGTTGCCAGCGGGACATGTTTGTTCGCTTGCTATAGTACATCAGCCAGTGGATACGCAAATACTTCTTGTACATTTAATATTGGAGCCGCCACATATACCGCCGCAAGATTTAAGTTTTCTTCTGGAAATATCGCGTCTGGCACAATCAGGATGTACGGCATTACCAACGGTACTCCTGTTGGAACCAATGGCCCTATTCCCTGGATCGATCAAACCTCAACATCCGCGACGATGGTTATTAATACCGGATATGTGGCTGATAACGGATCACTCGTGACGCTAACGGTACCAGCAACGGTTCCCTTTGGCTCTGTGCTTGCGATAGCTGGTAAAGGCGCCGGTGGTTGGAAAATTCAAATGAACACAGGGCAAACTGCGGATTTAGGCAGCTCTGCGACAACATCCGCTGGCTCATTGGCATCCACAAACCAATATGATGCTATTGAGCTGGTTTGTGTAACAGCTAATACCACCTTTGTGGCTAGAAGTGCCGTTGGGAATATTACACTGGCTTAATCTCAAGGATGAGACATGACGACAAATAATAGTGCCGACCAGGTTAATGTCATAAGCGGGACGACGCCTGGATGTAACTTGCTTGGCTCTGTGACAGCCTCTAACAGCGCTACCGTTATCTTTAGCGGCCTGAGCAATACGGTATATTCTCGCTATGAGATAGTTATCACAGCAGCGCTTCCTGTTACCAATGGGGCAAACCTTTACTTAACCACCAGCAATAATAGCGGCTCCACGTATGGCGGGAACATTTACGCCACCAATTACCTGCAATGGAATCCAGGTGGAAGCGGGACGGGCGGCACTAACAACCTGGCTCAGATACAGATAAACCAAGGAAGTTCTATTGATAATACGAATAGCGTAGGACTCAATGGCATGATTCAGTGGAGAGACTTGGTTAGCTCCTCTCAGCAATTTTTTAACTGGGATGCTGTCTGGCTACAATCTTCTGGAACGACTATCTATGCAATAAATGGCTGGGCCTATGCTTCTGATAACAGCGCGGCTATCACAAACGTAAAGCTCGCGATGAGTACCGGAAATATCAGCTTTGGGACATTCAAGTTATATGGATATCTGGCTTAGTAACTACTCATAAAGGAATTTATCACTTAAGGAGAGCACGGAATGCCTATTTTAAATATCGTTAACAGCACGACTGGATTGGCCAGCGTTCAACCCAGTTTTGTTTACATCTACACATCCGACACAGAAGCCACAGTTGTCACCACAGGATACCTTAACGGCGCAGTCAGAGAGGGCTGGGCTTTTAACAACACCATGATGGCAGTTGTTTATACCACCGATGACGGCCCAGGATTATACCAAGTGTCCGTCTCTGCCGGTAACACGAGCCTGGTGGCCTTTCTTGCTGCCGGGAACGTACAGCTTCCTGTTGTGGCTAACCACATTGCTACCTTTGACGGAACTAGCGGAAAGATTGGTGACCAAGCCGTCACAGCCATTCAGAAAGGGTCGATTCAAGCCGGTCTATCAGGTACAGGTGGCACGCTTATCTCATTCCCGGCAACGGCTGCCAACGGAAGTCTGATTGTGGCCGCTGTGGCTAACGTAGGCAATAAAACCACGACGATTAGCAGCATTGCAGGCTTAGGCCAAAATGAAGTTATCACCATCCCTGACGCGGGTGTGGCAACATCAAGCTTCATTTTAGCTGACAGCGGCGGCACTCAAACAATCGCCACGGGAAGCTTAGCTTTGACAGTGGGCACCTTGACCTTAGGCTCAAGCAATCATGCTTCTAGCTTAACCATCTACCCACCCACAGCATCGAGAGGCTTTTTTGAGATTCTTCCGATAGCGGCTAGCGGTGCATTTAACACCGTTATCAGCAACTCAGCTCTTGGGCAAACGACAACCTACACGCTTCCCGACCCAGCTAATGCTGCTGCCCGTTTCTTGGTTGCCGCAACCGCCACGCCATTTGTTAGTGGAAACATTCCGCAAGCATCGGGCACAGGCGGCTTAATGGTTGATTCTGGCGTGTCTTTTGCATCCCTTGCACCTGTCACCGTCAGTGTCACCATGAACACGGCGTCTGTCGTTGGAGCCTATGCAACGCCCGTCCAAATCGTAGCAGGGCAAGCCGGTAAAGCTATTATGATTTTAGCAGCGCAAGTCATCACTGAAGTCAGTACACCTTTTGCGACTGGTGGTGTCGGTGTTATTCAGTGGGGCAATACAGTTCATGGGGCAGGTGTTTTGGCCGTAGATGCCACTACGCCAGCAGCAGAAATAACCGCGGCGGCGAGTCAAATTTACAGCCAATACGGTTTGGCCTCGACGACGGTCACATCGACAGCCAGCGTGACTGGGCTTGGTGTATATTTCTCTAATCAAACAGGCGCTTATACTAACGGAACAGGCAGTACCGTCACGATCGTGTTGCAATACATGGTTATCGCAGCAGTATAACTAACTCAATAAATCAGCCATTCTTTTCTAGGTATTGGATGGCTGATTTTAATATCTCAATTGAGTCGTTAAAATAACCAATGCCAAAGTTGCATTTGTTGCAAAGCAATCCGCGTATTTCATTGGTTTTATGGCAATGATCTATGGTAAGACGTTTAATGATTTTGGTTTTGGCGTCATATGTTGTTTCTGGTTTTCGACATATAGCGCAGAGGTTCTCATATTTTTTAATTAATTTATCCAAATCATCAAGAGAAAGACCGAATTTAGATTTTAAATTCATTTTTTTTGCATTTAATAACCTCTTTTCAGGATATTTTTTGTGGTTTTTATTGGTGGATATTTTTTGACATTTCTTACATCTCGGGTATTTTCCTGACGTGGTTGCTTCCTTTTTTTTCAGAAAACCATGATTTTGGCATTTCATGATATACCCTTCGGGAATTTCCTCTTTAACGGGAAGTTCAAAGGATTTTCGTCTAAACCATCTAGCTTTATGCATTACACATAAGCTAGATCTTGTTGCACACAAAGATTTACAGCCCTCAATACGACAAATTTTACTATCTGACATAAATACTCCTTAAGTACCCCTTATGAATGGTCAAAGCCAGCCTGGTAAGGTTCCAGGTTTTCGGGGATCAGCCTAGGCTTTAAGCGCCCATTATACTAGACTGTTATTGTCGAGTAAATGAGCGCGAGGTATTGCCTTTGGGTGGTACCGTCTCCATACTAGTTACGACATGGAACCATTTACAGGAAGTAAATTTATGACACTTAAAGCAGATTTAGAACAACGCGTTGAAGATATCGTCAAAGCCGTAGAAGCCAGCGCAGGACAGCATAATGCTTTGCTAGGCCGACTAAATGAAGCTAAATTTATACTAGAGCAGGTTGCAGCTAAAGAGCTGGCAGAGGAATTGCCTGAGGTTGAAGCTGTGGCCGAAAAAAAGCTGGAGGCAATGGAACATGCCCCTTAAGAAAGGAAAGTCAAAAGCCGCGATTAGTGCAAATATTTCTGAATTGCGTCATAGCGGTCGTCCAGAAGCTCAAAGCGTGGCGATTGCCATGAAGGAAGCTGGTAAGTCTAAACCCAAGAAATCAAAAGGGAAAAAGAAATGAAAGATGGTGGCGCAGGAATGCCTAAAATGAGACTATACAACGCAGGTAAAGGCCCAGTAGACTTGAAAAAGCCTTCGGGCAAAATGTCAGAGAAAGGCGGTAAGGTGGAGCACTGTGCCGTTAAAGCTGGCAAGCACGACAAAAGCAAAAAGCAAGTAGTTTAGCCCGCAAATCCCGGGGTGCAGGCACGCTCCTGTTGGCATCCCGGGGCCATAAGAGAGGTGCTTTATGATCGACAATCAGCAGTTTAGAGCATCTATAATTCGGCCTACCTTAGCCAAGCTAGAACTCGCCTCAGATAAAGCTGAAAACTTGCTGGTGATGGTCATGGCCCACGAGTCTAACGGTGGATATTACCTTCAGCAGACCAAAGGGCCGGCTCTAGGAGTCTACCAAATGGAGACCGCTACATTTAACGATCTGTGGCGAAGATATCTATTTAATAAACCCGACCTCGAAAACCGGCTGATGGACTCCTGCAACCTCAAGCACATTCCAGAGCCTGAAGAAATGGAGGGGAACCTTTATCTCGCGACAGCGATGGCCAGGATATTTTTCCTACGTGTATATACACCAATCCCAACTGACCTTGAACTTCTTAGCGAACATATCAAAAAATTCTGGAACACAGAGGCAGGCAAGGCCACAGCAGCAGAATATCTCCGAGACTATCTAAAGTTCACAGCAGCCAAATAATCTATAATTATCTGATGAGAATCAGAAAAAAGCGCGTTATGTTCTACGTCTTACTTGTGGTGGGCGTAGGGCTAATCGTGGGTGCCGTCTTCTTTCCGCCTGCTGCGACCGCCCTGGTAAGCTCAGGAGTCGCCTGCATATCAGCGGCCTTAGCTTTCTCGCAAAACACAGCTCAACAAATACCACCTCAACCGCCGCCAGGTTCCCCTGTTCATCCAGACATTTCTGCTGATGAAATAATCGTACAAATCCCGAAAGACGATGATAGCCTGGATCTAAATTTACACATAGCACGCCACCCCTTGCTTTCACAGTTTGCGCCAAAGCCAGACCCCAATAGCGATATAAACAGCAGCAACAATGATAGCAAGGCCGCTCCAAGCGAAGATAGCGATAAGTTCCATCCCTAGTACCCTAAAGTTTAATTACCGTCGCATTCTAACAGATCGTACTTCTGCGACGTATTCTTGCATAAATTCTCTGGCGTCCTGATTACTGCAACGATTACGCAAGAACTCTTGCATGTCGCGGTTAAACTCAATCCAAGGCATAAGTTTTTCCCGCTCCTCTCGGTCATCCTCTGTGGCATCTATGGCAGCCTCAATAGCTTCCTCGCATTGCAGGTTTGCTTTACAGAAAATCTTATCCAGCTTTTCAGCCTCTGTTAATTCATTAAATTTTTTCACCAATTAACTCCACAGCCACTGGGCCGCCAATATAAGGATAACGATATAGGGAAACGTCCCCAAGATTATGGACAATCGCGTCATGTCTCTTCCTCAGCACTCTTTCCCAGACCCTCAAGGTAGTTTAACAGCAAACGGCGCATCATCTCACTGGCCGTGATGCCTTTGTCGAAGGCGACATTACGCAATTTCCCCATGAGCTCAGGGCTGATGCGCAGGTGTAGTCGGTCTGAGTACAATCTAGGTCTAATCATTGGGTTAGCTTACCAAAAAGTCCGCACGCTGTCAACATCTTTATCTAGTGCATAACCAGCCCCGCACATCGACCCTGCTTATTGGCGTTACGCAAAGCAAGCATTCGGTCATTCTTAAGCGTAGGATTCGCCACAAGCGCTTCTTTAAGCTTATCCGCCTCTACCCTACTCTCGATAATCTTTTGCGTCTGTATGACAGCCACGTTCACTTTAGGAGCCTCTTCTTTGGCCTCTCCTACTTTAGGCTTCCAGTCATTTGCGATCATCCTCTCAAGATAGGCTGCTGGATTTATCTTGGCATTAGCTAAAGTGGCATTAAGTACCTCTCGGATACGCCTGGTGCCCTTCGTTCTAAGCAGGAACGTGGCCCTCTGATAAGAGATATCAATTCTTCCCAGCTCCAATATCAGGTCATCATTTTCCGGTACGTACTCGAATTCACCTTTTCCTTCTTTCCTTTCAATTCCTTCAACAACAGCAGCAACAAAGGCTTTGGCTGGCGCGTTTTCATTTGTGTTTAATGAAGCGGGTGCGCGCGCGCGAGTCTTGCTGCTGCTTTCAGTATTACTAAGACTTTCAGTATTACTAACTTGAGAGGTTGTTTCACCGACAGTCGGTAAAACAACCTCTCGGTGAAACAACCTTTCGGGGGGAGGGGTTTTTGCCGAGGGGTTGAAATTTAACCTGTCGGTATTTTTGAAGATCGGCCTGCCAGAAAATAGACGTTTGGAGCCTTTAAACTTACCGTCACCCAAACCTGATGGCGTAGAGACTGTCTGCAAATATCCCGAATCCCGGAGCTCTTTGACGGCCTGCTTAAATTTGCTCTCCCCGCACTGGCAAACTTCTTGTAACTTATAGTCATGGAACTTCCAGCCTTTTGGTTTACTGCACATATAAGTAAGTAGCCTAAATGCAGTTGGGCTGATATCAGATTCTATGAGTTGGTTATATATGATGGTGAACGGATGTTGATGAACGCTTTCATCGGCTTGAAAATCGAATTCTTCAAAATTAGACATGGCCAAAATCTCCCTTGGCGTTGGGTTAACTTCCAAGCAAGAGAGTCGTCCGACAAAATATCGGGATTATCCCTTGCATTTTGTCTTAGAAAAAAGTATCCTGAACTTGGTTTGAGATCAGGGCTGCCTTAGGGTGGCCTTTCTTTTAAGACGTGATTGAGTTTAACTCTTTTTTGTATTTTGGATCAATGAACACCTCTATATGCTCAATACCCATATCTATTTCAGTAATAGCCTTTTCTAAATTAAGACTCACAAATGCGCATGAGAATCTGGTATCGCCCGTAAGCGAATCAATGTCTGCCATCTGTAATAAATAATGCTGATTCATTTTTCTTAGCTCACACGATATCGCTCTTAGGCGATCTTTGTGGCAATCGGTAATCTCTTTCATTCTTCTCCCCTTAATCGTTTTTCATTCAAAATATATTCCGATGCCTTAGTAGCCGTATGCTCTTTTACGCGCTCTAAGTACCCCTTCTTCATCAACTGCCTCATCGCGCTATCAACTCGCGTCGGGGACAGCCTTGATTGGTTCGCTATGCGGTTTCTAGGGGCAGGGATAGGCTTACCTACCTCTGTCGCCCATCGTGCCACATTGAGCAATACAGCGACCTCTGCGTGCTCTAAGTCCATCTCTAGGCAATCCCAGACCAAAGTCATCAACCTTATCCGCTCATCCATGGCTATTCCTTGCGATAATTGTATGTACATGTATACTTAAAGATACCGTCCTTCATGGCACGGTCATACAATTCTCCTCATCGTTACTGGTGATTACCCCAGCGCACAACTGGGGTTTTTTTTGCCATTATGGTAGCATTAGCTAACGTCCCAGTTTAAACACGATTGGCTAGGACGTTGCTTCTCTTTGGGCTTTCTGCCAGGCTCTGAACTCATCAATAAACGTCATAATATTGGACGCATCAATCACCTCTTGAATCATTTCAGGGGTTACCATAGCTGGTTCCTGTGTTTCTCGTTTAGTCTCTTTAACGCCTGGGATGGGTTCAGGACGTACAGACACGCCAAATGCCCCAAGATCAAAGAGGTCTTTAACAACGGGGTGCTCACATAAAATATGACCAGAAGATTGGTGCAGAAACAAAGGATTGTCAGCAAGAAGGCCAGTATTACCCTTGTTTTTAGAGCCGACAGGTCGCTTCTTTGCATTACAAATCTCCCTCTCCTCACATAATAAATGCGCTTCAAGCATCTTCAGCGCGGCTCTCCCCATACAAAAGCGCTTGCCAGTGTTAAGGTGTTCTAAGGCAGCCCGATCTCTAATTAACTCATAGAGTGACTCGCTAATATGTACTGTTACTGTTCTGTCCATCCGTGGCTTGCTCCTTTAGTGCTTTCAAAGTTTTGTTAATACAGCGCCGAACTACCGTCGCTATGCTGATTTCCTCTTCCATGGCTATTGCTTTCATGGACTCGTATTGTCGCTCAGTCAACATCACCGTAAACCCCACATGGGCGGTATCAGTGCCCAGCCAGGGTCTCCCCCGTTTCTTTTTCTCCATTTTACTGTTGCTCCAATTTATTTATAATGGTAGTATATCTAAGGTAACTTAATGTTAAATAAAAGTAAAGAGGGGATAATATGAATAACACACAATCAGAAAGCGTCGGGGCTTTATTTACTGCGTTGTGCCAATTCCAAGGCGAGGTTGTCCATATCTACAAAGACAGCCAAGCATTTGGGTTTAAATATGCTGACTTAGGATCGGTATTAGACGTCGTTAAGCCTTTGCTGCTAAAGAATGGCCTGTGCGTCTCTCAGATGACCACCTCCTGCGAGAGAACGGGTAAGCCAGCCTTGAGGACGGTGCTAGGGCATTCGTCCGGGGAATGGATTAGCGGCACCATGGCATTCAATGAGCCTGAAGCCACAAAGAAAAACAGCAGCATACAGAATTTGGGTAGTGTAATTACATATATGCGCCGTTATGCGATATGTGCCATTCTGGGGATTACGCAAACCGATGACGAAGATGTGCGCAGCAAAGAGCCTGTACCTGAAAAGCCTGTTGTACCTGTACCCGAAAAGATTAAGCCGGGAACCCTGGTAGAGCTGGAAGGGTATATTGCTTCATTTGGCACGTCCCCAGATAAAATAAAACTATGGCTAACTCACAACAAGGTTAGCAAGTTAGATGATATTCCGGAAACATTTGCCCAAGACAGACTTAAGGTCTATCGAGAGGTTACTGAGAAAATGCATCAAGAAACACAACAGCAGCAAGGAAACTGTAATGAGCAAAGAGACGGATGAGGTACTAAAAGAATTTTTTGAAAATGAAGGCAAGTCGGGATTCGTCACCCGGCTTCGCCGGTTCCTGCATGAGGATTTTGCACATCGCACTGTGAAAGACTTCTTAGCCTTTTTTATGAGAAAATATAAGAGAGAGGGAAAGTCTCCTGACTTTGACCCAATCGCGCTTTTACCTGCTATCGTTAAAGAGGTGGGCGCGATCCAAGTCGAGTCAGTAAAGATATATACGCAGTTTCTATACGAAGAGGCATTAAGGACAGTGGAAGCTAAACAAAACAAGGGGTGAAGGGATGCAAAAGAAAGAGCCGAAATTTATGAAAGGGCTGAAGGAAAAAGAGCCGAAATTTATCAAAAAGATGGAAAAGAAGGAGATGAAGGCTCCCGCTAAAAAAATGCCTATGCCCGATAAGAAAGAAAAGAAGCGTAAATAATGAGCATTGCGGGGATATTGATTTTACTTACCTGTATTGTGGCCGGGGTTGTGGCGGGTGTGGTAACCAAGAACCCCAATAATCCGGTAGAGGTAATGGCGGAATCGGTGATAGAGAAAGAAATTGGGGCACCCAGTGGGAGTATCCACCTAACACCCCAAGAATCGTCACATAATTGAGCAAGCGTGACGCGTGTTGCCCTCTTCGTCCTCGTAGCGAGTGGCTCGTTCTATTGCTGCCAATCCGACACCAGCCGCAATTCCTGCCCCTATTGGATTGGCTGCTGCGAGGGCCATGGCTGCTGCATAGGCAGCCTTTGCCTTAACTAGCATGGCGGGAGTAGCTTTAATGACGGTTCCGGCAGCGGTCACTAAATACCCGCCTATAACCGCCCCATCCTGTATAGCCCAGATGAAGTTTCTTGCGGCAGCGTGTAAATCGACTGCATTGTACATAAAGTTCATTGCCCTTCTGGCTCTGCCGGGCGCTGGTGGCGCCTCTCTTCGCTGGTTTACTTCGCGCCGTAGCTGCCTAACCTCTTCTCTCAGCTCTCTTACCTCTTCTTCCATCATTATTATTATCTCCGTTTTTATTAAAAATTATCGGTAACACCTTGTGAAATCACCGTTATCATCTTTGAAGCAAAATGTGCCTCCCACCATTTCGGAACTTCCAGAGCCTCCGTTTTTACTGGCGCTTTCACTTTCTCCGCTGCCACCGGTACATGCGCCTGTTCCGTTATATCCGCCCGATGCGGCTCCCGGGCCTTTTCCGCCACTGGGACATAGCGCACTATTTTCGACGTTAGCCAATCCACCTGGCTCAGATGGATTTAAGCCCTGGGAAAGTATTGCCTCGTATTCCCAGGTAGTAATTCCGACCATGCCCTTGTTGTGGCGTTCAGTGCATACCCTGTTGTACTCTATCGCGTAAGCCTCTGTGCCTTGTTTATACGCCGGTGTTATTGGGGTAGCTTTGGCTTGCTCTAATCCACCTACGCCATCAGATATAGATTTGTTGGGAAATCCATGAGTAAAAGAGTGCATCATCTCAGCTAGGCCGGGTGCGTTTTGCGTGAGCATAGGCCCAGGAGGACAAAAGCGCTCTGCCGTAAAGCTGTCTAACGCTTGCGCGATGGGGGTAACTAGAGACATGATTAACCAGCCCGCTACGCTTTTCGTTGCCTTTCGGTTAGTTATTTTTTGGCGACACTCCTTTTCTTCCTCGCGTATTTTCTCCATCTCATCGTAATTAGCCTTAGCGACCTTAGCCACATCCACCAATACTTCCGAATCTCCTCCTAAAAGCAGGCTATCCATCTTTGAGAGACCCGTGGTGACCGAGGTGGCCGTAGCGCCCATCAGTCGCCTACGAACGTCTTTTGGGTCTGTAGTGCATTGATCAGTTTGCATTGTTATCTACCCTATTATTTAAAATTCTGATTAATCTATCTGGCTTAAAGGTAAATAGAATCGTACACTTCACCATGAATAAACACATCTCTAGGAAAAAACCAAAACAGCAAGTGGATACCTGAATAAATGTAAAAAACGTAGGGCCAGTTGCTATAAGTAAATACATTGAAGTGGCAGCCTTTCCTAGCGCAATGATGCAGTACAAAAGTAACATGCACCAAATAGCGTGGATTGACTTAGGGGTTATCATCTTGAGTAGTGAGCGCATTTAAATTCCTTTTATTTAAAAAATACATAGGTACGCACCGGAATATCTATCGGGTCGCTTCTTTTTGGTTGCTTATGCTCCTTATCAGGCTCTCGAATCGGCTCTAAATCCTTCTTTTTCTCTTTAACTTCTTTATACAACCACTTAAGCATCGCAACTTTCCTTAGATAAATAGGAGACGATTTTATAAGGCTCATAAAAAAACATGGCTATCGCATTAATGAATAGCAACGTAGAAAATAAAGCGAAGTTGATATCAAATTTGTAGTAGTTGAAAACAAGCGCAAGCACAGCAATCACGGCATTAAATATTGCCAAAGTGTACATGCGGTAAATTTGTTTATTGAATTGATTTGTGGATCGTATATCCATAATTACCCCCAATTTTCCCAAGAAAACGGAGTGTAACAGATAGTGGATAGAAATAAAATGTTGATATACACGATGACGACAGTCTCGCAACTCTCGGGAAGTTGGGTGCGTAATCTGAGGGGATAACGTGAGACTGCCGACAAAGCAATCATAGCATGAGGGGATAAATATGCCTATACAACAATGGTGTGGGTGTGTATGATACCGCCAACAGACTGCTATCAAGCAGCAAGAGGGGATGTATGAGTACTTTATTAGAAAAATTCGACAGTGGGCCAATCAAAAAGAATTTTGGCAAATGTGAGCACAGCTTTATTTTATTTGACAGCTTCGACAATCGTAACGTCGCCGAAGTAGAGGTAGACAGCTTCGGCGATACGTTGGTATGCCAACGCTGTCTACTGACCGTGAAGAGGGCCGAGGTTAGTAACCTTAACCTGGCCTACAAATCTACGTTTAAGGCTAAACCTCAGTCTTAGCCTTAGCTAACATTTCCTCGAAGTCTTGCTG
>Ga0137412_10000771_pt1 | contig 23677 bp, 17 predicted proteins | sample CZODoug2_1_16fun_FD_122160 | JGI IMG/M metagenome (GOLD analysis project Ga0137412, IMG submission 122160) | Vadose zone soil fungal communities from Angelo Coast Range Reserve, California, USA - CZODoug2_1_16fungal (Hybrid Assembly) | ecosystem: Environmental > Terrestrial > Soil > Vadose zone... | reverse complement strand
CTGGAGATGTCGTCGGGCCGGGTCGACTGCGTCGTCAACGCGCTGGTGCTTGGCCTGACCGCGATCGCCAAGAACCCGAATCTCGGCAGCTACAAGATCCTGCAGTCACCGTCGGTCGCTATTCCCTCCAGCATGGCGGTGCGCCGCGAGCCCGATAAGCGCTGGCGCGATTTCCTGTCGGTCTGGGTCGACTATAATCGCGGCATCGGCCAGATGCGCGAATGGTTCGTCAAGGGATTGACGCTAGCCGGCGTCAAGCCGGAGGAGGTGCCGGTGGAGTTGAATATCTGACGCGGCTTTCGAACTAAACGCCGCATCAAATGGGCGTATTCGTCGATCGAGGTTGATAAGTGCGACTGGTCGGAGCGCGGCGCTCCGGCAGCGACCAAAATCCACAACGAACGGTCTGTTCGCCTTTTCAGCGAGCGCCTGCATGGGTAGCCGCGCTCGCGGCCCGCGCCACCTCGGTCGCGAGCGGATCGATGTCCCGTTCGCGCAGCGCAAACATCCAGTAGCGTACCGGAATCTCGACGAGCCCGATGCTCGTGAGCTTGCCGGACACCAACAGCGGGCTGACCGCTCGTTCGGGCACAAGACCAATATAGCGCCCGCCCTGCAGCGCGGAGATTACCGCCATGCTTGACGACAATTTCAGCCCCGGGTGACCAAGGCGGCTCGTATCCACGCGGTGCGACACCAGCGCCGCAATGATCGTCTGCGTCAGCTCGCTCTGCTCCCAAAGAATCGGCGCCTGCTCCGTCAGTTGAGACCAGGTGATGCCGTCGGGGACTTGTCGCGCCCGCTCCGGGGAGCCGCACAGAATCAACCGATCGGCAAATACGCCGACTTGACGGAATTGGGGGTGGCTCGGCATCGCATTGGTTACACCGACGTCAGCGGTGCCCCGCATCACCCATGCCGCGACCTCATCGACGGTTCCACGTACAAGGTCCACTTCCAAAGGATTGACGGCGCCGACCCGTGAGAAAATCTCGGGCATCCAAAAATCATAGGCGTTTGCGGTGCAGGCAACGAGCGAGGATTGGCCGGTCGGCCGCCGGCTTTCGATGCGCCGAATCGTCAGATCGACATCTCGCAGAATGCGCTCCGCCTCGTTCAGCAGAACCTGGCCCGCGTCGGTCAGCATGAGCCGACGTCCCGAGCGGTCGAATAACGAGACGTCGTATTTTTCCTCGAGCTTCTTGATGGAAACGCTGACCGCCGATTGCGTAAGGCCCAGTCGTTCGGCCGCATGCGTGAAGCTTCCGAAATGCGCGGCCTCAAGAAATATCTTCATCTGTTCGAAGGTCATGGAACCCCTTCATCTTCGGATAGCTGCCCGGAGCATGGAGGACCAAACCCGTTTCGGACCAATTCTCCGCCGTCCTTGCCGTGAATTCGGTCAACCGTCCTTGTCCCGATGAATTCCGCTCATCCTCGCACGTCAGACGCAGCATAGCGGTTCGAAATCATTCATACACTTCAACGCGCATGAATTGAACGCATGTGCTTTTGGATTCTGCTCTGAATGAAGGCATTGCTGGATGATTTAGCAATCAATCGCGCCCGGATTTAAAGCAATCGCGTCACCTCGGTCTCCGAGCCCGATCTTGGCGCGGCGCTTGCTAACCTTGTCGTACGCAAACTTGCCCGTGGATAGGGTTCAGATGACGACTGCCAACTTCCCAACTCCGGTGAAGCCAATTCCAGCACACCGAGTTGGTCTTGCAGCGGTCAAGACGGGCGAGGCCAGGTGATGGAGTTCGGCATCTGGCTTCCTGTCTATGGCGGATGGCTGCGTTCTCTCGACGCGCCGACGGCGCCCGATGTCGCAGCGTGTCTCGCCATCGCGCAACAGGCGGAAGCACTCGGCTTCGACTTCCTTTATGCGTCGGAGAATCTCCTGAATTGCATTCACGGTCCCGCAGAGAGCGTCGCCGACGCCTGGAGCATCCTCGCCGCCATTGCGGCGGTCACCAGCAAAGTCGGGCTCTGCGGGGCAGTAAAGCCGGGCTTCCGCTCACCCTTCCTCGTTGCACGCATGCTCGACACATTGTCGAAAATCGCGGAACGGAAGCTGGGCATGAACATCGTCTGCGGCTGGTGGAAGGAAGAATTTGAACTCTCCGGCGTCGACTGGCTCGACCATGACGGCCGCTACGACCGGGCTGCCGAATTCCTGCGCTCACTTTACGGACTGTTCCATCCTCCGGCCACGGTCAGGGATGCGACCAAGGCGGACGCGGCATTCGAAAACGATATCGAGATCGATCAACCGCCGAGTTACGGCCTCGACCACAGCGCCCTGCCCGAGGTCTGGATCGCCGGACATTCCGACCGCGCCGTGCAGATGGCAGCCGAATGGGGCCACTGCCTTTTCCTCAATGGCATGAGCGATCAGGAGCTCAAGCGGCGCATCGAGACGGTGCGGCAGGAAGCCAACGCTTGGGGGAGGACAATCCTGGTCGCCGCCAATGCCTACGTCATTGCAACGGATGCGGCCGAACAGGCGCAACAACGATGGAAATCCGTCATCGCGCGGCGCAATTCGCAAACGATCGATTTCTTCCGGAAGGTGATCGGCGGATCCGGTGCGGCGGCATGGGCCTCGCTCGGCGAGGAGCAGATGGTGGATTCGAACGCGGGCTTTGAGCTGGGGTTGATCGGCTCCTTCGAGGATATCCGCCGGCGTATCCCCAAGCTGCAAGCCATCGGCCTGGACCGCATCGTTTGCCAGTTTGATGACCCGATGCGAGATGCCGGACCATTCATGAAGAACGTCATTCGACCGCTCCGTGAGAGGCGAGTGATCGAATTCGCCGAATAACCGAATGTCCCGAGATTCTGCGGAAAGCCGACGATGACGACATCACCTGACGATCTTACCCGGACGTTCAAGGAAGTTTTCAGCCAACTGGCTTCCGGAGTCTGCGTCGTGACGTTCTGGCGAGGCGATCGTCTCCATGGGTTCACGGCAACCTCCGTTACCTCGGTGTCGCTGCGGCCGCCCCGGCTCCTGTTCTGCGTTTCGCAAGCCAGCGAAAGCTATTCTTGTCTCAACTCCGGATCCGTTATCGGCATTTCGATCCTGGACGCCGAGCAGCGCACGCTCTCGGATCGATTTGCGCGCAAAGTCGCGTTCGGAGCCTACGACGATGTTCGGATCGTCGGCGGCGCGCAGCAGGCACCGCTCCTCGATGGGGCCCTCGGGCATATCACGGCGGTCGTGGCCGAAATGATCCCATCCGGCGACCACGTCATCGCGCTTTGTGACGTCACGTCGGCGCATTCAGAAAGCGACGGAACTCCGTTGCTCTACTGCCGGCGCGCCTACCACAGCCTACGCCACAGCATTTGAACCCTGGGAGAGATCGCAATGGATAAGTCAATCTTTGCCGCGATGCCGGCCCTCACGCCAACCCTCGGGTTCGCGTCGATGATCGGATTAGGTCTGTTTTCCTTGGCTCTGTCTTACGGGGTCAAGACACTGCTGGTCCGGAACACGCACGATTTCATCATCGCAGATCGCAGGGTCGGTTTCGGCTTCGGCGTGGGATCGGTGATCGCCGTCTGGACCTGGGCGATGGCCGTCATGATGAGCTCGGCGATGACGTTCAACTGGGGCCTGTCAGGCCTGTTCTGGTTCGTCGTGCCCAACGGCTTTGCGGTGATGGCCATGATTCCATTCGCTCGTATTCTGCGAAAGAACATGCCTGAAGGTTATACCATCTCGGAATTCATCGAGTACCGGTTCAACCGCTCGAAGGTTGCGACTGCGATCGTGACCGTCACGATGATCTTCGGGATCATCCTTGAGATCCTCATCAATCTGAAGGGCACGTCCGTCGTGGTTTCGACCGTCTTCGGCATCGACTGGAAGGTCGCAACCGTCGTCGGCATCGTCTGCGTGCTCACCTATTCCTATTTCGGCGGGCTCTGGACGAGCGTCATGACCGGAACGCTCAACACGCTGATGATCACCGTGCCGGCCGCGATCGTGGTCGCGGCCGTTTACGCCAAGATACCCGGCGGCACCCAGGCGGTTTTCGACGCAGCCGGCGCCGCTGACGCCCGAAACCTCTCCGTGCTGCGGCCCGACGCCGCGGCCGGTTTCGGCATCACGCTGGCATTTGGTTTGCTGGCGGCAACCGTATCCGACCAGACGTTCTGGCAGAAGGTCTGGGCCGTGAAGAGCCGAGACGTGGGTCGGACCTTCCTGTGGGCTGGCGCGCTGTTCTATCCGATTCCGATCTGCCTCGGCATGCTCGGATTGGTCGGCATCGCTTATGGTCTTACGCCGGCCGACATCGGCGGAGATATCGTCGCCATTGGCCCCTACATCGTCTCCCATATCGGTCTCGGATTGACGCTGGTCCTGCTCTACGTTCTCGTGATCCTGGCCGCCTGCTATTCGACCATCGACGGCGCCAGCGCCGCGCTCTCGTCGATCGTCGCCGTCGATATCGTCAAGCGATATTTTCCGCAGACCTCGGAGAGCAGCCTGTTCGTGATCACCAAGCTGTCCGTGCTGTTCGGAGGCATTATCGCAACCCTGATCGTGCTGTCGGGCCTGGATTTCACGACACTCGTGCTGACGACATATGCGCTGAAGACATCGATCCTTCTGCCGCTTGTTCTGTCCATTCTCTGGCCGAAAACCAACATGGTGGGTTTTGTCGGGGGGATTGCGGCCGCGATCGTGATCGGAATGCCGATCTACGAGACGGCCGGCGAACTGATCGGCACGCTCTCCATCCTCGCCATCAGCGGCCTGACGGTTCTGGTCGCAGGCCTCGTTGGCGGCACGGACTTCGACCTGAGCGGCCTCAAGCGGATCACCGACGAAATCTCGGCGCCGGCGGAATAGATACCCGACTGAACCGCCCATGCCTCGCGCATGGGCATCCACCTAGCCACTCACAGGAGTTTCCTGATGTACGCGCTTATCACCATCGTCGGTATCGTCGTGACCGTATTCTTCCTGGCCGGATTCGGGCGCGGCCTGAAGAACGCGATTGCTGAATATCGTAGCGGCACGCCCGAGCCAACCACGGTCCCTGACTATCGGTACGGAGGGATCGCTGCGCTGTCGGTCATAGCGTCCGCGGTGATCATCGCAGGGGCAGGCTTCAGCCCCGCCATGATCTATGCCGGCCCGCTGCTCGCTCTCGTCACCGCGGCCGGATGCGGACTGGCGTTCTTCGTCGAGGACAAGGCCACCGGCTGAAGACGATTCGACGTAGAGCTCATTGAATGAATTCCTTGAACAAGGAGCGAAGGCATGACGGCGACAGACAAAAAGAAAGCTCACTTGTTGGGGTTCATCCAGCATGGCGTGAACAGCCACGCGACCGGCATGTGGCGCCATCCCAAGGACAAGGTGGGCTGGACATTTTCGACTCCGGAATACTGGCAGCACATGGCCAGAACCATGGAGCGCGGGCTGTTCGACGCGATGTTCATCGCCGACGAACTCGCGCCCTACAACACCCACGAGAATAGCTCGGACGCGATTGTCAAATGGGCTGTTCAATGCCCGACGCACGAGCCTTCCACGATTGTTCCCATCATCACCACCGCAACCAGGCATCTTGGCGTCGGCGTGACACTCTCGACGGCCTTCGAACATCCCTATTCAATGTGTCGCCGGCTATCGAGCCTCGACCACCTCTCCGCCGGGCGGGTCGCGTGGAATATCGTGTCGTCTTATTCGAAGAGCGAATGGGACGCTTACGGCCACACCATGACCGAGCGAAGCGGCCGATATGAGCGGCTCGAGGAGTACATGGAGGTCTGCTACAAACTATGGGATTCCTGGGAGCCCGGTGCGATCATTGCCGACAAGGCGTCCGGCATCTATGCCGATCCATCGAAGATCAAGGTGATCCATCACGATGGAAAATTCTACAAGTGCGACGGACGCCACTTCTGCGCCCCTTCGCCGCAAGGACGTCCGGTGCTTTGGCAGGCAGGCTCTTCCGGGCAAGGACGCGACTTTGCGGCAAAACACGCAGAAGCGATTTTTGCCGTTCATCCGAATATCGACCGGATGAAGCAATATGCGGGCGATCTTACCGAAAGGCTGACGGGCAAGTTCAACCGGGCGCCGGGTTCGGTCAAATTGATCTACGGTCTTCAGACCGTCGTGGCGGAAACACGCAGCGAAGCCCAGGACAAGTATGAGAGGATCAAGGCCTGCATTCCGCCCGAAGGCGCTTTGGCCTGGATGTCCGGGCATTTCGGGCTGGACTTCTCGACCTACCCATCGGACGCCATCGTGCAGAATATCGAGGTGCCGGGAATCCAGGGGCTATTTGAATCGATCATCTACGCCAAGGGCGGTGCACCCGTGACCGTGAAAGAAGCCGCGATGATCTACGCCCAGGGCATGGGAATGCCGGTTGCGGTCGGCACAGCTGCAGATATCGCCGACCAGATGGAGCATTACATGGATGAGGGCGGGGCTGACGGTTTTATGCTGGCCGCAACCTACACGCCTGGATGCTTCGAGGAATTTGCCGATCTCGTGGTCCCGGAATTGCAAAGACGCGGCCGGTTTCGTACCAGATACACAGGCGCAACGCTTCGGGAGAACTTGCTTGATAGCTGAGATATGCTTTCGCCGTGAAACACACCTGTAACGCTCGCCCGGCGAGCTCGGCCCCGCCTCACGCCTTGTCATAGCTCAGGCCGCGCTCGAGCCGGCGTCCCACCAGCGTCGCCGGAAACAGGATCGCGAAATAGATCAGCGCCACGATCGTGTAGACTTCGAGCGGCCGATAGGTGTCGGCGTTGATCAGCGTCGCGTTGTAGACGAGATCGGGCACGGCGATCACGGACACCAGCGAGGTGTTCTTCAGTTGCGTCACCGACTGGTTGACGTAAGGCGCTAGCATCGGCTTCAGCGCCTGCGGCAGGATCACGAGCCGCAGCACGCGCCAGGGCCGCAGGCCCAGCGCGCGCGCCGCGTCCCATTGCCCACGGTGCACGCTCTCGATGCTGCCGCGCACGATCTCGGCGTAGAACGCCCCGCCATAGAGCGACAGCACGCTGACGGCGGCGACATGCGCGGGGATGTTGACGCCGATCACGACCGGAAACGCGTAATAGAACCAGATGATCTGAACCAAGAGCGGCGTACAGCGAAACAGCTCGATATAGCCGAGCAGCAGCCAGTCGATCACCGGCCAGCGCCTTAAGCGAAGGATGCCGACCACGAGGCCAATCACCGTTCCGAGCAGCACGGTGCCGATCGTGTAGGCCATGGTCCAGCCGAGCCCGGCCCAGAACAGATGGCTGTATTTGCCGAGGATCGCGAAGTCCCAAACATAGTTCATGTCGGCCTCCGCGCGCACTGCGATTGCCGCTCGTCCGGCATCAGAGATAGCGGCCCGGCGAGAACGGACTGACGTCGAATGATGGCGCGGCCCCGCTGATCATCGCGGCGATCGCGGCTCCCGTCGCGGGGCCCGTGGTGAAGCCGATATGCTGGTTGCCGAAGGCGAGCCACAGGCCGCCATGCCGTGGCGCGGGTCCGATCATCGGCAGGCTGTCCGGCAAGGTCGGCCGCGCGCCGCGCCAGGGCTCGCCGACGGCTTCGCCGAACTCGACCACGCCGCGTGCCAGCGGGATCACCTGATCGAGCTGCGCGAATGACGAGGGCGCGTCGCGATCGGTCAGCTCCACGCCGGAGGTGACGCGGATCCCCTGCTCCATCGGCGTCATCAGGAAACTGCCTTCGGCATCATGGATCGGACGCTGCAATGAACGTGCCGGGTTCGGCTTGAACTCGCGATGGTAGCCACGCTCGAACGCCATGGGAACACGGTAGCCGAGCGGCCGCAACAGATCCGGCGACCACGGCCCAAGCGCGACCACGACATGGCGCGCCTCGATCGCGCCGTCCGCAAGCACCACGCGCCAGCCCTCCCCCTCAGGCTCGATCGCCGTGATGTCGGACTGCCTGATCTCGCCGCCGGAGCCTGCCAACATCCGCGCATAGGCCTTGACCACGGCGCCCGGCGAGTCGACCGACGCGGTCTGGGTGTGCAGAAGCCCAACTTTATAGACCGGCAGGATGTTCGGCTCGAGCGCGGATATCGCCTGGCGGTCGAGAAGCTGGCTCTCGATGCCATATTCCGTCAGCAGCGCCTGCTCGGCTTTGGCCGCGGCGACCGCGTCGCTGCGCCATGCCTTGAGCCAGCCGGTCTCGCGGATACGCTGCGCGGCATCAGCCTTTACGATCCATTCGCGGTGGAGTTTCAGCGAGGCGCCGATCAGTCCGTGCAGCGCGGTGGCGCGCGGCCGCAGACGCGACGCCGTCGCATTCGCAAGGAAGCGCGCGACCCAGTCGATATTGCGGATCGCCCAGGCCGGATTCCAGCGCAACGCCGCATGGGAGTTGCCCAGATATTTCGGCAGCGCGTTCCACAGCGATGGATTGTTGAGCGGCGAGATCGAGCCGCTGGAGAGGATGCCGGCATTGCCATAGGAGGTTTCGCTGCCGGGCTCGCGACGATCGACCAGCATGACCGACAGGCCCTGCTGCCGCGCGGCATAGGCCGTCGAGACGCCAACGATGCCGGCGCCGAGCACGACGACATCCACTGCACTTTTCACGCTATCCGACATTCACCCCCACCACACGCTACATCAATGTCAGTCCGCCATCGACCGGCAGCATCGCGCCGGTCACATGCCCCGCCTCCGGCGACAACAGAAAGGCGACCGCAGCGGCCACCTCGTCGGGTTCGGCCAATCGGCCAAGCGGATTGGCCTTGGCGGCCACTTGCCAGCTCGCCTGGTCCAGTGCGCCCATCCGCCCCGCATCCTTGCGTGTATAGCCGGGGATCACGGCATTGGCCGTCGCGCCTGAGCCTGCGAGCTCGATCGCCAGGCATTTGACCAGCGTCTCCAGCGCGGCCTTGGCCGCCGCCGACGCCGGAAATGTCGCCTCCGGCGTGAAGCGATGGGCGCCGAAACTGGAGATGGCGACGACGCGTCCCTGCGGTCCGCGCGCGAGATCTGGCAAGGCTGCGCTGGTCAGTTCATGAAACGCGGTGGCGATGACCGCGAACGCCCGCTCAAGCCCCGCGCGCGGCAATTGCGCGAAGCCGCGCCGGTCGGCGAACCCCGCCGCATGCACGATGACATCGATGCTGCCGAACGCCGCGCGCGTCGCGCCCGCCAGCTCGGATGCGGTCCCGGCCTCCGCCAGGTCGCCGCTGGAATAAGCGACCTTGGCACCGGCCCGCTCGCACGCCATGGCGACTACTTTCAACCGTTCGAGCCCCGCTGCGTCGGCGCCTTGTCCGTGCAGCATCAGGCATTGCTCAGGCGCTGCCAACCGGCGCGCGACCGCGGCGCCGATCCCGGTCCCGCCTCCGGTGATGATTGAAACGCGCATGAGTCCCTGTTGTCGAGCGCCGTTGCTCAAGCCAAACTATAGGTCCCACGCTAGCGAATGCCAACAATCGCAGCGAGCGCGCGCGCCATCGGCAATTGCAACGGCGCGGCTGGCGCGGCCTACCCCGCCCTCGCCGCACGGCGTAGCGCTTGCGGCGGTTGACCGAAGGCGCGGATGAAGGCGCGGCGCATCCGCTCGGGGTCGCGGAAGCCGGTGACTTCCGCGACGCGCTCGATCGCCTCGCTGGAGGACTGCACGCGCGCCCGCGCCACCTCGATGCGCAGCCGCTCGATCGCCTTCGACGGCGTGGCGCCGGTCTCCGCGATGAAGGCGCGGGTGAAATGCCGCGAACTCATGCCGGCGCGCTCGGCGAGATCGTCAACCGTCAACGGCGCGTCGAGATGTTCGCGCGCCCAGGTCAGAAGCGGCCCGAAGCGTCCGGTCGGCGCCTTCAATTCCAATAGCGAGGAGAATTGCGACTGGCCGCCCGAGCGGCGATGATACAGTACGAGCTGCCGCGCGGTCTTCTGCACGATCTCCTCGCCGTCATCCTCGGCTACCATGGCGAGCGCCAGATCGACGCCGGCGGTGATGCCGGCCGAACTCCAGATATTGCCGTCGCGCACGAAGATGCGGTCGGGCTCGAGCTTGACGTGCGGATAGGTCGCGAGGAATTGCCGCGTGCGCTGCCAATGCGTGGTGGCGCGGCGGCCGTCGAGCAGGCCGGCCTGGGCGAGGACGAATGTCCCCGAGCAGACGCTTGCGACGCGAATGCCGCGTTTGGCAACCGCCTGGACGAAGCGGATGGTGCATTTGTTGCGCGCCGCGTCCTCGACGCCGTCGCCGCCCGCGATGATGAGCGTCGAGAGCGCGCCCGGCGGGCCGAATTTGCGCGCCAGCATCTCGGCGCCGGAGGTGGAGCGCACCGGACCGGGCTTGGCCGCGACCACCCTGATCGCCGGCTCGCGGCCGCCATAGCGCGCGGCGATCTCGAACACCGAGATCGGCCCCGCGGCATCGAGCAACTGGAAATCGGGAAAGACGAGAACGCCGATCATGGTCATGTCCCAAAATGAGGGAAGTTCGCCATTTCGGACATGAGGCGACCATGGCAGGGTGGCTCCGTCAAGCACATTTTGCAGAACGCATGAGGGAGGTTTGCACCATGTCGGCTCCGCTTCAGATCGGTCTCCTGGTTTTTCCGAAAGTCACCCAGCTCGACCTCACCGGCCCGGTGCAGGTGTTTTCCAGCGTGCCGGGCGCGCAGGTGCATCTGATCTGGAAACGCATCGAGCCGGTCGCAAGCGACTCCGTGCTGGTGCTGACGCCGACGATCACCTTTGCCGATTGTCCGCAGCTCGACGTCATCTGCGTGCCCGGCGGCTTCGGCACCGACGATCTCCTCACCGACGAGGAGGTGCTGGCTTTCCTGCGCCGGCAGGCCGAGGCTGCGAAGTTCGTCACGTCGGTCTGCACGGGCTCATTGGTGTTGGGGGCCGCCGGCCTGCTCCAGGGTTACCGCGCTGCGACGCATTGGAGCGCGATGGACTGCCTGCCGGCGCTCGGCGCGATCCCGACCAAGACGCGGGTCTGCATCGACCGCAACCGCGTCACCGGCGGCGGCGTCACCGCGGGCATCGATTTCGCGCTGACCTTGGTGTCGATGCTGCTCGACCGCACCGCCGCGGAAGCGATCCAGCTCCGCCTCGAATATAATCCGGCGCCGCCCTTCAATGCGGGCTCGCCCGACACCGCGCCGCCCGAGGTGCTCGCGCTGATGAAGCAGCGCATCGTGCCCTCTCAGGCGCGACGCCATGAGGCGGTCGCCCGCGCCGCGGCCCGCTTGACGCAGGCTCACGCCAGCGCGTGAGAAGCCAGCCAAACCAAGAACAAGAACCAAGAAAAAGGCCGCCTGGTTGCCCAAGCGGCCTTTCCTGTCTCACGGTAGCTCCACATTAACGGGCGATTTCGGACGTCCGCACCGGGGGCCTATCTCCCGGCCGTGTCCTACTCGGGTGCCGCTGCAAATCGGGGCAGTCGCGAACTGTGGCCCGAACCGTCGCGGTGGTTTCCCACCTCCGCAAGATGACCCTATGAAGCCGCAACCTCGCGTAGAGCGCAAGATCGACGCAACCACTTGTCCCCGCAGTTCCCGCTGTTCACAGGCGCGCCGGTCATTTCGGTATTGACTGACCGGCTCGTCATTCCCGGGCGCGCGGCTCGACGCCGTCAGCTTCCGGGCGTCCAGGGCTGATAGTCGCCGGTCGCCTTGGGGCGGCGGCCGCTGGCCAGGGTCGATCCGGACGGCCGATAGGCCGAAGGCGTCCCGGTCATGTTCGGGACATGCGGCTTTTCCCACTCGCGGGTCTTGTAGCCGTCCTCGGTCGGCGGCAAGTCGACGGTGTGGTGCATCCAGCCGTGCCAGGACGGCGGAATGCGACTCGCCTCGGCAGTGCCGTTATAGATCACCCAGCGCCGCTCGAAGTGGAGCGTGGGATCGATCTTGCCGCCCTTGGTCCGATAATAGCGGTTGCCCTGCTCGTCCTCGCCGACCAGCTCGCCGAACCGCCAGGTCCACAATTGGGTGCCGAAGGTCTGGCCGTTCCACCACGTGAAGAGCTTGAGAAAGAACTGTTTCATGCGGTTCGCCAGCTCACGTCGTTTGATTTAGCGGTTCTGATGCCATTGGTGCGGCGAATTGTCCAGTAACAGCGGCGCCCAATAGTCGCGGAGCATCGGAACGTTCCGACCGTCAGGGGGTTTACAGGCATCCCTTCCCCCGATGGAGTTCCCAATATGATCAGTCCCAAATTATTGAGCGGCGTCGCGGCGCTGGCATTGGTTTTGGCCATGCCGACCTCGAGTTTCGCGTTCGGCCGCGGTGGCGGCGGCGGCGGCGGCGGCCACATGGGCGGCGGTGGCGGCCACATGGGTGGTGGCGGCGGCGGTGGAATGCGCATGGGCGGTGGCGGCATGGGCGGCGGCATGCATGTCGGCGGCGGCGGTGGCGGTGGCGGCATGCGCTTTGGCGGCGGCGCGCCGGCGGCGCGCTTCGTGGGCGCTGCACCGGCCGCACAAGTGGGTGGCAATGTCGGTGGCGGCAATTGGAATGGCGGTCGCGCGGCTTTTAATGGCGGTCGCGCGGCGTGGAACGGCAATGGTGGCTGGCGCGGCGGTAACTTCCACCATCGTCATGGCGGCTTCTTCCCCGGCGCGGTCGCCGGCGCCGTGATCGGCGGCGCACTTGCCGCCGACTCCTACGCCTATTACGACAACGGCTATGGCTACGGGCCGGGCTACTACGACAACACCTATTATGACAATGGTTACGATGACGGCGCGACCGTCGCGGTCGTCCCGGCGGATCAGGGCGCCGACCCCAGCTACTGCGCGCAGCGCTATCGGTCCTACGACCCGGCGTCGGGCACGTATCTCGGCTTCGACGGTTTGAGGCACCCCTGCGGCCAGTAACGCTACAAGTTTATCGGCTCAGAGGGCGGCGCATTGGTTTGCGCCGCCTTTTTCTTATGGTTTTTTTAACGGCTTTTTCTCAGCGCTCTTTCTCGCGGCGACATGTCTCTACGCTTCGTCCTGAGCACGCTTTTGTCCGGTAGCCGACGCATCACGCTCTTCAATTAGCAGAATTTGATGGCCCTCGGCCTCATTAGGCCCGGCTCAGTGCAGATGCGCGCGCAAAATTAGACCTAAAGCCTCGCGAGGGCTGAACGTTCGTTGCGCTGCCGAGACGAAAGGGAATACACTTCGGAATCAGCGTCCGCGCCGCTCTTGGTAGCCGGCGATGCCGGCAAATGTCTTGGCAGCAAACTGCTTTTCAGCACTATCCTGATATTCGCGTCCTCGAACCGGCGGAAATCGCGCGATGCGGTCCATGAGCGCATCCATGCTGTCCCAGCGTCTCACCGTTGGCGTTGGCCTTGCTATTCTATTGACGATCGGCGCGGCCTCGGTCGCGATGAACGTCAAGTCGCGCGACGGCGTTGCGTGGGTCGACCATACGCTGACCGTCTTGAGCATGGTAACGGATATGCGCCTGCAGGTCCGCAACGCCGAAAGCACCTCGCGCGGCTTCGCGCTGTCGGGCGACGAGGGTTTTGCGCGGGAATTTCATGAAACGATTGCGAAAATTTCGGCTGCTTTCGCCGAGCTGAAAGCGGCGGTCAGCGACAATCCGCCCCAGCGCGAACTGCTTGAGAGCATTGAGCCCACCCTGACCCGGCGGCTGGCCATCAGCGCCGAGATCGTTCGGCTCCGCACTGCGCGGGACTCCGAAGGCATCACCGCGCTGATAACAAAGGGCGAAGGCCGCGCGGCGATGGGGAAGATCGCGCTCGACCTCGACCGGTTTATGGCCGTGGAACAGCGGCTGCTCGCGGTTCGCTCCGAGCAATCCCAATCGAGCGGGCGATGGCTGATGAGCATCGATCTCGTCGGCGTCGCGCTGGTTCTGATGCTGGGCGGTCTTCTGATACGCGGGACTCACCTGTCGACCCGCATCCTGGCCGATTCGCTGAGCGCCACAAGAGCCGCAAAGGAATCGCTGGAGGCGGAAGCAGCCGTGCGGGACGAACGTCTTGGCGCGGCGCACTCGGTCATGGAAAGCACCTTCAACAGCATGGCCGAGGCGGTGCTGGTGCTGGATACCAAGGGCGGCGTCATGCTGTCGAATCCGGCAGCGCAGCAACTGCTCGGGTACCGGGAGGGCATGAACCTCGGGGATCTGTGGCTGGTCAATAATTTCTGCCAGCCCGACGGCGTGACGCAGCTCAGCGCGGAGGAAAGACCTTCCACCATCGTGCTTTCAGGCAAACCGATCGACCGCAAGGAATTGGTCATTCGCCCGGTGAACGGCCGCAAGCCGCTGCATGTCATGGTCAGTGGCCGTCCGCTGCGCGATGCCACCGGCGGCGTCACCGGCGGCTCCATCGTATTTCACGATATTACCGAGGCCCAGGAAACCGAACGAAAGCTGCAGCAGGCGCAGAAACTCGACGCGATCGGCCAGCTCACGGGCGGCGTGGCGCACGATTTCAACAACATGCTGACCGTGATTACCGGCACTATGGAAGTGGTGCTGGACGACCTGAAGGACAACCCCGCCGCGCTGCAGACGGCCGCCCTGGTCAACCAGGCCGCGGACCGCTGCACCGAGTTGATCCAGCATTTGCTTTCCTTTGCCCGCAAGCAACCGTTGCGGCCGCGCAATGTCGACATCAACAGCACGATCGTCGATATCGCCAAGCTGCTGCGTCCGACGCTCGGCGAACATGTCGAAATCGACTCCATCCTGGAGCAGGAGGTCGCCACCGCGCATATCGATGCATCGCAACTGGCGAATTCGCTGGTCAACATGGCGATCAATGCCCGAGACGCCATGCCCGATGGCGGCAAGCTGCTGCTCGAAACGCGCAACGTCGTGCTCGATGAGGAATATGCGAACGCCAATCTTGATGTCATCCCCGGCCCCTATCTGATGCTCGCGGTCAGCGACACCGGCACAGGCATGCCGGTCGCGGTGCGCGACCGGGTCTTCGAACCGTTCTTCACGACCAAGGGGGAAGCCGGCAAGGGAAGCGGCCTCGGCCTCAGCATGGTCTATGGCTTCGTCAAGCAGTCCGGCGGACACATCAAGATCTACAGCGAGGAAGGCCACGGCACCACGATCCGGCTCTATCTGCCGCCTGCCCTCGTCGAGGACGCGATCCCCATAGCGCCGGTCGGGCCAATCCCGAGCGGCCACGAAACCATCCTCGTCGTCGAGGACGACGCGATGGTCCAGGATTTCGTCGTCGCCCAACTGAGAAGTCTCGGCTACACCACGATCGCCGCAGCGAACGCTCGGGAAGCGTTGTCGCATGTCGAGGGCGGCGCAGCCTTCGACCTGTTGTTCACCGACGTGATCATGCCCGGTGGCACCAATGGCCGCGAGCTTGCGGACCAGATCGAGAAGATTCGTCCCGGCACCAGGGTGCTCTACACGTCCGGCTATACGGATAACGCGATCGTCCACCACGGCAGGCTCGACCAAGGTGTCCTGCTGCTGTCAAAGCCCTACCGCAAGTCACAGCTCGCCCACATGGTGCGCATCGCGCTCGGCAATACAACCGAGGCCGATATGGCGGCGGCCTGCTAGGCATCAGCGATACACACGGCAAGTCGAGCGAAGCTTACAAGCCGGCTCAGCCGTTTCACGAAATTTAGCGGCCTGAAAGCACGCTAAAGGGTAGACAGCTGGCTCGCTTCCACCGTCAACCGGTAGTGTGGCACAGTTTTCTTTCCAGGTACGTCAAGGAAAATTTTCATACGCTGGTGTGAAAGCGGTTTTTGAAAATCGAGAATCTGCGCAAAAAAACGCGCTGGTGGTTTTCGCGGACTTGGCTCGCGATATCGTTGCGGACTCCACCGACGTCAAATGGCGAATGGACGTTTTGGACGAAGCCGGCCGCCCGATTTACAGGCTAGACCTCAGTTGCGGAATTCCCGCGGCACGAAAACGAGCCGGAGCCGTGAACTCCAGGCCGAAACGGAGGCATGCCGCTCCCTCAATTAACAGTATTTGAGCGCCCCTCGGCGTCATAAGCACGGCTCTGTGCAGATGAACGGCCGTTTTCCGCTCAAGATTTGGCGGGGGTGATTCGCTCGGTTCGCCGCCGAGGTGAAGATATCTCGTTTCGGGGGTGACGCCGAGCCACGTCCGTGTGGCCGACGCTGATCCGACGATCTGCTGCTTGGGCATCGCATTGCATCTTCAGAATGACACGACGATTGCGGCCGGGGAACGCGCCCTTAAGCGGCCGGGAGTTCGGCGATGCGTGCCTTGAAGGCGGCCATGCTCTCCCAGCGCCTCACGCTCGGCATCGGCGCCATTCTCCTGGTGGTCAGCGCAGCCTCGATCGGAATGGACGTCGAGTCGCGCACCGACGTGGCGCGGGTCGATCATACGCTGGACGTCTTGAGCAGGATTGCGGATGTGCGTCTGCTCGTTGGTAAAGCCGAGAGCGCGTCGCGCGGCTTTGCGATCACCGGCGATGAGAATCTGGCAGGAAATTTTCGCGAGATGAGCGCCAGGATCCCCGCAGCTTTCGCCGCATTGAAAACGGCCGTCGACGACACTCCTGCCCAACGCGAACTGCTTGAGGGTGTCGAACCCAGCCTCGCCCGCCGGCTGGCTGTGAGCGCCGAACTGATCCGGCTTCGCTCGGACGGCGACTCTGCCGGAATAGCCGCATTGACGGCGAGGGCCGAAGGCCGCGCCGCAATGGAGAGACTCACCGCCAACCTTGACCGGCTGACGGCGGAAGAACAACGGTTGCTCGCGGTTCGGACCGCGCAATCCCAATCGAGCGGACGGCTGCTACTGACCATCGATCTCGTCGGCGTCGTGATGGTCCTGATCCTCGGCGCGTTTCTGGTGCGCGGGGCCTATCTGTCGAATCGCGCGCTGGTCGATTCGCTGAACGTCTTCAGGGCGGCGAAGGAATCGCTCGAGGTGGAAGTGGCCGTGCAGGAGCAACACCTTGGCACGGCACAATCGGTCCTGGAAACCACCTTCAACAGCGTCGCCGAGGCGGTATTGGTGATCGACACCGATGGCGGCGTCGTGCTCTCCAACCCGGCGGCGGAGCGAATGCTCGGCTACCGGCCGGGCATGAGCGTTGCCGATCTATGGGCCGTCAACACGTTCTGCCAGACCGACGGCGTGACGCCGGTCCCCCACGAGGACAAGACGTCGACCGCCGCGCTCGCCGGCAAGCGGACCGACCGCAAGGAAGTTGTCATCCGTCCCGCCGATGGCCGCAAGCCGCGCCATGTGCTGGTCAGCGGCGTTCCGATGCGCGACGCCGCCGGCGCCATCAGCGGCGCCTCCATCTTCTTCCACGACATTACCGACGTTCAGGAAACCGAACGCAAGCTGCAGCAGGCGCAGAAACTCGACGCGATCGGCCAGCTCACCGGCGGCGTGGCGCATGATTTCAACAACATGCTGACCGTCATCACCGGCACCACCGAGGTGCTGATGGATGAACTGAAGCACAGCCCGGAGGCGCTGCAGACGGCCGTCCTGGTCAACCAGGCCGCCGACCGCTGCACCGAACTGATCCGGCATTTGCTCGCCTTCGCCCGCAAGCAACCACTGCGACCGCGCAATGTCGATATCAACAGCACGATCCTCGACATCGCCAAGTTGCTGCGTCCGACGCTCGGCGAGCATGTCGAAATCGATTCCATCCTGGAGCAGGAGGTCGCCACCGCCCATATCGATGCATCGCAACTGGCGAATTCGCTGGTCAACATGGCGATCAATGCGCGAGACGCCATGCCTGACGGCGGCAAGCTGCTGCTTGAAACGCGCAACATCGTGCTCGAAGAGGCCTATGCGCGCAACAATCCCGACGTCATTCCCGGTCCTTATGTCATGCTCGCCGTCAGCGATAGCGGGACCGGCATGTCGGCCGCGGTGCGCGACCGGGCGTTCGAACCGTTCTTCACGACCAAGCGCGGCGGCAAGGGCAGCGGCCTCGGGCTGAGCATGGTCTACGGCTTCGTCAAGCAGTCGGGCGGGCACATCAATATCTACAGCGAGGAAGGCCACGGCACCACGATCCGGCTCTATCTGCCCCCTGCCCGTCTCGTGGAAAGCGTGCCGGCGCCGCCGGTCGCGCCGATCCTGAACGGCCACGAAACCATCCTCGTGGTCGAGGACGACGTGCTGGTGCGCGATTTCGTCGTCGCCCAACTGCGAGGCCTTGGCTACACCACGATCGCCGCTGGAGACGGCCGCGAAGCGCTGTCTCACGTTCTCAGCGGCGCGGCCTTCGACTTGCTCTTCACCGACGTGATCATGCCTGGCGGCATCAATGGCCGCGAACTGGCCGAAGAAGTGACCAGGCACCGCCCTCGCACCAGGGTGCTCTATACATCAGGCTATACCGGCAGCGCGATCATCCACCACGGCCGTCTCGATCAAGGGGTGCTGCTGCTGTCGAAACCCTACCGCAAGTCCGAGCTTGCCCGCATGGTGCGCATCGCGCTCGGCGATGCAACCGACGACCAGCTCGCTGCTGCCGGTTAGCTCAGTCGCCGATGATGACCCAACATTCGGCGCCCTCGACACCGCTCCCGAAAACACCATCGCGACAGACCGCGGCCCCGAATTGCCGGCTTTCAATCAAGGGAATTGATCCAATCAAGGGAATTCGCAGATCGAGTCATGTGCACGACGTTGTGCAGATGAATGGCTGCGCGCCTTACCGTGGTAAGAGCCGATCCGCTCCTTCACGCCTAACGCGCAATAGCCGGGAACATCAGTTCCGGGTTGACGTTATGCACAACTCGATACGCTCACCTCAATAAGGCCGATCCTCATCATCACAAGGTGGCCGATCATGTCCCGGAGTCTTCCTGAGCATCGGTTGTTTCTTCAGCGTGGCGCCGAAGGCGATGAACGCCTTCTCAAACCGGAAGGAGCCGCGCGATGCGTGCGATGAGTGCGGACGTGCGGTCCCAGCGGCTCACGCTTGGCATCGGGCTGGCAATTCTCCTTGCGATCAGCGCGGCCTCCATCGCAATGGACGTCAAGTCGCGCGCCGATGCGGCTTGGGTCGACGGTACGCTGGACGTCTTGCGCAAGATGACGGATCTGCGCCTGCTCGTGCGCAAGGCAGAAAGCGCGTCGCGCAGCTTCGCGTTCACGGGTGACGAGAATTTTGCCAACGCCTTCGGCGACGCCGGCGCCAGGATTCCCGTGGCCGTCACCGAATTGAAAACGGCGCTTGCCGACAACCCTGACCAACGCGAACTGCTTGAAAGCATCGCGCCTGTCCTGACCCGCCGGCTGGCTGTCGGCGCCGAACTGCTTCGGTTGCGCTCCAACGGCGATTCCGATGGCGTGATGGCGCTGATGGCAGAGGCCGAAGGCCGCGCGGCGATGGAGTTGTCGGACAACCTCGACCGGTTGACGGCGGAAGAACAGCGGCTGCTCGCGGGTCGCTCCGCGCAATCCCGGTCGAGCGGACGGCCGCTGCTGACCATTGATCTGCTCGGCAGCGCGTTGATCCTGATCCTGGGCGTTTTGCTGACGCGTGGGGCGAATCTGTCGAACCGCGCGCTGGCGGACTCGCTGAACGCCACAAAAGCCGAGAAGGCCTCGCTCGAGGTGGATGTAGCCGTCCACGAGGAACATCTTGGCGTGGCGCAGTCCGTCTTGGAAAACACCTTCAACAGCATCGCGGAGGCGGTGCTGGTGATCGACACCAGGGGCGGCGTCGTGCTCTCGAACCCGGCGGCGGAACGGATGCTCGGCTACCGGCCGGGCATGACGGTCGCCGATCTGTGGGTCGAAAATACCTTCTGTGCCCCCGACGAAATCACGCCACTGCCCGTCGAGGAGCGACCGTCAACCGTGGCGCTCGGCGGGACAGCGACCGACCGGAAGGAAGTGATCGTGCACCGCGCGGACGGCCGCGACCCGCTTCATGTCATGATCAGCGGCCGTCCGCTGCGCGACGCCGCCGGCGACATCACCGGCGCCTCGATCGTGTATCACGATATCACGGAGGTTCAGGCAACCGAACATAAGCTGCAGCAGTCGCAAAAGCTCGACGCGATCGGCAAGCTCACCGGCGGCGTGGCGCATGATTTCAACAACATGCTGACCGTGATTGCCGGCGCCATGGAAGTGCTGTTGGAAGACCTTCAGGACAAGCCCGACGCGCTGCAAATGGCGGCGCTGGTCAAACATGCCGCCGGGCGCTGCGCCGAACTGATCCAGCATCTGGTCGCTTTCGCCCGCAAGCAGCCGCTGCGGCCGCGTAATGTCGACGTCAACAGCGCGGTCCTCGATATCGCCAAGCTGCTGCGTCCGACGCTCGGCGAACATATCGAAATCGATACCATTCTTGACCAGGAGGTTGCGGCCGCGCATATCGATTCATCGCAACTGGCGAATTCGCTGGTCAACATGGCGATCAATGCGCGAGACGCCATGCCTGACGGCGGCAGGCTGTTGCTCGAGACGAGCAACGTGGTGCTCGACGAGGACTATGCGCGCGCCAATCTCGACGTCACCCCCGGCCCCTATCTCATGCTTACCGTCAGCGACAACGGGACCGGCATGTCTGCCGCCGTGCGGGAGCGCGTGTTCGAACCGTTCTTCACGACCAAGGGCGGCAGCAAGGGAAGCGGCCTTGGGCTGAGCATGGTCTATGGTTTCGTCAAGCAGTCGGGCGGGCACATCAAGATCTACAGCGAGGAAGGCCACGGCACCACGATCCGGCTCTATCTGCCGCCGGCCAGTCTCGCCGAAGACGTCAGCGCATCGCCGGTCGCGCCGATCCTGAACGGCCACGAAACCATCCTGGTCGTCGAAGACGACGCGATGGTGCGCGACTTCGTCGTCGCCCAATTGCAAAGCCTCGGCTACACCACGATCGCCGCCGCGGACGGCCGTGAAGCGTTGTCGCACGTACGGAGCGGCGCGGCTTTCGATCTGTTGTTCACCGATGTGATCATGCCCGGCGGCATCAATGGCCGCGAACTGGCCGAAGAAGTGGTCAAGCACCGTCCCGGCGTCGGAGTGCTGTTCACGTCCGGCTATACCGACCGTGCGATCGTCCACCACGGCCGCCTCGACCAAGGGGTGCTGCTATTGTCAAAGCCCTACCCCAAATCGGAGCTCGCCCGCATGGTGCGCCTTGCGCTCGACGACGCAACCCAGGACTGGCTCGCCGCCGCCGGTTAGCCGCTACCGCGCCGCCCCCGGCATGTTCTGCCACAAAGCCCCGTGGTGCGCATATGGGGCGCAGGTTACCGTAATTGCACGGTTTTTGGCTAGCGTGTAAGCGGCTACCGTGTTTCAACTCCACGCACGCGGTTCATCATCACGATGCCGCTGCCCGAGACGCGCGATCAGGAGCGGGTCGCGAGCACGACGGCGCCGAGCGTGAAGAAGAGCGCCGCGATCTGGACCGGACCGAGCGGCTCATGCAGCGCGACCGCCGAGGTGACCACGCCGATGACCGGCACCGCCATGGTGCCGATCGCCGCCACCGAGGCCGGCAACCGCGCCAGCGCCGCGAACCAGCTCAGATAGGCGACGCAGAACTGGACTATCGTCGTATAGAACACGAGCCACCAGCCGAGCGGCGTCACCTTGGCAAGATCGGTGGTCTCGATGAAGAGCCCCACGATCGCCACCGGCAGCGAACCGAGCCCGATCTGCCAGGTCGCGGCGGAAATCGGCGGCATCAGAATCGGCCATTTTTTCGAAAGCACCGTGCCGAGCGCAAAGCCGAACGCGCCGCTGAGCGCCATCAGGATGCCCGGCAGCTTGGCCTCGCTTGCCGCGATGCCGTTGCCGCCCAGGATGGTCGCAAGGCCCGCGAACGCCATCACCAGCGCCAGTGTCCGCAGCACTGTCGGCCGCTCGCCGAGCACCGGCCAGGCCAATAGCGAGGCCCAGACCGGCATGGTGTAGGCGATCAGCGCCGCCTCGCTGGCCGGCAGCCACACCAGCGCAAGCCCCATCAGCACCATCCAGCCGGTGACGTTGAGAGCCGCGGCCAGCATCAGCCTGGGCCAGATGTCGGGCGGCACCTGCAGGCTCTGCCCGCGCAACAGCGCCAGTGCGGCGAGCAGGGCCGCGCCGATCACGCCGGTGACGCCGCGCATCGTCAGCGGCGGCAATTCGCCGAGCAGGAATTTGATGATCGGCCAGTTGAAGCCCCAGCCGATCGTGGTGATGGCGAGGAATACAAGGCCTGAGGGCGCAAGACGCGCGCGCGCCTTGGTCGGCGGCGATTCTGTCATGGGATGAACGAACCGGTGGGATGGGCCGGCGACCATGCCGCCGATTTGGGCGTGCCGCTACGGGGCTTTCCGGCATGGCTGCCCGGATTCGCCCCGTTGCAAGTGCCAAGTGGGCTTTCGCGGGCCGACCGGTCGATTCCGGTGGGCGGGCTGTGAACAACGGGTGGAAACTTTGCGACCCTCGGATTGCGAACTTTTTTCCCTTGGGAATCCCCTAGGACTCACTGATACTTGGCCCGATCACAGGCGTGGCATGGCCCCTGTTATCCCCGACTTTCCACCATATTTAGTATTTGATTCAGGAATTCATACTAACCCTTGACGGGCGCGACGGAGTCGTCCTAGCTTTCCTCCTGTTCGGCGCGAGTGTGTTTGGGTCCCGCCGGTCGCTCCCAAAAGGGTCCAAAATGACCACTCCGCCGGCCTCGCAAGGCAGCGGGTGAAGAGCATGTCTGCTCTGAATGTCGAGATTTCGGGCGTTCATAACGGGTCGGAAAAGACCCAGCTGAAGCGGTGGGGCGTTGAATGCATGGTCTTGGCGGAGCCTGGAAACGGGCTCCGGCGGGGGCATGCCGGGGCGCGGTCGATGCATGCATCGCTCGCGCGTCGAGAGACACTGGCCGGGTTCCACCGGCTTAAGCTGGCGGATGCTCCCTCAGCCACGGCGACGCGCCTTGGCCGAAAGAGATTCGCTCAAGGAAAACCAGCCGGCGTCGCAGCAAGCGATCCGGTCAAGAAGAATGGGGCACGACCTATGCGAATCGAACGGCGCAACACCACTTCCGCCCAGTCACCCTATGCAGGGATTGATTTCAGATTGACGACATCGGAGATCCGCAACCCCGACGGGTCGGTGGTTTTCCGCCTGGAGAACGTCGAGGTGCCGGCCGCCTGGTCGCAGGTCGCCTCCGACGTGCTGGCGCAGAAATATTTCCGCAAAGCCGGCGTCGCCGCGCGCCTGAAGAAGGTCGAGGAAGAGACCGTGCCGTCCTGGCTGTGGCGCTCGGTGCCGGACACCGAGGCGCTCAACGCCCTGCCCGAGAATGAGCGCTATACCAGCGAGCTCTCGGCCAAGCAGGTGTTCGACCGCCTCGCCGGCTGCTGGACCTATTGGGGCTGGAAGGGCGGCTATTTCACCAGCGAAGACGACGCCCGCGCCTTCAATGACGAGCTGCGCTACATGCTGGCGATGCAGATGGTGGCGCCGAATTCGCCGCAATGGTTCAACACCGGGCTGCACTGGGCCTATGGCGTCGATGGCCCCGGCCAGGGCCACTATTACGTCGACTGGAAGACCGGCAAGCTGACCAAGTCGAAATCCTCCTACGAGCATCCGCAGCCGCACGCCTGCTTCATCCAGGGCATCGAGGACGACCTCGTCAACGAGGGCGGCATCATGGACCTCTGGGTGCGCGAGGCGCGCCTGTTCAAATACGGCTCCGGCAC
>Ga0137412_10000770_pt1 | contig 23709 bp, 16 predicted proteins | sample CZODoug2_1_16fun_FD_122160 | JGI IMG/M metagenome (GOLD analysis project Ga0137412, IMG submission 122160) | Vadose zone soil fungal communities from Angelo Coast Range Reserve, California, USA - CZODoug2_1_16fungal (Hybrid Assembly) | ecosystem: Environmental > Terrestrial > Soil > Vadose zone... | reverse complement strand
GACGTCTGCCTGCATTGCGGGCTGTGCGCCGAACGCTGTCCCACCGGCGCCTGGGACATGCAGAAATATCTCATCGACATGACTCAAGCAGGATCATCATGCCCGAGCAAAAGCCGATCAGCGGCGTAAACGACTTCGTCGTCCGCTTCGCCAACGTCAACGGCTCCGGCTCAGCCAGCGCCAACGAGTTGTTCGCGCGCGCGATTCTGCGTCACGGCGTACCGGTCAGCCCACGCAACATCTTCCCCTCCAACATCCAGGGCCTGCCGACCTGGTATGAGGTGCGCGTCACCGAGGACGGTCATCTCGGCGCCCGCGGCGGCGTCGACATGATGGTGGCGATGAACCCACAGACCTGGGACAAGGACGTCGCCTCGATCGAGCCCGGCGGCTATCTGTTCTACGACTCCACCAAGCCGATGCCGACCTCGAAATTCCGCACCGACATCAGCGTGATCGGCGTGCCGCTGACCGCCATCACCAACTCGACCTACACAGACCCGCGGCAGCGCCAGCTGTTCAAGAACATCATCTATCTCGGCGCGCTATGTGCGCTGTTGGACATGGACCCGAAGCTGATCGAGCAATTGATCGCCGAGCAGTACAAGGGCAAGGAGAAGCTGCTCTCCTCCAACGTCCACGCGCTGCATCTCGGCCGCGACTGGGCGCTGCAGAACCTGAACTGTCCGATCGGGCTGATCGTGAAGAAGGCCGACAAGGTCGGCGACCGCATCTTCATCGAGGGCAACAGCGCGGCGGCGCTCGGCGCGGTCTATGGCGGCGCCACCGTCTGCGCCTGGTATCCGATCACGCCGTCCTCGTCGCTGGCGGACGCCTTCGGCAGCCATTGCAAGAAGCTGCGCCACGATCCCAAGACCGGCAAGGCCAAATACGCCATCGTGCAGGGCGAGGACGAACTGGCCTCGATCGGCATCGTGATCGGCGCGTCCTGGAACGGCGCGCGCGCCTTCACCGCGACCTCCGGCCCCGGCATTTCCCTGATGACGGAGTTCATCGGCCTGTCGTATTTCGCGGAAATCCCGGCCGTGATCATGAACGTGCAGCGCGCCGGCCCTTCCACCGGCATGCCAACGCGGACCCAGCAATGCGACATCATCGCCTGCGCGTATGCTTCCCATGGCGACACCAAGCACGTGCTGCTGTTTCCGGAAGACCCGGCGGAGGCGTTCGAATTCGCGGCCGTGGCGTTCGATCTCGCCGAACGGCTGCAGACCGTGATCTTCCTGATGCTCGATCTCGACATCGGCATGAATCATCGGCTGTGCCGGCCGTTGCGCTGGGATGACGCGCGGCAATATGACCGCGGCAAGATCATGACCGCGGAGATGCTGGAGGAAGGCCGCGACTTCGGCCGCTATCTCGACGTCGACGGCGACGGCATCCCCTACCGCACCTATCCCGGCACGCATCCGACCAAGGGCTCCTTCTTCACCCGCGGCACCTCGCGCGACCGCTATGCGCGCTATTCCGAGGAAGGTCCGGTCTATGCCGACAACATGCAGCGCCTGGTGCGCAAGTTCGAGACCGCGCAGGACATGGTGCCGCGCCCGTTGCAGGCCAACGCGGCGAAACTGACCAAATATGGCGTGATCTATTTCGGTTCGACCTCGCCCGCGATGGACGAGGCGATCGGGCTGCTGGAGGCGCGCGGGCATCATCTCGATCGCCTGCGCATCCGCGCCTTCCCGTTCCACTCCAGCGTGGCGAGCTTCATCGCCGACCATGATTTCATCTATGTGATCGAGCAGAACCGCGACAGCCAGCTTCGATCGCTGATCGTCAACGAGAACGGCATCGATCCGGTCCGCCTGATTCCGATCGTGCATTACGACGGCTCCCCGATCACCGCCCGCTTCATCGCCAAATCCATCGGCGACCATCAGGACCGTCTCAAGGTCACCCCCCTTCGCAAGGCCGTCTCATGACCTATATCGCAAAGCCGAAATTCCATCATCCCGGCCTGAAGAAGAACGAGCTTGGCTTCACCCACCGCGACTACGAGGGCAAGATCTCGACCTTGTGCGCCGGCTGCGGCCACGACTCGATCACGGCCTCGATCATCGAGGCCTGTTTCGAGTTGTCGATCGAGCCGCATCGCGTCGCCAAGATTTCCGGCATCGGCTGCTCGTCGAAGACGCCGGATTACTTCCTCGGCAATTCGCACGGCTTCAACTCGGTGCATGGCCGCATGCCGTCGGTGCTGACCGGCGCCAACCTCGCCAACCGCGAGCTGATCTATCTCGGCGTCTCCGGCGACGGCGATTCCGCTTCCATCGGCTTCGGCCAGTTCGCGCATTCGATCCGGCGCGGCGTCAACATGGCCTATATCGTCGAGAACAACGGCGTCTACGGCCTCACCAAGGGCCAGTTCTCGGCCACCGCCGACCGCGGCTCGAAGTCCAAGAAGGGCGTGCTGAACACCGACAACGCCATCGATCTTGTCGCGATCGCGCTGCAACTGGGCGCGAGCTACGTGGCGCGGAGCTTTTCCGGCGACAAGAACCAGCTCGTGCCGCTGATCGCCGGCGCGATCCAGCACAAGGGCGCGGCCTTCATCGACGTCGTCAGCCCCTGCGTCGCCTTCAACAACCACGCCGGCTCGACCAAGAGTTTCGATTACGTCCGCGAGCATAATGACGCGGTGAACCGGCTCGACGTCATCACCGGCCGCGAACCGATCACGGTCGATTACGCACCGGGCACGGTGCAGGTGGTCGAACAGCACGATGGCACCAGGCTGGCGCTACGCAAGATCGACGCGAACTACGACGCCCATGACCGTGTCGGCGCGCTGTCGTTCCTGCAGAAGCACGCCGCCAAGGGCCAGATCGTCACCGGCCTGCTCTATGTCGATCCGGACTCCGACGATTTGCATGCCCATCTCAACACGGTGGATGCGCCGCTGAACGGACTGGCCGCGAAGGATCTCTGCCCGGGCTCGGCCGCGCTGGACAAGATCAACGCCAGCCTGCGCTAGAGAGCGATGGCTTTAAATTAGCTAGATCAATATCACCAGCTTCCGTCGTTGCGAGCGAAGCGAAGCAATCCAGGGTCAAGGAAAGACTTCCCGCGAGGCTCTGGATTGCTTCGTCGCTTTCGCTCCTCACAATGACGGCAAAATACAGATCGACCTCAACTCATCGTCCTCCAGCTACCGCAGCAGCCGTGCCCATTCCGCCTGGAGGCGTGCAAGCGCGTCGTCAAGCGGCGGCGTCGAGAGCGAGCCGCCGGATTCGCCGAGCAGTTCGAGCGCGCGCAGCCGTGCCAGCCCACCCTCGATATCGAAGGCGGCCCGGACGTCGAACAACCTCACCAGAACGTCTTCGACGCGCGCGCCGAGCGTTTCGCGGCTCAGTGGCGCTTTCGCGGTCAGGAGACTGTAATAGGCCAGCAGCGCCTCCTTCCAGTCCTGCTCTTCCGCCTCGCCGATCAGGTAGTTGAATATCCCGGAATTATTATTGATGTTGCGATAATAGATGTTGTCGGTGAGCTGCTTCTGATGGATCAGCGACTGGCGGTGAAAATTGCCCCATTGCCGCAACACGAAAGCGCCGAGCGCGAACAGGCCGCTGAGCGCGGCCAGCGCCTGCTGCGTATCGTTGTCATGCATCGTGCCGTTGAGACCGAGATAGAAGCCCGCCACCAGGAACAATACCGTCAGGGTCGAGGCGAGCTTGAGCAGGATCGGCACGCCGCCAACGATCGCCGGCACACCCAGCGCAAGCCGGTCGAACAGGCTCATCACCACACGCACATTGGGAAACAGAGCCTCGAGATCACCACGGGCGATGTGACGGAAATATTTGAACAGCACCGCGCCGCCGCGGATCTTCTGTCGGCTTCTTCGCGCGCTTGAAAGCGCCTTGCGGGGTTCGGCGGCCGCCGCGCCGTCCGGCCTGGTCGCAACCATCAGCACCACGTCGTCATAGACGTCGACCTCGAGCGGACGCCGGCGCAAGCCGAACCAGGAGGGAATCTCGATGGTCTCCTTGTGGTGGCCGCGCCGGAACATGCGGACGTCGCGATAATCCTGGATCGGGACCTTGATCTTGACACGCACCAAGGCGTGTTGGGCAAAGGCGCGGATGATCTCGTCATGCGGGATTTCAACGAAATTGGCTTCGGCGACCACACGGACGAATTCGTCGCGCAAGCTGCGATAGGCGGCGTCGAGATCGCCCACGGCGTGTTTCGGATCGAGCTCCGGATCGAAGTGAAAATATGCCTCGCGCAGCCGGTCGAGTTCCTCGAAATACCGGTAGTGAAAAATCGCCGCCAGCATGCGGGCAATTTGCCGAAAACCGGCCTGCTCCGCCTCGTCCAGGCAGCCACTGGCGATGAGCCCGCCGACGATATCCGACTTCCGCAGCGGAATGAAACGATCCCGCGGCTCCGGAGCAGCCGCCTCACCCTGCGCTCCACTCACGAAGCCACCGCCTACGCTACAATGACCAACGCGCGAGGTTTAGCCTGAAAAGGCAAAGCCGCCAATAACCCTCGCCGCCGGATATCAGGCTGCGGCAGCGACACCGCGTGGGTGCAGCACGTATTCCTTCATGACCTTCTCGGTGGCGTCGACCTCGGTCAGCGACACGTCGTAGGTCCAGAGGTCGGCGAGATGCTGAAGCACGCGCTTGGTATCCACTTCATTGAGCTGCGCGCCCTTCACCACGGTATGCCGCAGCATCAGGCGGCGGTCGCCGGCGAGATCGACGTCGACGACCTCGATATTGGCGTCGATGAAGCCGACATCATGCTGTTTGGACAATTCGCGGCGGACGCGGCGATAGCCGCGCTCATCGTGAATGGCATCGACCTTGATGCCCGCGCGTTCCTCCGGATCGTCATGCAGATGGAACATCCGGAATTGCCGCATCAGCCGGGGGCTGAGGAACTGGTTGATGAAGCTTTCATCGCGATAATTGGACCAGACGTCGCGAAGGATTCCCATCACGTCGCCCTTGCCGGCGATATCGGGAAACCAGTCGCGATCCTCGTCCTTCGGATTGGTCACGATGCGCTCGATGTCCTGCATGATCGCAAACCCCAGCGCATAGGGGTTGAAGCCGGAGAAGCGCTGATCGTCGAAGTCGGGCTGGAACACCACATTGGTGTGCGACTGCAGGAATTCGAGGAAATTGCCGTCGGAAATTCGCCCCTGTTCGTGCAGCCTTGTCATGATGCGGTAGTGCACGTAGGTCGCGGTGCCCTCGTTCATGACCTTGGTCTGGCTCTGCGGATAGAAATACTGTGCGATATGCCGCACGACGCGCAGCAATTCACGCTGCCAGGGCTGCAGGCGCGGCGCCGACTTTTCCAGGAAGTACAACAGATTTTCCTGCGGCAGCCCGAGCAACCGGCGGCGGCGTTCGACGCTCAGCGTCGCGTCGCTCTTGGCAGGACCGGTCGGGACGGTCCGCCACAAATCGTTGAATTCGGATTCCTCGTAGAGACGGCGTTGTCCCGCCCGCTTCTCCTCGGCGCGCAGGTCGAGCTTCTTCTTGCCCGGATAGCGGTCGATCCCGTGCGACATCAGCGCATGGGCGGCGTCAAGCGTCTGCTCCACTGCGAGCCGGCCATGGCGCTCCTCGCATTGCGAGACATAGGTCTTGGCGAATTCGAGATAGTCGAGGATGCCGTCGGCGTCGGTCCATTGCTTGAACAGATAGTTGTTCTTGAAGAAATGATTGTGCCCAAACGCCGCATGCGCGATCACCAATGCCTGCATCGTCGCGGAGTTTTCCTCCATCAGGTAGGAAATGCAGGGCGACGAGTTGATAACGATCTCGTAGGCGAGACCCATCAATCCCCGGCGGTAGGACGCTTCGTGAAACGCGAAATGCTTGCCGAACGACCAGTGCTTGTAGAACAGCGGCATGCCGACCGAGGAATAGGCGTCGAGCATCTGCTCGGCGGTGATCACCTCGATCTGGTTGGGATAGACGTCGAGCCCGAGCTCGGACAGCGCGACGTCCTCGCAGGCGTCATGGATACGCTGCAAGGTCCGGAAATCCCAGTCCGCTCCCTCAAACAGTCGTCCGGCTGTCATGGCGCGACCTTCTCCTGTTTGCCGCGGCGCTGGAAAAGATCGTGAAAAACGGGGAAAATCTGGCTGCGGTCGCTCACCTTGCGCATCGACAACGGCGCACCATTGGCGCGCAGCCGCTCATACAGCGTCCAGAGCGAGGAATCCGGCATTTCAAAACTGTGGCCGCCGGCCTCGCCGACCTCCAGATAGGCAAAAAACTGGCTGACCGGCAAGATCATGTCGGTCAGGATCCGGCCTGCGACTTCGCCATCCGAGATCGAATTGTCGCCGTCGGAGGCCTGCGCGGCATAGATATTCCAGTCGGCCGGACGGAACCGCGCGCGGACGATGTCGTTCATCGCCTGCAACGCGCTCGACACCAATGTGCCGCCCGATGCGGGCCCGTGGAAGAACGTATCCTCGTCGACTTCCTCGGCACGGTCGGTGTGCCGGATGAAGACGATTTCGACATGGCGATAGCGCCGGGTCAGGAACACGTAAAGCAGCATGTAGAACCGCTTGGCGAGGTCCTTCATGTGCTCGGACATCGATCCCGAGACGTCCATCAGGCAGAACATCACGGCTTGGGCCACCGGCTTCGGCACGGTTTCAAAGCGGCGGTAGCGGATATCGATCGGGTCGATGAACGGAATCCGGCGCGCCTTTGCCTTCAGCGCCTCGATTTCCGCGATCAAAACGGCACGACGCTCCTCGTCGGCCTCCTCCGCCAACTCCGCCTCGAGCTCGGCGATGGTTTCCGGGCGGGGCCGCCGCAAGGCAACCCTTCGCGCCATCGCCCGGCTCACGGTGCGACTGATCGAAATATTGGCGGGAGACCCTGACGTCGCGTAGCCGGCCCGTTCCAGCCCCTCGCCTTCCGCTTGCGCAAGCTTGCGCTTGGCGAGGTCCGGAAGCTCCAGGTCGTCGAGAAACAGATCGACGAATTCGTCGCGGCTCAGAACGAAACGGAAGGCGTCTTCGCTGTCGCCGGTTCCCGGCGCGCTCTGTCTTCCGCCGCCGCCCTCGCCGGAACGCGGCAGGATGTCCCCTTCGATGAACTTCTTGTTGCCGGGCAGCACCATGTCGCGGGTGCCGCCCTCTCTGCGAAAACGTGGCTCATGCATACCGTCGAGCGGGATCGAAACCTCGCCCCCCTCCAGGACATCCCTGATGTCCCGTTCCTCTGAGGACTTCTTGACCGCCCCCTGAACCAACGCCTTGGCACGACGCAAGAACCGCTGGCGATTCTCCAGACTCTTGCTACCAGGATTCAGCCGTCGGTCGACGATGTGAATGGCCACTTTTTCATCCGTTTCAACCGGCCTGCTTTACGCGCATGTACCACTCGACGAGCCGCCGGACCTGACGCTCGGTGTAGCCGCGTTCAACCATGCGCGCGACGAACTCCCCATGCTTCTTCTCGGTCTCTCCGTCCTTCTTCGAACCGAACGAGATCACCGGCAAGAGATCCTCGACCTGCGAGAAGATGCGTTTCTCGATGACCTCGCGGATCTTTTCGTAAGAAGTCCAGCCCGGGTTCTTGCCGCCATTCTGCGCCCGCGACCGCAGCGAAAATTTGACGACCTCGTTGCGGAAGTCCTTCGGGTTGGCGATACCCGCGGGCTTCTCGATCTTCGTGAGCTCCTGATTGAGGAGCTCGCGATTCATCATCTGGCCCGTATCGGGATCCTTGAAGTCCAGGTCTTCGATCCAGGCGTCGGCATAGTCGACATAGCGATCGAACAAATTCTGACCGTAATCGGAATAAGATTCAAGATACGCTTTTTGAATCTCATGCCCGATGAACTCGGCATAGCGTGGCGCGAGCTCAGCCTTGATGAATTCAAGATAGCGCTTTTCGACCTCGTCGGGAAGCTGTTCGCGGCGGATCGATTGCTCCAGCACGTACATCAGATGAACGGCGTCTGCGGCAAGTTCGGCAGTGTCGTGGTTGAAGGTCGCCGCCAGCACCTTGAAGGCAAAGCGCGTAGAAATACCGTCCATGCCCTCGTCGACGCCGGCCGCGTCCTTGTATTCCTGAACGCTGCGCGCCTTGGGGTCGGATTCCTTCAGGCTCTCGCCGTCATAGACCCGCATCTTGGCAAACACGGTGGAATTGTCGTGCTTGCGCAGGCGCGACATCACCGAAAAGCGCGCCAGGGTCTCCAGCGTCGACGGCGCGCAGGGCGCGGTAGAAAGCTCGGAGCCCGAGATCAGCTTCTCGTAGATCTTCTGCTCTTCCGTCACCCGCAGGCAATAGGGAACCTTGATGACGCAGATACGGTCGATGAAGGCTTCGTTGTTCTTGTTGGCCTTGAAGCTCTGCCACTCGGCCTCGTTCGAATGCGCCAGCACGACGCCGGTGAACGGGATCGCGCCGATGTTCTCGGTGCCGATGTAGTTGCCTTCCTGCGTCGCCGTCAGAAGCGGATGCAGCATCTTGATCGGGGCTTTGAACATCTCGACGAATTCGAGAATGCCCTGGTTGGCGCGATTCAAGCCGCCGGAATAGCTGTAGGCGTCGGGATCGTTCTGCGCGAAGGTCTCCAGCTTGCGGATGTCGACCTTGCCGACCAGCGAGGAGATGTCCTGGTTATTTTCGTCGCCGGGCTCGGTCTTGGCGACCGCGATCTGGCGCAGCCGCGACGGCTGGATCTTGGCGACGCGGAATTGCGAGATATCGCCGCCGAACGCCTCGAGCCGCTTGTAGCACCACGGGCTCATCAGCCCGGAGAGGCGGCGGCGCGGAATGCCGTATTTTTCCTCGATCATCGGCCCGAGATGCTCGGGATCGAACAGGCTGAGCGGACTTTCGAACACCGGGCTCAATTCGTCGCCGGCTTTCAGCACATAGACCGGATGAACTTCCATCAACGATTTCAGCCGCTCGGCGAGCGATGATTTGCCACCGCCGACCGGGCCGAGCAGATAGAGGATCTGCTTGCGTTCTTCGAGGCCTTGCGCCGCATGGCGGAAGAACCCGACGATGCGCTCGATGGTTTCCTCCATGCCGTGAAAACCGGTGAAGGCCGGATAGGTTCGCACGGTGCGGTTGGAAAAAATTCGGCCAAGGCGTGAGTCCTTGGCCGTGTCAATCATCTGAGGTTCGCCGATGGCCGCTAGCAATCTCTCAGCAGCGTTGGCGTACAGCATCGGGTCGCTTCGACACGACTCCAGATATTCTGTCATCGACATGTCGCTCTGGCTTCGCGCTTCGAAGGACCGGGCGAACGCGTTGAACAGAGAATCGTTGTACATGCTCTCTCTCCGCATCAGGTCGGCTCCGCCGTCGAAACGGATCGTGATATCGTAAGCCGCTGCGTCCGATATCGAATCAGCGTGAGCAAATTAGGTCGATTGGACACTCGCCGTCCTCCTTTGCGCAATGCACAATCGAGGCACCGCGCGAGTTACGAACAGGCAATTGCCTAAATCTTGAGCGAAACGGTCCAACGTGGCGCCGAATCTCGCCCTATGTAACCAACAGGCCACAACGTCGCGGCATTTGTAACCGCGTACGGACCCGGTCCGTAACAGACCGGAGTACCGCGCCGTTCCGGCGATGGAACTCTGCAGAGCCCCGCTCACGCCCACCGGCCCGCTTCCCGAGCCTATCGGCCAGCCTCTTGGCCGAATACTACCATAGAAACTTGCACAAATCCCAACCACCAACTGACACCCACCAAGGGACGGCTTGTGGCGATGACACCCTTAACGCGGCGCATCCCCGTTACAGGCAACATCGCCCTCTTTCATTTAGTTGCAAGAAGCAGATTTCGAACCACCTCGAGCGCGAACACGACTTGTTGAACGCGACGCCAGTCAGCGCGACCAAGTGTCGGATTGAACCGTACATCGGAAAAGCACGCCGTCTCTGGTGGGACGGATTCAACCAGACTCGATCAAACCGGACTCGATGAAACGGACCTGTTCGAGCTCACGCGATTAAATTCACCTGGCCAGCGAATATCTGGGCAGCGAATATCAGGAGCGATCAAGATCATGCCCCGCCTTTCCACGACGATGCTTGCCGCCGTCATGGTGGCCGGATCGGGCGCACTTGGCCATGCGCAACAGGGAACCATCGACAAGGCCGCGGCCGACGCCTTCGATATGAGATTATTCGCCGCCGCGCCCGGAAAGAAAGCCTATGCCTGCTTTGTGCGGCACTACGACGCGGACCATCTGGCACGGCATCCGAGGCAGAAGGTCTCTGCCATGCAACTCCTGGTGACGGCTGAAATGGCCCCGGAAGACAATACGCTCGGCTATTCGTTCCGGCTTGGCGTCAAGTATCGCCATCGGCCGGGCGACTTCGACTCCAGCGGCTATTGCAGCCACGCCGTCGCCGAGGACGCCGGCCACGACATCCGACTCGATTGCGGCGTCGATTGTGAGGGCGGCGGTATCAATGTGGCGCTCTCCAAGGACGACAAGTCCGCGGTGATCCGGCTGGAACGGATCACGATCTGGCAGCGCAACAAGCCTGACGACGAGGCAGGCGACGCGTTGCTGGCCGGCGCCGACGACAAGATTTTCCGGTTGGACCGGACGGACAGCCAAGACTGCGCAGCATTGGTGGCAGACCGCAAAGAACTCGCGGCGATCAGGCACAAGTGATAGGCTGTCAGGCCGTGACCGGCGCCATGGCTTGGCCTTGAACGGCCGAGCTTTGAGCGTCCACGCTTGGAGGGACACCATGTATCGGCGTAACATTTTGTGGGGCGCGTTCTCGGCGCTCGGCCTCGCCTTCACCGCCTCGCGCGCGAAAGCGGCAACCGAAGCCAATCCGCCGGGCAAGCTCAAGGTCGTCTATCACCTGGCCGATATCGACAAGGTTCACTTCGTCCTCGGCAATATGCAAAATCACGCCGATGGCGTCGGCGGCCCGGACAACGTCACCCTCGCGCTCGTGGTGCACGGCCCCGCTTTGCGGGCATTCCATGCTGAATCGGCCAATTGGGATATCGCCCACCGCATCGGCGTGTTTACAAAGGCAGGAATCGAACTCGACGCCTGCAACAACACGATGATATCGCAGAATATCACCCTGAAGGATTTGCTGCCGGGTTTTATCAGCGCCGAAAAGGGCGGCGTGGTGCGACTGGCTGAGCTGCAGTCGCAGGGATATCTTTATCTCAGGCCGTAGCGGCAGCGATTTAGAATTTGCGACAGCCCCATGACAAATCCTCGCGATAAGCCGCCAAACGGCAGACTCGGCGGGGGTCGATCTGCTATCAATGGTGTTATCTTGGTGAGGACATATATTTCGTCCATCAGCTCCCTTCGCAGGGGCGCGTGTTGACAAGACTCAGGCGTCCTGCCGAATACCGGACCCAAACAATCAACCGGCGTGAACAGAAAACAGGCATCATGAATCCCGTCAAAGCGCTCGAAAACCACGGCCAGGCGGTCTGGCTGGACTTCCTGGCTCGCGGCTTTGTCGCCAAGGGCGATTTGAAAAAGCTGATCGACAGCGACGGCGTCAAGGGCGTCACCTCCAACCCGTCGATCTTCGAGAAGGCGATCGGAAGCTCGGACGAATATGACGCTCCGATCGGCAAGACGCTCAAGGCCGGCGACCGCCCGGTCGCCGACCTGTTCGAGCAGCTCGCGATCGAAGACATCCAGCATGCGGCGGATGTGCTGCGGCCGGTCTACGATGAACTGGACGGCAAGGATGGCTTCGTCAGCCTGGAAGTATCGCCCTATCTCGCGATGGACACCAAGGGCACGATCGCCGAGGCCGAGCGGCTCTGGAAAGACGTCAAGCGCAAGAACCTGATGGTCAAGGTGCCGGCGACCGCCGAAGGCCTGCCCGCGATCAAGCATCTGATCGGCGAAGGCATCAGCATCAACATCACGCTGTTGTTCTCGCAAGCAGTCTATCTGCAGGTCGCGGAAGCCTATCTTGCGGGACTTGAAAAATATGCGGGCAAGGGCGGCGACCCCTCCCATGTCGCGAGCGTGGCGAGCTTCTTCGTCAGCCGCATCGACAGCATGGTCGACAAGGAGCTCGATGAGGCGATCGCAAAAGCCAACGACCCGACCGAGAAGGAGCGGCTGGCGGCGCTGAAGGGCAAGGTCGCGATCGCTAACGCCAAGCTCGCCTATCAGGATTACAAGCGGCTGTTTTCAGGCCGCCGATGGGAGAAGCTCGCGGCCAAAGGCGCCAAGCCGCAGCGGCTATTGTGGGCCTCGACCGGCACCAAGAACAAGGACTACAGCGACGTGCTCTATGTCGAGGAGCTGATCGGCCCCGACACCGTCAACACCGTGCCGCCGGCGACGCTCGATGCCTTCCGCGACCACGGCACGCCGCGCGACAGCCTCGAGGAAAATATCGAGGACGCCAAGCACATTCTGGCGGAGCTCGAACGTTCCGGCGTCTCGCTCGATGCGATTACCGCGGCGCTGGTCAAGGACGGCGTGAAGCAGTTCGCTGACGCCGCCGACAAGCTTTACGGCGCGGTGGCGCACAAGCGCGCGGCGGTGCTCGGCGGCGGCATCGACCGGCAACAACTGGCGCTCGGCGCCACGATCGAAAAAGCGGTCGAAAAGAACACCGAGGAATGGCGCAGCTCGGCCAAGATCCGAAAGCTGTGGCAGAAAGACAAATCGGTCTGGACCGGCGACGATGAAGACAAATGGCTGGGCTGGCTGACCAGCCCCGCCGCGGCCGACATCGCCGATTACGAGGATTTTGCGCGCCGTGTGAAGGGGCAGAAGTTCTCCGACGCGGTCGTGCTCGGGATGGGCGGATCGAGCCTGGGTCCGGAAGTGCTGGCGGAAACCTTTGCGAAGAAATCCGGTTTCCCGAAGCTGCACGTTCTGGATTCCACCGACCCCGCGCAGGTCCGCGCGATGGAACAGGCGGTCGATATCGGCAAGACGCTGTTCATCGTCTCCAGCAAATCCGGCGGCACCACCGAGCCGAACGCGATGAAGGATTATTTCCTCGATCGCGTGACCAAGAAGATCGGCGCGGACAAGGCAGGCCATCGCTTCATCGCGGTGACCGATCCGGGCTCGTCGCTGGAGAAGGTCGCGACCAGGCAGGGTTTTGCGCGCATCTTCCATGGCGAGCCCTCGATCGGCGGACGCTATTCGGTGCTGTCGCCGTTTGGGCTGGTGCCGGCTGCCGCCGCCGGCATCGACGTGCGCAGCTTGATCGAGCATGCACTCGCAATGGTGCGCTCCTGCGGGCCGGACGTGCCGCCGCATGAAAACCCGGGTGTGCAGCTCGGGCTGGCGATGGGTCTGGCCGGCCTCGAAGGCCGCGACAAGGTGACGATCTTCTCGTCGCAGCAAGTAGCCGATTTCGGCGCCTGGGCCGAGCAACTGATCGCAGAATCCACCGGCAAGGAAGGCAAGGGCCTCGTTCCCATTGACGGCGAGCCGCTGGGCGAGGCGTCGCTCTACGGCAACGACCGCTTCTTCATCGACATCCGCACCGAAGGCGACGACGACAAGGCCCATGACGACAAGCTCGCCGCGCTGGAGCAGGCCGGCCATCCCGTGGCCCGCATTGTGATGAAATCGATCGACCATATCGGGCAAGAGTTCTTCCGCTTCGAGATGGCGGTCGCGGTCGCGGGCGCGGTGCTCGGGATCAACCCGTTCAACCAGCCCGACGTCGAAGCCGCCAAGATCAAGACCCGCGAGCTCACCACCGCTTTCGAGAAGAGCGGCGCGCTGCCGGCCGAGGAGCCCGCGATGTCGTCCGACGAGGCTGACATCTATACCGACGAATCCAACGCCTCGGCCTTGCGCAAGGCGGGCGCCGACGGCGATCTCGGCTCCTGGCTCAAGGCCCATCTCTCCCGCATCGACGCCGACGATTACGTCGCCCTGCTTGCCTATATCGAACGCGACGCCGACCATATCGCCACATTGCAGGACATGCGGCTCAAGCTGCGCGACACCCACCGTGTCGCGACCTGCGCTGAGTTCGGCCCGCGTTTCCTGCATTCCACCGGACAGGCCTACAAGGGCGGGCCCGACAGCGGCGTGTTCCTGCAGATCACCGCCGACGACGCCAAGGATCTGCCGGTGCCCGGCCAGAAGGCCAGTTTCGGCGTCATCAAGGCGGCGCAGGCGCGGGGCGATTTCGACGTACTGACCGAGCGCGGCCGGCGCGCGCTGCGCGTGCATCTCAAGGGCGATCTGAAATCCGGCCTGGCGATGCTCGATGCCGCGATCACGCAAGCGCTGAGTTAAAGAGACGCTGGGCTAAGAAGGAATCATCAAATATGCAACTCGGCATGATCGGCTTGGGCCGGATGGGCGGCAACATCGTCCGCCGGCTGATGAAGGGCGGACATACCACCGTCGTGTACGACAAAAGCGAACAGGCCGTGGCGGCGCTCGCCGCCGATGGAGCCACTGGCGCCAAGGCACTGGAGGATTTTGTCGCCAAGCTCGAGACACCGCGTACCGCCTGGGTGATGTTGCCGGCGGGAAAAATCACCGAAGCGACGATCGAGGCGCTGGCGAGACTGATGCAGCCCGGCGACGTCATCATCGATGGCGGCAACACCTTCTGGCAGGACGATGTCCGCCGCGGCAAATCGCTGAAGGAGCGCGGCATCCATTATCTCGACGTCGGCACTTCGGGCGGCGTCTGGGGCATCGAGCGCGGCTATTGCATGATGATCGGCGGAGAGAAGGCCGTGGTCGACCGGCTCGATCCGATCTTCGCCTGCCTGGCGCCCGGGATCGGCGACGTTCCGCGCACGCCGGGACGCGAGGGCCGCGATCCCCGCATCGAACAGGGTTACATCCACGCAGGGCCCGTCGGCGCCGGGCATTTCGTCAAGATGATCCACAACGGCATCGAATACGGCCTGATGCAAGCCTACGCCGAAGGCTTTGACATCCTGAAGAACGCCAATATCGAGGCGCTGCCGCAAGATCACCGCTTCGATCTCGACATCGGCGACATCGCGGAAGTCTGGCGGCGCGGCAGCGTGATCCCGTCCTGGCTGCTCGACCTCACGGCGTCGGCGCTGGCGAAGAATCCGACGCTCGGCAGCTATTCGGGATTCGTCGAGGATTCCGGCGAAGGCCGCTGGACGGTGAACGCCGCGATCGATGAGGCCGTGCCGGCCGAGGTTCTGACCGCCGCGCTGTTCGCCCGCTTTCGCTCCCGCAAGGATCACACCTTCGCCGAAAAAATCCTCTCGGCGATGCGCGATGGTTTCGGGGGACACAAGGAGCCGAACGCGGGCGTCACCACCAAACCGAAAGCTTGATCTCGATGGCGAACGGTCAATTTGCGCAAAGGAAGCCCGAAGCCTGCGTCTTCGTCATTTTCGGCGTCACCGGCGACCTGACCCACCGGCTGGTCATGCCATCGCTGTACAATCTCGCGGCGACGAACCTTTTGCCGGAGAAATTCTGCGTGGTCGGCGTGGCCCGCAAGGCCACGTCGCATGCGGCCCTGCGCGAGAGCCTGCTGCAGGGCTTGAAGAAATACGCAACCCGCCCGGTCGAGGACGCCATCGCCGAGCGGCTGCTTGAATGCGTCACGTCGGTGGAAGCCGATCCGAGCGATCCGGCCTCGTTCGACGCGATGAAGCAGCAGATCGAGCGACTGGAAGCGGCGCGAAGCACCGGCGGCAACCGGCTGTTTTATCTGGCGACGCCGCCCGGCGCGTTTGCGCCGATCGCGCGCCAGCTCGGCCGGACCGGATTGCTGCACCAGGACGGCGAAAGCCCTTGGCGGCGGCTGGTGATCGAAAAACCGTTCGGCACTGACCTCGCATCGGCGAAAGCGCTGAACGCCGAGTTGCTCGCGATCGCCACCGAACACCAGATCTACCGGATCGATCATTATCTCGGCAAGGAGACGGTGCAGAACATCCTGGTGCTGCGCTTTACCAACGGCATGTTCGAGCCGATCTGGAATCGCCACTATATCGACCATGTGCAGATCACCGTCGAAGAGAAGCTCGGCGTCGAGCACCGCGGCAGTTTCTACGACGCCACCGGTGCCCTGCGCGACATGGTGCCGAACCATCTGTTCCAGCTCTTGTCGCTGGTCGCGATGGAGCCGCCGGCCCGCTTCGACGCCCACACCGTGCGCTCGGAGAAAGCCGAAGTCCTGGCGGCGATCCAGACCCAGAGCGAGGAAGACGCGCTGAAGAATTCCGTGCGCGGCCAATATACCGCCGGCAAGGTCGGCGACACCGAGATACCCGGCTATCGCAAGGCCGAGGATGTCAGCCCCGAAAGCACGACCGAGACCTACGGCGCGTTGAAGCTGACCATCGACAATTGGCGCTGGGCCGGCGTGCCGTTCTACCTGCGCACCGGCAAGGCGCTGGGCCTCAAGCGCACCGAGGTCGCGATCAAGTTCCGTCAGGCGCCGTTTGCGATGTTCGCCTGCACGCCCGTCGAGCAGCTCGCGGAAAATTATCTCGTCATCGGCATCGAGCCGACCGAGAGCATCACGCTGCAGTTCAACACCAAGGTGCCGGGACCGACGGTTATCACCGACGGCGTCGAGATGAAGTTCCGCTACAAGGATTATTTCAAGGCCGAGCCCGCCACCGGTTATGAGACGCTGATCTACGACTGCATGATCGGCGACAACATCCTGTTCCAGCGCGACGACAGCGTCGAGGCAGGCTGGCAGGCGGTGCAGCCTTTCCTCGATGCCTGGAAGAAGGCCGGCGCCGCGGGGCTTCAGCCCTACAAGGCCGGCAGCGAGGGACCTGATGGCGCGGTCGAGCTCCTGAAACGCGACGGCCGTAGCTGGCGGAAGCTGTCATAGCGATGGCAGCAGCCAAGCAGCGCGAATTGCTGGTGGTCGCCGATCCGGCCGCGTTGGCCAAGGCTGCGGCCGACCGCGTGATGGCGAGGATCGATGCGAACCAGGCGCGGATCGCGATCTGCCTCACCGGCGGATCGAGCCCGAAACAGCTCTATGCGCTGCTGGCGAGCGATGCCTATCGCGGCCGTATCCCCTGGGACCGCGTGCATTGGTTCATCGGCGACGAGCGGTTCGTGCCGCCGAGCGATCCGCGTAACAACATGGCAATGGCGCGCAAGATCATGCTCGACGCCTTCGCGCCGCCATCGAACATCCATCCGATTCCAACCGACAGCGGAAGCCCGGACGAAAGCGCCGGGCGCTACGCGAACGAACTCAAATCGTTCTATGGCGCCGAACGGCTGGAAGATGTCCGGCCCTTGTTCGACATGGTGCTGATGGGCGTCGGCCCCGACGGCCACACCGCGTCGATCTTTCCGGATTATCCCGCCATGGGAGAGACCGGACGCTGGGTGGTCGGCGTGCCCAAGGCCAATGTCGAGCCCTTCGTGCCGCGGGTGACATTGACCTTGCCGGCGCTGGCTTCCTGTCGCGAAATGCTGTTCGAAGTCGCAGGATCGGACAAGCACGCGATCTTGACGCGCGTGCTTGCAGGCGAGAACCTGCCGGCCAATCGCGCGCGGTCCAACGGCGAGACGGTCTGGCTGATGGACGAGGCCGCGCGACCGGAGAATCCTGGCGGTGAATAGCCCCCTTCCCACGCCGTGCGCGCTGATCGTGATGGGCGTGGCCGGCTCGGGCAAGAGCACCATCGGCGAGCAATTGGCGGTGCGGCTCCGCTGGACTTACGAGGACGGCGACAAGTTTCACCCCGCGAGCAATGTCGCGAAGATGAGCGCCGGCCAGCCATTGACCGACGAAGACCGCTGGCCATGGCTGAAAGCCATTGCCGACGAAATCGACCGGCTTTGCATTGCCGGCCAACGCGCGGTCGTCGCCTGCTCCGCGCTGCGGCGGGTCTATCGTGACATCCTGGTTCACGGACGAAACGACATCCGGATCGTCTATCTCGAAGGTACGCAGCAACTGATCGCGGAGCGGATCGGCCGGCGAAAAGGCCACTTCATGCCACCCGGATTGCTGGCGAGCCAGTTCAAGACGCTGGAGCCGCCGATGAGCGACGAGCATCCCGTCACCGTCTCGATCGACGCACCGGTCGCGGCCATCGTGGACGATATTCTGCGACAACTCACACTGGCCCCGGCCGCGAAACCGATCGCGAGCCCCTTGCCACACAGGAACCGCACATGACCCGCATCGCGCTGGTGGTATCGGACGTCGACGGCACGCTGTTGACCAAGGAGAAGATCCTGACCGATGCGGCCAAGGCCGCGGCGCGGCGGCTCCATGACGCCGGCATCGGCTTCACCATCGTTTCCAGCCGCCCGACCATCGGCATGGATTTCCTGATCGAGCCGCTCGCGATCAAGCTGCCGATCGGCGCCTTCAACGGCAGTTCAATCGTCGATCCGCAGATGAACCCGGTCGAACAGCATCTGATCCCGGTGTCCGCCGTCGAGCGCGGCCTCGACATCCTCAACCAGTTCGGCGTCGATATCTGGCTGTTCACCAACGACCAATGGCTGACGCGGCATGGCGACGGCGAATATGTCCCGAACGAGAAGCGCGCGATCAAGCACGATCCGACGATCGTTACGGATTTCACGCCGTATTTCGCACGCGCCTGCAAGCTGGTCGGCTCCAGTTCCGACCCGGATCTCCTGATCCGCTGCGAGGCGGCGATGCGTGACGCGCTGGGGGCGCAGGCCCTCGCCGTGCGCTCGCAAAGCTATTATCTCGACATCACCCCGCCCGGGGTCGACAAGGGCACCTTCGTTGCGGCCATCGCGCATCGCCTGGGAATTTCGACCGACGCGGTCGCGACCATCGGCGACATGCAGAACGACATCGCGATGTTTCGCAAAAGCGGCCTGTCCTTCGCGATGGGCAACGCCACCGACGACGTCAAGCACCACGCCACCCACGTCACCGCTTCCAACGAAGAGGACGGATTTGCAAAAGCGATGGAGACGATCCTGCGGGAACATCGCTAGTTTCTCCTTCTCCCCGCGTGCGGGGTCGAGACGAGCGCACCTCCGTTGCCCCGAAAAATCGATCCAAGCCAACGTGCCACAGGCGCCAGTAAGCTGTAGCTATTTCGAACGCTGCATCGCCGGTTTTTCGCTGGCCCGCTTGGCATCGCAGAGATTATGCGCGGTGTTGATCAACGCGATATGTGTCAGCGCCTGCGGAAAATTTCCGGTCTGGCGCGCTAGCCCGGTATCGTATTCCTCCGCAAGCAAGCCGAGATCGTTGGCGATGGCGATCACGCGGTCGAACAGCGCCTGCGCCTTGGCAAGCTCGCCGGCCAACACATAGGCGTCGGCGAGCCACAGGCTGCAGGCGAGAAACGCGCCTTCGATCGGCTGCTTTTCGTCGTCGGAAATTTCGCGCGGATCATGGCGCAACACCAAGCCGTCGCGCATCATGGTTGTTTCGACGGCCGCGATCGTGCCGCGAATTCGCGGATCGGAGGCCGGCAGGAATCCCACCGCCGGCAACAACAGGATACTGGCGTCGAGCAATTGCGAGCCGTAGGACTCGACGAACGAGTTGAGGCCGGGGTCGAAACCCTTTTCGCAGACCTCACGATGGATGGTATCGCGCAGCGTTCGCCATTCGCCGATCGGCGCCTCGAAGCCGAACCTCTCCGCGCTCTTGATGGCACGGTCGAACGCCACCCAGGTCATGACTTTCGAGAACACATAGTGCCGGGCCTCGCCCCGGCGTTCCCAGATGCCGTGATCCGGATGATCCCAGACCTCGGCGAGGTGCGTCACCACCCTGCATTCGAGGTCCCAGCTTCCTTCGTCCAGTTTGAGCTCGGTGACGCGCGCCTGATGAAAGGCGTCGATCAGTTCGCCATAGACGTCCAATTGCAGTTGCGCATGCGCGGCATTGCCGATCCGCACCGGCAGCGAATTTTCGTAGCCGGGCAGCCAGTTCGCCTCCCATTCCAGGAGGCGGCGCTGCCCCATGATGCCGTACATGATCTGCATATTGGCCGGCGCGCCGGCCACCGCGCGCAGCAGCCAATTGTGCCAGGCCGAGGCTTCCTCGGTATAGCCGGAGTTCATCAGCGCGAGCAGCGTAAAGGTCGCGTCGCGCAGCCAGCAGAAGCGGTAATCCCAGTTGCGCGCGCCGCCGATTTTTTCCGGCAGCGACGTCGTTGGCGCTGCGACGATGCCCCCGGTCGGCCCATAAGTCAGCGCCTTCAACGTGATCAGGGACCGAATGATAAGATCGCGCCCCTCGCCCTCATAGGTGGAGTGGCTGCACCATTCGATCCAGAAATCCTTGGTCTCTTGCAGCGCCACCGCGGGATCGATCGGCGCGGGGACGTCCAGATGCGACGGCCCGTAGGTGAGCACGAACGGCGTGGTCTCGCCAGGATTGACCACGAATTCGGCGATCGTCGTCAGGTTCTCGCCGCGGGTCTCGACCGGGCTGCGCAACACCGTCATGTCCTGCCCGCAGATGGCCAGCAGCGCGGAGCGATCCTCGGTCCGCTTCACCCAGGGAATATCGGCGCCGAAGCCGAAGCGGATCACCAGTTCCATCCGCATCTTCACCTGGCCGCTGACGCCGCGCACCAGGCGGACCACGTCGGAGGCCTTGCCGCGCGGCGGCATGAAATCGATCAGCGCGACCGTGCCGTCCGCGGTCTCGAACCACGTCTCCAGGATCAGCGTATTGTCCCAATAGCGGCGCGATGTGCTGACGATCTCGCCCACGGGCGCGATCAGCCAGCGTCCGTTCTGGCTATCGCCGAGGAGGGCGGCGAAGCAGGCGTCGGAATCGAACGCAGGCCAGCACAGCCAGTCGATCGATCCGTCGCGGCCAACCAGGGCCGCGGTTTCACAGTCGCCGATCAGCCCATAATCTTCGATCTTGGAGGACACGTTTCACACCATTCAATTGCCTGCCCCACAGATCGCATAATATCACAAGCTCCGTTATTGCGAGCGAAGCGAAGCAATCCAGGACCGCATACGACGCCCTGGATTGCTTCGTCGCTTCGTTCCTCGCAATGACGACAAATCCGACTCAACTCATCAGCTCTCTTGGCTCTCGACCCGCGCCCGCTCATGGGTCGCAGCCTTGAGTGCGGCGACATCGATGGCGGAGGCAATATTCTCAAGCGCGACCGGCAGCCGCTGCCGCCAGTTCGGATGCTCGTCGATCGTGCCGGGAATATTGGGCTGGTCGACCATACCGAGCAGGTCCTCCAGCGAGATCGCCATCAGGCGCGACTTGGTGCGCGCCAGAAAGCCCGCCACCGAATACAGATCATGGTCGTCGATCTCATGGTGGCGCAGCACGTCATCGAGCATACCCAGCGCGTGCCAGCGTTCCTCGTCGGTCTCGCCGGGATCGAGCCCGAGCGAGCGTTTCAGCTTCAGATCGCCGAACGAGCGCCAGCCGGCATAGGTCGACAGATCGTGGGTGTTGAAAGTGATCAGCGCATTCGGCATGTAGTGGTCGACGCTGCGAAACCGCCCGTCATCGTCGCGCTCGAACATCATCACCTGATACGACCAGATGCCCCAATCGGCCATCTGTTCGCGAAAACCTTCCGGCACGGTGCCGAGGTCCTCGCCGATCACCACGCAATTGTGCGCAACGCTTTCCTGCGCGGTCGCCGCCAAAAGCGCATCGAACGGCATCTGCACATAGGCGCCGTCCCTGGCCGGAAAACCGTGCGGCACCAGATAAAGCCGCTTCAGACCCAGCACGTGATCGAGCCGGATCGCGCCGGCATAGCGCATCGACGCCGCCAGCATGTCGCGGAACGGCGCGTAGGATGTCATTTCGAGGCCCGCGGCATTGAAACCGGCAAGCCCCCAGTTCTGGCCCATCGTGTTGAGCGGATCGGGCGGCGCGCCGACCCCGAGATGGCGCGAAATCGCCGACTGCTCGTTCCAGGCGTCGAAGCCGTCGGACTGCACGCCGACGGCAACGTCAAGGTAAAGCCCGACCTTCATGCCGAGCCGGTCCGCGAGCCGCCTGCAGGCGCGCAATTGCCGATCGGCGGTCCATTGCACGAACTCGACGAACTCGATCTCGCTCCTGTCAGGCCCCTTTCGCAGCGCTGCGCATTTTTCTTCCGTCGGCTGCCGCCATTCCTCCGGCCAGTCCCACCAGGGCCCGGTGAATTTGTGGCGCAGCATTTCGAAACAGGCGAAACGCTGCAGCAAGCGCCCGCGCTCGGCGCGGAATTTCTCGAAATCCGCAAGCCGCGCCGGCGCCCGATCGGCGTTGAATTTTGCAAAGGCCTGGCGCAACGCGCGCCATTTCAGTTCGGCGACGCCGGCATAATCGACGGTCTCAGCCTGTCGCAGACGGGCGATGACCTCGCGGTCTTTTCGCGGCCGGTATTCGGGAATCTTCTCGACATCGATATAGAGCCCATTGAGAAACAGCCGGCTGTTCGGCGAATAGGGGCTGCAGTCCCTCGGCCGGTCGGCGAACAAGGCATGCAGTGGGTTGAGCCCGACCCCGTCTGCGCCCAGCATGCCTGCGAGCCCGACCAGCTTCGCAAGGTCGGTGAAATCGCCGATGCCCCAATTGCGCGCCGAGCGGATGCTATATAGCTGCACGGCGAGTAGCCAGCCGCGATCGAAATCGCCCGTGAATGCGCGCGGCGGCGCCACGATGAACGGGACGTCCTCGGTGGTCCCCGCGGCGTCCGTCAGTTGCAGCCGATAGGTGCCGACCGGCAGATCCGCGGGCCACAGGATGGTGCGACCATCGGTCTCGCCCTCTCTGACCACGTCCAAACCCGAACCTAGGTCCGAATTTGATCCCGAATCTGATTCAGAATCGATCTTCCAGCGCAGCGGCAATTTTGCCGCTTCAGCCAGTTCGCTTCGCGCGGGCTGGCCGGAGCGAATCACCAGCGCGCCTTCGAGAAAGCGGGACGGCGTCCGCGCCGGAAAGGCATCGACGATGATCTTCAGCGCGGTTTCGTCCGTGACATGGCTGACGCCCTGCCCGTCGATAAATTCGGTCAGGATTCCGAGATTCTTGGCTTTTTCGAAAAGGTCCATTCGGCACGCGGTTTGCACGCGACAGTCGGGCGATGTCGCGAAATTATCTAGATATGAAGGCAGGATAGCCCTATCTAACTGTTTGGCCAGCCCGGTGTTCCCGTCGGGAACCAATGGCCATCGAGCGGCTTTCCTAAGGGCGGCTTTCCCGAGGGAGGGTCGAAGCGTTCCTTTCGCCTCTTAAGGAAACGGGACGTTAATTTCATGTCAATGGCATCACCGTGAACAAAATAATTCAAACTGCCGCGAGCGCCGTGGCTGTCGGCGCGTCTCCTGTTAAATTATGCCCTTTCATCTGTCAGCAGCGCTGGGAGTCGGGGCAATCCCGCCTGGCGCGAATCAGGCTGGCGTGAGGGGGCGCCATGAACCTGCTGTCATCGATCGATACCACCACCGAGCTGCCGGTCACAGACCTCGACGGCGACGAGCTCTGGTACAAGGATGCCATCATCTATCAGCTTCACGTGAAGGCCTTTGCCGACAGCAACAATGACGGCATCGGCGATTTCGCAGGGCTGACCGAGAAACTCGGCTATCTGCAGGAGCTTGGCGTCACTGCGCTCTGGTTGCTGCCGTTCTATCCTTCGCCCGGCCGCGACGACGGCTACGACATCGCCGATTACGGCGCGATCAATGCCGATTTCGGGACCATGAAGGATTTCAAGCGCTTCATTCAGGAGGCCAAGCGGCGCGGCCTGCGCGTCATCACGGAA
>Ga0137412_10000769_pt1 | contig 23717 bp, 29 predicted proteins | sample CZODoug2_1_16fun_FD_122160 | JGI IMG/M metagenome (GOLD analysis project Ga0137412, IMG submission 122160) | Vadose zone soil fungal communities from Angelo Coast Range Reserve, California, USA - CZODoug2_1_16fungal (Hybrid Assembly) | ecosystem: Environmental > Terrestrial > Soil > Vadose zone... | reverse complement strand
CGATGGATTCCATGAAAAGATTGGAGGCGAAACGCCAGTTTTCGGCCGTAGCTCAAATGGTGGGTTTTGGCCTAAGAAGGGTCAAAAATAACTTTGACATCTGCATCTGCTCAACGGGGAAATAATCGTTTGAGCTTGTGTTGATCTTGATGCGCGGCAACAAAAGCCCAAGTTTCAAGGTCCTTCAGATTTGCGGCCTGCCTCATGACATGCTCGCGAGTGAGTTCGTCGCCGCACTGCTTGAGCACCTGAACAATGGTTTGCGCGATGACGTAGCCATAGACGGTAAATGAGCTTGTTTTGTCTCCCTCAGGAAAATACGTGTCCAAGATGCCCACTCCTTGATTGAGGGATCGTCCTTCCTGCCGTACGTCGAACACACCGCGACCTTTTGTGGCGATGGAAACCATCAAGGACCGCTGAACGCTCCCTGCTATCCGGCTCCGACGACGTCGCGCCCAAGACAGTTCGTCCGTATGATCGGCAATACCTGGTCCAAGCCTACGACATTCCGTTCAAGATCATCTCTGCCGTGATAAGGTCTAGCTCGGCAAAGCCGACGGACTTCCAAACCGTGATGTCCGTTTCGGTCCGGCTGAAGTTGAACTGAGGGGCTACGATATCGCGCAACTCTGCTGCGATAGCGGATGGTTGGATGAGCCCGTCCCGAAGCGCCTGCCAGACTTCGCCCCCCTTGTCCAAAACTGCCTCGCGGCTGTCGGCGAATAGCTTGACGATGGGCAAAGCCTGCGGGTCAAGCTCCGCCATACCCCTCGTGAAGGCACCCACAAGACTGACATGCGCCCCAAGCTTCAGGTCGCTTTGAAAGATGAAAGGTTTCCGAGAGGTTGTGGCGCAAACGATGCAATCGGCGTCACGCACGGCTTCTGTTAAATCCGCGACGGCCTCAGTCGGAAAGCCGCGCTCAAGCGCCTGCCGCGCTCGCTGGATCGTCTTGTCAAGCGTACGTCCCCAAAGAACGGTCTTTGTGAACGGGAATGCAGAGTTGTGCGCCTCGATGAGGTCGAGACAAAGCGAACCGGTGCCCATGATAGCAAGACGCTGCGCTTTTTTCGAGAGGAGGCGGCTCATGGCGAGGGCTGATGCCGCAGCGGTCCGGCGTGTGGTCAATGTGAGACCGTCAATCATCGCAAGGACTTGCCCGTGCGCTGCGTCGAACGCCACATAGACTGCCGAAATGGAGGGCAGTTCGATTCGGTTGTTGTTGGGATAGGCGGTGACGAGCTTCACGCCAACAATTCCATGCGGTCGCCACGCCGGCATGACGAGCAGGGCGTCGCCAGCGCCTGTCACGTCAAGCTCAAGACGCGATGGTGAGATGCAACGCGACTGCAGGCCGTCGATGAGATGAGGAACCAACGCTTTATAAGGTGTCAGAGCAATAATGTCCTGACTGGAGAAAAATTTCACGCTCGGCCTCGTTGAATGGCGTTTTGAGACTCTGTTCCCCGGGGCCAGCCTACGCGCCGCACGGCCGGGAAAGATCGATGGTGGCTTCGCCGTCACGGCACGAGAGGTGAAGCCATGGGCAAGCGGCGATGCGCCGCCAATCAGCGGCGCTCTCGATCAGGATGACCGGACAATTGCGGCCATAGAGCTCCGCCGCCACCATGGCGCCGGTCACGATGATAGCGTCACGTTTCTGAAGCAGAATTGCCACGGGAGCCATACCGATGCGGATGGCCTCGGCAAGTACGGACGACCCTGAAGAAGATCCCCGCCCTTGCTCCATCATCAATATCGTTGCAGTCAAGCTCCTTCCGAAATCGGGATGATGTCTGTCCATCACGTGCCCGGTGGCAACGTCCAGCCCGCCCCAAAAGCTCAGAGGTGTCGTCAACTCCAGAGGTGGACCCTCGGCGTCGCCCGCAATCAGTGGCTTTGCCAGGATCATGCGCGCACCGCCTTTCCCGCAACGGCGGAGGCTATGCAGTCTTCCAGGGCCCCGAAGACAACGTCGATCCCGAGGTTTCCGGGGGCGTAGTGCGCCCATTTGCCGGAATTAGTCATCACCACTCCATCCAGGCGGCGCATGATGCTCGTCACATAGGTGCAGGTGTCGACGACGATTGTGACGCCTTGGTGCTGAAGCTCTCGGTCCCAACCGCGGGCCTGCAGCTCTGCGAACACACCGCGACCCGTATTGATGTAAAGGTCCACCTTGAGCTTCTGCCCCCGGATCAGTGGCATCAGGCGGTCAAACTCCGCGATCGAAAAATGCGGTGTCCCAAGCGAGACGGCTACGATGGCGCTGCCGCATGGTGCCGTTGAAAGACTGTCGAACACCCGACGCAACTCTGGCGCGTCGAGCGTCGCGATCAGCGGGACGTTTTGCCCTTGCGTGGCATCCCGCAGGGTTCGCGCTTCGGGCGTAAGGCCGACAGCATGAAACATGGCGACCGATCCCGATGATGCCGCAATCGCGCCGAGCGCCTTGAGATCGTCTTCACTCAGGTCGTGCGGCAATCCCGTGACGACAGGAACTGCGTCACCAACCATCGAGCCGACAGCTTGACCAACTGCGATGGCGAGCGCGTCATTCGGCAAATCATCCGGCACCTCCCGGATGTCGATATGGACCGACGCGCGCCGATTTTCCGAACGGTGCAGGCCGTAGTCCGGCACTCGGCCGGTCAAGGCGCAGGCGAGATCAATGAAATCGCCATAGCGGTTGGTGCGCGCACCGATGACAGAATTGGCGAAAACGATCGCGTTGGATTCCGCCCAGGCGATTTGCTCGCCGAATAGCGGACGAAATAGCGTCTGATAAGGCGCGCATGTGAAACTTGGGATGCAGCCGAGAGTCTCGTGAGCCCGCATCAGTCTTGTGCCGTCGCGTCGCAGCGCGTCGTCGCCGTTGAAAAGCTCGGGATGGATGAGGTCCATTGAACCGACGTTGAGGGTTGTTGGCACCCGGACCTTGCCGCCCAGGGCTACGAAGCGCTCGACAAAGTCGATGCTGACCTGTCCATGGTACAGGCAGCCGTCGATATGCGCCCGCGTGCAAGACAGAAATTTCGTGGCGCCGACAGCTTCTGCAAAGCGAAGCAGCAAGCGCATGCCAAGAGCAGCCGCCCCGCCCATCTCCGCACCGAGCAGGGCCCGGTCTTCTGAGTCCAGTATGATTTGGCTCATGATTTTTCGGGTTCAGCGCTCAATCTGCGCATAGCGGTTTGGTACTCCGTGGCTGGGTCTTTTGCCGCGATCGACCGCTCTCGAGGCCAAGTCGGGGGGCAAGTTCGCATTGGTGCACCGCGGTGGCGAGCCAGGTGGTCTTTCCTGCAGCGCAATAAATGGCCAAGCTGCTAATTTGCCCATGGTTTGCTCAACATTTCCCCGACGGCCACTCTTGACTAACGGTAGATAACAGTAGATTGGATCCAATCGTGAGGCAAGAAGTTTGACAGGCTGAGTCAGTCGAGATGGACAAGGACGGGGTAATAGTTCGGTCTGGCGATAGTCCAAGTGCGGCAGGCGCACTGCTCACGGTATCGAGCGTAACACGCAGGTTTTACGGCGTAGCCGCGCTGCGTGGCGTGGATTTCGAAATTCGCGAAGGAACCCTGACAGGCCTCATTGGTCCAAACGGTGCCGGAAAGTCGACCCTCTTCAACATAGTCTCCGGCCAGTTCGCGCCAGACAAGGGAACGGTGACCTTCGCCGGACGAGAAATTACCGGGAAGAAGCCTCATCGCATTGTCCGCGAAGGGCTCATCCGTACCTTTCAACTCGCCCGCGGTTTTCCAAAGCTGTCGGTGTTTCAGCATCTTATGCTGTACGGTCCGCGGCAGGCGGGAGAAAGCTTGTGGACTGCCACTGTTGGCACTGCTGCCGCCCGACGCCGCGAGCAAGAACTTGCCGAGCGCGCCTGGGCGACGGCGCGGCGATTGCGGCTCGATGGCGTGATCGACAACCCGGTTACAGCACTCTCCGGCGGACAGAAGAAACTGGTCGAAATCGGCCGCGCGCTAATGGCAGAACCGCGGATGATCCTGCTTGACGAGCCCATGGCCGGCGTTAACCCGACGCTGACGGGCGAGATCGCCGAGCACCTCGTCGCGCTTAACCGGGCAGGCATCACGATTTGCCTGATCGAGCATGACATGGCGCTGATCCGCGAACTCTGCGATCCCGTCATCGTCATGGCGGAGGGCCGGACGTTGACGATGGGTTCGTTCGCCGAAGTGGCGGCGGACAGTCGCGTGCAGGAAGCCTATCTCGGGAGGCGGCATTGAGCGTTCTCGTCGCCGAGAACGTCGTCGGCGGCTACGGCGCGTCCGAGCAGATACTCAAGGGGGCGTCGGTCCGCGTGGGACCGGGGGAGATCGTCACGATCATCGGCCCCAACGGTGCCGGCAAGTCGACCCTGCTCAAGGCGATAGCGGGGCTGCTTGAGGCGCGCGAGGGGCGCATCCTATTTAGGGATGTCGACGTGACGGTTGGCGGCGCTCTCGATCGCGCCAGGGCGGGCATCGCTTTCGTGCCGCAGGAGCGCAACGTGTTCGGAACGCTATCCGTCGCCGAAAACCTCTCCATCAGCGCCTTCCTTGCACCGAGCGAGGTTACAATGCGCTCCGAGCGGATTTACGGCCGCTACGCCATGCTTGCCGAAAAGCGCAAGGCGCAAGCGCGCACATTGTCGGGCGGCCAGCGGCAGATCCTCGCCATGGCGATGGGGCTGATGAGCGAGCCGAAGCTGATGCTACTCGATGAACCGACCGCCGGCCTCTCGCCCAAAGCCGCGGACGAGTTGTTCGACGCGATCGTTGCCCTCAACCGCGAGGGTCTTCCGGTGCTTATGGTCGAGCAGCATGCGGTCGAGGCGCTCAATATTTCAACGCGGGGGTATGTGCTCGTCGCGGGACGCACTGAAGTCGAGGGGGAAGGGCGCGCCCTTGCGTCCGATCCACACATCCGCCGCTTGTTCCTGGGCGGATGATTAGAGAACAGGGAATAAACAGAGGGGTCTCTCATATGTCAAATTTCGTATTCGATCCATCCCGACGCCTGTTTCTGCAATCCAGCGCATTCGCTACCGTCGCGTCCCTGCTGCCGACGGCCACATTCGCGCAGAGCCAACCGATCAGGCTTGGGGCTCTCGTACCTCTGACGGGGGCTGGCGGCTCGTACGGAGTCCCGATGGCAAAGGTCGCCAAGGCCGTCATCGATGAAGTGAATGCTGGCGGGGGTATTAATGGGCGCAAGCTCGAGCTTACCGTCGAAGATGACCAGACGAGCCCCGAAGCGGCCGTCCGTGCGGCGCGCAAGCTCATTGATATCGACAAGGTCGTCGCGATCATGGGCACCTGGGCTTCCGCAGTCACGACCGCCGTCGCCCCTCTGTGCTGGGAATCGAAGACGTTTCTCACGACGACGTCCGGTGCCGATTCGATCACGTTGCTGCCGCACCAAGGCTACCTTATCCGCACCCAGCCCAACACGATGCTGCAAGGCCGCAAGTTCGGCGAATACGCCATCGAAAAGGGAGCCAAGCGCGTATTCTTCGTTTCGCCACAGACGCCTTTCGTCAAGAGCCAGTTCGACAGCATTACCGCTGCGGTGAAGAAAGCGGGCGGCGAAACATCCTCTCTCGTCTACGATGACAAGAAGCCGTCCTACCGGACCGAGGTCGACGAAACACTTCGGTTCAAGCCAGATGCGATCATCTTCGGCGGATACACGCCCGATACAAGTGTCATGCTGAAGGACGTATACCGTGCCGGCTACACCGGGCTGAAGATCGCATTCGGCTATTCGGTCAACCAGAAGCTGATCGAGAGCGTCCCGGCCGAGACCGTTGAGAGCATTGTCACGATCTCGCCTTCGCCGGCTGAGGGCTCGGACGCGTATGCCCGCGTTGCCAAGCTCGCCGGAGTCACAAATCCCGATCCTTACACCGCGCAGATCTATGACCAGATCAACCTTGTCATCCTCGCACTCGCCGCCGCAGGCTCCGCCGAACCGAGCGGCACCGCCATCAAGGACAGTGTGCGCAAGGTGAGCCAGAGCAAGGACGGTACCAAGATCACTAATGCGCCGGACGGCCTCAAATTGCTCGCCGGTGGCAAGGTCATCGACTATGACGGTGCGAGTGGTCCGTGCGAGTTTACGGATATCGGAGACATCCTCGACTGCAAGTTCCGCTACGACGAGGTGAAGACCAGCAAGCTCGTGCTGCTAAAGATTGCATGAGCGTGCTCACCACCATCCTGCAGGCGCTGCTGAACGGAGTGATGACGGGAACGCTTATTGCGATCCCCGCTATCGGCTTCACCGCGATCTTTGCGGTGCTGCGCTATCCCAGCTTCACCGTCGCCGCCTACACGACGATTGGTGCATTCGCGGCTTGGTACGCCAACGTGCGCTTCGGCATCGGCGTCGTGCCCGGGCTCCTCGTTGCCGCGGTGGCTGCGGGAGCAATCGGCGTGCTGGCAGAGGAAAAAATCCTTGGGCCGCTGCGCCCGGCGGGCGCACTCACCACCGCTATCGGCTCGATCGCGCTCAATCTTGTGCTGGAGAATGTGATCCGTTTCGGCTCCGGCAACGACCTCAAGGGCTTCGACCTGCCGCTATATCCCGATATGCGCTTCGCCGGGTTACGGGTCGGCACGCAGCAGATCGAGAATCTCATCCTCTCCGTCGGTGTCATGGCGCTCGTGTTTGTGTTCCTGCGCTACACGCGATTCGGGCGTGCGATGCGAGCTGTCGCCGACAACGCCGATCTCGCTCGACTGAAGGGGATCGATCCGCGCCGAATCGCAATGGTCGCGGTGGCGCTCGGGGCGGCACTAGCTGGGATCGGCGGCGTCCTCCTCGGTCTTGACACGTCCATCGATCCGCTGACGGGTTACCGAATTCTACTATCGGTATTCGCGGCTGCGGTGCTTGGTGGCCTCGGGTCCGTGCCGGGCGCAATCGTCGGCGCGCTTTCTATCGGCATTGTCGAGGAGCTGGCGCTGCTCGTCGTTCCGGCAACTTATCGCAGTGCCATCGGCTTCGTCGCGATCCTGCTCATGCTGACATTCCGCCCGCGCGGCCTCCTAGGCGAAAGGGCGGCGTAATGATGTCCTATGTTGCTTTCATCGCGACGATCGGTGGCATTTATGCGCTGCTTGCGCTCAGTCTGAACCTCGTCTGGGGTTCGACGGGGCTCGTCAATCTTGGCCTCGCCGGTTTTTTCGCGGTGGGCGCCTATGCGTCAGCGATCACGACCGGAGCTGGTGCACCGATCCCGGTCGGTCTTCTCGCGGCGGTTGCCGGTAGTATTGCAGCAGGCCTTCTGGTGACCTTTGCCACGCTGCGTCTGCGAGACGACTACCTGGCGATCGTCACTCTCGGATTCGCTGAAGTCGTGCGTCTCGTTGCCGTCAACGAGCGGTGGCTCACCAACGGCGCGGACGGGATCTCGGGTATCCGCGCTCCGTTCAAGCAAACATTCGGTCCGCAGGGCTTCGATCTGTTCTATTTTGGGCTCGTCTCCATTTTTGTCGTGCTCGTCTGGTTCGTGCTGCGCCGGATCGATCTGTCGCCGTACGGTCGGACGCTCAAAGCCATCCGGGAGGACCAGGAACTCGCGGCCTTCGCAGGCAAGAGCGTGCTGCGCTTCAAATTCGAAGCCTTCGCGCTGTCAGCAGCGATCGCCGGCCTTGCGGGAGCACTCTACGGGCATCAGCAGTCCTACATCTCTCCCGACCACTTTCAGCCACTCATCACGATTTATATCTTCCTCGCCGTAACCGCCGGCGGGGTCGGGCGGCCCGTTGGTGCGGTCGCCGGTGCCTATGTAGTCGTGGTCTTCCTGGAAACGACCCGCTTCGTCGCGGCCGTCGTCCCCGGCCTCGAGCCCGTGCAAATCGCGTCCGTGCGAGAGATGCTTGTCGGCGCCGCTCTCATCCTGGTGCTGCGGTTGAAGCCGCAGGGCATTCTGCCGGAACGCATTCTCAAAGCTCCGAGGCCGACATGACCGAACCCATTCTGGAAATCCTCGCCGCGCTCGAAAAGCCGGGCCAACCCGACGTCGTTTTCACTGCACTCGACGGCCTCACGCGTTCTCTCGTCGGCCATCAGCTTTTCACATTGCTCTACGTCGATGGCGACGACGTTGCCCGTGTCTACTCGAGCCGACCGGCGGAATACCCCGTCTCAGGCCGAAAACCGATGGGTAACACGCCGTGGGGTGAGCTCGTGCTCAAAGGTCGCAAACCCTATCTCGGCCGTGACAAGGAGGGCATTCGCTGGGCCTTCTTCGACCATGCGCTGATCGAAAGCATGGGGCTCGGCTCCGTCATCAATATTCCGGTCGTCTATGATGGGACCTGCGTTGGCACCATGAACCTGCTGGACGCCGAACATCACTATCGCCCCGAGCATGTCGCGCCTGTCGCGGCGCTCGCCCCGCTGCTCATCCCCGCTTTCCTGAAGGCGCGCCGTCGCGGCGCTTGACGAGGTTTCCGCAATGACCATGCTGCTCCTGAAGAATGCCCGCATCGTCGACGGCTCGACGTCCGCGCGCCGCGCTCCGACGCAAGTCGTGATTGAGCATGACCGTATTCGCGAGGTCGGCGCGAAGGCCAAGGCAGCGAACGCGGAGGTGATCGACCTCGCCGGCAAGACGCTGATGCCTGGCTTGATCGACTGCCATGTCCACACCATTGCGGTGCTCGCCGATCTCGGCCGCAATGCCATGTTGCCCGATTCCCTCGTCACGGCGCGCGCGACCCGCGTGATGCACGACATGCTGATGCGCGGCTTCACGACCGTGCGCGACGTCGGCGGTGCGGATTTTGGCCTGAAATGCGCCGTGGAGGAGGGGATCTTTCCCGCCCCACGTCTGATCATTTCCGGCAAGGCGCTGAGCCAGACCGGCGGGCATTGCGACTTTCGCGGTCGGTTCAACGACAACCCCGCGCCAAATACGGGCTTCAGACTCGGCTCGCTCGGGCGGATCTGCGACGGGGTGCCGGAGGTTCGGCGCGCGGCCCGCGAGGAAATGAAGGCCAGCGCCGACTTCATCAAGATCATGGCCAATGGCGGCTGTGCCTCGCCGACCGACCCGATCCATTTCTTCGGCTTCTCGCGCGAGGAGTTGCTCGCCGTGGTCGAGGAGGCCCAGAGCGCGGGCACCTACGTCTCGGCGCATATCTATACCGATGATGCCATCCGCCGCTGTGTCGAGGCCGGCGTTCATTCGCTGGAGCACTGCAACCTCATCAAGGCGGATACGGCGAAGCTTGCGGCAAAGAAGGGCTGCTTCGCCGTGCCTACTCTCGTCACCTACGACAAACTCGCGAGCGAAGGGGACAGCCTCGGTTTCCCGCCCGATTCGATTGCAAAAGTCGAGGTCGTGCGCGCCGCCGGCATGGAATCCCTCGGGATCATGAAAAAGGCCGGTCTGCCTATGGCCTATGGCTCGGATCTGCTCGGCGAGATGCACCGCCACCAGTCGGAGGAGTTTGTCATTCGCGGGCGCGTGCTGTCCGCCCATGAAGTCATCGCCTCGGCAACGACCGTTGCCGCCAAGCTTTGCCGAATGGAGGGACAGATCGGCACCGTCGCCGCCGGTGCCTTCGCGGATCTCGTCGTCGTCGACGGCGACCCGCTCAAGGACCTCTCGCTGCTGACCAACCAGGGCGCGCACATGCCTCTGATCATGAAAGCGGGCGCCGTCGTGAAGAACCATTTGACCAGCTGAAAAGAGAACGAAACCATGATCACAGGGAACCTTTCATGACCATCAATCGCCGCCAACTGATCGCAACGATGGCCAGCACGGCATTGCTGGCCGGCAACCGAGCCAGCTTCGCGCAAGGCTCCGGAATCTTCCGAATAGGCGCCCCGAACTGCATTACCGGCGCCGGTGCCGCCTATGGGACCGGCACGCAGAAAATGCTTCAAGCGGGCGTCGAGGCGGTCAACGCAGCAGGCGGGGCGGCAGGCCTCAAATTCGAGATCTCGACCGAGGACACGCAGACCCAGCCGCAGGCCGCCGTTCTCGCGGTGAAAAAGCTCATCGAGGTCAACAAGGTCCAGGCGCTGCTCGGCATCTGGTCGTCCGGCGAATCGTTGGCGACGTTGCCGCTTGCCAGCGACGCGGACCTGCTCTTCATGAATACCTCGGGCGCGCCGGCGCTGTCCGTGCCTCCAGCGAACGCCAAAGGACTTTCGTACCGCTTTCAGGCCACCAACGATCGCTTCGGGAGAGCCTTCGCTGAAATCGCGGAAAAGGAAGGGTTCAAGCGGCCGGCCACGATGGCTTTCAACAACGCTTCCGGCATCGGCAATACCGAAGGATTCCGCAAGGCGTGGGAAAAGAAAGGTGGAAAGGTCGTCGAGGCGGTCGTCTACGAACCGAACCAATCCAGTTACCGTTCCGAATTGCAGAAGGTCCTCGCCGCCAAGCCCGATGTGATCGTCACCGGTTCCTATATCGCCGACACGACGATCATTCTTCGTGAATGGTACCAGACCGGAGATGCCCAGAAGTGGATCATTCCCGGCTGGGCCGCAAATTCCGATCTCATCAAGGCGATCGGACCGCAAGTGGCGGAAGGGATCATCTCCGTGGAGTCCGTCTCCAACGAAGGGTCGGACGCCTTCAAGGCGTATGACGCCGCTTATCAGAAGGCGATGAACGCGCCGGGCCTGGGCAACGCCTATGCGGCAATGGCTTGGGACATGGTCATCGTTCTTGCGCTCGCCATCGAGGCGGCGGGCAAGGCCGACACCGCGGCCATCAACGCCAGGATCCGCGAGATTGCCAATCCTCCGGGGATGGCAGTTGCCACCTTTGCTGAAGGCAAAGCAGCCCTGAAGGCCGGCAAAATCAACTACGAGGGCGCATCGTCCGCACTCGATTTCGATCAATTTGGTGACGTCACGCCGGACTTCAGCATGTCCGCGATCGAGAACGGGAAAATCATCCGCAAATACGTCGTCAAAATCTGACATGACAGGCTTCCTGGAACTTCTGGTTGCGGGACTGAACACCGGACTGGTTGTCGGTCTGGCGGCTCTCGCGGTGACGCTGGTATTCGGCGTCGCCCGTTTTGCGAACGCCACAACCGGCGATGCGATGTCGTTAGGCGCATACGCGGCGTTCGCCGGCACGAACGTTACCGGATCACTGATCGCGGGTAGCGCCATAGGCGTGGCGGCAGGTGCACTTGTTGGTGCCGCCAGCTACCTCTTGGTATTCCGAAGGCTCGTGGGGCGATCCGCCGTGACGGCGCTTCTCGCTTCGATCGGCATCGGCCTTCTTATTCGTGCGGCGATCGGCTTGGCCTTCGGGCACCAGCAGGAGACCTTTCAACTTCCTCTGGTGAGACCGTGGCGCATCTTCGATATCAGGATCCATCCCAATGACTTGAATCTCGCGCTGGTCGCGGTTCTTGCGCTCGCCGTGACGTTCTTCGCCCTGCATGGCACCCCCGTCGGACGGCGCATGCGGGCCGTTGCGGATGACCTCAGTCTCGCGCGCGTCTCTGGCATCGCCCCGGCACGAGTCATGATCGCCTTATGGCTGCTCGCCGGCGCGGTGACATCGGTTGCGGGAATCATGCTCGGCATCAAGGCCGTCATCACGCCCGAGATGGGTTGGGAGATGCTGCTCCCCGCTTTCGCGGCGGCGATCCTCGGAGGCATAGGCCACCCGGTGGGCGCCGTGGTCGCCGGCATCTTGCTCGGCACCGTTCAGGAGATGTCGACGCCGTTCGTGGGCTTCACCTACAAGATCGCAATTTCCTTCCTCGTGCTCCTGCTTGTCTTGCTGTTGCGGCCGCAAGGTCTGTTCGGCCGTGTGGAAGGAGCGCGCTGATGGAGGCTTACATTATCGCGATCGCGATCATCACGGCGATTTATGTGCTCCTCGCGTTGGGTCTCAACCTTCAATACGGCCTGACCGGGCTGATCAACTTCGGCCATGTCGGATTTTTCTGCGTCGGCGCGTACACGGCAGCGCTTCTGTCAAAGCACGAGGTCTCGCCTTTGCTCGCCTTTCCGGTTGCCGCGCTGTTGACCGCCCTGGCGGCTTGGCCGCTTGGCGTCGTCAGCCTGAGACTTCGCGAGGATTATTTTGCGATTGTCAGCCTCGGATTTTCGGAGGTGGTTCGCCTCGTCGCGACCAGCGAGCGTTGGTTGACGAACGGCGTTCAAGGAATTTCCGGCATCCCGAAGCTGATGGACGGCCTTGTTCCGCGGGCGGCGGAGCCGGTGGCCGTGCTGACGCTGCTGGTCGCGGTCAACGTCGGCGCGATTCTGATGATGCGGCGAATCGCAAACTCGCCGTTCGGGCGTGTCATCGAGGCGATTCGCGACAATGAGGAGGCTGTAAAGTCGCTCGGGAAGGATCCCGCGGGCTTCAAGATGAAGGTTTTGATGCTGGGTGCCGCGCTCGCGGGCGTCGCCGGAGCCTTTTACGCACATTATATCAGCTTCATCTCGCCCGAGCAGTTTGTTCCGCTTGTTACGTTCCAGATCTGGATGGCGATCATCATGGGGGGCGTCGGCCGAGTGTCGGGCGCGCTGGTCGGCACGCTGATTCTGATGCTTTTCCTGGAAGGATCGCGCTTTCTGCACGACATCATTCCCTTCATCCCGGACGTCGAAATGGCGAGTATTCGGCTTGGTGTCGTTGGCCTCTCGATCGTTCTCTTCACGTTGTACCGGCCGCAAGGCTTGATGGGAGATTTCAGACGGCGATGAGACTCGAGATCGAATCCCTCACCATGGCCTACGGTGGTCTCAAGGTCGTGGACAATCTATCGTTCACGATGCCAGCGGGCGACATCGTCGGTGTGATCGGCCCGAACGGCGCCGGCAAGTCTACAATGTTCTCTATTGTAACCGGTTTCCTCGTCGCGGATGCGGGCGATGTGCGCTTCCGCGGCGAAACGGTTACGGCTCTCTCGCCGGTTGCGAGAGCGAAGTCCGGCATGGTCCGCACCTTTCAGGTCCCCAGGGAATTCTCACACCTCACAGTGCGGGAGAACTTGCTCGCAGCGGCGCCATCGCAAAGCGGCGAACGACTGCTCGATCTTTTCTTTCGGCCAAGTCGCGTCAGCGCGGAAGAAGCGCTGCTCGCAAAACGGGTTGATGGGCTTCTCGAGTTCCTGAAGCTCGGCAAGGTCGCGGGCACGCCGGCCGGCCGGCTGTCGGGCGGACAGAAGAAACTCCTGGAACTGGGCCGTGTGCTGATGACCGGCGCGAAACTCATCCTTCTCGACGAACCATTCGCAGGCGTCAATCCCGTGTTGATCGAAGAGATATCGCAACGCATTCTCGAGCTCAACGCCGATGGCGTGGGTTTTCTCATCATCGAACACGACCTTGGCGCGCTGACGCGTATCGTCTCGACTTTGCATGTGATGGACCGCGGCTGCTTGATTGCGTCCGGACGTCCGGCGGAGGTGCTGAAGGATCCCGTCGTCAGAGAAGCTTATCTGGGAGGACCGTCGTGACGCTGCTCTCGATCGTCGGATTGCGCGGCGGCTACGGCGACATCGACATCTTGAACGGCGTCGATCTGACGCTGAACCCGGGCGAGATTCTGACGGTCGCCGGGACGAATGGCGCGGGCAAGTCGACGTTGGCGAAGGCTATCGTCGGTCTTCTGCCGCGTGTATCTGGTCGAATTCTCCTGGGAGGCGCGGATCTCGCCGGTATTCCGGCCGAGCGGCGCGCGCGGAGCGGTATTGGCTATGTTCCACAGGTGGCCAACGTTTTCCCGTCGCTCACGGTAATCGAGAACCTCGATGTCGTCGAAGGGGTGCATGATCGGCGGAAGCGCATAGCCGAATTGCTGGCACTATTTCCCGCCCTGGCGCAGCGCCGCAACGCGCGGGCCGGAAGTTTGTCCGGCGGTGAACGCCAGCAGCTTGCCTATTCTCGCGCACTTATGACACGTCCGAAGATTGTTGTGCTTGATGAACCCACCGCCGCGTTGTCACCATCCCTCGTCGCGGAGAGTTTTGATCGTATTGCCACCCTCGCCGCCGACGGCACCGGCGTGTTGCTGATCGAGCAACGCGCCAGGCAGGCTCTGGCGATCTCACATCGCGGGGCGATCATGGATGGCGGCAAAGTGGCCATGGAGGGTGGGGCAGCGACACTTCTCGCCGACGAACGAGCGGCAAACCTCTATCTCGGGCATCACTAGACTGATATCTGCGATAGCCGCGCGGCTGCCCGGCTATGACAATTGAAAGCCGTGCGCCAGCGGATCTCGGTCATCGACGTAAATCGTATTGTGCCCGGTGACGCGCGCCCAGCCCGCTACGCTCGGTATGATCGCAGCATGGTTGCCGACCTTCGCCACAGTTTCGATCCGGCAGTTGAACAAAGTCCCGATGATGCTTTCGTGGACGAAGCCTGCACCGATCGCCAGCCGGCCTTTTGCCGCGAGCTGAGCCATTCGTGCCGACGATCCCGTTCCGCAGGGTGAGCGATCGATCGCCTTGTCTCCGTAAAATACCGCGTTTCGGGCGTCGGCGCCTGCTGCGCGCGGCTTGTCGCACCACATCACATGGCTGACGCCGCGGATGCGTGGGTCTTCTGGATGAACCGGAGCAAGCTTCCGCTCGGCCGCTTGACGAACGAGCGGACTCATTCTGACGATCTCGCCCGCAGACATCGCATCGAGCCCAGCCCAGCTCGCCTGCGGCTCGATGATGACGTAATAATTGCCGCCATAAGCCAGATCGACTTCTAACGTTCCCAGCCCGGGAACCTCGAGATCGACGCCGGCGACGTGCAGGTAGCTCGCAACATTGTATAGCCGAACCTGCTCGACATATTGGCCGACCTTTGTGTACTCGATCGTGATCTTTCCGGCCGGGGCCTCGATCGCCATGCGGCCTTCGTCCCTCGGTTGGACGAGCCCTTCCTCGATAGCCGCGGTGACAGTTCCGATCGTGCCATGCCCGCACATCGGAAGGCAGCCGCTTACTTCGATGAACAGAACGCCGAGATCGCAATCGACGCGTGAAGGCGGATAGAGAATAGTTCCGGACATCACGTCGTGACCGCGCGGTTCAAACATGAGGGCACGGCGGACCCAATCATGGTCCCGCAAAAATATCTCGCGCTTTTCGGCCATCGTCACGTTGGGAAGCATAGGGGCGCCTCCCACCACGACCCGAACGGGATTTCCGCACGTGTGAGCGTCGATGCAAAAAAAGCTGTGGCGGGGCATGGAAATCCTCGATCCTGGACTAGCTGAAACGCGCTATCGAGTAGGGGGAGAGGTCGATCGGGGTGGGCGCGCCACGGATCAGATTTGAAATGAGCCGTCCAGTCGTCGCAGCCTGCGTAAGGCCGAGATGCCCATGACCGAAAGCGTACAACACGTTCGGGTGCCGAGGCGACGCGCCGATCACCGGCAAGCTGTCCGGCGTCGCCGGACGGTGACCTGCCCAGCTCGTTCCGCCGTTTGCCCGCAGGCCTGGCAGGTATCGCGTTGCCAGTGTCACGAGTGCGTGGGAACGCTTGAAGTTCGGTTCGGCGTGAAGGCCGCCGAATTCCGCGGCACCACCGATCCGCAGCCCGCAGCTCAACGGTGTAGCCACGAACTTCCGCTCTGCGAAGATGACTTCGCGGCTGAGGGCTACTCCCGGATCCGGCAGCGTCGTGTTGTAGCCCCGCTCGCTCTCAAGGAGCACGCGATCACCCAGACGTTGCGCAAGTTTTCTCGACCAGGCGCCAGCCGCTACGACCACCTTTGTTGCAGGGATAGAACGTCCGTCAGCCAGATTGGCTTGGGCCACTGCAGCATCGGAATCGGAAATATCGGTGACATCGCCCGCGATGAACCTGACGCCATGGGTCCGAAGCCATTCTCTGAGGGAGTCGACCAAGCGTTTTGGGTCGTTGATGTGAGACCACTGCGGCGTGAAGACTGCTCGCTGGACGATCGTTCCCAACGCCGGCTCCATTTCGCGCGCCTCTTCGCCCGAGACATTTTTGATATCGATCCCGTGGTCACGCTTGAGTGCCCATTCCTCGGCGTCCCTCCGGAAGCCTTCCTCGCTCTCGTAAACCGTGAGGGCACCCCGCTCATTCAACTCGCCTGACAGGTCGGTTTCGGCGAGCAGCGGTCGCAGGTCCTCGTAAACCCGGTTGTTGAGCGCGGACAGGGCCGACGAAATCCTCGCTACCTCTTTCGGCGTGCCAGCTTGCGAAAATCGCCATAGCCAGGGGATGAGGTTGAGCGCGTGGGTGGGCCGAACAGCCAGCGGCCCGAGCGGATCGAGCAGCCAACGTGGAACCCGCCATGCAAGTCCTGGAACGGAGGCCGGGACGATTTCCGTCACCGCAATCCCGCCAGCGTTTCCAAATGACGCCTTGTCGCCTTCAGGAGCGCGATCGACGACCGTTACCGCGGCTCCTTCCCGAAGGAGGTAGTAGGCGGTCGCGATCCCCACGATACCTGCGCCGACTACCACCACCGATTCCGTTGCCAAACTTATATTCTCCCATGATCAACGTGCCGGTTGTTACCAGCCGACTTGAAAGCGTGCTTACGGTAGCGCAGCCAACGGCGGCAGATGTCATTTTCAGGCAGCTTCAGCGGAACGGCTTTGCTTGATCGCGATTAATAGGTTCCGCCCAGCGTCCTGAATGTGTTTTCTGAGATAGGGAACGGCCCGCACTGCGTCCCGAGCCACGCAAAGACGCAGAATTTCGCGGTGCTCTTGCTCCGCATCGGCGAGCGCGCCTGTCAGAATCAACAGCAACCGAATGTATCGATCCGTCTGGACGTTGATGCCTTGAATAACGGAAAGTGTCTGGACGCGTTGCGCTGAAACATAAAGACTGCGGTGAAACTCCCAGTTGAGACCGCCCCAACTGTGGACATCCCTGCGGTGATAAGCATCCTCGAGCTGGGTGAGGATGGACTGCGAATTTGCCAAATGGTCGTCGGTCATGCGAGGGATCGACTGTCCCAGGATCTCGCATTCCAGAAGCGCCCGTAAATCGAAAAGTTCACCGATCTGCTCGGTGGGAATAGACGTAACGATTGCGCCCTTGTGTGTCTTCATCGCGACCAAGCCCGACGCTTCCAACAGACGAAGCGCTTCTCGCACTGGCATGCGACTCACTTCGTACTCTTCCGCGATCGCCTCTTGAACGAGAGGATCGCCCTCCTTGAACTCGCCACTGAGAATGCGCTCACGAAGTGACTCGGCCAACGTTTCGGGCAAGCTTTGACGCTTAATTCTGTGGATCGGTGGGCGTCGCCCCTTGTCGGCCATTTCGATCTGCCCTCTACCTCTAGATGGATCCAAACTAAATAAACTACGCTATTCCAGTAGGATAGCCAGAGTATTGCGTGCTTCTAGCAGTAATATAGCCCATCTGGTGTCTCGATTAAAGTAGACATATCACTTGCAAAACTGTAGATTGGATCCAATAATAAATTCGCACGAAAGGAGCCGACGATGACAATTTGGAAGGGGGTTTTTCCCGCCGTCACGACGAAAATGAATCAGGACGGGAAGATTGACCTGACTGCGACACAGTCCAGCCTCGACCGTCTCGTCGATAAGGGCGTCTCCGGAGTGATCGTTCTGCCGATGCTCGGTGAGAACGCATCACTCGTTCCAACCGAGCGCGAAGCCGTTATCCGCGCCGCTGTGGAAGTTGTCGCCGGCCGCGTGCCGGTGCTATCCGGTCTCGCCGAGATCACCCTCGAAACGGCAAAGATGCACGCCCGTGCTTATGAGGGTTTCGGCGCCCAGGGCCTGATGGTCTTCCCGAGTCTCGGCTACAAGACAGATCCGCGCGAAACCGTGGCATGGTACAGGGGGATTGCCGGCGCATCGGCGCTTCCGATTATGATCTACAACAACCCGATCGCCTACGGCGTCGACGTTACGCCCGCGGTCCTCAAGGAACTCGCCGATACCCCCGAAATCGTCTGCGTGAAAGAAGAGACCGGCGACATTCGCCGCGTCACCGACACTTACATTGAACTCGGTGACCGCTTCAGCGTATTCTGCGGCGTCGACGATCTCATCGTCGAGAGTGCAGCGCTCGGCGTCACCGGTTGGGTCTCGGGGATGACCAACGTCTGGCCGGCCGAATGCGTCAGGATCTTCAATCTCTGCGTGCAGGAGAAGTTCGCCGAAGCCCGTGAACTCTATCGTATTCTGACGCCGTCCTTTCATCTCGATACGCACGTCAAGCTTGTTCAGTACATCAAACTGGCCGAGCACCTCGTCTACGGCGCCCCAGAGTGGACGCGCTCCCCGCGCCTGCCACTCGTCGGTGAAGAGCGCGAGCACGTAGTCACCACAGTCAAGGCCGCGATCAGCTCGCTCGATGCGCGCAAGCGGATCGCCGCTTAGCAATGGACGACTCCCACGTGGGATTGTTTCCTTGAGACCGAGAACCGGCGACGCGAGGTGTCGCCCCTCAAGGGCGTTCGCGGCAGATCGTGCCGCTGCGAGGCGCAAATCCCGCGAACTCTGCACGCCGTGCTGTCTAAAACCTCTGACCCTGCCATCGGACATGTGTAAGCTGACCGAATAAACGAGGAGAAATCTCCATGTTGCTTACGGATTTCGACGCACTTACCTTCGATTGCTACGGTACCCTGATCGATTGGGAGAGCGGGATGGTCGAAGCCCTGAAGGGCCTCACCGATCGGGTGCAACGGCCGCTTACGCACAACCAGATTCTCGGGGCGCATGCGCGTCACGAGTCCAGTCAGCAACACTACACGCCGGCGAAGCGGTATCGGGACTTGTTGCCGATTGTCTACAAGCGCCTCGCCGAGGAGTGGGGTGTCCACGCCACTCACGAGGATTGCGTCGAGTATGGGCGGTCGGTCGGAAATTGGCCGGCGTTCGAAGATTCTCCGGGCGCACTGCAGTACCTGAAGGAGTATTACAAGCTCGTCATCCTTTCCAACGTGGACAACGAAACCTTTCAGGCGAGCAATCGCAGACTGCAGGTGCAGTTCGATGCGATCTACACAGCGGAAGACATCGGGTCGTACAAGCCGTCGGCCCGCAACTTCGATTACATGATCGAGAAGCTGGAAGGAATCGGCGTGAAGAAGGAAAAGATCCTGCACACCGCCGAGAGCATGTTCCATGATCACAAGCCGGCAAACGATCACGGGTTGAAGTCCTGCTGGATCTACCGGCGGCACGCCCAACAGGGTTTCGGCGCGACCATGAGCCTGGGCCGAATGCCTCACGCCGATTTCAAATTCAACAGTATGCTCGAACTCGTAAAGGCCCATCAGGAGCAACTGCGAGTTAAGTGATCCGCCGGCGCCTGTTCCGTCAACAGCCCGCTATGCGCGTGCAGCGGGTCCGCCAAATTCGGTCCCGCCGAGCCCACAAGACAGAAACCTCGAAGCGTTATCTGCACCGGGGAAGTCAATACTAGTCCAGTTTGTCTTAGAGCTTTACTGACGCGACAATTTCGGGTTGCCGCTTTCGTTTGCTGGCTGCCTCGTGGCGCAACGTATTGCGCCAATCTACGCAACTGACCTCACCGGCGGAGAACGTCCCGCTTCTGCGCCGGCGAAAGATCGTGGTCATCAAGCACGTCCTGGGGACTCGCGTAATACGCGGCAGGACCGCGTACCGGTCCCGACTTGTTTTGAACGCCCCTCAGCCCGAGCGTCCGTTCGACCCATTCCAGTCGCCAAGGCCACACGTCCGACGACCGTATGTCTGACGAAGAGGAACTCGCCTTGGCGGCATTCGCGCTTGAACCCGGCCGTGCGTCAGGATTGTCCGTACCTTGCAGAATGTGGCGCAAACCCTGGCGCCGTGCGTAGGCGACGGCGGCGGCTGCCGAAGGGAATGTCAACTCGACCTGCGATAACGTGTCGTCGCCGCCTGTCCATCCCATCAGTGGCTCGATAAAAGGACGAGAGCGAGGCTCGAAGCACAGCTTCCAATCGCGCGTGCGCGCTTTTCCCGAAGTCATGGCGGAGCGCGCCGGCTTGTAAATCACGGCCAGCGCATCATCGGGAAATACAGACCGGGTCAGCGCAGTGCGAGGTGCACCATCCCGTTCCGTCCAGCATTCCTGTGCGCTGTTGGTCTCCTGCAGCATCGTCACCTCCCGATCGAAAGGCGGGGCGGGAGCGGCGTAGCTCCCGCCCTTGACCTTACTTGCCGTTGATCGCGATACGCTTCACCTTCTCCTGCGCCCTGGCCGACTTCGGCAAGGTCACGGTCAGCACGCCGCTCTTGAACGAGGCATCGACATTGTCCGCCTCGATATCGTCGACCGGGATGCGCCGCTCGAACCGGCCATAGTAGCGCTCGCTGAAGAGCCGATCCTTGTCCTCCGTCTCGGCCCTTTTCTCGCCTTTGATGACGAGGACGCCGTTCGCGAGTTCGACGCCGACATCTTTCTCCTCAAGGCCGGGCAATTCCGCCGTGACCTTGACCTCCTTGTCGGTCTCGCTGACCTCGATGTCCGGCCACCCGAACGTGCGATCGAACAAGCGGTCGGAGCCGAACGGCGCCACGTCGAAACCGCGGAAGACGTCATCGAACACGCGATTCATTTCACGGTGCAGCGTCAGCAAGGGATTTGCATTTTCGCCGCGGTGTACCGCAACGTCGCGGCTACGATTCCATGGAATGAGATCCCTGATAGTCATGGTCATTTCTCCTTTCTGGTTAGATTTGGCAAAGGGCAGCCCCCGGCGCGGCTGGGCCGCGCACGGGAAACCCAAAGTCGACCGATCGGATTGCGGCCGGGCCGCTCCGATCAGGCCGCCTGGCTGTGCTCGATTTGCTGGTGGTCGTTGCCAGCGCCGGCGTCGATCGCAATCCGGCGCGGCTTCATGGCCTCCGGCAACTTACGCATCAGCTCGATCTGCAGGAGCCCGTTTTCCAACGATGCGCCTGTGACCTCGACATAGTCGGCGAGGTTGAACTGGCGCCGGAACGGACGTCCCGAGATGCCCTGGAACAGGTACTCGTGATCACCGTTCTCTGCCTTGCGGCCTTCCACGGTCAGCATGTTCTGCTCTGCCGTGACGGTGATCTCCTCCGGCTTGAAGCCGGCCAGAGCGAGCGAGATGCGATAGTGGTCCTCACCGACGCGTGCGATGTTGTAGGGCGGGTAGTTATCCTGGCCCTGCAAACGAAGCGAATCATCGATGAGGTCGAACAGACGATCGAACCCGATGGTCGACCGCCACATGGGGGTGAGATCGAAGTCTCTCATAACCACATCCTCCTTTGAGCAACATGGAAACAAGGGGCGCCCAAAGAGCGGCCGCCCCGTTGGACTGTGCCGATCCCCGGATGGGCGATCAGCGAGCTGGATTTAGGTGACCTGCTTTTGCCGTCAAGAGGGAGGAAAACGATGATCGCGGCCGGAGAAAGATCAGTACCAAAAACCGGTTCCGCTCGGGCCCTCCTCGGGATCGCTGCCGCGATCCGGGCCACGGTGCCTGCGCCGCGGTTCCTCCATGCCGATGTCGTCGGCCTTGCCGTCAAGTTCCTGCAAGGCGTCGATCACTTCATCAAACTTGACGACGTGACCGGAACCGAGGATCTGCCGCAGCGCAGGCATCGATTCGACGGCACAGGCGTCAGATGCCCATGACGACAGGATGGCCCGCTTTTCGGCGGTCGTCAGGATGGCGTCCCGGACGACGTCACGGGGGTGCTGGAAATAGCGGGTTGGCTGAAGGAGTCGTTCGAGCTCGGCCCCGAGTGGCTCGGCGGCGGAAGCTGAAACGATCTTTTTCTGGTCGTTCGACATAGCAATGGCCTCGCGTTTTCTCCATCTCCTTTCCGAAGAGCGATAGGACCCGGAAGCTGTCTCGAACCGACTTTCGCTCTCCGTAAATGACCACGATTTAGTTCGGCGTCGCCCGCACGCAAGCCGTACTCGGAACCACATTGCCTGGGTCGGTCTTCAGCAATCAATGTCCGTTCAGGGTGTGCGCCGTGCAAAGGCGGCGCTTTCCAATGGGTGCAAATCCCATCCGGCAACCGCTCCAGCCGGAAGCAATCGGAGCAGTCATGGAGGTAACGAAGTGGCTGAAGCCTTCGATTACCCAAAGCGCGACCGGATTCAACGAACGCAGGGCGTTGTGGTTGCAAGTGTGCGGCGCACGGGATGGATTGAGGGGCAGCCAAGCCCTTACCTTGGGTAGGTAGCTACCATCGCAATGACCGTCATGGCGAGCAACGCCGCCCCGAACCAAAGCCATTGCTGCTGGGCATCGGGCTCTAGCTCGTTCATTTCCCCTTCGCCTCTGCGGCTGGCACCACGACATGGCCGTCGCTCAAAACGGCTCGCAACACTGAAGCAAACGCTGGATCGTCAAGAATAGCTTCGGCCACGCTAAATGATGGGTCCGGATTCCACTCCGCGCCGTTACTGACTTCAGACAGCGCGGCGGCGTTCATCGCGTAGCCTATCCGGCCGGTACTAACCTCAACGAACTTCTGGACCCTGTGCACGACCTAACGCCTCTCCACGCGCTCCGAAAGGTAATCGGCAAATGAGAGAGGCCGCAACGAAACTTGCCTGTTAAGCTGAATGGCGGTGTTTTGAGTTAATTCGGGAACCGAAAATCATTTCCCGTTCGCCTTCATTTCCGGCGGCTTATGAACCGGCTCAACGTTCCTGTTTCGATGAAATGCAAGACCGATAAACCCGAGCGCCACAAGGATGGCTCCGGCCATCATCATCCAATGGGGGTATTCCCAATCGACCAGCAAATGCAGCATTAAGGGGCAGCCCCGTAGCTAGTGCAAAAGCAGGGAGACGGCTTCGCTCGGCCTGTTATCAATCCGGTAGAATGTCTGCGAGGCTTGGTGCCACGTCTCTGGGTCGAGGATATTCCGCAGAGCTTGCTGAGCGCCGTGCAATGCATGGCGGTCGTTGTCGTTTAGCCTGTCGTCTTGGAGCAGGCCCTCGATTTCAAGCAGCTCGGCCATGATCGCGTCGCGTGTCATTGCCGCAGGGTAGGTGATTCGCCAGTGGCGCGGGCCATCAAAACCGCGCCTTTCCCCAGCCGAGTCAGAATCGGTTCGCTTCGACTATTTCCCCTTTTTGAGTCCCAGCTTTACAAACCGCGCGGATGGCTTGGCCACTAACTGTATGTTGAGCGCGACTATCGCGTTAATAGCCGTTCCGAAGCGGGGGCCGCTGTGCCCTCTAAATGATCTGTAGAGACTTTCGCGTCGCAATCCTATCTTCTGCGAGACTCTTGTCACGCCTTGAGCGCGTATCATATCGCCAATCGCTTGCGCGATGAGGATCCCATCACCCTTTGCGAGCGCGTGGTTCAGGTACTTGGCGATCATCTTTGGATTGTTGCGATATTTAGCAGCGTCGAAAGCACGGGCTTTACGCATCGGACAACTCCTCTGCAGCTATTTCCCCTTCGCCTTCAGCTTAAACCATTTTAGCGGAAGTCCGATCATGTAGGCGCGCGCCTTAACCGCGTGAACAGTCCGAGTCAGTTTTGCGGCGATGATATCGGGCCGGACGTTCGCCTCTGCCATCCTTCGAAGGAGGGCATCCTCCTGTGGTGTCCACCGGCTGCCGCGGATTTCGACCATGTAAAGACTATTTCCCCTTCGCCTTCAGCGCTTCAATCGCTTCGGCCTGTGCAATTCTCTCTGCGAGAACCAGCCAAGCTTGAGCCGTCGCCTTAAGCTCTTTGCCATGTCTGCGGTCGCCTATGGCCTCTCCCATTTTGC
>Ga0137412_10000768_pt1 | contig 23730 bp, 17 predicted proteins | sample CZODoug2_1_16fun_FD_122160 | JGI IMG/M metagenome (GOLD analysis project Ga0137412, IMG submission 122160) | Vadose zone soil fungal communities from Angelo Coast Range Reserve, California, USA - CZODoug2_1_16fungal (Hybrid Assembly) | ecosystem: Environmental > Terrestrial > Soil > Vadose zone... | reverse complement strand
CAAGGCATCCGCGGCTGGCACCTTGATGTCCGGCTCGACGCCAGTGCCCTCCCAATTGGTTTTCGAAATCGGGTTTATCGCGCGTGCGAACGGCACGTTGATCGAGAAGTGGTCGTCAATGCGGTGACCGGCCACTGGATGTGCTCCCCCGCCGGTAGTCTCGCCCACCAAAGTAGCGCGTTTCAGCATCTTGAGGTTGTAGCTGAATTCTTCGGCGCCAGAGAACGTGTTCTTCGAGGTCAGTACGAAGACCGGTTTGCCCGCGAGCTTTTTGCCCGGCACGTACGGCAGAGTCCAGTACTGGTCGGTGGTGTTCTCTTTGCGGTTGTAGAGGTCGTTCAAGTGCGTGGGCTTGTCGAACAGGTAGGTGGAAATGAACGCGATCATTCTCGGCTGGCCGCCACGGTTCTCGCGCAGGTCGAAAATGACGGCGTCACTGTCAGCGAGAAAATTCATCGCCGCGACCGCGGTGGGAGCGCAGGTGTCTGGATCCGCGAAAAAGTCGAACTTCAGGTAGCCAATGTTCGGGGCCAGGTGCTCCGCCTTTTCGAATCCGCAGTTCACGCCGGCTAAGTACTTTCGAAAACGCGCCTGCGCCTCCGGGTCCGCTTCTGGCTCGCCCGGCGGCTGCGCCACGGGAGTAAAGAGCACGCTGAGGTGCTTGTCGTGGCTGACATCTCGCAAGTCGTGGGTTAGCTTCTCGGCGAACGCATTGCTGTACACGATGGCGTCATATTCGCCGTGCTTTTGTCGCGCGCGAACGCCGGTTGCCATTCTCTGGGCCGTGTCGAGAAACACGTAGAACTCCTCGAGCATCGAGGTGACCCCGCCGATGACACGTGCGCGCGTGGCCGCGTCGAGTTTCAGCTCCTCGAACCTGGTGCCGGGCGAGACGGCTCGCAGGCTGAAGGTTGAAATAACCGCGGGGTCCGCGTCTTTCACTTCCATCACGCCGATCGCCTGCGTCGGGCTGGCCTTTTCCTTGACGCGAAAAGCAATTTCCGTCCTCTTGCTTTGCTCAATACTCAGGAGATCGAAGCCACCGGTGCGCGCTCGGAAGCCCACCTCCTGATCCAGGTCGCGCGTCGGCGAGTAGGTCCTCATGAAAGTTTCGATCCGGGCGCGGTCACCGCTGTTGAATGCTTCCAGCCACAGGCTCAATGTGTGGCCAGCAGGGGTATCTGGAATCTCCGGTGGATTATCACCAAAAGCGGAACCACCGAATGCAAACAGGAGCGCAACGCCTTGTCGAATCAACATACCAGCTCCCTGCTGTTGCAGCTCAAGAGCCCCATATGACATGCGGTCGCGCTACATAGTTCGCGCTGTATGATTCCTGGGACACGCGGCACGCTCAGTCGGTGCTACTGCATGTTCCCCAGCGCGATGCATTTTACGTCTTGCCCTCGAGATCCGCTGTAAAACCGATCGATCGCCGGGCGGGCGGGAGCGGATTCATCAGCTGCCGAATCGCTTTCAGGATATCGACGATCGCTCGATCGTGAGTCTGAAGCTTGCGCTCGAGCTCATCGACCTTTTGCGGAAGTTCCTTGTTGGATGCGAGCATCTGGCGCAGTTTCACAAAAGCGCGAACGACGAAAACGCCCATTTTGATGGCTCGCGGGGAACTTAGGACGTTTGCGGCCTGTATCGCACCGTGCTCAGTGAAGGCGTACGGGCGGTACTTGATGTTCTGGCCGCGACCGGGCTTCAAGGTCGCAAATTGCGACCTTGAAAGTTCAGCCTCCTCGGGGGTGAGTTGGAACATGAAATCCTCGGGGAAGCGCTCGGCGTTGCGCTTGACCTGCTCGTTCAGGCGCTTGGTGGTGACGCCGTAGATCGCTGCAAGGTCACGATCTAGGATGACGCGCTGGCCGCGCAAGACAAGGATCGCGTGGGTGATGTCCGCGCCTCGCGTCAAAGTTTTAGAGCGGGCCATCGCCTGTACCGACTGCTCAGCGTGGGGCTGCGGTTCGACGCCGTCCGTGCCTGGGCGGGCCGGCTCGAGCTGCAGAGACCGGACTTCTCACGCTAGCGCGTTTGTCCCGAAGTGCAACCCGCATTTCTTGCACGTTTGACGAGTAAAGAGGGAATCACACTCGAGAACTGCCAACCGGCCCGGGTTAAATATCGACCCAGGTAGAGCACGGCCCGCTGGCCGCGAGGCGGGCGCTACGCGGTGAAGACAATCGGGTGTTTGACCACGTTGCTCAGCACCTGAATCTCGCGCCCTTGGATGCGGTGCGGGATCCGTTGCTTCGTCAGGTACGCTGCGCAGCGATCCAGATCTTCCACCTGAAAGCCGAGGCCCGCCAGGTGCGGCGGCGCCTCGGCGGCGGAGGTGGATGGCATCCCGAAGCGGCTGCGGTAGGTGTCCGCGGACAGATACTCGATCCGCGGCTCGTCCCCTCCGCCCGATCCGAGCAGCACGCTCAAGGTCCGCTCGGCGCTCGAGCCGCTCGGTCCGACCGCGTACAGCGCCTTGAGGCGCAGCGCCCCGTTGGGGTGCACGACCCGTTCGTGCGGCCACACGAGCTCCGGGGTCAGGTGCTGGCAGAAGAAAAAATACACATCCGCCGGCGCCGCCGGGGCGAGCGGTGCAATCGTGAAGCGTGCGGTATGCCACTGCCCGTCGACCCGGACCGGGCGCGTCACGGGTTCCGTCGCGCCGGCCGAGGCGCCGAGACGCGCGGCCGCGGCGGCATCGCGGGCGGCATCCGCCGTGCGCAGCGCACAGCCCATGAGAGTGGTGGCCTTGCCGAGCAGCGCGCTCGCAGGCCCGGGCTCATCGATGGCGAGCAGCTCCCAGTAGCAGCGTCCGAAGAACATGAGGTGGTTCGAGGTACCGCGGCCGGGATGCTCGCCGCGCTCGCTGAGCTCAAAGCCCATGCCGGCGAGCGCCGTGCGTGCGGCTTCGCGATCGGTGGTCACGGTGAACAGATGGTCGATCGGAAAGGCCATGGTGTCAGGGCGTGCTCGGGCGCCAGGGCAGACGCGCTCGCGAGCGTCGCCCGCGCTACTCGTGCTTCCAGTCGCGGGGCAGGCGCCCGTAGTAGCGCTTGAACGCGCAGCTGAAGTTGGCGGGATAGTCGTAGCCCACGCGGTAGGCGATCTCGGCCACGGACAGCTCTGCCTCGACGAGCATCTGCGCCGCGACTTCCATGCGCCGCTGCAGCACGTACTCGTAGATGGTCACGTGGAGGAGCTGCTTGAAGGCCGCCTTGAGCTTGGTCTGGTTCATCCCGACCATCCGCGCCAGTTGCGGAATGGTGGGGGGCGAGGCGTAGTGCTGCGACAGGTAGTCGCGTGCCTCGTACACGCGCCGCCGATCGCGCGACAGGAGACTGCGTCCGCATGACTGCGCGCTGCCGCCGGCGGCCAGGTCGGTCACGATCTGGCAGACCATTTCCATGGCCAGCGCCTCGAGGTACGCCGCGCGTACCGTCGACAGGACGCTGTAGCGGGAGGCGTGGATCCACTGGGCTGCGCGGAACAGTTCCGGCGTCAGGCTGACGCGGTTGCTGACTCCCGCCGCAAGCCCGGGACCCGCCAGGGCGCGCAGCGGATCAGGCGCCTCCCCGAGTGGGAGGCCCAGGCGCTCGCTGAGCAGTTCCGGTCCGCAATGCAGGACCACCAGCGTAGTCGGCACCTGGCCGGCGATCTTGTAGCCTCCGCCGCGCGCGCCGGTGCAGACGTGCAGGTGCGCCTGGGGACCCACGAGCAGAGTGCTGCCGTCGCGATTCAGCAGCCGGCCCGCGAGCAGCACCCGTATCTTGAAGAATGACCCGCCCTCGACCGAGATCCACCGATCGCTCCGATAGGCCGCCTCGGTGATCGAGAGCGACACGTGATTGGACAGCCTGAAGTAGTCCCACCATCCGTCACCGTCCTGCGGCTCGACGTACTCGCGCACGCCCGCGCGGCGGTTGGCGCTGGTCCTGGGGGGTGCGGCGTGCGTTTCGTCGCGGGATAGCTCGGCGCCGCCGGTCAGCGCCTCGATGACGCTGCCGTAGTCAAGCCACGAGAGCCCCGCGATGGGCCGGTCCGCAACGATCAGATCCGCAAAGCTGCCGCGCTGCCCGGTTCGCACGTGAACCGAACCGGGCGCTAGGAACTGGGGCGTTTCGCGACATCCGACCAATTTCATCCGACTCTACGGCAAAGCCCTGCCGCTGCCAATCCGGGGCCTCGATTGGACGTCCGCTTGCGGTATCCATCGGTCGCGCGCCAACATTTCCTCGCGCGCATCTGCGCTAAGCTGAGCTGTTTACCCCTGGCAGGCGAGAAAAATGAGAGCGGTCCTCACGGTCGGGCACGGCGAGCGGGATCGTCTGCAACTGGACGAGAACTTTCCCGATCCGCAGGCGGCGCGCGACGAGGTGCTGCTGCGCGTCGCCGCCACCGCGGTGAACTATCACGACATTTTCACGCGCCGCGGCATGCCGGGGATCAAGATCCCGCTGCCGGTCATCGTGGGGTCCGACATCGCAGGCGAAGTCGTGGCGGTCGGTGCCGACGTTCACGCCTGGAAGAGCGGTGACCGGGTGCTGGTCGACCCGGTGTTCCGGGATGGCCAGCGCACCGGAATGATCGGGGAAACGACCCACGGCGGCCGGGCCGAGCTCATCGCGGTGCCCGCCGCCCAGCTCATCGCCGTGCCGCAGGAGGTATCGCTCGAGGATGCCGCCAGCCTGCCGCTCGCCTACGGCACGGCGTACCGCATGCTGGTGACCCGGGGCCAGCTGGTCCGGGGCGAGAAGGTCCTGATCCTCGGCGCCAGCGGCGGCGTCGGCGTCGCGTGCGTGCAGATCGCGAAGCTCCTCGGAGCGGAAATTCTGGCCGCCACCAGCTCGCCCGCGAAGCTGCGCGCGCTCACGGCGCTCGGTGCCGATCACGTTGCTGACTACTCCAGGGAAGGGGTGGTGGATGCCGTCAAGCGCATCTACGGCAAGCCGCGGGTCACGGGCGGAGGCGGGGTCGACGTGGCCGTCAATTTCACCGGCAGCGACACCTGGCGTGACACCCAGCGGACCGTGACGCAGGGCGGCCGCATGCTGACCTGCGGAGCGACCGCCGGGTTCGACGTGATCATGGACACGCGCTACCTGTGGACCTTCGAGCACCGCTACATCGGCTCGAACGGCTGGTCGGTGGCGGATCTGGAATCACTCCTCGGCCTGATCCGCGACGGGCGCCTTAAGCCGGTGATCGACCGCGTGCTGCCGCTGGCCGCGGCGGCGGAAGGCGAGCGGCTGCTGGAGGAGCGCGAAGTCATCGGCAAGGTACTGTTGAAGCCATGACGGCTCGCGCCCTGCCTTTCCCTGCGAGCGGCAATCTCGGGGATCTGATCCGCCCGGACGTTCCACGCGAGAGCCTGGCGCTGATCGATCTCTCGGCGTCGGGCCGGCGCTGGAGCTGCGCGAAGCTGGATGCCACGGCCGAGGGCTTCGCGGCGTCCCTGGTGCGCTCCTCGCTCGCCACGGGGGCGCGGGTGGCGATCCTGGCCGAGAACTGCGCCGAGTACCTCATCGCCTACCTGGGCACCATGCGCGCAGGTTGCGTCAGCGTGCCGGTGAATCAGCGCCTGCCGCCGGACACGGTGCGTTACATTCTCGCCGACTGCGCCGCGCAGCTGTGCATCGTGGATGCGGCCTGCGAGGCGCTCATCCCGCCCGCGCTGGCGCGCATCGTGATGCGCTCCCCGGGCGCGGCGGCGCTCGAGGCGCGCGGCCCTGCAGCCGTGCCGCTCGAGCGGCGCATGCTGCCCGAGGTCGGCGAGATCCTCTACACCTCGGGCTCGACCGGCCGGCCGAAGGGTGTGGTGCTGTCACACGCCGGGCAGCTGTGGGCACTGAGCGTGCACGTGGCCGCGACCCCGATGGCGGGCGAGCGCTCGATCATCGTGGCTCCGCTCTATCACATGAACGCGCTCTTCAACGTCTCGGTCTGCCTGCTCAACGGCATCGAAGTCGTGCTCATGCCCCGCTTTGATGCGGCCGCGTACCTCAAGGCCGTAGCCGAGTACCGCTGCACGCTCTTGAGCGGCATCCCGACCATGTTTGCCCTGATGGCGCGCGAGCGTGGACTGCTCGCGCGCCTGGACTTGAGCCTGGTGAAGGCCGTGACCATCGGCTCCGCGCCGCTCACCGAGGCCCTCGTGGCGCGCGTGCAGGAGATGTTTCCGCGGGCGGCCATCAGCAACGGCTACGGCACCACCGAAGCCGGGCCGTCGATCTTCGAGGACCATCCCCAGGGACTGCCGCGACCGCTCCTGTCGCTCGGCTATCCGCTGCCGGATGTCGAAGTGCGGCTCGCCGGCGGAACGGGCGACGAAGGGGTGCTGCAGGTGCGGTCCCCGGCGATGTTCACCGAGTACCTGAACCTGCCGGGCGTGACCGCTTCCAAGCTGCACGACGGCTGGTACGACACGGGCGATGTGATGCGCCGCGACCGCAGCGGCTTCTACTACTTCACCGGCCGGGCCGACGACATGTTCGTGTGCGGCGGCGAGAACGTCTATCCGGGCGAAATCGAGAAGATGCTCGAGCGTCACCCCGCGGTACTGCAGGCCGCCGTCGTGGCGGTGCCCGATGAGATCAAGGGCGAGATCCCGATCGCGTTCGTGGTGCTGAAGGAGCGCGGTGTGTCGCCCGAGGAACTCAAGCGCTTCGCGCTCGCGTCGGGGCCTGCCTACAGTCATCCGCGCGCGTTCGTGGTGGTGGACGAATTGCCCGTGGCTACCACGCACAAGCTGGACAAGCGCCCGCTGCAGGCGCAGGCGCTCGCGGCCGCCAAGGCTCTCAAACGCTGACGGCTAACCTTCCTTGGTCCCGTACGTGCCGCGGCCGATCGCGACCAGGCGGTCCTGATCATCCAGGACATCGATATCGACGACGCCGAGGGTTCGGCCGGCCCGCCGCACGCGGGCCTGCGCCCGCAGCCTGGTGTCCGAGGCAGGCCGCAGGTAGTCGATGCGGATATTGATGGTCGGGACACCGTAGCCGAGCATGGCCCACAGCGCGTAGTCGCCGGCGATGTCGATGAGGCTCGCGATTGCACCGCCGTGATACTGGCGCGTGCCGGACGAGCGCTCCACGGAGGCGGTGTAGCCCATCACGATCTCCACCTCGCCCTTGGTACGCTCGAGGCGGGTGCAGGACAGATCGAAGAGTTGCTGGAACGGCGACTCCTTGAGGAGCTCGGTCAGGGTCGATTCAGCTTCGCTCATCCGCGCCTCCCCCCGCCGCTGCGCTCGATCAATCTAGCCGGTTCATAACCGGATCGCTACTGCCTGAAACGGCGGCGCTCGCACGACCTGCGTCTGCCAGCATGCTTTTGGCGTCGACTCTCATGCTGAGGCCATGGGCCGAATACCTAAGATGGCGGCGGGTCTTGTCAGGCGCGGCGCGCTTGCGGCGAGACACACCTCAGGGGGTTGTATGGGGAAGCAGCTTGCGTTGGGCTGGATCGCGGGCGCGCTCCTGGTCACGGCACTCGCCGCGCAGTCGGCGGCGGCGCAATCGGCAGCCATCGGCGGCGCTGCGAGCGGGGCGAAGCTCGAGGAAGTCCTGGTCACCGCGACCAAGCGCACCGAATCCGTTCAGGACGTGCCGGTGAGCATTACCGCGCTCTCGGCCATCCAATTGGAGTCCAAGGGCGTCGAGCAATTCTTTGACTACGGAACCTCGATACCGAACCTGTCGTTCGGCATTGGCGCATCCGACGGCACGCTCTCCGGCCGGGGAATTGCGCTACGGGGTATCGAGGGCTCGAACACCACCGGCTTCTACATCGACGATACCCCGGTGCTCGAGACGCTCGACCCGCACATCGTCGACATTGCGCGCATCGAGGTGCTGCGGGGTCCCCAGGGCACTCTCTATGGCGCGGAGTCGATGGGCGGCACGGTGCGCCTCATCACCGAGCAGCCGAGCTTCAAGGCCCTCGATGGACAGGTGCACGTCCTCGGCTCGGGCACCGACCATGGCTCCTTCAATCAGCTCGCGGAAGGGGTCGTCAACGTTCCACTCGTGCCGGACACCCTCGCCCTGCGCGCCAGCGCGTTCTATGAGTTCGACGACGGCTACTTCGACAAGGGCTTGGGTCCGGAAACCGCGCCACCCACTTCCACCCTCACGCACGTCGGCAGCATGAAGTACTACGGCGGACAGATCGCACTGCGCTTCGAGCCGCTGAGCGGACTCGCCATCACCCCGCGGATCATGTACCAGCGGACCGAGCAGGACGGTTCCCCCTATGCCTACGACACGGCCACCAACCTCATGCAGCGCGAGGTGTTCAAGCTCAATCCGGGGGGCACGGACAAGTGGTACCTGGCGAGCCTCACCATCAACTACACCGTGCCCTTCGGCAGCTTCGTGTCCTCGACCGGCTACTTCGATCGCAATACCTTGGAGCTCGAGGATGATACCGATGTAACACAGTTCTTCCTCAGCACGGCGACCACCACGCCGCCGCCGATAGCGAGCCCGATCACGCGCAAACAGGACCTGCGTCGCTTCGCGCAGGAAGTGCGCTTTTCCTCCACCTTCCAGGGACCGGTGCAGCTGCTGGTCGGTGGCTTCTACTCCGACAGCACGCGCCCGCGCGACTACGAGTGGACCGCCCCCGGGGCGTCCCCGGCTTTCGCGTCGACCGATCTGCTGCTCAGTTTCATCGATTCGCGCAACGCCAAGGAGTACGCGCTGTTCGGTGATGTGTCCTACCAGGTGGTGCCGAAGCTCAAGGCCACCGTAGGCATGCGCTGGTTCCGCGACACGGCGACCTTCCACCAGGTGACGGACGGCTTTTTCTTCGGCGGCGCGCAGAGCATCTATGACGCACCCACGAGCAGTGAAAGCGGCTTCACGCCGAAGTACCTGCTGGAATACAAGGTCCTCCAGGATGTCCTGCTCTACGCCGCGGCGGCCAAGGGTTTCCGCGAGGGCGGCAACAACATCGCACTGCCTCCAGGCCCGCCGCCGGCCGGATGCGACGCGGATCTCGCCAATCTCGGTGTCACCGCAGCCGGCATCGCCGCCTTCAAGTCCGACAATCTCTGGAACTACGAGGCCGGGTTCAAGTCGAGCTTCGCGGACCGGCGCTTCACGATCAACGGCGCGGCATTCTCCATCGACTGGGACAAGATCCAGCAGGCCGTGCACCTGCCGTTGTGCGGGTACGGTTACACGGGCAACGCGGGTCGCGCGCGCAGCACGGGCTTCGAGCTCGAATTCAACGGGCGGCTCCTGCCCGAGCTGACGTTCGGCCTCGGCGTCGGCTACGAGGACGCACACATTACCGAGCAGGGTCCAGGCACTCCGCAGCGGGCCGGCAGCCCCGTCTATCTGGTTCCGGACCTCACCATCGCGAGCAATCTCCAGTATGAGCGGCCGCTCACCGCAGGCTGGGCCGGCTTCGCGCGCGTGGATTACGCCCACGTCGGCTCGAGCTACTCGGCGAACAACGACGTGCAGGCCCCGCGCTACCGCGCCGGATACAACCTCGCGGATCTGCGGATCGGCGGGCGCAACGAGCGCTACGAGGTGGCCCTGTTCGTCAAGAATCTCACCAATGAGCACGCGAACCTCGGTGACGCCATCCTGATCGGCTCGGAAGAGCCCGGTCATCCACGGTTTGTGATCAGTACTCCGCGCACCGCTGGCATCGAGGCCCGGATGCGCTTCAAGTGAGGCCGACTGACACCGGCACGCGGCGCCCTTCGCTGCGTCGTTTCTTCGGCGTACCCGGCGGGCTGCGGATCCTTGCCGTCGTTGTGTTCGCCACCTCCCTCGCGCCCGCCGCCCGTGCCGGCGCTGCCGGGACTGCAGCACAACCAGCCCAGGCCTTCACCAACGCGGTACTCATCGACGGCACCGGTGCTGTCGCCGTCGAGCACGCGACCGTGGTCATACGCGGTGCCACCATCGAGGCCGCGGGGCCTGCGGCGCAGGTGAAGGTTCCCGCGGGCGCCGCCGTGACCGATCTGCACGGCATGGTGCTGATGCCGGGGCTCGCCGACATGCACGTGCACCTGTTGGGCGGTTGGGACGGGCACGCGGTCGATATGCTCGGGTATCGGCGCTACATGAATGCGTTGCTGTACGCCGGCATCACCACGGTGCTCGACACCGGCAACGTGCAACCGTACATCGTGCAGTTGCGCGCCGAGACCGCGGCCGGGAGGCTCCTCGGCCCACACATCTACTGCGTCGGCGGACTCGTCGACGGTGCCGATCCGGCCTGGCCGCCGCTGTCGTATGCCGTCGCCTCGGTGGGGCAGGTCGCCCCGGTCGTGAAAGCCCTGAAGCGGGACAACGTCGATCTGATCAAGGGCTACGTGGGACTGTCGCACTCCGTGCTCCAGCGCCTGGTCGAGGAGGGACGCAAGGTCTCGCTTCGGGTCATCGTCGATCAGTGGCAGCGCAACGGCTCGCCCGATCTGGTGGAGGACGGCATCTATGGCTTTGCGCACCTGCCGACAAGGCCTTTGTCGACGGACAACGTCCACTTCATGCAGCAGCACAACACGGTGTTCATCTCAACGCTCATCGTGTTTGAGAGTCAGACCCGCAAGCGACTCCGCGACCTCACTTTTATTCAGGATCCGCTGGTGCGCGACACCAGCCCGCCGTCGTTCCTCCAGGGACTGCGCGCCGAGGCCGCGCGTAAGCTCGATGCCGATGAGGCTGCCCACGCCCGGCGGTGGGAGAAGCTGCAGCAGAACGCGATGGACAACGCGCAGGCACTGTTTCGTGCCGGTGTGCTGCTGGCCGCCGGCACGGATGCGCCGTACCCGGGGGACATGCAGGGCGAAGGACTGCACCATGAGCTCGAGCTGCTCGTCGCGGCAGGGCTGACGCCGCTCGAAGCGATCACGGTCGCGACCCGCAACGCCGCACGCCTCATCGGTGCCAGCGACTGGGGCACGGTCGAAGCCGGCAAGCTCGCCACGCTGATCGTCGTCGACGGCCGCCCGGACCGCAACATCTCCGACACACGCAAGGTCGTCGAGGTCATGCTGCGCGGCCGGAAAATCGATCGCGAGTCCCTCAAAATGGCGCACCAGAACGACCCGGGCTACGAGCCCGTATCCCCCACGGATTTCTGACCCACCGTGATGAAGGGCACGCCCACGCGCCGGCGTCTCACCGTTGCCTTCCTGTGGCTTGCGGGCCTGGGCGGCTGCCTCGATGGGAGCGCAGCGCCGGCGCAGTCGCCGGGCTCCGCGGTCAACTACGCTCACCTGGCCGACCTTATCGTGAACCGCGCCTGGAAGCTGGCACCCGGTGAGCGGGTCATTCTCTTCCGGGACGCCACGCGCGATCCTGGCATGGCAGCGCCGCTGCGTGCCGCCATCTTCGAGGCCGGGGGAGTGATTGAGGAGATCGCCGCCCCGGATTCGCGTGCCGATGCCGGCCTCACGCCTCGCCAGCGCGCCGATCGATTCGACCACTGGAAGCTCCTCTTCCAGCATTCGCAGGCCGCCATCTGGCTGCCCTCCGACCTGACCGCGGTGGACGAGCAGCCGTTCGAGCACCTGGTCGAGGCATCGCGGGTGCGTTCCATCCACTTCCATTGGTTTCTGCCGCCCGATGCGCCGGACGTGCCGCTCATCGAGACGATGTATCAGCGCGCCATTGAGATCGAGCCGGCCGAGATTGCGCGCCGGATCGCCGTCCTGGAGGGCGCACTACGCGGCACAACCGTGCGGGTGACCGCGCCCAACGGCACCGACTTCAACTTCAGAATTCCGCAGAGCGCGCGTATCCACCGCAACACCGGTGAGGCGACCAAAGAAAAGGTGCGCGATGCGCGCTCGGTCCGCGACCGGGAAGAGGAATTGCCGGCCAGCGTGCTGCGCACCACGGAAATTCAGGAGGCACGGGGGACGTTCATCGGCTACCTATCGTTCGATACCCGTTCGGGACTCGTCAGGGCGAGCTTCAAAGACGGCAAGGTGACCGCCCTCGAGTCCCTCAGCGGACCCAAAGAACAGGTAGAGGCCTGGAAGAAGGCCACCGGAGCCAAGGACCGCCCCGGAGAATTCGTCATCAGCACCAACCCCGCGCTCGCTGCCGTGCTGCCGTCGGGTTACATGCCGTACTACGGCTATGGAGCCGGAGTAGTCCGGCTCGCGATCGGCGACAACTGGGAATCGGGCGGGCCCAATCGCTCATCGAACGGGGAATTGCTGCTGTTTCTGCCGGGAGCGACACTGACCGCAGGTACGAAAACCCTGATCACCGCGGGAGCTCTCGCCTTCAAATGAAGGCCGGGTCAATTTTTACGACTGGCGTAGGCCTCGGCGCTCGCGTCGACCCGGCCAAGCGGCGCCGTGCGCCACCCACCACCGAGCGCTTTGACCAATAACACGCTGGCATCCATGCGTCGGTTCAAGATGCTGACGCGGGATAATTGCGCCTGCAGGGCGGTGGTCTCCGTGGTCGCAACCTCCAGATACGTGACCAGCCCCGCCTTGTAGCGGTACTCGGCCTGCTGCAGGGCCTTGGCGGTGGCCGTCACGGCGGCAGACTCGCTGATGCTCTCCTGCTCGAGCCGGTGCAGGGCAGCCAGGTTGTCCTCCACCTCTTGATAGGCGGTGAGCACGGCACTGCGATAGTCGGCCACTTGCTCATCGTATAGCGCATGCGCCTGGGCGGCCTGCGCCCTGTGCCGCCCGGCATCGAACACGGTGAGCACTCCTTGAGGGCCCACGGACCATATCCGGCTCGGTGCATCCAACCACGTCGAGGCATTGCTGCTGTCGAAGCCGGCAGCGGCGGCGAGGCTGAACACCGGAAAATATGCCGCGCGGGCGACTCCGATCTGCGCGTTGGCGGCAGCGACCCGCCGCTCTGCTGCGGCCACATCGGGGCGACGCTGCAGCAACGTCGACGGCAAGCCGGGATCGATCGGCGGCGGCGCGGTATCGGTCGGCAAGGGATTCGAATCGAGGTGGAAACCGGAAGGGTTCTCGCCGATCAGCACGGCGATCGCGTGCTCGGTTTGGGCGCGTCCGAGGGCAATGTCGGCCGCCTGCGTCCGCGCCGTCTGCAGCTGTGCCTGCGCTTGATCGACATCGGCCACCGCCGCTGCGCCGCCCCGGTACAAACGCGTCGTCAACTGCAGAGACCTCGAATAGTCCTCGACGGTCTTCTCGAGCAAGACTTCCTGCGCGTCCTGGCTCCTCAAGGTGTAGTAATCGGTGGCCAGCTCCGCATGCAGCGCAAGATCCAGGCTCGCGAGGTCTGCGGCGCTCGCTTGCCTGTTGGCCTTCGCGGCATTCACGGTGTTGCGTACCCGACCCCAGAGGTCGACTTCGTACGACAGATCCGCCTCCAGATCGAAATTGTTGAGCGTCGGTTCCTGTCCGGTGCGAAATCGGGGCGAGTACGCCGAAGTGCGCGCGCGTGCTGCGGAGGCGCCCAGACTGAGTGCGGGAAAGAGATCTGCGCGTGCGATGCGCGTTGCGGCTCGCGCCTCCTGCAAACGCGCGAAGGCGGCCTTGAGATTCTGATTGGCGCTGCCGACCCTGGCCTCCAGGGCATCGAGCTGCGGGTCCTGGAACAGCATCCACCAGGGTCCGCGCGCCTGGTCGTCGAGCGGCCCGGCCTGTTGCCAGTCCCCGGCCTCCTTGTAGACAGGGGCCGGCGGCGCACCATCCGGTGTCCGGTAAGCCGGTGCGAAGGAACACGCAGCCAGTGTCGCGACGAGGGGGACACTCGCCGACCAGGTTGACCCATTCATGAGGCCTTGCCCGTGCTCTTTGGAGTCTGTGCGGGCGGTGGAGCGGCCACACGCACCAGCGCACCGCTCACGATCGAATCCGGCGGATTGATCACCACTGCATCGTCGGCATCCAGCCCGGACAATACTTCGATGGTGTTGCCGAAGTCGCGGCCCTCGACGATGCTCTTCAGTTGAATGCGCCGATGGACGTCGACGATGGCGACCTGCAGCCCGGGGGCTCGGAACAGTACGGTGTTGGCGGGCAGGCGCAACGACAGTGCGTTGCCCGCGAGCCTGAAATGCACTTCGGCATAAGCGCCGGGAAAGAGCTCGCGCTCGGCGTTGTCGAGTTGCAGCTCGACCTGCAAGGTCCGCAGGCCCGGATCCAGGGCGTTGGAGGTACGTACCAGGGTCGCGGTGTACGCCTTGCCCTGCTGTTCGCTGAATTTCAGCTGTGCCTCGAGCCCCGGCTTGGCAACCGCCGCATAGGGCTCGGGAACCTGCACGTAGATACGGAGCTTGCGAGTGTCGGCGAGCTTGAACAATTCAGAGCCTGCGCTTTGACCCGCATTGATCAATGAGCCGATGTCGGTATTGCGCGCGGTGATGACGCCATCGAACGGTGCCACGACCCGCTTGAACGATTCCAGCTCGCGCAAGCGCGACACGTTGGCCGCGGCGGCCTCCGCGGTCGCCTTCTTCGCCGCGGCGTCGCCCGCTTTTTCCTCCGCGTCCTGCTTCGATACCGATTCGGTCGCGAGCAATTCCTTCCAGCGGGCGTTGGTGGTGCCTGACAGGGCTTCGTTGGCCCGGGCGCTGGCGAGATCCGCGATGGCCTGGGCGAGCTGCTGATCGACTTCCGGCGTGTCGATTTCGGCCAATAGCTGGCCCTTCTTCACCACGCTGCCGATGTCCGTATGCCACGTCTTGAGATAACCGTTCGTGCGTGCATAGATCGGAGCCTCGACGAATGCTTGTACGGTGCCCGGCAATATCAATTCCTCGCCCACATCGGTGCGATTTGGCTTGACGGTAACGACCGTCGGTATGGCATCGTTTGCGGTCTCCCTGCTCAAGGAATTGCGCGCGAGCACACGGTCGATTTCGCCCCACGCCGCCAGAACCAGCGCGACCACGAGCAGCGCGAGGAAATAGGCCCTCATTCTGCGCGGGGCTCTCACATCGGGAGCAACGGGCGACGGCTCAGACATCAGACCTCTCCACTGCGTACGAGGGTTGCACCGATTTACGTCCATGAATGATCGCGAACACGGTCGGCACGAAGAACAGCGTCGCCACGGTGGCAAAAATCAGACCGCCGATGACGGCCCGTCCGAGGGGCGCGTTCTGCTCGCCGCCGTCCCCGAGTCCCAATGCCATGGGAATCATCCCGATGATCATCGCGGTCGCCGTCATGAGAACCGGCCGCAAGCGCGTGAATCCGGCTTGCAGGGCTGCCTCGAAAGCGTTGTCGCCGGCGTCCAGGCGTTCGCGCGCAAAGCTGATGACCAGCACGCTGTTGGCGGTGGCGACTCCCATGCACATGATCGCGCCCGTAAGGGCCGGCACGCTGACGGTGGTATGGGTGAGAAACAGCATCCATACGATACCCGCGAGCGCGCCGGGCAGCGCCGTGATGATGATGAAGGAGTCGAGCAGCGACTGAAAGTTGACCACGATCAGTATGTACACGAGCAGGATGGCGGCCGCGAGTCCGATCAGCAACCCGTTGAACGAAGCCTTCATCGTTTGAACCTGACCGCGTACCGCGATGCGCGAGCCCTTGGGCAAATCCTTGCTCGCGGAGGCGACGATTTTGTCAATTTGCGCGGCGACGTGTCCGAGATCGGTACCCTCCACGGAGCCGAAGATGTCGATGACGGGAGTCGCGTTGTAGTGACTCACCACGGCGGGTGCGACGCTGCGATGAATACTGGCAACGTTCGACAGTATCTGCGACGCGCCGCGTGGCGCGTTCAAGGGGGTATTGCCGAGATCGTTGAGACTCTGAAGCCGGAACTGAGGAGTCTGGGCGACGACCTGGTATTGGGTTCCGCTCTTGGGATCGCTCCAAAACGACGGCGCGGTCTGAAAGCTCCCCGATAGCGAGACGAGCAGGTTGCTTGCAACCGCCTGCTCGGTGAGCCCGACGAGCTGCGCCTTGCCTCGATCGACGTCGACGTTGAACTGAGGGTAGTCGGCCGACTGCTGGATGTGCAAATCGACGGCGCCGGGGACGCCGCGCAATTTTTGCAGGAGCTGGTTGGCGAACTCGCGGTTGTGCGCAGCGTCGAACCCGACGATCTGGACATCGATCGGCGAGGGCAGGCCGAAATTCAATATCTGGCCGATCATGTCGGCGGGCAGGAAGGCGAACGTGGCGGACGGGTAGCTGGCGGGCAGCCTGGAGCGAAGCGCGCGGACGTAGGCCGCGGTGGGTTTGTGATGCCTCGACAGGTTGACGTAGATGTCGGCATCGCCCGGGCCGACCGGCGCCGAGGTGCTGTACGCCAGATTGATGCCGCTATACGGCAGGCCGATGTTGTCCACCACGTTGACGATCTCCGCGGCCGGGATCACCCCGCGAATCGTCGCCTCCACCGCGTCGCAAAGCGCGGCCGTTTCCTCGATGCGTGTGCCGGTGCGGGCCCTCATGTGTAGCTTGATCTGACCACCGTCCACGGCCGGAAAGAAGTCCTGCCCGAGGCCCGGCAGGGGACCCATGGGAAAAGCCAGCAGAGCGCTCGCCGCCATGCATCCGAGGAAAATCGCCACGAACCGTGGACCGCTGCGCAAGGCCGATTGCAGCAGCCCCTTGTAGCGCTCACGAAGCCGCTCGAAGCCGCGCTGAAAGCTCCCCTGCAGTCGGGCGAGGGCGTTGCCCTGCTTCTTTCGCGCCTCGCCGTCGTGCATTTTCAGCCAGTACTTGGCGAGCGTCGGAACCAGGGTCCGCGACAGCAGATAGGAGGCCAGCATCGCGAACACCACCGCTTCGGCCAACGGAATGAACAGGAACTTTGCGATACCCGCAAGCAGGAACATCGGGATAAAGACGATGCAGATGCACAGCGTCGACACGAGCGCCGGCAGGGCGATCTGCTGTGCGCCGTCCAGGATCGCCGTCTCCACGTCCTTGCCGTGCTCGAGGTGGTAATTGATGTTCTCGATGGTGACGGTCGCATCGTCGACCAGGATACCCACGGCCAGCGCGAGTCCTCCCAGGGTCATGATGTTGATGGTCTCCCCGAGCGCCGACAGACAGGCGATCGATGCGAGAATCGACAGCGGAATCGAGATCGTGATGATCAGCGTACTGCGCCAGCTCCCCAGGAACAGCAGGATCAGCAGGCCCGTGAGCGCACCGGCAACCACCGCTTCCCGGACCACGCCCGAGATCGCCGAGCGCACGAATACCGATTGGTCGCTGGTCGTCTCGATCTTGAGTGCGCTCGGCAGCGATGCGCGGATCTGCGGCAATTTCTGGTATATGCCGTCGATGATGTCGATCGTGGAGGCTTTGCCGGTCTTGAGCACGCTCATCAGGACGGAGCGCCGTCCGTCCACCCTGACCATATTGGTCTGCGGCGAGTATCCATCGCGCACGTGCGCGACATCGCGAATGTAGGTCACGGTGCCGTTCTGAGCACGCACCGGCATGTCGTTCAAGTCCTCGATTTGCGTCGGGCTCGCGTTGAGCTTGACGAAATATTCCAGCGGCCCGATCTTTTCAGTGCCCGCCGGCAATATCAGATTCTGCTGGCCGATGGCACTGACCACGTCGTTGGGCGACAACGCGTTTGCGCGCAGCGCCTGCGGGTCGAGATCCACCTGAACCTGGCGCTGCTTCCCGCCATAAGGGAAGGGAATCGATGCGCCGGCCACGGTGGCAAGCTGGGTGCGCAGGAGCGTGTTCCCGACATCGTAGATCTTCGCTTCCGACAGGCTGTCGCTCGATAGCGCGAGCTGCAGAATCGGCACGCTCGAGGCGCTATACGACAGGATGAACGGAGGGCTGGTTCCGGGCGGAGAAAAGAACAGCTGCGTCTGCGAGACCGCCGTGATCTGGCCGAACGACAGGTCCTGATCCACGTCGGGCTGGAAGAAATATTTGACGACCGCGACACCGTTCACCGATTGCGATTCGGTGTGCTCCACGTCGTTGACGGTGGTTTGCGCGATGCGTTCGGAAAAGAGAACGATGCGGTTGGCGATCTCCTCGGGCAGGATGCCACTGTAGCGCCATATCACCGCGGCTATCGGGATCCTGATGTTGGGGAAGATGTCCGTCGGCGTTCTCAGGATGGCGTAACCGCCCATGAGGACGATCAACACCGCCAGCATGATGAACGTGTAAGGTCTTCGCAGAGCGACCTTAACGATCCACATCGGTTACTCCAGGTAACTAACCAGCGCCCTCGGAACTACGCATCAAGGTCATCGGCGGTTCACGGATAACAGCGTAGTAGTCCGCCCGTGAGATGATACTAAGCATCATGCAAATAGATGTCTAATGACATCTATTATATAAGTAGATAACTCCGGGAGATATCGGCAAGGCACGGGCGGCGCGACCCATGCCCCGCGAGGCGCCGGTGACAAGGGGGCACTCAGATTTGAAAAGCGCTTAGCCTCCCGGCTGCTCTTCGATTGCGTCGACGCGATCGGGCGCAGTCCCCCTTGTAGGGGCAGTAGGTCGCGCGATCTGTCCGCTCAAGGAGCATCATGTCGACATCCTTGCGAGGGATGTACTGGACCGCGGCATAATTTGCTTCACTGAGCGTCAACGCCGCGCGCGTATCCGCAACAACTCGGCCCGCGACCCGGACCACGACGCGGTTGGTGTTGCGCTCGATCGCGATCGGATGGTCCGGTCCCGGAACCTTGATCGGCCGTGCGGTGGTCGAAACGTGTCGATCCACAATGTCACCTCTGGTGGGCACCCTAGGCTTCCGTAGCGCGCGTGAAAAAGACTTTGTAAGCTGAGCGGTATACCTCTCAGGCATGGAATGGCTATGGAGCTGAGGCACCTGCGTTATTTCGTGGCCGTGGTCGAGGAAGGCAGTCTGACGACGGCCGCCGAGCTGCGGCTCCACACCTCCCAGCCTTCGCTGAGCCGGCAGATTCGCGACCTGGAGTACGAGGTCGGGGCCGAGCTGCTGTCTCGCAGCGTTCGTGGCGTCGAGCTGACCGCCGCAGGCAGAGCCTTTCTCGACCATGCCCGGCTGGCGCTGGCCCAGGTGGACGCGGCTGGCGAAGCGGCTCGCCGGGCTGCCCAACCGGCGAAGCAGACCTTTGCCCTCGGCTTCCTGACCGGGCAGGAGATGGACTGGCTCCCGGAAGCGATGCGCATCCTTCGCGACGAATTGCCCAGTATCGAGGTGACGGTTTGCAGCCAGTACTCCCCTGACCTCGCCGCGGCCCTCATGCGAGGCAAGCTCGACCTGGCGTTCCTCCGCCCCGAGCCCAACGTGGCTGAACTGACGTTCAAGACTGTCACCAAAGAACCCCTCGTAGTCATCATGCCAAGCGATCACCGCCTTGCTTCGCATGAGGCCATCCGTGTGCAGGAGATCGTGGGCGAGACGTTCATCAGCGTCTCGAACACGGCCCCCGTGTTGCGTACTGTCATCGATGAGTATTTGAAGCGGTCGGACATCGATATCACGCCGCATCACGAGGTCGACAACCTCGCAATGGCGATGTCCCTGGTGGCATCAACGCGTGGCGTGGCGCTGCTACCTGCGTACGCGCAGAATTTCCTTCCCTGGTCTGTCATCAGCCGCCCCCTGGACGGCGATGTGCCCACGATCGATCTTGTCATCGGCTACAGTAATTCGAACACGTCTCCGATTTTGAAACTGTTCCTCTCAAGGACGGACGATTTGATTGCCCGTGTGTCGCAAAAAAATCCGTTGATGCGCGAGCGCCTGGTTGACCAGATTGTTAGATGAGACCTATCATGTATTTCGAGATTTGCGAATGGATCCTTATATGGAGTTGATATGCCTCGAGTATCCAGAGTAGTGACACAGAAGAATCGCGCGGCGATCGAGCGAGAGTCGGCGCGACTGTTTCGGGAGCAGGGCTTGCAGGGCGTGAGCGTCGCCGAGCTGATGGCAGCCGCGGGCCTGACCCATGGGGGTTTCTACGGCCACTTTGAGTCTAAGGATGCGCTTGCCACAGTCGCGTGTACCAAGGCGTTCGACGAGGCCGTCGAGCGCTGGAAAGAACGGATTTCTGGGACAAGGGATCCCAAGTCGGCGCTGACGGCTTTGGTAGACGGGTACCTCTCGTCGCGCAACCGTGGCTTGGCTGGCAGCGGTTGTCCCGTGGCCGCGTTGGCGACGGATGTAGCTCGCGAGCCGGAGGGTAAACCTGTCAAGGGTGCCTATTTGGCGGGCCTGAGGCGACTCATCGGTGTTCTGGTCGCCCTTCAATCCACCCGGGATCCAACTCAGGATCGCAGCGTCGCGCTCGCCCGGCTATCCACCATGGTCGGTGCCCTGGTGCTCGCCAGGGCCACCAAGGGACACGCGCTCTCCAACGAGATCATGGCTGCAGCGCGAGAGAACATATTGGGCGGTATCGATCGCAAGCAATCGGCGGCTCAATAAGACTCATGTTCGCGATTTGGCTTTGGGTCAAAAAGAAATGAGTCCAAAACCGTCGACGTTGCGATTCGGCTGACGCTCGCGATCTATAGTCAACGCCCCACTTCAGCGTCGTGCGTTGTCATCGCGCGTGGCATAAGCATATTCCCAAATAAACCGGCGCATGTATCGACACGTCTTTAGATGATATCCATAATCTAAAGGACGCATGTTTGTACGCGGAACTTCAACATGGCACATAACCTGATCGAACAGATTCGAGACCTCGCGGCGCTGATTGCCTCGATGCCACCGAGCCTCTCCTATGCGACTCTGCGAATCGCCGTGGTCGTGGGAGACGCGCTGCCGTGGCGAATAGTGGAGTCGATCGCCAATTCCATGCGGCCGGGAACCTACCGCAGGAAAATGTCTTACTTTCGCACTGCCGAGCTGGCCCGACGAAGTGTCCGGGAGCGAATCGAGTGGCGACTCGCAGACAGTCGCTTCGCTCGTCAGCACATGAATACTCCCGGCGACTTCCCGGGCATCACAACGGATCTTGTGCCCCAGCATCTTTTTGACGTGATGTTCGGGGAGGTGCGAGCCAAAATGCGCTCCGCTATTTGCACGACTCTACCGGAACGCACAGCTTCAATGCGGTGACCTCATGCGCACGCCCATCGGAGGGAGGTATCATGGCAGGCACGGCGAATTGACGCGCTCTCTATCTTGAGAGTGTCGCGCCACTGCCGAAGCCAACGGAAGGCCTACCAAGCAAGGCGCGCCGGAGCGCTCGAGTCCACACGACATGCCGCCGAGTAAGGAACGCAGCGCGTGGGTGATCACGCTTGCGGCCGCCGCCATCCTCATGGTGACGATGGGCGCAAGACAATCGCTCGGGCTCTTCATTTCGCCACTTAAAAGCTCAACCGGGCTCGGCATTACCACCATCAGCCTTGCGTTTGCCATCGCGCAACTGATGTGGGGCGTCATCCAGCCGGTCTCCGGCGCTGTGGCGGATCGCTATGGTCCCGCGAGAATCCTTATCGCAGGCCTGGTCGTGCTGGCCATCGGCATGGCATTGACGCCGTTCATGACATCGGGCTTCGGCCTCATCGTCTCGCTTGGCGTGCTCTCGGCGGTCGGTTCCGGCGCCGGCAGTTTCTCGGTGCTGATCGGCGCGGCATCGCAGCACCTCACGACCGATAAACGCGGTAAAGCGGCCGGCATCATCAACGCCGGGGGATCGTTGGGGCAATTCGTTTTCGCTCCGGTCGCGCAAACGCTGATCCAGATGCTCGGATGGATGGGTGCGATGTGGTCGCTCGCGGTGATTACCGTGGGCGCGCTGCCCCTCGTGGGTGTGGTGAGTCCGGCAGGTCCCGTGCGCGGCGGCGCCGGCGCCGTTGGGTCTGCGCCATGGCGGGCCGTGCAGGATGCGATCGAAGATCGCAGCTATCTGTTGCTGCACGCGGGGTTCTTTACGTGCGGATTCCACATTGCGTTTCTCGTGACGCATCTGCCGGGCGAAGTGAATCTCTGCGGTTTGCCGCCGGCAGTGGCGAGTTGGTCGTTGGCCCTCATCGGCCTCGCCAACATCGTGGGTAGTCTGATTGCCGGTTGGTGCACACAGCGCTTTCGCAGCAAGTACATTCTTGCCGCGATGTACGGCTCGCGCGCGCTGTTGATCGCCTGGTACCTGGTCGAACCAAGAACCAAGTGGACATTCTATGGCTTTGCCGTGGGCCTGGGACTCACGTGGCTGGCCACCGTGCCCCCCACCGCCACCATCGTAGGCAAGCTCTTCGGTATCCGGTACTTGTCCACGCTGTTCGGCCTCACACTGCTCTCACACCAGATCGGTGGTTTTCTTGGCGCTTATCTCGGCGGTCTCGCGCTTGTTCGATTCGGTGATTATCAGTGGATGTGGTACGCAGATATGGCCCTGGCGGCCGCCGCCGCGGTCATCAATTTGCCGATTCGAGAGGCCAGGATTGCGCCAGTATCCTCGCCCGCTTGATTGTTAAAGCTGGCTCGACGGCGCAGGCGATCCAGCTCCACGCGCACGCTTCCTCGTCGCCCGCGGCCTCCCTCGCGGTCCATCAACCTGCCCCTCTTCTCCGCCGACCTCGCCGACAATCCGTCGGACCGCCCGCAGGATCTGATTCGATAGCTTGGGGTCCGCCTTGGCGACCGCGCGCGAGGCGGCGACGCCACCGATCATCGCGGCCGCCATCGCCAGGGCACGCTGACGATTCTCTGCCTTGACAGAAGAGGCGCCGAGCCCACGTTCCATTACAGCAACGAGTCGCTCGAACCCCTCCGTGACGCGCTCGGAGAGGACCTTGTCCTGTCGCGCGAGCTCACTGACGCAGGCCGACATTGCGCAGCTCGTTGCCACGTTGTCGCGATGGTCGAAAGACAGGTACCAGTCGAGGCAATCAGTCAGGGTGGCGGGACGGCCATTCCGGTCTGCCGTCATCCGCTCAAAGCCTCGTTTAAAGGCGGCCGCGAAGGCTTCCGCTGCCAGCGCCTCCTTGGACGGAAACTGGGCGTAGAGCGCCCCATGCGTCAGTCCAGCCTTCTTGCTGATCTCCGCGACGCCGACACCATCGATACCGCGCTCGCGGAACAAATGCCCGGCCGCTTGGACCAGCGCCGCACGATTTTCAGCGGCCTTTTCCTTGGTGACTTTCAATTGACTCTCTCACTGAAAGAAGATTTGACAACAAAGATTGCGACCGCCATTATAGCGCAGTCCTTTAATTTCGTTCGCAATTATTAAGGCGTGCGCTTTGGCTCACCAAGGAGCAGAAACTTGTTAAAGCGAAATTCGAAGCTCTTCACTGCGGCCCTGCTAGTGGCGCTGGCCAGTTCAGTTGCCGGGCCGTACCCCACTCGGGCTGCTGCACCCCAGCATCACGATCAGGGCCCGGGTTTCTACCGGATGAAAGTCGGCGATCTCGAAGTGACGACGCTGTTCGATGGCGCCGCCGTATTTGATTTGCATTGGCTGTCCGCCAAGAAAGTGACCATGGATCGCGTCGAAAAGGCCCTGCATGAGGACACTCACCTGTTGGACACCAGCGACTCCGGCTTCCTGATCAACACCGGCGAGCAACTGATCCTCGTCGACGCGGGCGCCGGCACGTGGTTCGGCGGGGGAGCTCTCGGTCGTTTGGTGGACAGCCTGCGTAGCGCAGGCTACGCACCGGAAGAGGTCGACCGCGTTTTAGTTACGCACCTCCACTCCGATCACGTCGGCGGCCTCACGACTCAGGACGGAAAGCGCGTCTTTCCCAACGCCGATGTCTTCGTCTCGAAGGTCGAAAACGACTTTTGGCTGTCGCCGGAAATCGCCGCCAAAGCGCCGAAAGATGCACAACCCTTCTTCCAGAGCGCGCAAGCC
>Ga0137412_10000767_pt1 | contig 23732 bp, 23 predicted proteins | sample CZODoug2_1_16fun_FD_122160 | JGI IMG/M metagenome (GOLD analysis project Ga0137412, IMG submission 122160) | Vadose zone soil fungal communities from Angelo Coast Range Reserve, California, USA - CZODoug2_1_16fungal (Hybrid Assembly) | ecosystem: Environmental > Terrestrial > Soil > Vadose zone... | reverse complement strand
CAGCCAGCGGTCCGGCGTGATCACCGGCCAGTCCGAGCCGAACAGCATCTTGTCCTGCAGGATCGAGTTGATGTAGCGCACCAGGATCGGCGGGAAATATTTCGGCGACCAGCCGGAGAGGTCGATATGGACGTTCGGCTTGTGGGTCGCGACCGACAGCGCCTCTTCCTGCCAGGGGAAGGAGGGATGGGCGAGAATGATCTTGAGGTCCGGGAAGTCGGCTGCGACGTCGTCCATGTACATCGGGTTGGAATATTTCAGCCGCATCCCCATGCCTCCAGGCATGCCGGAGCCGACGCCGGTCTGGCCGGTATGGAACAGCGCGATCGCGCCGCCTTCGTTGATCGCCTCGTACAGGGGATAGGCCATGCGGTCGTTGGGATAGAAGCCCTGCATGGTCGGATGGAATTTGAAGCCGCGGACACCATATTCCTCGATCAGCCTCCGCGCCTCGCGCACCCCGAGCTTGCCCTTGTGCGGATCGATGCTGACGAAGGGAATCAGCACGTCGAGATGTTCGGACGCCACTTCCAGCATCTCGTGATTGTTGTAGCGGCGGAAGCCGGTCTCGCGTTCGGCATCGACCGGGAAGATCACGGCGGCGATCTTCTTGGCGCGATAATAGGCGGCGGTCTCCGGCACGGTCGGCGGATGCTTGTGCGGCGACTTGAAATAGTCCGCCATCTGCGCCTGGAAGTCGTCATAACCGTCGTCGCCATGCATGCCGCAGGGCTCTTCCGCATGGGTGTGAATGTCGATCGCGACCATCGCGTCGATGTCAGGCAGTTTCAATTTGGGCATCTCACCCTCCCGGCGGATTGATCTTTGCGGTCTGCTTTTCTAGTGGTACCCAATTGATTATATCATATAACAAATTCCGCAACACGGCAGAATAATAAGCGCACGAAAGGGGAGAACGAGATGGCGCAGCCGCAAGCCCAGGAGACGCAAAGCTCAGAGCCGCAAACCTTGGAGTCGAATACCTTCGAGACCGATTTCTGGAAGGACGCCAATCTGCGCAAGATGTGGGACGACATCGTTCCCGGTGCGCCGCGCAAGACCATTCCCTACACGCTGACGCGGGAAGCGATCGAGCTCTATAGCAAGTCGGTCGGCGAAACCCATCCGCTCTATTTCGACGAAGCCTACGCCCGGACCACGCGCTATGGCGGACTGATCGCGCCGCCCTCGATCCACATTCTGCTGATGTTTTCCTGCACACCGGCGGATGACTGGATGCGCTCCCCCGGCACCGTGAATGCCGGGCAGTCCTGGAGCTACAACATTCCGGCACGCCCGGGTGACGTCATCACGTTGCAGGCGCGTGCGCTCGACAAGTTCATCAAGCGCGAACGGCTGTTCGTGGTGCATGACAACGTCTTCTTCAACCAGCACGGCGAGGTGATTTGCTCCGGCCGCGGCTGGACCATCCGGCCGCAATAGAGGGAGGGGACCATGACCACGTTCGAAAGTCTCAACACCGGCGACAGTATCGACGGGCCGACATTCGCGGTGTCGCGCGAATCCATCCGCCTGTTCTGCGACGCTTCGCTCGACTACAACCCGTTGCATCTCGACGACGACTACATGAAGGGCGATTTCGGCAAGACCAATTTCGGCGGCGTCATCATGCACGGCATGAACAATTTCGGGTTGATCTCGCGCATGATCACGGACTGGGCCTATCCGGCCGGCGCGATCCACCGGCGGCTGGAGACACGATGGGTCAAGCCGGTGCGGCCCGGCGATACCATCCAGCCTGTCGGCATCATCAAGTCGAAGCAGGCGACGGCCAAATCGCGCTGGGTGCTGATCGACGTAATGGTGCGCAACCAGGCCGGCGAGAAGGTTGCGACCGGCGAGGCGATGGTGGAGTTTCCGGTTACCGCCGCGTGAGCTTGAACGTGCAACGATAGCGGCCCGCGGCTCGCCTTTCGGTTGTGAATTACTTCACACCGGCCCGGTGGGTGTGGCGTTAACCTTTTGCTGTGGATGGCTCAACTCACAGTAGGAAAGGTTATGGCCATGGCCAACGAACCGACGCTTTACGAGCTTTCTGGAAACGGCATTCACGTGACCTATTCGACGTCCAGCTTTCAGGGACAACCTCAATTCCACTATCACGACGCTTTCCAGGTGAAGAATTTCACCGGCAACCAGATCCAGACCGTCGACACCGTTCTCGGAAAGCTGGTCACCGTGTTTCTCATCCAGACCCCCGACAGCGGATCGACGACGTTCACGCTGCTTGTTCCGAACGTCAACCTGGTGCCCCCGTCGCGCATGGCGGATATCAGGACGGACGGGATCACGACCCTGCACAAATTCACGATCTTTAAGCCGCCCCATGGGCAGACCGAATTCTACACCGTCCACCAGCTCCACGGCACGGCACGGTTCGTCGAGTTCTAGATAGCGCGATTCCGGCCGTCGGCCCGGATGCGTCGAACGAGGTTGAGGTCGCGGCATCAGGGGCCGCGACCGCGTTTCTGCCGGATTTGTGCGCGATTCCAGTTGTAGGGCAGGCCTCCGTGAGGACAAGTCGGGCCGAAAACGGGCCATTTGCGTTGACATTTGGCGGGTTAATGGCTTAGAAACCGCGCCATCCCGCAACCGGCATGAGCGGCCGGCGGGAAACCCCGATTTTGCCAGATCCGGCCTGTCACCACGGCCTTCCGAACAACCAGGATTTTTGAGATGAAGGTCCGTAACTCGTTGAAATCGCTGCGTGGTCGCCACCGCGCCAACCGTCTGGTCCGCCGCAAGGGCCGGGTTTACGTCATCAACAAGGTGCAGCGCCGCTTTAAGGCCCGCCAGGGCTGAGAGGCACTCTCGCTGACGGGGCGGCCGGCCGCCTTCACAAGTCTTTGACGCAGTGCGGTTCGACTTGTTGCTTTGCAAGAAGCGCCCGTCGCGTCTAGACTTGCCCGATGGCATTGAGATTTATTCGCGCCCGTAACGTCCAGGCGGCAATTCTCGCCGCGGCCATGATGGCTTTGGCGCCTCAGCTTGCGTCGGCGCAGGATGAACCGCGCGCGGTTCCACCCAAGCAGAAGAAACTCCCGGAACCGCCGGCCAAGCTGCCGAAGGTCGGTCCCGACCGCACGCGCGGACTGGACTTCCTGTTCGGCGCGCTGAAAGCGGCCCCCGACGAGGCCAGCGCCAAGCATGTCGAAGCCCGGATCTGGGCGATCTGGCTGCAGACCCCGAGCGACACCGCGGCGCTGTTGATGATGCGCGCCAAGGCCGCGATGGACGCACAGCAGATCGATGTCGCGCTGAAGCTGCTCGATGCCGTGATCAAGCTGCGTCCCGACTATGTCGAGGCCTGGAACCGGCGCGCGACGCTCTATTACCTGCGGAACGACTACGCCCGCTCGCTCTCCGACATCGAGCAAGTGCTGATTCGCGAACCCCGGCATTTCGGCGCGTTGGCGGGACTCGGCATGATCATGCAGGACATCGGCGACGAGAAGCGCGCGCTGGAGGCCTTCCGCAAGGCGCTCGCCGTCAACCCGCATCTGGAAAAGGTGCCGGATCTGGTCAAGAGCCTGACCGAAAAGGTCGAAGGCCGCGACATCTGACGCGCGCAATAACCGCAAGACGCCGCGATCGGGACAGCGATCGCGCGCGGGGTTAACCCTGATCTCAAGCCTTCCGTTGCGGAACGGAACATTGTAACCCGCACTTAACCGCATTCAAACTGCGGCAGGAGCGTGAACGATGAGACGTCTGATGCTGGCAGGGGGCCTGGTCATCGCGGCCACAACGGCCGGTTTCGCCGACGAGCTGTGTTGCTATTGGGTGGTCGGAAACCACGCCACCAACAGCTGCGACATCGTCAGCAGCAACCCTGTAATCGGGGGCGACATCTGGTTCGGAGATGGTCCCTACAAGGACCTCGAAGATGCCAAGCTCGCCCGCTCAACCATTCGCGCCTGTCCGAAGGACGATTCCTCCGGCAAATGACGATGGCTGGATCACCGAGCTAGTGCAGTACGTTGCCGCCGCGTTCGGCGAACCCGTAATGCGCCGCGGCCGCGTAGAGTTGCGCGATCTCGGCCTCCAGGTGCTCATTGACCATCAGCAATGCTTTCAGCGCACCGCGCAGATCGCCGTTGCAGCTGGCTACGATCTCGTCGATGACAGATTCATTCGGTCCGGAAGTCATCGAAGTCTCCTCTTTCCCTGCGGGACTAACTGCATGGCGCCCGATCCGTGCTCCCCTTGTGGATGAGCGTGAACAGGTTGGGCGGCGTTAGCCTGGGTCGCGTGCGCCCGTTCGTCAGAAAAAGTCCCGACCATGGTTATAAAATGGCCAACGACGCCCGTATGACCCGGGATACAAAATTTAAGGAAAACCCTGTTGCATTTTTGCCTCGGCACATCCCTTAGCGTGCGTTTGGCAAGGGGTTCACGGGAAATTTCAATGATCTCAATCATCGTGATAGTGCCGTTGGCAACCCTTGTTTTGCTGACGTTGGCCGGTGTGGTTGTACTGGAGCGCAGCTACCCGCCACAAGGAACGGTAATCAAGGTCGCCGACGGCGCCCTAAATGTGGTCGAACTGGGGCGGCGCGGGCAGCCCGGGCCGCCCGTTGTGATGATTCACGGCGCCAGCTCCAACCTCGAGGCGATGCGGCAGCCGCTCGGCGAAATGCTCGCGCGCAACCACAGGGTGATCCTGATCGATCGGCCGGGCCATGGCTGGAGCGTTCGTGAGCGGGAAGAGGATTCGACACCCGACATCCAGGGCAGAATGATCGCCGAGGCGCTCGGCAAACTGGGAACAGGTCCCGTCGTGCTGGTGGTTCACTCCTGGGCCGGCGCGCTGGGCGCACGGATGGCGCTGGATTTTCCGCAACTGCTTGCAGGATTGGTGATGCTGGCGCCGGTCACGCATCCCTGGCGCGGTGGCGTCGGCTGGTACAGCACCGCGGTCACCACACCCGTGATCGGACGGCTTCTCGCCTACACCATCACGCTGCCGCTTGGCTTGGCGTTGGCGGACTCCGGCGCGCGAAACGTGTTCATGCCGCAGATCAAGCCGGACAACTACATCAAGAACACCGCGACACTGCTGCTGCTGCGTCCCCGTGAATTCCTCGCCAACGCCCGCGACCTCGTGACGCTTAAGGCGGCGGTAGCTGCGCAGGCGCCGCGTTACGGCGAGATCACCGTGCCGACCACGGTGATCTCCGGCGACGTCGACAAGACGGTATCGACCAACATCCATTCGCGGCCGTTTACGGCTGCTGTGGCGAACGCGAAACTGATCGTGTTGTCCGGCGTCGGTCACATGGTGCAGAACGCCGCGCCCGACCTGGTGGTGGCCGAGATCGACGAGATGATCGATATCATCGACCAGCGCGCCGTCGCCGCCGGCACCGGTCATTAATCCTTCAGGCCAAGAGGTTCGGAGGCACGCAAATCAATATTTGGCGAAGCCGCGCTCGCTACAATTTGATGGGCGTGCTCTTGAGACAAGCGCAAAAAAAGCCCCGGCCGAAAGACCGGGGCTTTTTCGTCGAGGCCGGCAGTAGCCGTCCCGACGATTACTTCGGCTTGCCGTCCTTGTCGAAGGACGAAAGATAGGTCCAGAGGTTGTTGGCTTCGGTCTCGTTCTTGATGCCGGCAAAGGTCATCTTGGTGCCGGGGATCTTGGCCTTCGGGTCCTTGATATATTCGAGGAACTGATCCTTGCCCCAGGTGATGCCGGAGTTCTTGTTGGCGTCGGAATAATTGTAGTCGGCCGCCGTTCCCGAGTGGCGGCCGTCAATCCCGTTGAGCTCGGGGCCAACCTTGTTCTTGGCGCCTTCGCCGATCGAGTGGCAGGGCAGGCATTTGTTGAACGACGTCTTGCCGGCGGCGGCGTCCTGCGCGAGCGCGCTGGAGGCTGCGGCCGACGAAGCGAGGGCGACCAACAGGCTCAGGGTCAGTTTGTTCATGAATGGGCTCTTCGTGGTTTGACGAAATGATTGGGCGGCAGCTTTTTGCATCACCTCCGGACGCCGCACAAGCGGTCATGCGTCTCGCGGCTTTATCAATTTTGCGCATACCATTTTTGCGGATGCCGGGATTGGTGGCATTCACGTTCCGGTCTCTTCAAAGCCTACCCAAGCCGGCCTGGATATGCTTGATTTGGCGTGACAATTCGAAGCCATTCGCAGCCCTTTGGGGGAGATGTCCGTGACCATCATGATGCCGGAAGCGGATACGGCGGTACTCGGCCGCCGCGACGCGATCGTCGCGGCCTTGCGCGCGATCGTGCCGGGTGAGGGCGTGATCGACAGCGCCGCCGAAATGCTGCCCTACGAGTCCGATGGCCTGATGGCGTATCGGCAGCCGCCGATGGTCGTGGTGCTGCCGGACACCACCGAGCAGGTCTCCCAAGTTTTGAAATACTGCCATGAACAGGGCATCAAGGTAGTGCCGCGCGGATCGGGCACCTCGCTGTCGGGCGGCGCGCTGCCGCTCGCCGACGCCGTGTTGTTGGGCTTAGGCAAGTTCAAGCGCATCCGCGAGATCGATTTCGACAACCGCGTCGTGGTCACCGAGCCCGGCGTCACCAACCTCGCGATCAGCCAAGCGGTGGCGCATGCCGGTTTCTATTACGCGCCCGATCCGTCGTCGCAGATCGCCTGCTCGATCGGCGGCAATGTCGCGGAAAATTCCGGCGGCGTGCACTGCCTGAAATACGGCATGACCACCAACAACGTGCTGGGCTGCGAAATCGTGCTGATCAGCGGCGAGATCATCCGGATCGGCGGCAAGTCGGCCGAGAACAGCGGCTACGATTTGATGGGCGTCATCACGGGGTCCGAAGGCCTGCTCGGCGTCATCACCGAAATCACCGTGCGCATTCTGCAGAAGCCGGAGACCGCGCGCGCGCTGATGGTCGGCTTCGCCGAGGTCGAGGCGGCCGGCGAATGCGTGGCGCGGATCATTGGCGCGGGCATCATCCCCGGCGGCATGGAGATGATGGACAAGCCCGCGATCCACGCCGCCGAGGCGTTCGTCCACGCCGGCTATCCGCTCGACGTCGAGGCGCTCTTGATCATCGAGCTCGATGGCCCGGGTGTCGAGGTCGACGAGTTGATCAGCCGCGTCGAGGCGATTGCCAATGGCTGCGGGTCGACCACCTGCCGGATTTCGAATTCGGAGGCCGAGCGCAACCTGTTCTGGGCCGGCCGCAAGGCGGCGTTTCCGGCGGTCGGGCGGATTTCGCCGGACTATCTCTGCATGGACGGCACCATTCCGCGCGGCGCGCTGCCGAAGGCCCTGGCGCGCATCCGCGAGCTTTCGGAAAAATATCAGCTCGGCGTCGCCAACGTGTTTCATGCCGGCGACGGCAATCTGCATCCTCTGATCCTCTACGATGCCAACAAGCCCGGCGAGATGGAGCGCGCGGAGGCCTTCGGCGCCGACATCCTGCGCTGCTGCGTCGAGCTCGGCGGCGTCCTGACCGGCGAACATGGCGTCGGCATCGAGAAGCGCGACCTGATGCCCGAGATGTTCAGCGAGATCGACCTCAATCAGCAGCAGCGGCTGAAATGCGCCTTCGATGCGCAGGGCCTGCTCAACCCCGGAAAAGTGTTTCCGACCCTGCATCGCTGCGCCGAACTCGGCCGCATGCATGTGCATGCCGGCAGGCTGGCATTTCCGGATATTCCGAGATTCTAAAAAACCGAAGGCGGATATCCGAGAGCCGTTATGACCGACATCCCGATCGCGGCACCGGCGGCGGCAGCCAGCGAAGCGCGCGGCGCAACCCGCCTGCTGTTCATCGACAACATCCGGTGGTCGATGATCATCCTGGTGCTCAGCATGCATGCCTGCGACACCTACAGCCCGTTCGGAAACTGGTACTATGTCGACCGCCAGCCCACAGGTCTCGGCACGAAACTGTTCTTCGGCGTCTATCAGAGCTTCCTGCAGGCGTTCTTCATGGCGGCGCTGTTCTTCATCGCAGGCTATTTCTCCGCCGCCGCCTACGACCGGAAGGGCTTTGTGCCGTTCGTCCGCGACCGGTTCATCCGGCTCGGATTGCCAACGCTGCTCTACATGTTCGCGATCGGTCCGCTCACGCAGTATTTCCTGTCGCGGACCTGGGGCACTGGCGGCTTCGCGCATCAATGGCTGGTCCATCTCGAGGACGGCGAATGGTTGTCGGAAACCGGGCCGATGTGGTTTTGCGCGGCGCTCTTCATCTTCTCGGTTGTCTACGGCTTGATCCGCCTCATGGGATGGACGGAGTCCCGGATCGAGCTGCTCGGAGCCGGCGTCGCCATCTTCATCACAGTCATGGCGACCGCGACATTCGCGGTTCGCATCGGCGTCAGCGAGGGTGCTTCAGTGCTCAATGTGCACCCCGGCGACTTTTCGCAATATGCGCTGATGTTTACTGCCGGCGCGTTCGGGTATCGCGGCAACTGGCTCGCATGCGTTCCCGACCGTGCCTGTCTCCGCTGGGCGTCGCTCGCTTTGTCGCTGTCGGTCCCGCTGTTTGCCGCGCTGATCCTGTTCGGCGGCGGCCTCAAGGGCGACACGGCATCCTATGCAGGCGGCCTCAATCCGGTCAGCGCCGGAAAATGCCTGTGGGAAGCGCTGGTCTGCGTGGGAATGGCTTTTCTGATGCTGGCGGTCTATCGGCGTCATTTCAACGCGCAGGGGCCTGTGGCGCGCTGGCTGTCCGACAATGCGTTCGGCGTCTACCTGATTCACCCTCCGATCCTGATTGCTTCCGCGATCCTTTTGCATGCCGTGGTGCTGAACGTGATCGCCAAAGCCGCGCTGCTGACGGCGATCGCGGCCGTCAGCAGTTTCGCTTTCTCGTCCCTGGTCCTGCGGCAATCGCCGCTGCGCGCGATTGTCTGAGTACGATTGTCCGAGTCCCGCGCCGTCGCTCAATGCGCCGGCGCGGCATGGAGCGTCTCGCGTCCCTCGACATCCCTGTAATATTGCGGCGCCTCGCGACGATCGAACCGGCCATAATCGCGCACCACGCGGACGCTGCGGTGGCGCAGCGTCTCGATGCCGTCGCTCTTTCTCGGCGTCCAGAGACTGGCCGTCTTGGCATCCGTCCAGGACACCAGCAGCGCCAGCTTGCCGGCATTGTAGATGCTGGCCCACACATCGTGCGCGACGATGGCGCCATTCGCCAGATCGAGGCCGAGATGCGCCGGCAATAGCTCCGCCTTGTCGGCAAACGCTGCGCCCTCGCGCGGCGTGATCTCGGTGAAGGTGACGAGCTTTGCCTTGCCCGCCTCGGTCTCGTCGAAGCGGCGCTCCAGGATGGGAGCCTGCTTCGGCGGCGCACTGTCGGCGGTGACGTCGCCGACCCGCAAATGATAATCCCCAAAGATCTGGTAGCGGCCCTTGGCCTGGGTGGCGTGATGCTCGCCTTCGGTGCGCCAGCGCACCACCGATTTTTCATCGCGCCAGGTCGAATGCGACAGCACCCAGCCCGGCCTGAGCCGGCTCTCGAAACGCTCGTTGTCGACGAAGCCGTCGATCTTTTCCAGGATCGGCTTCAGATGCTTGGCGAGGTCGAGATACGCGTCTTTCTTTCCCTGGTTGGGAAGCACTTCAAAGATCACGGAAAACATCGTCTCATCCTTTCATGCTGGTTTCAGGCAGGAACGGGGGCTACATCGCAGCCTTGCAGGAAGCCGATGCTTTCACGCCAGAGCGCAAGCCGCATGGCTTCGAGATGCATCAGGTGGGTGCCGCGGCCGATCTTGATGTCGCGCTTGACCGGCGCGTGCACGAACGCATTGAACAGCCAGCGCGCATCGTCATCTCCCATCAGCCCGTCCCATTCGCCGCGGATGATCGCGACCGGGCAGCGGACCTGCGATGGATCATAGGCCAATTGACCATGCCAGGCCTTGATGATCTCGCTGAACGGGCCGAGCGGCGTCTTGACGCCAGCCGGATCGCGCGTACGGCTCTCGGGATCGCTGTCGAGATAGCGCTCGCTCCATTCGACGAAATGCGAGCGCGACAGCACCGGCGGCTCATGTGCGGGGACGTCTTCGACGAACCGGTTCCACTGATCCTGCGGCGTCACGATGCGCCAGGCCGGTAGCACGGGCGGCGTCTCGTAGCGCCGCGGGCCACGCCGCGCGATCGGACCGAACAGCACCAGGCGTTCGATCAGGTGCGGATGGCTCGCGGCAAACCGGCTTGCCGGCATCGCGCCCCAGGAATGGGAGATCAGGGACAGTTTTTCGAGTCGCTGGTGCGCGAGAATGAACCGGGCGGCGGCCTCGACCTGTGTCGCCGCATCTTCGGCGACGCAAAGCGGCGCGTTGTCGGCCGCCGGCTTGTTCATCTGCGGATAGCGGTCGGAATGGCCGAAGCCGTGGAAGTCGAGGCCCCAGACGTCGAAGCCCGCATCATTCAGCGCGTCGCGCCACGACGCGCCATCGAAGCGATGGGCGATCGACAGCGCCGAAGGAAACGTCGCGCCGTGCACATAGAGCACTGCGCGCCGCGGCTGAAAGCCGGATTTCATCGCCGGCAGGAAGCGCAGGAACAGCGACATGTCCTGGTGCGGCCCGGGGATATGAAAGTGTTCCTCGCGGGGATCGAGCCGTAGCGCAGATAAAAAATCCATCATGCAAACTCCTTGCGTCATGAGCGCAGCGGCCGGTTTGCATCCAGGGTTCGGAAAGCCGAGACGCGTTGCGTCCGACTTTCGAACACATCAACGTCCGCCGCCGGTGCCGGTTTCCGCCGATCGGTTCGATCGCCGTCGAAGTGACAGCGGTCGAACCGCGGCATGCCGGTGCTGGAGCCCCGTTCCGATTGAATCGGAAGGGGGTGCTAGCTTCTTATTTCGACGTGTTTTCTTGACGCGAACCGGGGGCCACCCCGCATCAAGTGCGGGGCAGGCTTTCGCTGGAAAACGCTCTAAAGCAACGCGTATTGCGTGCGTTCGCGCTTGGCGAGCAGCGGCAGCGCCTGCTCCGCGACATAGGTCTTGAAATGCGCGCTGTCCTGATGCGCCTTGTAGGCGGCTTCGTCGCGGAACAGTTCATAGAACAGGAACTGCGCCGGATTTTCCTTGGCTCTGGATATCAGGAACAGTTTTGCGCCTTCTTCCCGCTGCGCCTCGGGCAGGAAACGCGCGAGAATGGAGGCGACCGTGTCGGCCTGTCCATCCTTGGCTTCCCATTGCGCAACGACCAGCAGGCCGCCGCCGCCGATTGCGTCGCTGATGGCTCGTTCGTTGCCTGCATATCGATTCATGATGGTTCCTCCGTGGTTCGCCCCGCCGGCGCGATATGGCACGGTTTACACCAGGTACAATTCGATAGAGGGCGAACTGTTCGTGTAAACGCTTCGATCGCGATCGAAGCGTCGCGGAGGTGGCCGGCGCGCTCGATCGACGGACGTCGAGGCCGCGCGCGGAAGGCGCGACGGCGGGTGGGCGCCTTCCTGTCCTTCCCGCCCTTGTGTCCGTCGTCCATGGCTTTAGAAGGGGCACTGAGAGACGGTGGAAGGACGAATAGGTTGGCGGTGGACACCCTGAAAGTACGCGACGCGGCCGATGTGGAAGCGGTGGTACGGGCGGCGATCGCGGGCGAGCAGCCGCTGGAGATCATCGGCCACGGTTCCAAGCGGCTGATCGGCCAGCCGATGGCGACCAATGCCGTGCTCGACCTGTCGTCCCTGAACAAGGTGACGTCCTATGAGCCGAACGAGTTGATCATCACGGTGGAGGCCGGCGCACCGCTGTCGGACGTGATGTCGCTGATCGATTCGAAGAACCAGCAATTTGCCTTTGAGCCGGTCGACACCGCGGCGCTGCTGGGTGGGCCCGCGCTTGGAACCATCGGCGGCATGATCGGCGCGGGGCTCGCCGGCCCGCGCCGCATCAAGGCGGGTGGCGTACGCGATCATCTGCTGGGAGCGCATGCGGTTTCCGGCTTCGGCGACAGTTTCAAGACCGGCGGGCGGGTGGTGAAGAACGTTACCGGCTACGACCTCTGCAAGCTGCTCGCGGGGTCGTTCGGCACGCTCGCGGTCATGACCGAGGTGACGTTGAAGGTGATGCCGAGGCCCGAGAGCGAGCGCACCCTGGTGCTGCGGGGTCTCGACGATCTTACGGCCAACCGGGCGATGACCATTGCGCTGGGCTCGCCGTTCGACGTCTCGGGCGCCGCGCATCTGCCGGCATCGGCGTTGCGAACCGATGTCGGCGGGCTCGACCAGCTCGGCGAGCCGCGCGCGGCGGTCACCCTGCTGCGGCTGGAGGGCACCGAGGTGTCGGCCGCCCATCGCGCGGCCGCCCTTGCCAGGATGCTGGACAAGGCGCTGGAGGCCTTCGGGACCGCGCCAGTGTTGGAGGATGCGGCATCGGTTTCGGTCTGGAGTTCCGTCCGCGATGCCCGGCCGTTCGCGGCCAGCGGCTCGCTGGGCGCCTGGCCGGTGTGGCGGATCGTTTGTCCGCCGGCCGCGGGCGGCACGCTGGGGCAGGCCCTGGCGCGCGATACGGGGGGCGACGTGATCTATGATTGGGGCGGCGGCCTGATCTGGGCGGCGCTGCCGCCGAAACCGGACGCGCAGGCGGCCCTCGTGCGCCAGCGCGTCGAGGCCACGGGCGGCCACGCCACCTTGCTGCGGGCCTCCGAGCAGGTCCGCCGCCAAGTCGACGTATTCCATCCACAGGCAAAGGGCCTCGCGGCATTGGGAGAACGGGTGCGCTTGAGTTTCGATCCGAAGGGCATTCTCAACCGTGGCCGGCTGCGGCGAGGGGAGGCGGCATGAAGACCGAGTTCAGCCTCACGCAGCTCGCCGATCCCGATATTGCCGAAGCCGACAAGATCCTGCGCGCCTGCGTGCATTGCGGCTTCTGCACCGCGACCTGCCCGACCTATGTTCTGCTCGGCGACGAGCTGGATAGCCCGCGCGGCCGCATCTACCTGATCAAGGAAATGCTGGAAAAGGACCGGCCGCCGACGCCGGAAGTGGTCAAGCATATCGACCGCTGCCTGTCCTGCCTCGCCTGCATGACGACCTGTCCGTCGGGCGTGAACTACATGCATCTGGTCGATCAGGCGCGGGTACGAATCGAAAGGGATTTCCGGCGACCGCTGATCGATCGGCTGCTGCGCAGGGTGCTGGCCTGGGTCCTGCCGGAGCCGAAATGGTTTCGGGCCGGCATGTGGCTCGCGCGGCTTGGCCGGCCCCTGGCGGCGCTGTTGCCGACGCCGAAAACGCCTACTGCCGTGCCGTCCCTGATGCGTCGCATCCAGGCGATGCTGGCGCTTGCACCCGGAAAACTGCCTGCTCCCGGCCCGGCGGCCGGCAGTGTCTTTCCGGCCGTCGGCGAGCGGCGGGGACGCGTCGCGCTGCTGCAGGGCTGCGCGCAGCAGGTGCTGGCGCCGCGAATCAATCAGGCCGCCATCAATGTGCTGACCCGGCACGGCATCGAGGTGGTGCTGGTCAAGGATGAGCAATGCTGCGGTGCGCTGACGCACCATATGGGCCATGACGGCGATGCCCTGGCGCGGGCACGGGCCAACATCGCGGTGTGGCGCGCGGAGGCCGAGCGAGGCGGCCTCGATGCCATCCTTGTCACGACGTCCGGGTGCGGAACGGTCATCAAGGACTATGGCTACCTGCTGCGCGAAGACCGCGATTTCGCAGGCGCCGCGGCGCAGATTTCAGCGCTCGCCAAGGATATCACCGAGTATCTCGCGGGCGTCGAATTGCAGTCGGAGAAGCCGCAAAATGCAGGCCTTGTCGTCGCTTATCACGCGGCCTGTTCGCTGCAGCATGGACAGAAAATCACACAGGCTCCGAAAGATTTGCTTTCCAAGAGCGGATTCGTGGTGAAAGATGTGCCCGAGAGTCATTTGTGTTGCGGTTCGGCTGGGACTTACAACATTCTCCAGCCTGACATTGCGACGAGATTGCGCGATCGAAAGCTCGCCAACATCGCAACCGTCAAGCCGGACATGATTGCGGCGGGCAATATCGGATGCATGATGCAAATTGCCGGCGGCACATCGGTCCCTGTCGTGCACACAATTGAACTTCTCGATTGGGCGACGGGCGGCCCACGACCAGGGTCGAACTGATCGATGATCGAACTGATCGATGGTCGAGATGATTGATTCGTGCCGCGCGCTTCATGCGCGGAATCACTTGAACGCCTGATGGACATTGTTCGGCGGCAATTAGGAGGATCACGATGGCTAAAGGGAAAAAGAACAAGGGGAAGAAAGACAAAAAGAAAAAAGACATGATGGCGAAGACAAAGTCCGCCAAGAAGGCTTCGAAGAAGGTCGCTAAAAAGTCGGCTAAAAAAGCCAAAAAGTCTGCCAAGACATCGGCGAAGAAATCCGCCGGCAAGGCCAAGACGGCCAAGAAATCCGTCAAGAAGTCAGCCAAGAAGGCTGCAAAGGCTCCGGTTGCGAAGTCCGCGCCGAAGAAAGCCGCTGCGAAGAAGCGCGTCGCAAAGAAGACGCCAAGCTATTCGGAGCCGGCCGCGCCGATGGTTGAGCAGGAGCCGGTCCACGCCGCTCCCGCGCCGAGTTGGGCAACACCAAGCCCGGCCGAGCCGGGCCCGTCGCACTCCTGGAGCCAAGACGGGGCGAGTCCGTCTTCCCACGAAGACGACGGCGAGGACTGACCGGGGCGCGCGCCCCGTAATTTACCGTGGATTTGAGAGGCTGCGGCATTCGTGCCGCGGCCTTTTTTATGTTCGACATGCGAGGAGGCTGTTCCGAATCGGACCTGAAGCCTGAGGTAGTGATTCGACGAAAGGCGTTATGCCCGTGTTTTTTCGGTGCCGCATGATTTCAAAGTTACCCACAGCCCTGTCCGAACCGGGGCGAAATTGTTGTCGGAATGCAACACCAGCCGACAACCTTTCCTAGAATCGTTAGAACGCTCAAATTTTTGGCAGATGCTTGACTTTTTTGCTTCACGGCTTCGTCAAGTCGATCCAAGTTGCGGGCGAGTTCAGCAATTTGGTTTCAGCCAGAGATCGCACGGCCCCGGGGGGCGCCGAAATCTGGCTGGTTTCGTGGAAATGTGATGGGGATCGTCATGAAGAAATTGGTACTGGTCGCTGCGATGCTGGCGATGACGGGTTCGGCCTTCGCGGCGGATATGCCGATGAAGGCCCTCAAGGCGCCGCCGCCTGTGGCGTTCGATCCCTGGGATGTCGCCTTCGGCAGCGCTCTCATGAACGACTACGTGTTCCGCGGCGTGACCCAGTCGAACCACAAGGCCTCGGTCGCCGCCTATTTCGAGCCGCGCTACAACATCAACAAGGATCTGCAGCTCTATGTCGGCGTGTCCGGCGAGAGCATCTCCTTCGCCAACCGCGCCGCCGCCGAAATCGACGTCTACGGCGGTATCCGCCCGACCTTCGGCGCGTTCGCCTTCGACATCGGCGTCTGGGGTTACCTGTATCCGGGCGGAACCTGCCAATTCGGCGCCGCCACTGATTTCGCGGGGAATTCCCAAGGCGCCGAGTGCGCAGCCAACGCCCTGCTCAACGGCAACACCATGAAGAAGGACGTCAGCTTCTTCGAGGTCTACGGCAAGGGCAACTACACCGTCAACGACAACTGGCAGTTCGGCGTGACCGAGTTCTACACGCCGAGTTTCCTGAACTCCGGCGCCTGGGGTAACTACACCTCGGTCACCGGCAAATACACCGCCCCGAGCACGATCTTCGGCGCCAGCGGCGTTGGCATGTATGTGTCCGGTGAGTTCGGGCGGCAGTGGTTTGGAACCACCGACAGCTTCTACGGCACCGCGGTGTTCCCGAACGGCATCCATTACGCTGATTACAACACCTGGAACGTCGGCATCGGCTTCACCTACAAGGTGTTCACGCTGGACCTGCGCTACTCCGACACCAACCTGTCGAAGGGTGATTGCAGCGTCTTCACGGGTGCTTTCAATGCGCAGGTTGGAGCCACCACCGTTACCGGCAACAATCCGCTCGGGACAAGTTCGAACTGGTGCGGCGCGACCGGCATCGTCAAGCTCTCGGCCGACCTGACCGCGATGACGAACCTGAAGTAGGATTTCTTCGATCCATCTGACGAAGGGGCGGCAGAGCGATCTGCCGCCCCTTTGTTTTGTTTGTTTGTGAGGCCCGCCGGTTCGCCTCACGGTTTGCTGCGCCCGTCAATGCTGCGGTCCAAGTGGGCGTGCCTGCGTGCCGAGTCGTCTGGCCGGTATCTTCGCGGGGCGCGCGTCGTCCTGTTGGCCGGCGGTGCCCTCGCGGAGGGGCGCGGCCGTCGGCCCGGGTCAATCCGCTACTGCGGTCGTCGTCCCGAACCCATCGCGCCTCGCCGTCGCCTGTTGCCGCTCAGTCCGTCTGCTTGTGTCTGGAGCCGCTGGCTGCGCCGCCTGCCTTTACCGCGGCGGTCTTGGCCGTAGGGTCTTGGCCGTAGCACCGGCTCCGACATCCTGCGCCGGCTCGGCAGCCTCGGCGCGGTCCTGCAGGTCAAATCCTTCGCTGCCGGGGGCCAGAACGACATTGCGCTCGTGCAACGCTTGCAGCGTCGAGCGGTGGCCGATCGAGACGATGGTGGTCGCCGGCAATTTCTCTTGCAGCAGCCGATAAAGCGCGGCTTCGGAGGCCTCGTCGAGCGAGGCGGTCGCCTCATCGAGGAACAGGAATTGCGGCGCGATCAGGAGCGCGCGGGCGAGCCCGAGCCGCTGCTGCTCGCCGAGCGACAGCATCCGGTTCCAGTGCGCTTCCTCGTCCAGCCGCTGCGCGAGCTGAGGCAGGCCCACCGCGACCAGAACCTCACTCACTTGGTCCGCACCGAATGTCTCGGCCTCCGCCGGATAGACGATCGCGGCCCTGAGCGGGGCGATCGGGAAATACGGCCGCTGCGGCAGCATCATCAGCGTCGCGTGAGCCGGTATTGCGATCGTGCCGCTGCCGAACGGCCAGATGCCGGCGATGCTCCGGAACAAGGTCGATTTGCCGGCGCCGGAGGGACCGGTGATAAGCGCCGACTCGCCGCCGCGAAGATTGAAGCCTTGGGCGGATACCAACGGCGTGCCGTTCGGCAGACGCACCAGAAGTCCGGATAGATCGATGGCGTCGCCTTCCGTTGTGGCCACGATGTTGATCGAACGCTGATCGGTCTTCAGCCTCGCGGCGGTCTGGATCGCCATCTCGAATCCATCGAGACGGGCGACCACCGCGCGCCATTCCGCAAGCGTCCGGTAGATCGTCACGAACACCGAAAGCGCCTTGCGCATGCTCTCGAAGGCGTTGGCGGACTGCACCATGCCGCCAAGCTGAATCTTGTCGGCGAAATAGGCCGGCGCCAGCAGCACGAGCGGGAAAATGACAGCGGCCTGCTCATAGCTTGCCGTGAACGCGATGAGCCGCTTGGTCCGGCTCATGATCGCGTACCAGTTGTCGATGATGTTGCCAAAGCGTTTCGAAAGCTGCCCGCGCTCCGCGCTCTCGCCGCGCAACAACGCGATCTGTTCGGAGTTTTCACGCACGCGGACCAGGTTGAAGCGGAAATCGGCCTCGAAGCGTTCCTGTTGAAAAGCGAGACGGACGAGGGGCGCGCCGATCCATTGCGTCAGCGCCGTTCCGAAAATGGCGTAGATCAGCGCGGTCCACACCAGATAGCCGGGAATCGGGAAGTCGCGGCCGAGGAAATGCAGCGGAGCCGTCTCCGACAGGCCCCACAGAATCACGATGAAGGATGCGACCGTCACCACCGAACTCAGGAGATTGAGGCCGATATCGAGCGTCCGGTCGACGAACGATCTGAGGTCGTCGCTGACGCGCTGGTCGGGATTGTCGGCGGCGTCGCCCTGGAGCTGCATGCGGTAGTGATTGGCGTCGTGCAGCCATTCTCCGAGGTAACGATGGGTCAGCCATCGCCGCCAACGGATCTGCAGCCATTGATTGAGGTAAAGCTGATAGATCGCAAGGCCAACGGAGGCGAACGCCAGCACCGTGAAGATGCCGATCTCCCGGACGAAATTATCCCAGTTGCGGTCCTGGAGCGCATTGTAGAAGCGGTTGTTCCACTGGTTGATCAGGACATCGATCGCGACTTGGGACAGTTGGATCGCGATCACCGCGGCGAGGAGGACGCGGCCGGCCCATTTGTCTTCGGAGCGGAAATAGGGCGCAGCGATCCGCCATACGATCGCGAGGGTAGAGCGGATGTTGTGCACAGACTACCGTCTCCTAAGGTATTGGATTTAAAAGCCTGTCGATCGCATCGACCACGAGGTGGTTAGACTAAAGTCGTAAATTCCGCGATCCGGGCTGGCTTGTCGGCGCCTTCGACCCTAGCATGGGCCCCAACGGCGGGGGCGGGGCGGCTTTCATACTTCGCGAGCTTTTGAGCGGATATTGGTATTTGCCGAATTCGGGCATTCGCCAAATTCGCAAGATTGACAATCGCACATTGCAAAAGCAGCTCCGCGAACGCGCCAAGGGCGTCCGGCTGACCACGCAGGCCGGGCGTCAAATAGTGGCGTGGGGGAGGTGTAGCAATGTGGAACCAAGTCTATAACCCGTTGGGAAACGCTGCGCTGTCGACGGTCGCCGCAGCCATTCCCGTGGTCACGCTGCTGGTGCTGATCGCCAGCGGCAAGGTCAAGGCGCATATCGCGGCCATCGTCGCGGTGATCCTGACCAACCTGATCGCGATCTTCATCTTCACGATGCCCGCGGGCATGTCGATCCGCGCCTCGGCGCTCGGTATCGTATCCGGCTTCTTCCCGATCGGCTGGATCGTCCTCAACGTCATTTTTCTCTACCAGCTCACGGTCGCAACCGGCCAGTTCGAACTGTTGAAACGCGCCGTCGGCGGCGTCACCGAAGACCGCCGCCTGCAATTGCTGCTGATCGCGTTCTCGTTCGGGGCCTTCTTCGAAGGCGCCTCGGGATTTGGTACGCCGGTCGCCGTGACAGGCGCGGTTCTGATCGGGCTCGGCTTCTCGCCGCTCGCGGCTTCCGGCCTGTCGCTGATCGCCAACACGGCGCCGGTCGCCTACGGCGCGCTGGGTACGCCGATTGCGGGATTGGCGCAGGTCACCGGGCTCGATCCGTATATCCTGGGCGCGATGGTCGGCCGGCAACTGCCGGTGTTCTCGCTGATCGTGCCGTTCTGGGTGGTGTGGGCGTTCGCCGGCTGGAAGGGCATGAAGGACGTCTGGCCGGCGATCCTGGTCACCGGCATCTCCTTCGCGGTCCCGCAATTCGTGATCTCGAACTACATCAATCCCTGGATCGTCGATATCGGCGCCTCGCTGATCTCGATGGGCTGCCTGATCCTGTTCCTGCGGGTGTGGCAGCCGAGGCAGCTCTGGCTGTCGCCGGCGCTGCGCGGCAAGGATGAATCGACCGCCACCATGACCGCGGCCAAGCCCTTGGACAAGACGCCGCTGACCCAGCGCGAGCTGTGGACGGCGCTGCTGCCTTGGATCATCGTCTGCATCGTGATGCTGATCTGGGGCAACGGCACGTTCAAGACCTGGGCGAACTCGATCTTCGTCTGGAACTATCCGGTTCCCGAACTGCACAACATGATCAACACGGTGCCGCCGGTGGCGGCGAAGCCGACGCCGCAAGGCGCCGTATTCGGCTTCACCTATCTGTCGTTCACCGGAACGGGCATGTTGATTGCCGCGATCATTGCCGGCTTCCTGGCGGGCTTTTCGCCGCTGAGGATGGTCACGGAATACGGCCGCACGATCAGATTGTGCGCGATCTCGCTGATCACGATTTCTGCCATGCTGGCGATCGGTACGCTGACGCGTCTCTCAGGGGTCGACGCCACGCTGGGTCTGGCATTTGCCGCGACCGGCGTGCTCTACCCGTTCTTCGGCACGCTGCTCGGCTGGCTGGGCGTGGCGTTGACGGGATCGGATACGGCGTCGAACATCCTGTTCGGCAACCTGCAGAGGATCACCTCCGAGCAACTCGGCCTGTCCTCGGTGCTGATGGGCGCCGCCAACTCCTCGGGCGGCGTGATGGGCAAGATGATCGATGCGCAGTCGATCGTCGTCGCCTCCACCGCGACCAACTGGTACGGCCATGAAGGCACGATCCTGCGCTTCGTGTTCAAGCATTCGATCGCGCTGGCCTGTCTCGTCGGTCTCTTCGTGATGCTGCAGGCCTATGTCTATCCGTTCACCGAGATGGTCTTGAAATGAGGCTTGCGCCCTAACTCCGTCCAAATCCCCGCGGGGGGCCTGGTACCCGCGGGGATTTTGATCTTTCTGCGCCACACTTATGCCAACGCAAATCTGGTCAATGTCGTATTCGTTCGATAATGCCTTCGCGCCAAACGGCATCACGCTTTAACGACGTTCCGAGGGGTTGCGAGGGGGCACATGAGTTCAGTCAAAGTTGCGTTGAGTAAGTTCGTGTTGAACAAGTTTCTGTTGGGCAAGTTTCCGTTGAGCAAGTTTCCGTTGAGAAAGACCGGAATTGGGTTGCTCCTGCTGACATCCGTTTCATCGATCCAGGCCCGGGCGGAGGACGGCTTTCCGTTCGGCATGGAAATGACCTTGGAAGCGCTGCCGCAGCCGGGATCGAAGCGCATTCCGGACCTCGAGATCGGCGACAATGGCGAGGTCGTGCTGGAGCTATGGTGCAAGGGCGGCAAGGGCCAGTTCTCGGTGGCGGGCAACACCGTGGTCTTCGTCGCGGGCCCGATGCAGGACCGCGCCTGTCCGCCGGCGCGCGCCCAGGCTGACGACGAACTCGTCGCGGTATTGACCGACGCCACCACCTGGCGCCGGCAGGGCGATTTCGTCGCCTTCAGCGGCAGCAAGACACTGCGTTTCCGCCTCAACACCAACTGAGGAACGCTACGCGTCGGCGTGCAGCTCCGGCCGCGTGGCGATCTCGACCGTGAGATCGCCGGGCGCGGTGCAGTAGAAATGCATGCCGCGGCCGCTACGGCCGGCGTCCTGGATCTCTCCGGTCGAGACGCCGGCCGCAGCCAGCTCATCCCGTTTGGCCTGCACGGCATCCGCGTCTGCGACGTAGAAGCCGATGTGGAATGTTTCGGGATAGGCGACCGGATCGTTCTTCTTGAGTTTCATCAAAGCGAGGACGAAATCCTCGTCATTGCCCAGGATCGCAAGCGCTCCGGCACCGCGCTCGACCAGGCGTTTGAACCCGAAGAAGCGCTCGAAGAACGCGGCAAGGCCGGTAACGTCGGACGTGGTGAGGTTGAGGTGTTTGAGTTGCATGGCTTCCATCCATCCTGGTTTTCAAGAGACGGACGGCGGCAGCGGCGGGAGCCGAAATTCAGTTGTTCACGACCCGCCGGCAGCGTGACGATGTCGTCACTCCGTCCGGCCGTGGGTCGAGCCGCAAAGCGGCGGATAGAATTCCCCTTTTCGGGGAATTGGCCGGGCTTACCAATCCGGCCGTGTCTATTTTCGGCGGCGCTTGCGTAACACAACTCTATCGCTTGCGTCAAAGGCGCGGGATGCGGGCAGCCCGGTGAAGGCGGCGCAGCGGCCCGGCTATTTCCAGACCGACTTGTCGGCGTCCCAGCGCTGGCCCTTCAGTTCCTTGGCCAGCGCTTCGACCGAACCGCTCTCGTCGCGCGTATCGCCTTCCTCGTCGCCGGACGATTCTTCCGACAGAATGAGTTTTGGCGCGGCGCCCTCGTCGGCCGTCGTGGTGACGGGATTGCCGATCCACAGCACCAGCCGGTCCGATCCGCCGGGCTTGTCCGGCGCCACCAGGCCCGCGACCTCGATCGTGTCGGTGAGGTTGAGCGCGGGATAGAGCTGGCTTGGCCGCTTGAAGCTCAGGCGCAGCTTGCCGGTGGTGGGGTTCCAGCTCGAGGCGGCCGGTTTTGCCGAAAGTGTCTTCGCGAGCACGGTGGAAATCGCCGAAATGAGCTTGTCCTTGTTGAGCTTTTCGCCGTCGCGCCAGTCGGCGGCCGAAATGCGGATGGTGCGATCCATCTCGACCACGCCTGCGGTCCAGCCGGCCGCGACCACGCCTGGTGTCGACTTCGCCTTGGCAATCAGCGCCGCGGCGCGGTCGGGATCGACGGACAGGCTGATCGTCTGCTGGCCGGCGCGCAGCGCGTCGCAGGTCACGGTCAGGCTGTTCAGCGCCACCTCGACGTCCTGCCCCTTGAGGCTTTTCAGGAAATCGACCGCCGCGTCGAGCTTGACCCGGACGCCCACCGACTCCGGCGAGACCTCGGTGAAATCCTTCGGCGCTGCCGTGATGCCGTCATCGACGGTCTGGCTGTCCTGGAACTCCTTCTCGCTGATGTCGGAATTCTCACTGGAGGCGACTTCCGTCACGGTCTGGCCGATGCTGATCTGGCCCCTGAAATCGAAATTGTCGCCGGCCTGCTTGCGAACCAGTTTGACGGTGACCGGCGATTTCTCGCCGATGCTCTGCGTCGAGCCGGTCATGGTCTGGCCGCTGACGGCGAGATTGACCACAAAGCGGTCCTTGCGATCGGAGTTCTTTTCGATGGGGTAGCAGACATCGAGCGTGGCCGCGCTGACGGTCTTGCCCTGGCGGGTTTCCTTCAGGATGACGTCGGCATTACCGTCCATCAATCCGTCGATGGCGGTAAAATATCTGGTCTCGGTGGCGTTCGGATCGGCCTTCGGTTGGAGCTTGGTCTGGGCGAAGGCAATGTCCACTGATGCTGCCATCAGAAAGGCCAAGCAGAACAAAAGCGCGCGCATTTAAATTCCTCGCGAATGAAAGGGCTCGGACCCGTCCAGGGCGGAATGGGGGTGGTGTTGGGTTAACTCGCCATCGCGCTCTGGGTTTTGAGCATGATCTTTTTGGAAGGATCATGCTGTAGCAAACATCCCAGTCATTCGCCAAAAAAGAAGGCCGCCCGGAGGCGGCCTTCGAAGATTTGGTTGGCGTTGGCCGGCAAGGCTCAGAACAGGACTCAGAAGCCCATGCCGCCCATGCCGCCGCCACCGCCCGGCATCGCCGGCGCCGGTTCCTTCGGCATTTCTGCGACCATGGCCTCGGTGGTCACCAGCAGACCCGCAACCGAGGAGGCGTCCTGCAGCGCGGTGCGGACCACCTTGGCGGGGTCGATGATGCCCTTGGCGACCATGTCGACATATTCCTCGGTCTGGGCGTCGAAGCCGAAGGTCTCGGACTTCTCATCCAGAATCCGGCCGACCACGAGCGAACCTTCCACGCCGGCATTTTCCGAGATCTGGCGCACCGGCGCTTCCAGCGCCTTCAGCACGATGTTGATGCCGGCCTGCACGTCGGGATTGTCGTTGTGGATGCGGCCGACCGCCTTCTTGGCGCGCAGCAGCGCCACGCCGCCGCCGGGCACGATGCCTTCCTGCACCGCGGCGCGGGTGGCGTTGAGCGCGTCCTCGACGCGGTCCTTCTTCTCCTTGACCTCGATCTCGGTCGCGCCGCCGACGCGGATCACCGCGACGCCGCCCGCGAGCTTGGCGAGACGCTCCTGCAGCTTCTCGCGGTCATAGTCGGAGGTGGTCTCCTCGATCTGCGCCTTGATCTGCCCGACGCGCGCCTCGATGTCCTTGCGCTTGCCGGCGCCGTCGACGATCGTGGTCTTCTCCTTCTCGATGATGACCTTCTTGGCCCGGCCGAGCATCTGCAGCGTCACATTCTCGAGCTTGATGCCGAGATCCTCGGAGATGAGCTGGCCGCCGCTCAGGGTGGCGATGTCCTCGAGCATGGCCTTGCGGCGATCGCCGAAGCCCGGCGCCTT
>Ga0137412_10000766_pt1 | contig 23741 bp, 19 predicted proteins | sample CZODoug2_1_16fun_FD_122160 | JGI IMG/M metagenome (GOLD analysis project Ga0137412, IMG submission 122160) | Vadose zone soil fungal communities from Angelo Coast Range Reserve, California, USA - CZODoug2_1_16fungal (Hybrid Assembly) | ecosystem: Environmental > Terrestrial > Soil > Vadose zone... | reverse complement strand
ATGGGCAAGGCGCTGGCGGAGGCTTTTCCGGCCGCGCGGGCGGTGTTCGACGAGGTCGACGCGGCGCTCGGCGAGAAGCTGACCGCGACCATCTGGGACGGCCCGGCCGACATTTTGCAGCTCACCGAAAATACCCAGCCGGCGCTGATGGCGGTGTCGATCGCCACGCTGCGCGTGCTGGAGACCGAGGCGGGCATTTCGGTGGCGCGGGACGCCGCCTTTGTCGCCGGCCACTCGCTCGGCGAATATTCCGCGCTTGCGGCCGCCGGCAGCCTCACGGTCTCCGACACCGCGCGGCTGTTGCGGATCCGCGGCCTTGCGATGCAGAAGGCGGTGCCGGTCGGCGTCGGCGCGATGGCGGCGCTATTGGGTCTCGACTACGAAACGGTGGTCGCGGTGGCCGACGAGGCCGCGCAGGGACAGATCTGCCAGGCCGCCAATGACAATGGCGGCGGCCAGGTGGTGGTCTCCGGCGACAAGGAAGCGGTCGATCGCGCGGTGGAAATCGCCAAGACCAAGGGCGCCAGGCGCGCCATGCTGCTGCCGGTTTCGGCGCCGTTCCATTGCAGGCTGATGCAGCCCGCGGCCGACGCGATGGCGAAGGCGCTTGCCGATGTCACGATCAAGAAGCCGGTGGTGCCGTTGGTCTCGAACGTGCTCGCCGCCGACATCACCGATCCCGACGAAATCCGTCGCCGGCTGGTCGAACAGGTCACGGGGACGGTGCGCTGGCGCGAGTCGGTGGCTTATATGGCAAGCCACGGCGTCACGCGATTTCTGGAGATCGGCGCCGGCAAGGTGCTGAGCGGGCTGGTCAAGCGTATTGCCGACGGCGCGGTCGGCATTTCGGTGAGTGGGCCCGCAGATATCGCCGCCGCGAAAAACGCGCTGGCGTAAGGAGAAGTTGATGTTCGATTTGACTGGCAGGACGGCGCTCGTCACCGGCGCGACCGGCGGCATTGGCGGCGCGATCGCGCTGGCCTTGCATGCGCAGGGCGCCACGGTGGCGATATCGGGGACCCGGCGCGAGGTGCTGGATACGCTCGCCTCGAAATTGGGCGATCGGGTTCACGTGCTGCCCTGCAATCTGTCCGACGGAGCCGAGGTCGAGGCGCTGGTGCCGGCGGCCGAGCAGGCCATGGGCCAGGTCGACATTCTCGTCGCCAATGCCGGCATCACCAAGGATAATCTGTTCGTGCAATTGCGCGACGAGGACTGGGACGAGGTCATCAAGGTCAACCTGACCGCGACCTTCCGCCTCGCCCGGGCCGCCACCAAACTGATGATGCGCAAGCGCTTCGGCCGCATCATCGCGATCACCTCGGTGGTCGGCGTCACCGGCAATCCCGGGCAGGGCAACTACACCGCCTCGAAGGCGGGCCTGATCGGCATGATCAAGACGCTGGGCGCCGAATACGCCAAGCGCAACGTGACCGCCAACTGCATCGCGCCCGGTTTCATCAAGACGCCGATGACGGACGCGCTCAATGACAAGCAGCGCGAGACCATCCTGTCCAAGGTTCCGGCCGCGCGGCTCGGCACGCCCGAGGACATCGCCGCCGCGGCGGTCTATCTTGCCTCCAACGAGGCGGCCTATGTGACCGGCCAGACGATTCACGTGAACGGAGGAATGGCCATGATTTGAGCCTTTTACCGGCCTCGACAATGCGGCGAAACGCCGTTTCCGAGGGCCGGTCTGGGCTTATGGTCAAGGCATGGGAAGTATGATAACCGGACCAGCAGCGGATGGGCAAAGAACGCCATTGCAGGATTTCGAAACCCTGTATATTGGCGGGGACCGAGCCTGCCGACGTTCGCCGGGCCCGCGTCCAGGGCCAAATCAGTTAATGCGCGATTGCGAAGGAAGCTCAACGACCACGATGGCTCGTATCATCGCGGGGTCGGGGTCTAAGGGAACAAGCACGAGGTTGAACGATGAGTGAGATTGGCGAGCGGGTTAAGAAGATCGTGGTCGAACACCTTGGTGTCGAACCCGAAAAAGTGGTCGACAACGCGAGCTTCATTGACGACCTGGGCGCCGACAGCCTCGACACGGTCGAGCTCGTGATGGCTTTCGAAGAAGAGTTCGGCTGCGAGATCCCCGACGACGCCGCGGAGACGATTTTGACCGTCGGCGACGCGACAAAATTCCTGGAAAAGAACGCAAAGAGCTGACCCCCGGGGCGATCCTGACCAGTGCTGCCGGACGGGCCGTGAGCAAGCGGTCCGCCGGCCCCTGGTCATTGGTCGTGCAAGCCGGGACGGAGTGCTGGATATGAGGCGGGTTGTCGTCACGGGCCTCGGCATGGTGTCGCCACTCGGCTGCGGCGTCGAGCCGACCTGGAAGCGCATCCTCAATGGCGAGAGTGGCGCGCGCAGGATCGAGACGTTCGACGTCTCCGATCTGCCGAGCAAGATCGCCTGCGTGGTTCCGCGCGGCGACGGCAGCGACGGAAGCTTCAATCCCGACCAGTGGATGGAGCCAAAGGACCAGCGCAAGGTCGACGATTTCATCATCTTCGCGATGGCGGCCGCGCGCCAGGCGCTCGATGACGCGGACTGGCATCCCCAAAACGAAGAGGATCGCTGCGCGACCGGCACCATGATCGGCTCCGGCATCGGCGGCCTCTCCGGCATCGCCGATACGGCGATCGTGTTGAAGGAGCGCGGCCCGCGCAAGGTGTCGCCATTCTTCATCCCGGGCCGCCTGATCAATCTCGCCTCGGGCTATGTCTCGATCGAGCACGGCCTCAAAGGCCCGAACCATGCGGTGGTGACCGCGTGCTCGACCGGCGCGCATGCGATCGGCGACGCCAGCCGGCTGATCGCGCTCAGCGATGCCGACGTGATGGTGGCCGGCGGAACGGAATCGCCGATCTGCCGAATCGGGATGGCCGGATTTTGCGCGGCGCGCGCGCTGTCGACCGGCTTCAACGAGACGCCGGAAAGAGCCTCGCGTCCCTACGACAAGGATCGCGACGGCTTCGTGATGGGCGAGGGCGCCGGCATCGTCGTGCTCGAGGAATACGAGCACGCCAAGCGGCGCGGCGCCAGGATCTACGCGGAAGTCACGGGCTACGGGCTGTCGGGTGACGCCTATCACATTACCTCGCCGTCTCCCGACGGCGATGGTGGATTCCGCAGCATGTCAGCAGCGATGAAGCGCGCGGGCGTCACGGCGTCCGATATCGATTACATCAACGCGCATGGCACTTCGACGCAAGTCGGCGACGAGATTGAACTCGGCGCGGTCGAGCGGCTGCTGGGCAACGCCGCCTCCAAAGTGTCGATGTCATCGACCAAATCCTCGACCGGGCATCTGTTGGGCGCGGCCGGGGCGATCGAAGCCATTTTCAGCATCCTTGCGATTCGTGATAACATTGTCCCGCCGACCATCAATCTCGAGAATCCCTCGATCGAGACGGCGATCGATCTCGTTCCGCAGACGGCGCGCAAGCGCGAGATCAACGTCGCGCTGTCGAATTCGTTCGGTTTTGGCGGCACCAACGCGTCCGTGATCGTCCGGCGCGTGACCAACTGATGCATGCCGGCGGGAATCCTCCGTTTCGCCGCATTCAGTGACGAATCGTAAGATCGGGCGCAGACTGCGGGCCGCTCGCGAAAACCGCGAGGCCGCGATGAGAGCGACAGGATTCAGGTTGCATCGATGAGTGAACGGCCGCCCATTTCGCCCCGCAGCCCGCGTGCCGCGTTGGAGCCCGAGCAGGTTCCCCCACCGCCGAGGCGCTCGGAGCGGGCGCGCAATCCCTTTGTCGTCATTGGCAACGCGATCATCACGATCGTGCTGGTGCTGATGATCGGGGCGGGCCTTGTCTATTATTACGGCAGGCAGACCATCGAAGCGTCGGGCCCGCTGCAGGAAGACAAGGTCGTCAACATTCCCTCGCGCGCCGGCATGACCGATATCGCCGAGGTGCTGCAGCGCGAAGGCGTCATCGACAGCAATCGCTGGGCCTTTATCGGCGCGGTGTTCGCGATGAAGGCGCGCTCGGACCTGAAGCCCGGTGAGTACAATTTCCAGAAAAATGCCAGCCTGCGCGAGGTCATCGCCACCATCGTCGAGGGCAAGGTGGTGCAGCATTCCGTCACCATTCCGGAAGGGCTGACGTCCGAACAGATCCTGGCCCGGCTCGGCGAGAACGATATTTTTGCCGGCGGCGTTCGCGAGATTCCGCGCGAGGGAACCTTGTTGCCGGAGACCTACAAGTTCCCCCGCGGCACCACGCGCGAGCAGGTGGTCCAGCGCATGCAGCAGGCGCAGAAGCGAATCGTGGCCGAGATCTGGGAGCACCGCAGCCCGGACATTCCGATCAAGACGCCGGAACAATTGGTGACGCTGGCATCCATCGTGGAAAAGGAAACCGGCAAGTCCGACGAGCGCAGCCGCGTGGCCGCGGTTTTCAGCAACCGGCTGCGCCAGAAGATCAAGCTGCAGTCCGATCCGACCATCATCTACGGTCTGGTCGGCGGCAAGGGAACGCTGGGCCGGCCGATCAAGCGCAGCGAAATCGCGCAGCCTTCGCCCTACAATACCTATGTGATCGACGGCCTGCCGCCGGGGCCGATCTCCAATCCCGGGCGTGCCTCGCTGGAAGCCGCCGCCAACCCCGCCCGCACGCGCGATCTCTATTTCGTCGCCGACGGGACCGGCGGCCATGCCTTCACCGAAACCTACGATCAGCACCAGAAGAACGTCGCCCGGTTGCGCGCGATGGAAAAGCAGATCCAGAACGACACGGTCGAACCGTCCGACGATCCTCCGCCTGCCGCAGGCGCGGCCTCGCCCGACGCCCCGACCACGGCGACCACCGCCAAGCCGGCGAAGAAACCGGCAGCCCGCGCGCCGGCGCGGCAGGGCGCTGCGGCGGGGGCCGCACCAGCGGCGGCCCCGGCTCCGGTGGTTCAGCAATAGCCGGGCCTTCTTCGGTGTGCTTCACGGGGCTTGGCCGGTAACTTCGCGGGTCCTTGGTAGGTACTTGGCGGGTACTTGGGCCGGCACCGGATCGGACTCCACATTTCCTGAAAACCTCCTATGGTCCGCGCGCGCACGAGCCCCGCGAATCTGCCACAATCTCTGCCGGAGAATTCACGCCATGGCGCTGTCGAGTATGACCGGCTTTGCCCGAAGTCACGGCGCGAGCGGACCTTATGTGTTCGAATGGGAATTGAAATCGGTGAACGCCAAGGGCTTCGATCTGCGCCTGCGGCTGCCGCCGGGATGGGACGAGCTTGAGGCGGTGGCCAAGAAGCGCGCCGCCGAGCTGCTCTCGCGCGGCACGGTCTATGCCAACCTCAACGTCAAGCGCGCCAACGCGCTGTCGGGCGTGCGGATCAACGAGGACGTGCTGGCTTCGGTCGTCAAGGTTGCGACCCAGCTCGCCGGCAGGATCGACGCGGTGGCGCCGAGCATCGACGGGTTGCTGGCGATCAAGGGCGTGATCGAGGTGGTCGAGCCGGAAAGCGACGAGCAGGAAGACAAGGCGGCGAAGGCGGCCGCGGCGGCCGCGTTCGAGGACGCGCTGACCGGTCTCGTCGACATGCGGCGGCGCGAGGGCACTTCACTCGGGCAGATTCTTAAGCAGCGCATGGGCGAGATCGAGGTGTTGGCGAAAAAGGCCGAGGCGGCCCCCGGCCGCAAACCCGAGGCGATCAAGGCGCGGCTCGCCGAGCAGGTCGCGGCGCTGCTTGAGACATCCGACCGCTTCGACGCGGACCGGCTCAACCAGGAGGCGCTTCTGATCGCGGCAAAGGCCGATATTCGCGAGGAGCTCGATCGCATCGCCTCGCATGTCGCGCAGGCCCGCGAATTGCTTGAGAAGGGCGGACCGGTCGGACGGCGGCTCGACTTCCTGGCGCAGGAATTCCATCGCGAGGTCAATACCTGCTGCTCGAAATCCAACGATATCGAATTGACCAATACCGGCCTCGAGATGAAGAACGTGGTCGAGCAGTTTCGCGAGCAGGTGCAGAATCTGGAGTGACCCAAATCTGGAGTGACTCATGACGGTTCACGGCCACGGTTTCGACGGCCAGGGTTTCGGAGCGGTCGAGCGGCGCGGATTGATGTTCGTGCTGTCGTCGCCCTCGGGCGCCGGCAAGACCACGCTGTCGCGGCTGTTGATCGAGCGAATGCCCGGCTTGCGGATGTCGGTGTCGGTGACGACGCGCGCGAAAAGGCCCGGCGAGATCGACGGCAAGGACTATCTGTTCGTCGACAAGGCCCGCTTCGAGCAGATGACCAAGCGGCACGAGCTCCTGGAATGGGCCACCGTGTTCGACAATCGCTACGGCACGCCGCGCGCGCCGGTCGAAGCCGCTTTATCCGCCGGACAGGACGTGCTGTTCGACATCGACTGGCAGGGCACCCAGCAATTGCGTGAAAAGGCCCGCGCCGATGTCGTCAGCGTCTTCATTCTGCCGCCCTCGGCGGCCGACCTCGAGAAGCGGCTGCACTCGCGCGCACAGGATTCCAACGAGGTGATTCGGGGGCGCATGAGCCGCGCCAGCCACGAAATGAGTCACTGGGCGGAATATGATTACATCGTCATCAATCGCGACATCGATGAAGCCTTCACAGAAGTGCAGTCGATCCTGAAGGCCGAGCGGCTGAAACGCGAGCGGCGCACCGGGCTGACGACGTTCGTACGCGAATTGCAACGCCAGTTGGAAAAATAGCGGCGGTTCGCGCCGGCTGACTTGCGCCTACTTGGCGAGCCGCATCAACAATTCCTCGATGCTCTCGAAGCTGTCTTCGAGCTCGCGGGTTGTTCGCATGGCCGGGCGCGGCTTGGGCGCATATTCGGACAGCACCGCGACATTATGCTGGGGGTCAAAATTGGGGCGCGGTGCGTATTCCGGCCGCGGTGCATGGGTCTGCGGCGCGTGGGTCTGCGGTGCGTATTCGGGCCGAGGCGCGTATTGAGGCTGCGCTGCGTACTGAGGCTGCGCTGCGTATTGAGGCTGCGGCGCATATTCGGGCTGCGGCGCAAAGTTGGGCTCGACGACATGGTTCGAGCTGGGCGCGGCCTTCTCGGCTCTCACCGCGACAGGTCGAGCATTGGCATTGGCGGCGGCGCGCGCTTTGCGCGATTTCTTCTTCGAAGGCTGCCAATCGGCGCTGCGGCGGGAGGCGTTGTAGCGCCGCCTGGCGAAACGCAGGCGGGCCAAGCGATAGACCGCACTTCCGCTCAAACCGGCAAGCGCCAGCGCCGCGAACGCCACCACCATAAGCTCCTGCAGCGAACCGGAATATTTTTCGGCCGGGGCGTTCGTGGCCACAGGCGCCGCGGTGTCTGCCGTTGCATCATTGGTCATCAGAGCAGAGGTCGTGGGCGCAGTAGTCGTGGGAGCGGTCGTCATCGGAGCGGTCGTGGCGGGGTCCGCCGCCGCAGGACCGGCTTGAGGACCGGCTTGCGTGTTGTCCGCAACCACCACGGGCGGTGGTTCCTGCGGAGCAGCATTGGCCGATGAACTGACGCCCGCGGGTTCCGGCCAGCGCGTCATGACATTGGCGCCATTGTCGTCGGTGACCGTGTTATTTGCCGCCGCGTTGGCGACAACCGTCGGCCGCGCCGCGCTGGTGTTGTCCTCGATTCGAGCGCGCGAACGCAATTCGGCATGCGCGTCGGAGACCGAATGCTGAGCCCCGGTGTCGGTCTTTGTGTCGGTCTTTCGCGAAGCCGTTTTGGAGTCTGACGCTTCGCGCGTGGCCGCCCGCGCGACTTTCTCGCCCTGGTCCTTCAGATACCAGCAATGACGCTTGGTGCCCCGATCGATGCGATAGAACCAATGCTGGCCCGCCAGCGTGTCACCCTTGGGCTGCGAGAGGCAGTCGTCGGCCTCGCCATACGGCATTATTATCAGATACGCGCCTGCGAAAACCCCAACAAGAACGCCAATGAGGATGGCGGATGCGAATTCCGCGGCTCGACTGGACATACGCATCTCCGGCTACGCTACGCAACACGTCGTTCAACCCCAATCCCAGACAAAGACCAGGGTCGTAATGGGCCGCAATTCCGGAAAGGATTGGGCCTCTTTCAGGCTCGCATTCACCCGTTTGAAGCGGGCGAATTCGCCTGAAAGATGGCGCTTCGATTAGAAGCAATCGAGCATCCGATTTTCGAAACGCAAGTGTGGTATTGCGGTCGATCGTGGAGCCAATAAGGCGCTGCGTTGAGCGAATTTTGACAAGGCGCGGCTGATCATTTTATTGCTCATCGCGGCGACAAACTTACGCCTCACAGCGCGAATTCTAGCGGCTCTGCAAGCGAGCGGCGGACGATGCGCGGTTGAGCGTTGGTGCAGCGCACCGAGATACCCGCCAAAGCTCGCGAATCGCGCGGCTATTGCCAGGATACTGGCGGCGTTTCAGTCCCGCTCCGTCAGTATGATGTCGTCGATCGGTGGCAGCACGCGGTCGATGACCAAAACCGACAGCAGATTGTCGCCCGAGCGGGCGACATGCGAGACCGGCAGCAGCGGATGGGTTGCGACGTCCTCGACGTCGCTGTCGGGGATATCCTCGATCCGCAGCACCTGATCGACCGCGAGGCCCGCCAGCGCCCCTTCGATCTGCACCAGCGTGCAGGGCGGGGTCAGCGCCGTGCCGGCGTCGGCGATGTGCCGGCGCAGATCGAGCACCGGAACGGTGGCATCGCCGACATCGGTCATGGCGTGAAAACCGGTCCCGGGCTGCGGCAGCGGGGTCAGCAGCACCGAGGCCTGGATCCGTTCGACCCGCTCCAGCGGCAGCGCCAGAAGCTCGCGGCCCACGCGCACGGAGAGCAATCTGCGCGACGACCGGGTTGCCTCCGCCGCCGGCTTTTCGTCGGCCGGCTGCTCGGGGTGAGGCACCAGCGCGCTGACCGTGTCGCGCACCTGTCCGATCAGCGAGGCGGGATCGATGATGCCGATAATATGCTCGCGCGCGAACACGAAATAGCGCGTCACTCCCGGCATGTCCTGTGTCACCGCGTGGATTTCCGCCTGGTGCACGCGCTCGATGCTGACCGCGCGATCGATGGCGATGCCGATTTCGCCCGCGCCGGGCACCTCGATCACGGGCACGGTGTTGAACTCGCGCTTCGAGGGTCGCCCGAGCAGCGCGGCGGCCGACACGACCAGCAGCGGCGCGCCGCGGCGGTCGAGCAGGCCGGCGACCCAGTCGGGTGCCGCCGGCATCGAACGGATCACGCCGGGCACCAGGATCTCGACGATTTCCGCGATCGGGATCGCGTAGCTCTCGCCGGAGATTTCGACCAGCAGCAGCGGCAAATGCTCGCCGCTGTCAGCGGAAGGCGGCGCGGTCGGCGCAGCCTCGTGGGCAACCCCGACCAGCGCTGCGCCGCTGGCGGTCTCCGTCTCCATCGGCTGCTCGGCCGTGAGCTTGGCGTAGTCGAGCACCGACCATTCGGCGTCGAGCGCCACAAAACGCGCGCTGAACAGCGGTTGTTCGCTGCGCTCGGCATTGTCGATCGTCTGCACGGTCTCGACGTCGATCTGCACCATGCCGGCCACCTGGTCGACGCGCAGCGCGCGGACGTCGTCACGGGCCGCCAGAACCACCAGCACGCCGCCGTCGCGGCTCTCCTCGCCGAGCAGCGCTGCCAATGGCAGTTGCGGCAGCACCCGGTCGAGCGCCATCACGAGGCCCTCCACCATCGGGGGGCTGAACGGCAACGGCGTCAGGGGACCGGCTTCCTCGACCGACAGGACGAGATTGAGCGGCATCGCGATGCGCCGCGTTCCGGCGAGCACGCAGAGGAAATCGAGCCGTTGCATGGCCTGATTATTTCTCCCTGAGCTTCCAGGCGCCGGTCCAGTCCGCAGGCGGCTTGCGGTCGAGCTGCCGGCAGCGCTCCGCCAGGACGCGCGTCACCGGATCGTCCGGATTGATCATGCCGACATTGGCGAAGTGGTGTTGTGCGGTCGCGAAATCGCCGGCCAGATAGGCGGAGACGCCGGCCGAAAACAGCTCCAGCCACTGCTCGGCATCCTCAGGCGGCTCGACGAAGACCTCGTGGATCGCGGTCTGCGTCTGCTGGCCCTCGACGGCGACGACGTCGACCATGCGGCTCGTCACCGGACGGTGCAGGCGCTTCATGGTCTCGTCGGAGACCAGGATCTGGCAGCCATAGGTCTTGCAGGCGCCCTCGATGCGGGCGGCGAAATTGGCGGCGTTGCCGATCACGGTGTGGTTCATCCGATCGGGCGAACCGATCCGGCCCGCGATCACCGGTCCTGTGGCGATCCCGATGCCGATCTTCAGCCTGGGAAAACCCGGCTGGTCGTTGAGCAGCGCGAGCGCCCGCAGCATGTTGCGCGCCGCCGCCACGGCGCGGTCGGCGTCGTCGCCATGCGAGGTCGGAATGCCGAACAGCGCCATGATGCCGTCGCCGATGAACTTGTCGATGGTGCCGCCTTCGGCCGAGATGACGTCCGCCATATAGGCGAAATAGCGATTGAGGAAATCGACCACGGCGTACGCGCCCAGCGTCTCCGCGAGCGAGGTGAAGCCGCGCACGTCGGCGAACAGGATGGTCGCATCGCGCAATTCGCCGCCGAGGTGCTCGTCCGGCGCCGCGAGCCAGTTGCGCGCCACGCCGGGCGACATGGTCTTGTCGAGCAGCGCCCGCATCCGCCGCGCATCGGTGATGTCATCGAGCAGCACCAGTGCGCCGCGCGGTTCGCTCGGCCGTCCCGTCGGCCGGATGGTGCGGCGGACCGGGATCCAGCCGCCGTCGGGGGCGGCGAAATCGGCCTCGTCCGGTAGCCGGCTCTCGCCGCCGCCGATCACGTCCCAGATCTCATCGCCCAGCGGCTGGTTGAACTCGCCGCAGATGCTGCCGATCGTGGCGTGGCCGGGCGCGACGTCGCATCCGCGCAGGATGCGGCCGGCGGCCGGGTTGGCGCGCATCAGCCGGCCGCTATGATCGAACAGCAGAACGCCGGTTTCGAGCCCCGCCAGCAGGTCGTCGGCGAAGCCGGCCGGCGCCGGCCGCTCCGGCGTCTCGGCCTCGGCGGGTGGGATGATCGGCTCGCCCTCGGTCGGCAGGTCGAGCGCGCGCCGCAGCGTGCGCACGATCTCGGAGGCGCGCTTCTGCTTGAGGTCGAAGCTGACGCCGCCGGACGGCTTGCCGATCGTGGCCACCGCGCCAAGCCGCAACGCTTCGACCCGCTTGGAGGAATCTTCGTTGGCGACCAGCGAGGACAGGATGACCACCTTGCAGGTCGAGCGCAGGTTCAGCCGGCGCAAGGTTTCCAGACCGGACATTTCCGGCATCTCGATATCGAGCAGCACGGCGTCGGGCTTGAGCTGCCGGACTTTCTGCAGCGCCGAGCGGCCATCGGGCGCGGTGTCGACGACTTCGAGATCGGGATCGCTGTCGACGATCTCCGTGATCAGGTTGCGCATGATGAGACTGTCATCGACGACCAGGATGCGCTTGCGCGCACCTGCGCCGCGGCTTCCGGTGACCATCGGAGCGGCCATCATCATTATCATTGCATCGTCCTTGCGTTGTCGGTCAGGGGTGTCAGCGCCGCGCGGCGAATCCGCCGCCGCCAGGCGAAGCCGTCGACCGGCAATTCGAAGCGCGGCCGCAGGCAGTAGAGATATTGTTGATGCGCGGCATCGCGCCACACGCCGGCGAAGAACGGCCGCAGCTCCGACACGGCGCGCGGCAGCGGTTCCAGCGCCGCGGGCTCGAGACGGATCATCGTGCCGGCCTGATCGACGACGACGTGAACCTCGATGCGTTCGCTCCAGTTCAGCCGCAAGGCGACGCCGCGGTCGATGCGCTCCGCGCCGCAATTGCTGGCGAGCGCGCGGCCGTCGAGCGTCAGCGGCATGCGCGGCGCGCGATGGCGCGGAAAGGGCTCCATGCGCTCGTCCAGGAATTCGATCGAGGCGATATCCTCGCTCGGGACGAGGAAGCGGTAGCGCCCGCAACGAACCTCGATGAACTCGTTCATGTGGTTTCCCCGCGCGCCTGCTCGCGCGCCAGCCGCGCGGGTGGAACCCGCAGCCCGAACGCAGAGGCGTTGCGCGCCAGTTCGAAGATCTTCTCCGGATCGAGCACCAGCACGATGCGGTCGAATCCCATCGTGGTGATGCCGCCGATACCGGGCAGCGCCGCGACGCGGGGATGGGTCTCCCGGATCAGCATTTCGCCGCGGCGCAGGATGCGATGCACCTCGATCCCCATGCGCTGGCCCGACCACTCGCACAACACGATCGGCTGATCGGCGCGCGGCTCCTCGGCGGGCCGCGGCAGCCGCAGAAGGTCGGTCAGCCGAAACACCGGCAGGAACCGGTCGCGCAGCAGGATCGAGCGCTGGCCGTTGACATATTGCAGGCCCGAGGTCGGGAAGATCAAAGCTTCGCTGACCATGGCCTCGGGGAAACCTACCGGCTGCACCCCGGTATCGGCGAGCAGCATCGGCTGGATTGCCGCCGACAGCGGCATGTCGAGCCGGAAGGTCGTGCCCTGGCCGGCTTCGGTAAGGACGTCGATCTTGCCGCCGAGCTTGGTGACATTGACGAGGGCGACGTCGAGCCCGACGCCGCGGCCCGAGACGTCGTTGACCTCGGCGGCCGTGGAGAAGCCGGGCATGAAGATGAAGCGCACGGCTTCGTCGTCGCTGATGCGGCGGACGTCCTCCTCGGAAGCCAGTCGCGAGGCGACCGCGCGCTGCTTGACGCGCGCGATATCGATGCCGCGGCCGTCATCGCTGATCTCAACCACGATGCGCTCGACCTGCTGGCTTGCGACAAGGCGGAGCGTCGCGACACGCGGCTTGCCCTGGGCGAGACGCTCCGCCTCGGGCTCGATGCCGTGATCGATGGCGTTGCGCAGGATGTGCATCCACGGATCGGCGAGCATGTCCGACATGCCCTTGTCGATACGGATGCCGCCGGTTTCCGCGATGAAACGCACCTGCTTGTCGAGGCTTCGCGCCGCTTCCCGGACCATGCGCGGAAAACGCCCGGCCAGCGTGTCGAGCGGAATGACGCGCAGGCCGAGCGTGCTCTCATGGATCAGGCTGATGATGCGGCCGATATCGACCTCGACCGAGCAGAAGTCGCGATGCTGGCGCACCAACCGCTCGATGTCGGCGCGCAGCTCCGGCGCGCGGGTCACGGCGACATCCGACAGCCGGCGCAGCGCATCGGGGACGTCGGATTCGACCGCCAGCACGTTGAGGCGGCTGGCAATGGAGAAGAATTCGCCGATGCGGCCGAACAGCTTGTCGAGCACTTCGACGGGGACGCGCACTTGGGTTTCGTCGGCGGCCTCCGAGCGGCCGGCGGCCTTTGCCGAGACCGCGAACTCGCCCTCGGCGCCGCCGGGATCGATGCGACGCACCTCGCCAATGACGGCGCAGCCGGCGTCGCGCAGCCGCGCGGCAAGCGCCTCAGGCTCTTCGGCGTCGAGAAACAACAGCGCCAGCAGCGGCGGCCCCTGGCGCGTCGACACCTGGCGCGTCGAGGTCTGGCCGAGCAGCGGATCGAGCTGCGCCAGCCGCGCCAGTATGTCGGCATCGGGCAGCTCGATGGTGGCCATCTTGATCGTGGCGCCCGATCCATCGAGCAGGGACGAAAGCCGGGCCCGCCGGCGCGGCGGGCCCGGACTGAGCAGCGTGGCGTCGAGGCCGAGCCTGCGCAGATGCGCCTCGCTCTCGTCGTCGATCGCGAACGGCCCGCGGACGGCATCGGACAATTCGGCCAAGGCGTCGTCCGCCTCGGCGGCGGGAGCGGGCGCCAAGCCGAGTGCGCGCTTGATCGCGGCCAGCGCGCTTTGCAGCAGTTGATCGCGCTTCGCTGTGTCGTCGGCCCACGGCGGTGTATCCACGATATCGTCGATCAAGCGGTCGAGGCCGCCGGCCAGCGACAGCGCGCGATACAATGCCGCACAGCCGTGCGCTAGCGTTATCCGCTCCTCCGGTGATGCCGCCAGCGCTTCGTCGATGCGTTGCGCCAGCGCCTTTCGCAGCGGCCCTCGCAGCATCGTGCACGCCGCGGCCACGCCGCAATCCGCGCCGATCAGCCCGCCGAAGCGTTCGGCCTGCCGCAGCAGGTCAGCGAGATCAGCGAAGCGCTGCGCCTCGGATGGCGCCAGCAGCGCAGTTGCCGTGCCCTCCATGCGGTCGAGCCCGAGCCGCGCGCTGGCATAGGCGACCATGCCCGCCGCTTCGTGAAAGGCGTCCTCATCTCCGTCGACGATCGCCTGGGTGGCCTCGGGCAGCACTTCGGCGAGCAGCTCGGCGAACCCGCGCAGGAGATCGATGTCCTCGCCGATGAAACGCCAGGGCTCGCCGCCGGAAAGCACCGTGAGCGCGGCTCCGGCGTCCGGCTCGACGGCAATCGTCGCGCTGCGTAACTCTTCGATCAGGGATGCCGGCGCCAGCCAGGAGAATGGCGCGCGCAGCGCGTCCTGCAGGGCGTCGGCCGTCGCGATCAGCACTTGCTGAACCGTTTCATCGAAGGGGCGTGCGCCGGCGCGAACCGGCGACAGCAGGCTTTCGGCCTCGTGCACCAGATCCTCGATGCCCTTGGCGGCGATCACGCGGGCCAGGGCCTTGATCGAGTGGAAGGCGCGGAACACCACATCGATGTCGGCCTCTGACATGTCCGCGACCTCGGCGGCGCCGAGATGCTGCTCGATGGCGGTCAGATGCTGGCGAACCTCGACCGTGAACTCGGCCAATAATTCGGGATCGACGCCGTTGCTCATGGCGCGGCCTCGTGCGCGGGCCCCTCCGCAGGGTGGCCGGTGGCGGCGATGAACCAGCGCGCATAGGCCTCGCCATCGGGGCCGGCGAGGGTGGGGGAGGCGCGGCCCGACGGCTTGGGCAGCACCGCATCGGCGCCCGCCATGCGCCATTCGCCGGCGGCACGCGAACCCGGCCAGGCCTGATGCGCGAGCGCCACGATGCGTGCTTGTGTCAGCAGCGACAGCGCGCCGATCAGGGATTGCGCGTCGCGAATCGAATCGGTGTCGACCGCCAGGATATCGGGCTGGTCATGCCGGACGGCCGCGACGGCCTCCTCGACATGCACGCAGGTCACCGCGAGTTCGGCGCAGCTCAAAGCCCGGATCGCCAGTGCGAACGCATCGTCCTCGGTGATGACCACAAGGCTCGCCATGCCGGTCAGGTCTCCTCGGCCATCGCGGCTGCGCCACGGGAGGAGGGGGCGGTCCATCGCGCCAGGCGCCCGGCAATCCCGGAAAGGCTTGCGACCAGCGCCGAGGGGCAGGCGGCGCGCGTGGCCGCCGGCATTCCCGGAACGACGCAACTGTCGAAGTCCTGCACCAGCACGCCGCCGCCATGCGCGGCGACGATTCCGGCGCCGCGCGCGCCGTCCTCGCCCATGCCGCTCAGAACCACCGCGGCAACCTTGATCCCGGCCTCCGCGGCGGAGGCAAACAACAGATCCGCGCAGGGATGAAAAGTGTTGCCCGCGACGGTAATGGTCGAGAGCCAATAAGCTTGGCCGCCTGAGCCTTGGCCGGCCGCCCTGCGAAGGCGGTAGTCCGCTCCCCCGCGCAGCACGACGACCTGCGCGGACGGCAATTGCCCGGCGCCGCATTCGCACACCGAAAGGCGCGTCTCCACCGCGAGGTGCCGGGCAAAGGCCGCGGTCTGATCGGCAGGCATGTGCTGGGCGATGACAATCGGTACCTGCGGCGGCTCCATCCGGCCGAGCAGCGCCGCCAGCGCGCCGGGGCCGCCGGTGGAGGCTGCCATCAGGATGATTTCAGCAGGTCTTGTTAAATTAGGTCGTGTGGGATCAGGTCTTACGGAAGCGCGCGCGTCCTTGACGGCGGTTGCCTGTTGCGTGGCCGCCCGTCGAGCCGGGCGGGTGACGGCGAGCGCGTCAAGCGCGTCGTCCAGCGCGCGGGCGATGCCGCCCATGTCGAGCACGCCGTCCAGCCGTCCGGCAATCACGATGGTGCCTGGGATCGGCGGCGGTCCGCACGGCTCCCGCAGGGCGATCAGCAGCGTTTGTCGGGTGTGCCGCGTCAGCGCTTCCTGCAGAAGGTCGCCACCGGTCTCGCCGAGCAACGTATCGTCGACGATCGCGAGATCGATGGCGCGGCCGGCGAGGACGCGCGCAGCTTCGCCTGCAGTCACGGCCTCGACGGGGACAAATCTGCGCTGCTGCCTGCGCAATTGCTGCGTCAATCCGATGCGCAGGAACGTCGAGGGCGAGGCGAGGAGGACGCTCGGCATGCCCCGTCACGCCAGCTTGCGATAGACGGTCGCGCCTGATGTCGCGATCGGCTCGAATGCCCGTGGCTCGCGCAAGGTATCGGCCGGTCCCAGCACCAGCACGCCGCCGGGCCGCAGCGCCGCGGCGAGATTGGCCTGTGCCCGGCGATTGGCGGCTTCGTCGAAATAGATCAGCGTGTTCCTGCACAGCACGAGGTCGGCGCCCCTGAGCGGCGGCGTATCGAGCAGGTTGTGACAGAGAAAACTGACGTCACGGCGCAGGTGAGCGGGCACTTCCCAGACGTCGCCCTCGGAGAGGCCGGCGAAGTGCCTGATAGCCCAGGTCGGAATGGCGCGGAAACTGTCGAGCGCATGCAGTCTCGGGTAAGTGCCGGCGCGCGCCGTGGCAAGCGTGGCCTCGCTGATGTCGGTGCCGAGCACGGAGAGCGGGACCGGACCGCCGCCATGGCCGACGCCGCGCGCATAGGCCGCGGTCAGCGCGATGGTCCATGCCTCTTCGCCGGTCGAACAGCCGGCCGTCCACGCGGTGAGCGTGGTACGGCCGGCTTGCCGCCGCTCTGCATCCAGGCGAGGCAGCACCTGGTCGCAGAGAAGCTCGATCTGGGCGGGATGGCGGAAGAAATAGGTCTCGTGCACGAGCATCAGCTCGACGAACGCGTTCCATGCGAGATCGCCCGGCGGCGATGTCGCCAGGCGCTGCGCATAGGCCGGCCTATCGGACGTTTCGACCAAGGCGAGGCAAGAGGCGATCTTGCTCATGACATCGGCCGGCCGAAAGCCGATCCGCCGGTTGAGCGCGGCGGCAAGCCGGGGGATCACCGTGTCAACAGGGGTCTCGACCAAGGTCATGGTGGGCTCGCTCGCGATGTCGGTGGGCCGGCTTGCGTCGGCGTCGTTCATGCGGTCCTGAACCGGGCCACCCGCGAGCGCGACTCCTCGGCAAGCTGCGACAGCTGCAGCATGGTCGCCGTGATCTCCTCGGCGGCGGCGGCATTCGACGTCGCGATCGAGCGCAGTTGCGACATGCTGCCGTCGAGCTGCGTGATGCTGGCCTGCTGCTGTTCCACCGCCGCGGCGGAAGAATGAATCATCTGCGTGGTCTGCTGGGTTTCGTTGGCGATGCCATGCATCGAGTTGCGCACCAGTTCGGTGGCGGCCTTGCCCTCATTGGCCTCGGTCGTGGCCTGCTCGACGATATCGGCGATCTGCCTGGCATTCTGGCCGGCGCTCTCGGCGAGCTTGCCGACCTCCTGGGCCACGACCACGAAGCCCTTGCCGTGTTCGCCGGCGCGCGCCGCCTCGATCGCGGCATTGAGCGACAGGATGTGGGTTCGATTGGCGATCTGGGCGATCACCTCGGTGATCTGGTTGACCTTGCGGCTGCTCTGGGCGATCGCGTCGACGATGCCCGAGAGGCGCTCCACCGAGGCGAGCCCCTTCTGCACCAGCAGCGCGGCGTTGCCGGCCTTGTCGCTCGCGGCCTTGGTGTTGTCGGACACGCTTTTCAGCGCCTGGGTGGATTCGTTCAGCGCCAGCGCGACCTGCGACAGCGAGGTGTTCTGCGAACGGGCGCCATCCGAGACCTGGCCGACCGCAGCGCTTGCCTCCTCGATCGAGATCGCGGTGCGGCGCGCCTGATCGCCGAACTCCTTGAGCGTGTCGTGGGTGGGTTCCAGGAGCCGGTTGACCTGTTCGCTGATGTCCTTGAGAAAGCCGACCTTGTCGGCGACCGGCACGCGCACTGTGAGATCGCCCTGCGCGGCCTTGGAGATGACCTCGCCGATTTCGCGCGTGGTGGATTCGGCCTTCAGCATCGCCTTGATGCGATCGGCATTCTGCTTGAAGACATCGACGGCGCGCGCCATCGCGCCGAGCTCGGTCCTGCTCTCCATGTCCGGGATCATCACGGCGCCGTCGCCGTCGGCCAGCCGCACCATCGCGCCCGTCATGGCGTTGAGCGGCACGATGATCTCGCGCGTGATGAACCAGGACAGAATGCCGCCGATCAGCACCGCGCCGATGCTGATCGAGAGCAGCAGGAGATTGCCGGTCGCGGTGCCGGCGATGGCGGCCTTCACGGCTTCCTCGCGGCGCTCCACCAATTGATTGCGAACTTCCTCGCTCTTGCTCAGGACCTCGTTTTCGGTGCCGATCACCTTCTGGTATTTCTGCAGCATCGCCTGTGCCGCGCCGGTCAGATTGAGCGCGGTCTGGCTGCCACGCCCGACATCGGACGCGGTCGGGACCGGCGGAACGTTGGCGGCCTGCTGGTTGACGGAGGTCGCCGTCCCGGCGGCCCAGGAGGACGTCGTCACCGTGGCATAATGGGCGAGGGTCGCGTCGGACGGCGCGAGCGCCACCAGCCGCACCGCTTCGCCGAGCTGGTCGCCGCCACGCCCGGCGCTGCCGTCCTGGTCGCGCTTCGATGACGAGGCGTCGCGCAAGCCGGCCGCGCGCTGCGCCAGCGCCTTGCGCTCGCCCATCACGGCATCCGCCTGCTCAAGGAAATCCCGAACCGTCTTGCGCGCCTCGGTGGCCTGCTGTTTACGGGCGGGGTCGATGAAGAGTTCGATGGCTTCGCTGAAGGCCTTGTCGGTATTGGCCTTGCGTGAAAAGTAGCGCTTCTCGTCATCGTCGCTGGCCGCCTGGATGTAGCCGACAAGCCGGCGGCCGGCGCCGGCAAATTCGCGATCGCCGAGCAGGAAGAGCTGCGCCTGCCTGCCGTAGAGCAACGCCCGCCCATACTCGCTTTCAGCCGACGAAAGCGCGTAGTATCCGACCCCGGCAATTCCCAGCGACAACAGCAAAAGAACGGCGGCAAGCAATTGTATCCGTGAGCGGATCGAAAGGTTTCTCAGCATAAGCCCCACCTTTTACAATTCCGGTCACTGATCGTTTCGACAGCAGCAGTCTCCCAGTCGTTGCACTCTTTATGCGTGCAACGCGCAACGAATGTGACCGACACAGCGCGTGAGACAGACATTTGTGCGATGAATTGTTGGCGACCACAAAACAAAACAACGCAACTCGCGGTGAGCGAGATGTGAAGGATGTGATGATGCCGGCTGTCGCGGCGAAAGCTTTCGCCTGTTTTTCTTGCACCAGAGAGAAGAATTATGATGCGGCGAGATCTTCGTGCATTTGTCGTGAAGAAAAAGCCGTGTTTAGCCACATGTCGCGCTGGAGAGGGTTACCTTTCCGGAAAGGTTCAATGAGACGGGTTCAAGATTTCGGAAACGGCGCCTCACTGACTCGCGATGACGTCGCTGAACAGCACGTAGCGCTGGCCGTCGAAGCGCACCAGCCGCATCTGCTTGATCGGGCGCAGATCGGTCGGGCTGGTCTTCAGCCGAATGCCCGGCAACAGCAAGGGCAGCTCCATGTCGAGATGCGAAGCCTGCCTCATGATGTTTTCGCGCGTGAGGTCGTCGCCGCACTGCTTGAGGATCTGGACCACCGCGAAACCGATATTGTAGCCATAGGGTCCGTAATAGTCGCTCTTGTCGACATGCGGGTTGTATTTGTCCATCCAGACGTGCCAGGCCTTCATCGCGGGATCGTCGTGCCATTGCGGGTCGGCGGGATCTTTCTGATAGGCGGCGGAGATGATGCCCTTGGCGGCCTCGAATCCGGCAGGCCTGATGGCGCCCGCGATCGATGAGCCGACTGAGGAAACGAACTCCTGCGGATGCCAGTCGATGTCGTAGGCCTTGCGGATCGCCTGCGCTGCGAATTTCGGCACCGCAAAGATCAGGAACACGTCGGCGCCCGCGGCCTTCAGCGACACCACCTGCGAATCCACCGTGGGATCGCTGGTGTTGTAGGTCTGCGCCGAGACGATCATCGAGGCCTTGTCGCCGAGCCCGCGTTTGAAGCCGAGAATATAGTCGCGGCCGAGGTCGTCGTTCTGCGACAGGATGCCGATCTTGGCGTCGGGCTGGGTCGACAGAATATACCTGGCGTAGATTTCGCCTTCGGAGGCGTAGTGCGGGGTCCAGCTCATGGTCCACGGATAGTGTTCGGGATCGTTGAACACGGTCGCGCCGGTGCCGATGAACAGATGCGGCACGCGCTTCTGGTTGATGTATTTGACCACCGCCATGTTGGTCGCGGTGCCGACCGGATTGACCAGGAACAGCACTTCCTCGCTTTCGATCAGGCGGCGGATCTGCTCGACCGTCTTCGGCGGGCTATAGGCGTCATCGAGGCTGATATAGTTGATCTTGCGCCCGTTCACGCCGCCCTGCTGGTTGATCATCGCAAAGAAGGCGGTCGTGGAGATGGCGCCCGCCGCATAGGCCGAGGCCGGACCGCTATAGGGCGTGGTGGTCCCGATCTTGATCTCGGTGTCGGTGACGCCCGGACCATATTGTTTCTGCGCGGAGGCGGCTGTCGCGGCACAGCCGAGCGCCAGCGCGGCCAAAGCGGCCTTCGAAAAGCGTTTCCTCCATCTCATCTCGGTCCTCCCATTTTTTGCGGTGAGGCCGGCAGGACGTCTTGCTGTGGTTTTCGTTCTAATTCCGCAGCACCACCCGTCCCACGACTTTTCCGGCCCGCAACGCGTCGATCCATTTTTGAACGTCGGCCATCGGCTCTTCCTTCATCGGCGTCGGCTTGATCTTTCCGGCGCGCGCCAGCGCCATCAGTTCGTGCGCCTCAGTCAATGTGCCGACCATGAAACCCTCGATGGTCATGCGCTTGTAGACCCACTGCACCATGGGCAGGCTGAATTGGCCTCCCATCAGTCCGGAGACCACGATCTTGCCGCCCCGCGCGAGCACGGAGACCGCGAACGCCATGGATTTCTCGTTGCCGGCGAAATCGACGATCTCGTCGAAGCCGCCCTCGGTTTCCTTGACGATTCGCCTGGCGATATCGGCCTCGGAAGGATCATAGGCCACGGCGGCGCCGTTGTTCAGCGCGGTCTCGCGCGCACCCGGGTTCAAATCCGCCACCGAGATTTTCTGCTTGAACATCGCCTGGGCGAACGACAGGCCCATCATGCCGACCCCGCCCAATCCTATCAGGAGCAGGTTGCGCTGCCGCGGCCGGTCGACCAGGCGCTTCAGCGCGCCATAGGCGGTGATGCCGGAACACATCAGGGTCGCCGCCTGGCTGACCGGCAGCGGATCGTAGTCGAGCAGGTATTTCGCGTCCGGCACCAGCACGTGGCTGGCAAAACCGCCGTCGATGGAGACGCCGACGAAGCGCTGCTTGACGCAGATGTTCTCATCGCTGTTCTGACAATCGCGGCACTGGCCGCAGCCGATCCAGGGGAATACCGCTTTCCTGGCGCCGATCAGATCTTTCGGCACATCTGTGCCGACTTCCTCGACGATACCCGCAATCTCATGTCCCAATGTGAACGGCAGCGTCATGCCGCGCGTGGTGTCGAGTTTCTTGCCGCCGCCGAGGTCGGCATAGCCATCCTGGATGTGCAGGTCCGAGTGGCACAGCCCGCAGCGCTCGATCCGCACCAACACCTCTCCGCCTTGCGGCTTCGGCGTCTCGACGATGGTCTCGCACAGCGGCGCATCGAACTTGACCAGCGACTGGCGGCGCATCAATGCCATGAAAAATATCTCCCTACGGCGTATTGGTCCTTTCGTTCCGTATATCGGCCAATTCACGCGCCATGGCAACAAAGCCCGACACCGGAACAGTCTCCGCGCGCCGTGTCGGATCGACACCGGCGGCGGCGGCCAGCCTTGCAGGATCGACCGACAATGATTTGAGGCTCTGCCGCAGCATCTTTCGCCGCTGGCCGAAGGCAGCGGCCGAGACCTGTTCCAGTATCCTGCGGTCGCACGGCTCGGGCGCCGGACGCGGCACCAGCCGCACCACCGAGGAGGTGACCTTGGGCTGCGGCACGAAGGCCGCCGGTGAGATGTCGAACAGGATCCTGGTCTCGGCGCGCCAGTTGGCGAGCACGCCGAGCCGGCCATAAGCCTCTTCGTTCTCGCGCGCGACAATGCGCTCGGCGACTTCGCGCTGAAACATCAGCACCATAATGTCATACCAGGGCGGCCATGGTTCGATCGACAGCCAGCCGATCAGGAGCGCGGTGGCGATGTTGTAGGGCAGGTTGGCGACGATCTTGGCCTTGGTGTCGCCGAGATAGGGCCTCGGATCGAAAGTTTGCGCATCGGCACAGACGATTTCGAGCCGTCCGGGATATCGCCTGGAAATCGCCTCCAGTGCCGGTACGGCGCGCGCGTCATGCTCGACGGCGATGACGTGCGCTGCGCCCAAGGCCAGGAGCGCGCGCGTCAGTCCGCCCGGACCGGGACCGATCTCGACCACCGTGGCCCCGTCCAGCGGGCCTGCCGCGCGCGCGATCCTGGCGGTGAGGTTGAGGTCGAGCAGGAAGTTCTGGCCGAGCGATTTGCGCGCCGACAGCGCGTGCTCGCGGATGACCTCGCGCAGCGGCGGGAGGTCGTCGATCGCGCTCATAAGCTTTTTGCGGACGCCATCCGCGCAGCCAGCCGCAAGGCGGCGATCAGGCTCGCCGGGTTGGCGCGGCCGGTGCCGGCGATGTCGAATGCCGTGCCGTGATCGGGCGAGGTGCGGATGAAGGGCAGCCCCAGCGTGACGTTGACCGCGTCGTCGAAGGCCAGCGTCTTGACCGGGATCAGGGCCTGGTCGTGATACATGCAGATCGCGCAGTCATAGGTTTTGCGCGCGGAATCATGGAACATCGTATCGGCCGGCAGCGGCCCGGTTACAGCGAGGCCTTCGCCGCGCAGGATCTCGATCGCGGGCGTCACGATGGTCAAATCCTCGGTGCCGAGCGAGCCGTCCTCGCCGGCGTGCGGATTAAGGCCGGCGATCGCAAGCCTGGGGTTGGCGAGGCCGAAGCGGGCTTTTAGGGAAGCCGCCACGATGCGCGCCGTCGTGACGATCAGATCGGTCGACAGCTTTTCGACCGCCTCGCGCAGCGACAAATGGATGGTCACGGGCACCACGACGAGCACGGGCGACCACAGCATCATGACGGGTTGCGGGATATGCCCGTTCGAAGCCGCGAGTTCGGCCAGGAACTCGGTATGGCCGGGATGCTGGAAGCCCGCGCGGTAGAGCACGCTCTTTGCGATCGGGTTGGTGACGACCGCACTGGCGCGTCCCGCGCGCTCGTCGCTGACGGCCTGACGTATCGAGGCCAGCGCCGCCTCCGCGCTGGAACTGTCGGGGCGGCCGGGCAGGGCCGTCGCGATGCGGCCGGTCGCAACGACCGGCAACGCCTGCGCAAACGTCGCGGCGGCCTCGCTGGCGTCGACATCGGCCAGTTGGACGTCGAGGCCGAGCGTTTTGGCGCGCTGATGGAGGAAAGCGCGATCGCCGAGCAAATAGAACGGCGGAAGTTTCAGTTCATCGCGGCGCAGCCAGGCCTTGAGCGTGATGTCGGGCCCGATGCCGGCCGGTTCGCCCAGTGTCAGCGCGAGCGGCTTTGCCATGCGTCAACGATATTCGATCATCGCGGC
>Ga0137412_10000765_pt1 | contig 23788 bp, 23 predicted proteins | sample CZODoug2_1_16fun_FD_122160 | JGI IMG/M metagenome (GOLD analysis project Ga0137412, IMG submission 122160) | Vadose zone soil fungal communities from Angelo Coast Range Reserve, California, USA - CZODoug2_1_16fungal (Hybrid Assembly) | ecosystem: Environmental > Terrestrial > Soil > Vadose zone... | reverse complement strand
CGTCGAGCATTGAGGACTCACTTCGCTGGTGTGATGGTGATGTTCCGAAAAGCAACGTGCCCTGCTTCGGTGCCTTGCAGATAGATCGGTCCCGGCAGTCCTTCGTGACTATCCAACGCCCCGCCGGTGACGCCCGGAATTTCTTGCCGGTCAATAATGGTCTGACCATTTTGCGCGACGGTGAGTATGCGTCCAACGAGGGTGACGTCATAGGTCTGCCATTCTCCCGGGCGGCGTGGCTGTTCCGGAGAGGGGGCCAGGAAGCCGTACACGCCACCGGTGCGCATGGTCGGCCCTTCCGGCTCAGGATCATTTTCGATCTGGAGTTCGTAGCGGCCGCGCAGGTAGACGCCGCTATTCGACGCTGGCGCACAATTGAATTCGACGTGTAACTTGAAATCTTCAAACTTCGCATCGCTGATAAGTTCAGCGCCGTGTCCGGGACTCACCAGTGTTCCGTTCTCGACTTTCCAAATCGCAGTCGCCGCCGGATCGCTCATCTTCCATCCGCTTAGATCCTTGCCATTGAACAGCTTCATGGGCTTGCCCCACTTTGGAGTGCTCTTTCTCTTGAGGGACGGCGCTCTTTCACCCGTCCATTGCCACTGACTTCCGTCGGGGCCGGTCGTGGTACCCGCCAGCATCTCTCCGGATAACGTGCCTTCAAAGACCATGTCGTCTTTTCGTTCTTCCTCTTCTTTGGGAGAGACAAATTTGATGCGGCCATTCGAGATCTCACATGTCGGAAGCGGGCGAGCGTGGCCCCAACGGCTTACCAGTCGAGCTCTCGGATGCCCATCTTCCTGGGTTATCTCCAACCAGGAAGGATATTCGCGAAGCGGAGTCTTCAGAGTTAAATCCCACCGTCCCAGAAGAGACTGAACCAGCGCAGTTGTGTCCGGAGAGTTATGGGGTTTGGAATAAGCACTCATAGAAAGCGTGAGAATCAACGCTGTGGACGCGAATAGTCTTCGTCGAAAAGTCAGGTTAGTGCGATTCCGTTTCACCGACGTCAGCAGGTTCGTCGCGCTCGACTGCGTTGTGAGCTCAGTGGTCCCCCTCAGAGCAGCTTGTCGAGGGTGATGGGCATGTCGGTGATCCGTTTGCCGGTGGCGTTGAACACCGCGTTGGCGATGGCGGCCGGCACGCCGACGATGACGACCTCGCCGAGGCCCTTCACGCCGATCGGGTTGATGATCGAGTCGTCGCTGTTGACGAACAGGGCGTCCAACTCGGGCACGTCGGCGTTGACCGGGACCAGGTAGTCGGCCATGTTCGCGTTGAGCACGCGGCCGTCCCGATCGTCGAGCACGGTGTTCTCCAGCAGGCTGTAGCCGATGCCGGCGACCAAACCGCCGATCGCCTGGCTGTGCGCCAGCTTCGGGCTGATCACCCGGCCGCCGTCGTAGGCGCCGAACATCCGCCGGATCCGCACCAGCCCGAGCAGCTCGTCCACCGAGACCTCGGCGAACACCGCGCCGTAGGAGTACGAGCTGTAGTGGTTGATCGAGTCGCCGGGGTTCCAGCTCTGTTGGGTGTCCATGCTGGGCAAGCCGCGCCGCCTGAGGATGTCTTGGTAGGACTCGCCCCGCCTGGGGTCGGCGGTGACGAAAAGCCGGCCAGTGTCCACCGAGATCGCCTCCGGCGCTGTCCCGTGCAGCGGGGACGCCGGGTCTACCACGGCCATGCGGACGACGATGTCGCGCAGCGCGTTGCAGGTGGTGAGAACCGCGGAGCCGACACTGGCCATGGTCTGCGCGCCAGCGTGGATGGGTGCCTTGGGCATGGACGAGTCGCCCAGGCCGAACCGGATTCGGCTGACCGGCAGGCCCAACGCATCGGAGGCCACCTGGGTCATCGAGGTGTAGGTGCCGGGGCCCATGTCGCTGGTCGCGCTCATCACCTCGGCGGTGCCGTCGGCGTGGATCCGGGCCACCGCGTCGGTCGCGCCGCGCACGGCGTGGTAGGCAGCGCCCGCCGTACCGACGCCGATCAGCAGGTCGCCCTCCCTGCGGGCGCGCGGCGTCGGATTGCGCAGCGACCAGCCGAACTTCTCTGCACCGGCCTGGAAGCAGTCGGCTAGCCGGCGTGTGGAGAACGGCAGGTTGGTGGACAGGTCGACGGTCGGCTCGTTGCGCAGCCGCAACTCGATCGGGTCCAAGTTCAGCTCGTGCGCCAGCTGATCCAGAGCGCACTCCAACGCGAAGGCGCCGCTGCTCTCCCCCGGCCCGCGCATGTAGGTCGGCATATTCACGTCCAGCGGGACGAGGCGGTACCGCGAGCTCATGCTCGGGCTCGCGTACAGGAACCGGGGCAGATCGGCGATCCGGTCCTCGTAGGCGGCGTAGCGGGAGGTCTCAGTGCGCGCCTCGTGCACGATGCCGGTGATCCGCCCGTCCGCCGTGGCACCGATGGCCAAGCGCTGCCGGCTGTTCGGGCGGAACCCGGTGCCGTGGTACATCTGCTTGCGGGTCAGCACCAGCTTCACCGGGCGGCCCATCTCCCGAGCGGCGAACGCGGTGAGCATCTGGTGCTGCCAGGTACGGCCCTGGCTGCCAAAGGCTCCGCCGACGAACGGCGAGATCACCCGTACCGTGGTCAGCGGGACACCCAGTGCCCCGGCCACCGCGCGCTGGGTGCCCGCCACCCACTGGGTCTTGTCCCACAGGGTCAACTCGTTGCCGGTCCAGCTGGCGATCGTGGACGCCAGCTCCATCGGGTTGTGGTTGTGTCGGACCACGGTGAAGTTCATGTCCACGGAGTGCGGCGCGGCCCGCAGTGCGTCGCCAGCGTCGCCCCGGCTGTAGTCGGGTGTGTTCGGGGCCGGTCCGGGAGCGGCGTTCGGAGCGTCGATGTTGGTGACGTGGCCGTGCGCGGCGTAGCGGACCTCGACCAGCGAGGCGGCGTGCTCGGCCTGCTCCAGGGTGGTAGCGACGACGACCGCGACCGGCTGACCCCAGAAGTTCACCTGGCGCGCGTCGTAGGGCAGGTGCACTGCGCTGAAATCGGTCAGCACCCGCAGCACCCCCGGGTGAGCCAGCGCGGGCCGGGTGTCAATCGAGATGACGGTGCCCCGGCAGACCGTGGCGCCGACCAGCACCCCGTGGACCAGGTTGGGGATCGGGTGCTCGGCGGCGTACGTGGCCCGGCCGGTGACCTTCAGCGGACCGTCCACCCGCGACAGCGGCTGCCCGACGGCTCTGTGTGCCATGGCACCGCTCCTGCTCTCTGGGATATTCGTGGTGCGCAATGCGGAGGGCTGTCCTCGGACCCTGGGGATTGATATGTCAACCCTAGCATTGATCATCGCGTGAGGGCCTGACATGCACCGGATCACCCGGCTTGATCGTCTCTGAGCTTGTGACGCGGCCAGCCAAGGGTCCTGTCGTCGCGCAGGCGTTCCAGTCGGTTGGGCAGCTCGTCGAGAAATCGCTCCATCCGGGCGTGTTCGATGGCGTGCTGCACGCCGTAGGTGAGCGCGTGATACTGCGGGGTGATCGCCGAGACACACCGGACATTCGGCGCGATGCGCCGATTACAGCAGTTCACGGCGGCAGACGACCTGCGCGGCCTCGGTAGAGATCCACGGGGTACACCTCAATCACTCGGCCGATTAGATCACCTTGAAGTAGCCGTCATCATCTAGAATTTTCCGCGGCCAATCCTGTCGGTCCAAAATAAGCTTTCTGATTCTCTCAATGAACGCCGGGTCTTGGTTGGAACCCTGATATACGGTCATGTCTTCGGCCAGCCAAGCGGGAAGAGCAGCGAAGCGGTGCACCGTTTGCGTCTCGAGATACCAAGTCATATGGACGACCGCGCCGCTCTCTTCATACCAGACCGTGGTTTCGACTCCCGGGGCTACCCGCTGATAGTAGAAGTGCTGGATCGCATGCCGTCCGGCGTGTGGCCCTTCTTTCAGGCTGTATTCGACAATGTCGGGCCCGACGATGGCAGGTTCGAAGACCCAGCCGTCAGCAAAGTGCCAGCTTAGGCGTGCGCCGAGGACGCTAGTGAGCATGTCGATCAAGTCCCTTCTGAGGCGTGACAACTCGATTGGGCTATCGATGTGATCTCGAGACAGGTGGCTACCAAACGGCCGGGTGACGGCGCTGGAACCGCACGTCGAGTTAGCCGGCTCGAAATCGGTCAGCCGGACGCGGGAGCGGCTGGAATCGCAAAGCGCACACATGACACCACTCATCACGACCACCCCTTTCCTGCTTGCGGTTAGCGCAAGTGCCTCCAACCCATGTCTACATTTGATGTCTACATAAGATGACATCGTGGGTAGTGCCTGTCAAGCCACCTCGGTGAAGGGACTGCGCCGATTGGCCTCTCGTCGGATTGAGCGAGGCGCGCTCGAAACGCCGCGCGCGCACAACGCCGAGGGCCGCTGCCCGCTCCCCGGGCACGAACCGGTCGACGAGAAGGACGACCCGTTGGCCGAGCAGCACTACCGCCGGCCGAGCATGTCCAGCAGGAGCGGGAGCAGTTGTGGTGTGGTGGCCCCGGCGAGGTGCTCGAAGGTCCCAGCATGGCGGACCAGGATGACACCGATCAGCGCGGCGGTGAGAACTTCAGCTCGCAGCGCGGGTTCCGGGTCGCCTTCCCGGGCAAGGCGTTCGCGCAGTGGAACAACCATGCGCTCATGGAGCTCAGAGAGCGCGGCCTGCTGAGCCTCGGGATCGTCATAGGGCCGGATACCCGCCTGCAGGACCGGGCCGGGCCCCCGCCGCCCGGTTCGGTCCAACAGCCAGCCCAGCCGATCGGAATCAAGCACGTCGGAGAGAGTCTCGGTGGCTTCTTCCGCATGCAGGACCTCGATGAACAGCTGCGCCTTCCCCCCGAAGTACCGGGCGATCATGGCGGCATCAATGCCGGCGCGTTCGCCGATGTCGCGGGCGGTGGTCTGGTCGAACCCGCGATCTGTGAATAGCTCGGTCGCGGCCTGTAACAGTCGGTCGCGGCTGGCCGGCGCATCTCGGCGACGGCGGGGGGACGGGGCCGTGGTCATGAGGCAATCCTCGCGCGAGGCATCCGATCATCGTTATTCGCCCGTCCGACTAACGCATCGCTATGAGCTCGGCGGCCCGCTCGGCGATGGCGCAGACAGTCGCGTTGGTGTTGGCGGAGGGGATGGAGGGCATGATGGAGGCGTCGGCTACCCGGAGCCCGCTGACGCCGGGCACGCGCAGCGGTCAGGATGTTCCCTTGGACAGTGATCCGGGTCTTTATGACGTTCTCCCGCCGAGCTGCGTTAGCCAGTTCAACTAATAGACAACAGACCCTCAGCCACGGCCTCCGGTCGGGTCAGCATTGCTTGGTGACTGCCGTCGCAGTCCGCTATCCGGGGGTTGTGCAGTCGTGCCGCCATCCGTTGAAAGGTTTCTTTCGGAACGGCTTTGTCGTGCCGTAGGAAGAGATAGCTCACGGGCAGCCGCAGCGCGAAAAAGCGTGGAATTTCGATTCGCTGGTCGAACCAACCGAACGGGGTCGGCACAAGTCGCGGCGTGAACTTCTCGACCTGTTCGGGCGTGGCATCCTGCATGAATGCCGAGAGCCACTGCTGGGGATCCATCGAGACAGTGTTGTCGTGGCTGCGAATCGCGAGTGCCCGCGATGCCGCAACCGAATCGGGCGGCCGGACGTCGTTGATTGACTCTCCGTCCTCGAGTACCCAAGCGGACATGAATACGGTCCGGAGTACGCGATGGCCGAGCCGGTCAGCGACGAACTGAACAACAGGCCCACCGCCGCTGTGGCCGACCAGCACAAAACCCTCGAGGTCCTGCATCAAGATGTCCTCGAGGAGTCCGTTGGCCAGGTCCGTGAACGTCAGCCCGGCCCGATCGACGTCACCTGGCTCTAGTCCGCGCAGGGTTGGCGCGAGGACCTGATGCCCCCGGGATGTGAGAACCGTTGCTACCCCGTCCCAGGCCCAGCCGCCCTGCCAACCACCGCGCACGAGAACGAATTTCATCGGTTCGTTTGCGGGCCCCGGCCCACCAGCACGGGGCCAAATCGAAAGGCCATGATCAACCCCAGAAGTCATCATTAAATGTCTACATACGATGACATACTGACGACCAACGGTCAAATCTCGCGGGACCCGCCTCTCAGTCGGCGCCGAGAAGGTCCCGTAGCAGCGCCGCGAGTTGAGGGGTGGTGGCTTTGCCGAGGTGCTCGAACGTCCCCGCGCGACGGCCGAGCAAGACACCTAGGAACGCCGCGGTAGTCAGCTCGGCACGCAGCTCGGGATCCAGGTCGCCATCACGGGAGAACCGTTCACGCAGTGGAGCGACAACGCGCTCCTCGAGCTCATCTAGCGCGGCAGCCTGAGCGTCGGGGTCGTCGTAGGGTCGGATTCCGGCCTGAAAAACCGGGCCAGGGCCTCGGCGTCCGGTGCGATCGAGCACTGACTCCAGCTTCCCGCTACCGAGTAGGTCACCGGGCACCTCCCCCGCCTCCTCGGCGCGAAGGACCGCAATGAACAGCTGCGCCTTGCCACCGAAGTACCGAGCGATCAGCGTGGGGTCGACGCCAGCACGTTTACCGATGTCTCGGGCCGTCGCCTGATCGAACCCGCGATCGGCGAACAACTCACCCGCTGCCTTCAAGAGTCGTTCGCGACTGACAGCCGCGTCGCGGCGGCGGGGCAACGAAGCCTCGGCCATCGCTGAACCCCTCCCGCCTGGTTTCCTCGTCACCAGGACGGTACTCACTTGGCTCAGCTACCCAGTCACGCCCGCCATCAGCCGTGCCCGCACGTCGGTCTTGAGGACCTTGCCGATCACCGAACGAGGCAGCTCAGGCCAGATTTCCAGCTGTTTTGGCGCCTTCACGCTGCCGATCCGCCGCTTAACGAACGCGATCACCTCATCCGGCCCCGGCTTCGCGCCGGGGTTCACCACTACCACGGCGGTCACCCGCTCCCCCCACTTGTCATCGGGTAACCCGACTACCGCGCAGTCCCGGACTGCCGGGTGGGCCATCAACGCCTGCTCGACCTCGGCCGAGTAGACATTGAAACCACCGGTGATGATCATGTCCTTCGCGCGGTCCACAATGAACAGATAGCCATCATCGTCCAGGTAGCCGATGTCACCGGTGTGATGCCAACCGAACCGCGAAACCTCCGCGGTAGCCTCGGGATTGCGGTAGTAGCCGTGCATCACCACCGCGCCGCGGACGACGATCTCGCCGCGTTCGCCCCGCTCCAACAACCGACCGTCGGCATCCATGATCGCCAGGGTGACCAGCGGTGCCGGCCTGCCCGCCGAGGCAAGGCGTTGCCTAGCCACCGTGCCATCCGCGTTGAAGTGATCACGCGGCGACAACACCGTCATCAATGGCGCCTCGGACTGGCCGAACATCTGCGCCATCACCGGGCCAATCGCGTTCAGCGCTTCCTCCAAACGATCCGCGGAGATGGGCGCTGAGCCATACAGCAGGCATTGCAACGACGACAGGTCCGCGCCGGCCAGGCCTTCGTGGCGCAGCAGCAGGTAGATCAGCGTCGGCGGCAAGAACGAGTGGGTGACCCGATGATGCTCCACGAGCCGGAGGAATTCACTCAGATCCGGCTTCGCCATCACGATCATCCGCGCCCCGAGCGCCAGCAGCGGAAGACCTATCAACCCGGCGGCATGGGTCAGCGGCGACATCGCCAGGAAAACCGGCGGCCCCTCGAAGGGATATGCCCACAGCGTCGTCGCCGATCGCATCTCGATATTGCGCACCGTGAGCATCACGCCCTTCGGGCGCCCCGTTGTGCCGCTCGTTCCCCAAATGACCGCGACATCATCTGGCGGCGCCGCCAACGCGGGGCAATCTGGATCATCCGCCGCAGCCGCCAGCCAGGCCTCGAATGACGGCACCCCCTCGAGTTCGGCGTCCAGGCACACCAACACGGTCAACTTCGGCAACTGCGCCGCGATCCGCCGCACCAACGGTTCGAAACCGCGCTGGAAGATCAAACACGAACAGTCGATGAGCTCGAGCAGGTTTCGATTCTCGTCCGCCTCGTTGCGCGGATTGATCGGGCACCACACCGCGCCCCGGCGGGCGATTCCGAAAAGCGAGGCATAGGCGACTGGATTGTTCGCCGAGAGAATGCCAACCTTGTCCCCCGGCCGCACTCCCGAACGATGCAAGGCACGGGCCACCGAGAAGCTCAGATCCTGGGCTTCCCCATAGGAGAGGGTCCGGTCCCCGAGAGTCAGACAGGGCCTGTCACGCCCGAGCGAAGCACCCTTGTCCAGATAATCTGCCAACGAGGTCAGCACGACACCACCTCCACGAGCCCGTCCTAGATCAACGCCACCACGCACCGTTCAGTTCATCAGCGGAAGCACTTGCTCCCCGATACGCCGCATCTGCTCGCGCTGGTTCGGCGAAGCGACAATGAGTTGGAAAATATTGACGCCGGCGTGCTCGTACGCGAGCAACTTCTCCGCGACCTCTGCCGCCGAGCCGGTTACCACCCAGCGGTCGGCCAACTCATCAGTGATCATGGTGTGCCACTTGTTCAGGTAGCTCACGGCCGCCTCGCGGGCCTTGGCGCGATCGTCGTCCACATGGACGAAACAGTTGTAGGCAGCCGCATACCTTTTGCCAGGATGTTGCTCGGCGGCATACGCCTGTAGCTTGGCCCAGCCATCGATGAACTCCTCGAGTGTGGTGTGGTTCGCTATCCACCCATCACTCAGGTTTGCGACACGTTTGTACCGCCCCAGCAAGAACTTCCCCGCGTTCTGTTCGCTCCACATGTGCGAGGCCGGGCCACCGTATTCCTTCGGCACATAAATGCCCGCACCCATCAGCGTCGGCGGCGGCGTCTCCGGCCGCGCCTCCCCCAGCGTCACCTCGTCGAATTGGAAGAACTCGCCCTGGTGAGAGATCTTGTCCTCGCGCCACAGGCGGTTCATCACCAGCATGCATTCCGCGAAGAGCCGGCCTCGATCGACATAGAGCTTCTCGGGGTCCAGATCGGTCTTGTGCCGCAGAGCTGCCAGAGCCGAATACTCACGCCTGACCAGCGTCCCCTTGCCGGCGCCCGTGCCGACACCCATCACCACCCGCCCCCCGGACAGGGCATGCAAGGTCCCCCACACGAGCGCCAAAGACACCGGATTACGCAGATGGGGTTGCAGGATCCCGGTACACAGCTTCAGCGTCTTGGTCTGGGCGGCAATAGCGGCGAGAATCGACGGGCTGTCGTAGGACGCCATGGTGCGGCGACCCAGCGGTGCGTCGTGGACCCAGATCCCGTCGAATCCCAGGGCCTCGGCTTCCCGCGCGGCATCCAACATCTCCTCGATGCCCCAACGGTGGCCGGTGATGCCGGTCAGGTTGTTGATCGACACGCCGATCATGCGACTATCCCAAAACGCCACGACAAACCTCCTCGTTCAAGGGCGCGCAGTTACCTGGGCGCCGCCGACTCGGCGCGGGCACAACGACGTGCACTGGTCCACTCATCACGTCTACATCTGATGTCTACGTACGATGACATCCTGCCGTCCACCGGTCAAGCCCTGTGTCACGGAGAGCCGGGGGGTTCCGCCGCCCGGATTGCGGGCGTGCGTGATCTCGCTGGATAAAGCGTCGGGATTATTTCGCTAACGTGCTCGCATTAACCGTGTCAGGGCGCCGCCAGTTTGCGCAGCCAGGCAGCGAGTGCGTCGGTAACGTTAGGGTGCTGTCGTACATCTCCTTGGCGTAGGACTCGAAGAGCATCCGCTCGCCAGATCCAAACCGCCGCACGTCAACGACCTTCGCGAGGTCCTCTGACAGCTCGCACGAAGCTCAGCCGATGGTCTCCGGCACCTGCGAACCACCGGAGGTGAGCGCCAGCCGGATATCGGGCGGCAGCACCATGGCCCGTGGCGAGTCCCGGGAGGCCATGACCATCACCAGGTTGCCTGTGGCAGCCACCACGTCCCCGCTGCACACCTTGAACCCGTAGCGCACGGACTTCTTCCCGACCCTGGCCACGGTCAGTTCGATCTGCACGATCTGGCCGTAGTAGAGCCGATTGTGGTAGTCGACCTCGTAGTGCACGCGAGGTGCGCGCCCGTAGAGCTCGGTCGCGCTCCGCCGCTCGAGCAGCACCGTTTCGGCAGACTCCACCCAGCGCAGCACGGCACCGTGATGGTGGTGGCCGGCTGCGTCTGTGTCGTGCCACTCGACCCTACGGTGCACCACCACGCTGGGCAGCCCACCCAGCTCTGAGCTCTCAGCGGCGGCCATCAGACGGTTTCGATCAACATAGGCTCAACTTTCCTTGCTGTGATGGCGGTACATGTGTGTCTACTATTGATGTCTACATACGATGACATCGACCGCAAGCGTGCGTCAACCCCGGTGATGCCGAAACCCAGACACAACCTGGAGGTTTCCTGACCGCTGGCTGGCAGACGCATGTGGCGACATGGAGGGACGCCGTGACCACGATGACGCATGACATCGAGCGGAAACTGGACAGACTGGGTCTCGCACTGCCTCCACCCAGAGAACGGATGGGCAACTTCCTCGGAGGGGTACAAGTCCATGACCTGCTGTTCCTGTCAGGTCAGGGCAGCCAAGGTCACCTCGGCATGGTGGGGGCGGAGCTAGACATTGATGATGGCTACGCCGCCGCGCGCGAGTGCGCACTGCATCTCCTCGCGCGCACAAAGGAGCAGCTGGGAACTCTTGATCGGGTCACTCGAATCGTCAAGCTGCTCGGCTTCGTGCATTGCGCTCCGGACTTCGATAAGGCACCGCTCGTGATCAATGGAGCGTCCGATCTGCTCATCGAGCTCTACGGCGACGCAGGCAGGCATGCGCGATCGGCGATCGGCGCGGTCGCCCTACCACGAAACTTCGCTGTCGAGATTGAGATGGTGGTACAGGTGGGCGTGGTCCGCCTCCACAGCGGCTGAGACCACATCATTCGACCAGGATTCGTGTCACAGGCCGTGTCGCGCTCCTTCGGTCGAGCCCAGCCAGAGCGACGAAGCTGCTGGTCAAGGCACCTCTCTGGCGCCGATACGGTCAGGGTCAAGCGAAGATTTCGAAGCCCTCGATGCGCTGCTCCCCAGGGATGCTTTGCAGCTGACACCACCGGGTGCCCTGCTCACCGCGAATCAGCCCAGTGGTCCACACCCCGTCAGCCACGCCTTCGGGGAAACCCAACACCCAGAAATCGTGGTCCCATGGCTGCTCAATCCGGCGTAGCGGAGGCATCCGGGCGTTTGCCGGCGCTGGTCCGGCGAGGCGCAGCAATGCCACATCTCCACTGCCGTCATCGCGGATCGGCAACCAGTGCTCGACCCTCGCCCGGATCAGGACAGGGCTCTGCGAGTCCCCGCGCGCCAATGGAAAATCCACCCGCACCAACGCGTTCGGGACCGCGGCGGCGTACGTGTCGGCGCCAACGGCATCGGCCACCACATGCGCACACGTCGCCACCACGTCAGACCCGACCAAAACCCGCCGCCCACCACCGCGTGGCCGTCAGCCCACACCCGCACCACCGCGCCGGCCACAACCGCTCGCTCCCGCGGTGCCCGCACCACTCGCTCCCCCTCCGCCGGCTGATCCTCGATTAAACTCGATCAGTTACGCAGAGCACAGCTGCACGACAACGTCTAGATCAGGTAGACCGGCGACGTCGTCCGGTGTTTCAGTCGTCACCTTCGGGGAATCCCACGACAAGATGACCTTCCCGTCGAGCAGAAGGGACCCACCAATGCCGAACCGGAGCATCAAGGACGAGAAGACATACCAGAAGGTGCGCGAACACGGAGCCTCTAAGGAGAAGGCGGCTCGCATCGCCAATGCGTCGGCGAAGGAAGGCCGCAAGACCGTATCCAAGCGCGGTGGTCGCACCTCGAGTTATCAGGACATGAGCAAGCAGGAGCTGTATGAGCGAGCCAAGAAGGTCGGCATCGCGGGCCGCTCAAGTATGACCAAGACGCAGCTGGCCAAGGCATTGCGAGACCATTAGTCCGAGTTGACCCCCGTGGTGGTAGCCTCCCGCCCCACCACAGGGCACACAGACAGCGAATACTCCGGCGGGCCAGCGCGAGGCACTTCAGCAGTGCGAACGCCGACATCGTGGGTGAGCGAACCGGTGGCCCTTTCGGGCTATTGTGGACCCGATGACGCCGTAACTCATCGATGCCGCGGCTCAGCCGGGGAGGCTCGTTGGATCGACCGTCGCAAACCCGAGCTAGCTGCCGAACGATCGGTTGGGCACTGGTCGGGCGCGACCATGAACTCAATATGATCGATGGGTTTCTCGACAGCGCCGCGGAGCGCGGCGCGACGATGGTGCTGTCAGGCGAGCCCGGTACTGGCAAGACGGCGCTACTGGATGCCGCCGCGGCGAAGTCATCCCCGTCTGGCGCGCGTGTCGTGCGTGCGGTCGGAGCCGAGTTCGAATCGGACTTCAGCTTCTCGGGCCTCAACCAGGTGCTTTCGCCACTGTTTGCGGACGTCAGCGGGCTGGCGCAGGAGTACCAAGTCGCGCTTCGCGTTGCTCTGGGATTCGGTGCTGGACCGCAACCGGACCGGCTAGTCGTCTCGAACGCTGCGACGGCGCTTTTGGGGCAAGCGGCGTTGACGCAGCCGCTGCTCGTGATCATTGATGATGCGCAATGGCTCGACCGGCCCAGCATCGCTGTACTGACGTTCGCTGCACGGCGCGGCGTAGCCAAGGTTAATTTCCTGTGGGCGATCCGGTCGGGACAGAGCGCTCCAATCGAGCACAGCGGCATGCCCACGCACCTCCTCGAGGCGCTCAGCGACGAGGCGGCTGGGTCACTTCTGGATTCAAGCTTCCCGTCCCTGGCGCCCCGGGTGCGCCAGCGGGTGATCGTCGAGGCGGCGGGCAATCCGTTGGCGCTGACGGAGCTGCCGAGAGCGCTGAGCACACCGCAGCTGGCTGCGGTCGAGGCGCTGCCCGGTACCCTGCCTCTCACCGCGCGCCTGCACGCCTTGTTCGAGGGACGTATCACCTGCCTGCCGAGCCAGACGCGTCGCGTTCTTCTGTCGGCCGCGCTGGATGGCGCCGGTGACCTTCGGGTGCTGCAGGCCGGGGCGGACACCTCTGCGTTGTTTGATGATCTGGCTCCGGCGGAAAGGGACCGGCTGATCTTCGTTGACGATGTCAACCAGCGGGTGAACTTCCGACACCCGCTGATCCGGTCCGCCGTAGTGCAGCTGTCCACCGCCGGAGAACGGCGCGACGCGCACCGCGCGCTGGCGAGCGCGCTTCTCGATCAGCCTGACCGGCATGCCTGGCACCTGGCCGAAGCAAGCTTGGATCCGGACGAACGAGTGGCGACCATGCTGGATCAGGCTGCCTACCGGATGCTGCATCGAGGCGACCTGGGTAGCGCCGCGACAACCTCCACGCGCGCGGCGGCGCTCAGCCCCGAGCCCGCGGACCGGGCTCGACGGCTGGCCTTCGCCGCCTACTATGGCGCCAGGTCAGGCGAACACCAGACGGGCTCGCGGCTGCTTGCGGTCGCGCGCCACGCCGATCCGGAGTTCACCGGGTCGTTGCGCGACGCGGTGACCACCGCGTACCTGCTCCTTGCCGGAGACGGTCACATCTCCACCGTCCACCGGCTGCTGCTGAACGCTCTGCGAGCGCAGCCTGCTCCGTGGGACAGACCGGACCAGGTCGTCGTAGAGGCGCTGCACACTCTTGCCCTGGTGTGTTGGTTTGGTGGGACGGCCGAGCTGTGGAAACCGTACAGGGAGGTGGTCTCCCAGCTGATTCCTCCGCTTCCATTGGACTTTCTGTCAATTCACACAGTGCTTGCTGACCCAGCGAGAGCAACCGCGGCCTCACTCACTCATCTTGAGCGTGCTTTGGTCGGACTCCGCGATGAATCCGATCCCACCGCGATCTGGCGGATCTCGGGTTCGACTCGCTACGTCGACCGGCAGAACCTGTGCCAGGAACCCCTCTACCGGATTGTCCAGGGATCCACGGGTGACGGAATCGTTGGGACTTGCGGGCTGCGCGACCTCGCTCTCAATTGCTTCCTCACTGGTCAATGGGACGAATCCGAGCGACTGGTGAGTGAGGGCATCGCCGGAGCGGTAGAGCAGCAGAATCGACTGCGGGTCGGCGATTTCCGCTATGTGCTCGCGCTCTTGGCGGCGGTGCGTGGACACGACGACTCGAACCGGATTCTCTGCGACGAGCTGACCAGCTTGGCCGTCCCCCGTGGGGCCCTATCTCTTCAGCGCGGAGCGCTGCACGCGCGTGCTCTCGCCGCAATTGGGCGAGGTGATTTCGAGCAGGCCTACCAATGCGCGGCGGCGGTCAGCCCACCGGGGACCTTCGCCTCGCATACCGGCGAAGCGCTGTTCGTCTGCATGGACCTCGTTGAAGCCGCGGTACGAACCAACCGCCTCGACGAGGCGAACGCCCACGTCGCCGCGATGGGCAAGGAAGGAATCGCCGCACTGTCGCCGAGGCTCGCAATGATCGCGGCCGGATCCGCGGCCCTCGCCTGCCCAGCCAAACTCGCGGCGGAGTTCTTCGAACGGGCGCTAGCGGTGCCTGATACCGAGCAGTGGCCGTTCGACCGGGCGCGGGTGCAGCTCGCCTTCGGTGAACACCTTCGCCGCACGCGCTCGGTATCGCGCTCGCGCGCCCACTTGTCGGCCGCCCTGGGCGTCTTCGAGCGACTCGGTGCCGGTCCCTGGGCGCGGCGGGCAGCCAACGAGCTTCGGGCGACCGGCCAGGTGAGGTTGACCGGTCACCGTCTCGATAGTGTGCTGACACCGCAAGAACGAGAAATTGCCGAACTGGCTGCCTCGGGCCTGAGTAACAAACAGATCGGGGAGCGGCTCTATCTATCCCATAAAACCGTCGCCAACCATCTAGGCCGGGCATTTCCAAAGCTTGGCATCGCGTCTCGGGCGGGATTGCGCGATGCACTCAAGTTCCGATGAGGTATGCTTAGAAGTCTTGTAAGATAAGCCACTCGTTACCGATCATCAATTAGCATGGGCGAGAAATCATACGATCACACTCCGAGTTGAACGCCACCGCTGGCATCCAGGTATTGGCCGGTCACCCAACGAGAGTCATCACTGGCAAGGAACGCGACCACGTCGGCGAGGTCCTCCGGCTCCCCCAGCCGCCGGAATACCGAGGCGGATGCCAACCGCTGCCGAGTCTCCGGCTGCGCCAGGGTTCGGTTCATCTCGGTGTCGGTGAAACCCGGCGCCACAGCGTTCACCGTAATCCCACGCGAGCCGAGTGCATATGCCAGAGTGCGGGTCAAGGTATCAATCGCGCCCTTCGTCATCGAGTAAGAGACGATTTGCGGAATGGCGAACCGGGTGGCTCCGGACGAGATATTGATGATCCGGCCGCCGTCGTGCAGCCGCCCCAGTCCCTGCTGAATGATGAAGAACGGCGCCTTGACGTTGACCGCGAAGACTCGCTCATAATCCTCCTCGGTCACCTCGCCGATGCCCTTCGGCATGCTGATCCCCGCGTTGTTGACAAGAATGTCCAAGCCGTCGAGGGCGCCGCACGCCGCCGCACCCCGGTCGAATGCCTCCCATAGTGCCGAGGCATCGCCCGGTACTCCCAATTCGGCCTCGACCACAAACGCCTGTCCACCGGCCGCCTCGATCCGTGCGACGGTTTCCTTGGCCGCGGCCGCGTCGTGTCCATAATGAACCGCGACCACGGCGCCATCCCGGGCCAGCCTGATCGACGTCGCCCTGCCGATGCCCCTGCTTCCTCCGGTTACCAATGCCGTTCGGCCGGTGAGTCCAGCCATGCCTATCGCTCCCTTCGTCGGGGTGAGATCAGTCAGTTCAGGAGTGGCCATGCCGTCAACCGCTACGTGATCATGGCCACCAGTGCGTCCACGTCCGTCGAACCGATGGCTCACTCACCGAATGCCTCGGCAACCGGGTGAGCCGACACCCGCCGGCCACCGGCACGGACCAGGTCGAGCACCGCGAGCGCCAACGCGACCAGGACAAAGCCCGCGCCGGACAACAACGCGGTGAAGATCGCTGGGCCGGGTCGTTGCTCCGCGCCACCCAACACCGTGTAGTACACCCCGGCCAGCAGCGCGGTGCCGATCGACGAACCGAGCCGCTGGCCGGTCTGCAGCGCGCCGCCAGCCGCGCCGCCCATCCGCACCGGCACCTCGCCGAGGGTCAGCGTGATGTTCGGCGAGATCACCATGCCGCTGCCGATGCCGGCCACCAGCAGTGGCGCGGCCGCCAGCACCGCGGCGGACGACCCGGTGTGGGTGCGCAGCACGAACGCGGCGACCACCAACCCGACCACCACCAAACACAGCCCGCCCACGGTCAGCCGCCGGCCCCAGCGCACCACCACCGCGCCGGCCACCTGGGCCGACACCGCCGCGCCCACCGCGAACGGGGTCACAGCCAGCCCGGACCGCAGCGGCGAGTAGCCGAGGCCGAACTGGAAGAACAGCGCGAGCACGACGAAGATCCCGCTGAATCCGACGAAGTAGGCCAGCCCGAGCGCGGAGCCGGACGCATAACCCGGGGTGCTGGTGAGCAGCCGAGGGTCAAGCAGCGGCGGCCGGTCGCCGATCCGGGCCACCCGCGACTCCCACTTGCCGAAGCCGACCAGCAGTGCCGCACCCAGCACAATCAGCCACCACAGATTCCGGAAATGGTCGTACTCCAACAGCGGCATCATCATCGCCAGCACGCCAGCGCCGAGCAGCACGGTGCCGACCAGGTCCAGCCGACGGCGCACCGGTGTCCTGTCCGCGGCCTGTTCCTCGCTCCGTCCGGGCAGCAGCCGGGGCGCCAGCGCGAGCGCAACCAGACCGATCGGGACGTTCACGTAGAAGATCCAGCGCCAGCCGTCCGGGTCGCCGAACACCGCAAGGATCGTCCCGCCCACGATCGGCCCGACCGCCATGGACAGCCCCACCGTCGCGGCGTACAGGCCAAACGCCCGGCCCCGCTCGGCACCCCGGAACAGGTCCTGGATGACCCCGGCGTTCTGCGGATCCAACATTCCGGCGGTGAACCCCTGCAACAGCCGCGCGATGATCAACAGCAATAACGACGGCGCCGCGCCGCACAGCACGCTGGTCAGCACGAACCCGGCGAGCGAGATCACGAACATCCTCCGCCGCCCCACCGCGTCACCGAGGCGCCCGGCTGGCACCAAGGCCAGACCGAAGGCCAGCGCGTAGCCCGACACCACCCACTGGACCCCGGACGCGGAGACGCCCAGCGACTTCTCGATCGAGGGCAACGCGACCGCCACGATGCTCACGTCGAGCAGGCCCATGAAGCCGGCGGCCAGAGTCACCCACAACGCCCGCCAGCGGCGGGGATCGACCTGGTTCCCAGGGAGCCCAATGTCTGGCTGATCCCGGGGGCGAACGGTGTCCACAACTCCCCAGCTTTGATGTCCCGGTCGAGAGCTGCATGGGTCAAATGACCCCCAACAGAGCGGCTCGAACCCGCGGTGTGTGGTCAGATTCGGCGCTTGTTTGGGCTCATCCGATCCCTGACCTGCGCTGACGGCTGAGCGAGGCATATGACTGCTCCAAGCGGCAACGGTCGTTGTGATTTGCGCGTCGTAGTCGCACGGTGTAGTCCTAGATCAGGTAGTGCGATCTGAGTTGTCGACATGTACCCGAGCACCTGACGGAGCGTTTGGGGGGATCATGATGACCGAGTTGGCGGGTCGAACCGCGCTCGTCACCGGCGGCAGCCGGGGTATCGGGGCCGCGAGCGCTCGTCAGCTGTCGCGGTTAGGCGCGCGTGTGGTGTTGACCTACCGCAGCTCGCGCGCCGAAGCCGAGAGAGTAGCCGCCGAGTGCGCGGGCGCCGAGGTGCTGCACGCCGACCTGGAAGGCCAGCCCGGCGTGGACGCGCTGCTGGAAGAGTTGGCCGAGGTGGCTCCCGCGATCGACATCGCCGTGGACAATGCCGGCGCGTCGATACCCCGAGGCGGGCTACTCGCCTGCCCGACCCAGCGGATCGCCGCCAAGGTCGCCGGCGACGTCGCGATCCTGCACCGGCTCATCCAGGGCCTAGTCCCGGGCATGCACCAGCGTGGGTTTGGCCGGGTTATCGCAATCACCAGCGGCCACGCCCTCGGTCCGAGCGCCCCTGGCATGGCCGCCCACGGGGTGACGAAGGCCGCGATCGAGGCGTTGGTGCACTATGCCGCAACCGAGCTGGGCCACGACGGAGTCACCATCAACGCGATCCGCCCCGGCTTCGTCAGCACCGACTCCAGCAGCGACGTACCGGTAGAAATCCGTGATGCCATGACGCGAACGATCCCGGCACGCCGGCTCGCCACAGCCGAGGACATCGCCAGCATCGTGGCACTGATCGCCCAACCCGCCTCCCAATGGGTTAACGGCGTCGCCATCCCCGCAGCTGGCGGACTGAATTACCCCACAGATTGGGCTCGGGTCTACCCGGCCGCCTACGCCTAGCTCCGCATTTCTGGACGCCCCGGGTGCCGACACCCCGGCCCGGGCAGTGCCGTGGTGTCGGTAGGGTCCCGGCTGTGGGCGGCGAGTGCCTCATCTGCGCCAAGCATCGGGAGTCCGGTCCGCTTGTGGGTGTCTGGGTGTGGCGAGGCCCCGTGATTCGGTGTCTGGGCGGCAGCGAAGGCGCTGCGGGCGGAGTTGTCGCCCGCGTTCGTGTTCTCCGGGATCGCCGGGCTGCGTGTCGACCATTTTCATCAGCATGTATTCGTGCGGCATCGCGGCACTCCGGACCAGGTGAGTTGGATGCGGAGTCCCGATCCACACCGGGCATGCCTGGCTAGGCAGTGCCGCGTCCGGCGGACGGCGCGCGCAGCACCGTCGCGCCGAGCAGGCGACAGGCGAGCAGGGCGACCTCGACATCGAGCCGTCCGTCCGACAGCGGCCGGCCACGGGCCTCCTCGGCCTTGCGTACCCGGTACTGGATGGTGTTCTTGTGCAGGTGCAGCTCGGCCGCCGCGGTGGCGAGGCTGCTGCCGCTGGACAGGTAGGCCCACAGCGTGTCACGCATCCGGGCGTGCGCGTCGTCGTCCACCGCCAGTTCGCCCAGCGCTGACCACACCCACCCGGCCGCCGAGCCGGGCTCCAGTGCCAGCAGGGCGACCGGCCCCAGCAGTGCCGGGACGGTCACCCGGAGCCGCGCGCGGGGGTCGGCGGCGTGCGCCAGCACCTGCGCCTGCCGGGCCTGCTGGTGGCTGTGCCGGAACCCGTCCGCCCCGGGTGCCTGGTCACCGAACGCGGCGTAGACCTCCGGGACCGCCGCCAACGCCTCGGTGACCGCTGCTGTGACTGTCTGCGACGAAGCCTCGACCTGCGTCCCGACCGGGAACCACACCCACAACGTGGCCGCGTCCGGTGCGACCACCAGCGGCGAGCGGACGGCCCCGACCGCCGCCGCCAGGCGCGGCATCCGACGCTCCAGGGCAGTGAGCCGGCCCGCCCCGTCGGCCTCGCACCAGAACACCGCCGCCAGGTGGCCGGTGCGGTCCAGCTCGTAGCCGAGGGCGGTCTCGATCGCATTGACCCGGCCACTCAGGTCGCCGGTCCGCGCCTCCAGCAGCGAGGTGATCTTCGCCAGCCGCGCGGCGTTGCGCTGGCGCATCCAGTCGTCGCGCTCGGTCTGGTAAGCCGCGACCACCTCCTCGGCGACCAGGTCGACGAAGCCGAACGCCGCGGACGACAGGTCTCTGGCAGCCTCGGCCACTTCCTCCCCACTGGCTTTCCGGGCCGCGATCCGGGTGATCAGCTCCTGCTGGACGCGGGCCTGGCCGAGCCGGTAGGCGCGCAGCATGGCCGCGATCGGGACGTTCCGCTGGGCGAGTCGACGGGCCAGCTCCAGGCTGGCCTCGGGCGTGTGGACCGACGTCAACGGCACGCCGGTGCTGAAGACGGTCACCGCTGCGAGGACGGTGTCGCGCACCGTCGCGGCCAGCAACTCGCGCATCCGGGCATCGGCCGCGAGGTCCGGCAGTGCCTCTGAAATGTCCGCCAGGACGACGGCGAGCAACTCCTCGTGTTCCTTCGAGTCCGCCATCATCTCCCGCGCGACGAGGACGAGGATGTCGGACACGGGCATGGACACGGTGCGGACGGTACCGGCGGACACCCACCGCCGCCCGGCTGGTTGGCAGCCGGGCGGCGGGTCGGGGCCCGGTCAGGCGGGTTCGTGGGCCAGCGGCACGAAGTCGACCTTGTCGCGGACCCCGCAGTCCGGGCAGGCCCAGTCGTTCGGGATGTCCGACCAGGCGGTGCCGGCCGCGAAGCCCTCGAGCTCGTTGCCCGCCGAGACACGGTAGGTGTAACCGCAGCCCGGGCAGCGCGCCGCCGCAACGTCGTCCTCGCCAACCGAGTCACCGGCCGGGCCCCGCGCCGAGGCATCCGGGCCGACCTCAGGGTCGGCAGCGGCGGCCGGCGCCGGGTACTTCGCCAGCAGCTTCTCCCGCTTGCCCGGCTGCACGTTCGCAAGTCGGATGTCCCCGTCGTAGTGCGCGACAACCTTCGGGTCCATCAGCCGCCGGAACAGCGGCGGGAACAGTGCCATGACCATCATGCCGGCGTAGCCGGTGGGCAGCACCGGGCTCTCCGGGAAGTCACGCAGGGTCTGGAACCGCCGGGTCGGGTTGGCGTGGTGGTCGCTGTGCCGCTGCAGGTGGTAGAGCAGGACGTTGGTGGCGATGTTGTTGGAGTTCCACGAGTGCGCCGGAGTGACCCGCTCGTAGCGGCGCCGCGTGGTGCCTTTGACTTCCTGGCGCAGCATCCCGTAGTGCTCCATGTAGTTGACGATCTCCAGCAGCGAGAAGCCGAACACCGCCTGGATCACCAGGTAGGGCAGGATGCCGATGCCGAGCCAGACGACGAGCGCGCCCCACAGCACCACCGACAGCCCCCAGGCGCTGAGCACCTCGTTCTTCCGGCTGAGCGGGTGGCGGTTGCGGCGGGCGAGGCGCTTGGTCTCCATGTCCCAGGCGCTGCGCAGCGAGCCGACGACGGTGCGCGGCCAGAACCGGTAGAAGCTCTCCCCCAGCCGGCTCGACGCGGGGTCCTCCGGGGTGGCGACGTGCGAGTGGTGACCCCGGTTGTGCTCGATGTAGAAGTGGCCGTAGAAGCACGGTGCCAGCGCCACCCTGGACAGCCAGCGCTCGGAGTTCTCCCGCTTGTGCCCCAGCTCGTGGGCGGTGTTGATGGCGACGCCGGACACCGTGCCGGCGGTGATTGCCAAACCGATCTTGCCGAGCAGCCCGGCGTCCTGGGTGGCGATGAACCACATCGAGGCGATGAAGCCGATGTACTGGACCGGCAGGTAGGCGTAGGTGACCCACCGGTAGTAGCGGTCCTCCTCCAGTGCCTCCATCACCTCGTCCGGCGGGTTGGTCGGGTCCAGCCCCGCGGCCAGGTCGATCAGCGGGACGACCACCAGCAGGACCACCGGCCCCAGCCACAGCACCGCGTCCAGACCGCTCACCCGCTGCAGGCCGATCGCCAGCAACGGCAGCAGCGGCACGACCAGGCCGAGGACCCAGAGATAGCGCTTGCCATCCCGCCAGGTGTCCTGGCCGTCGACCGGCGCCGACAACTCGTAGGTCTTCACAGCGACCTCCTCGATCGGATGCGTGAGCGGGAACCGGGCGAAGCGCCCTCCCCGTTGTCGTCTCCGACGCTACGAACCGGGCCGCCAACATCCATCGGGCTACGAACCGAACGGGACCGGCCGCTTTGTTCCCGAGACCAAACCGCGCCCCGAGGCGACGGTGTTCGTGGTGTACCGGTCGGTTACATGATGCGGGGTGGAGACTGGGTGGACTTCGTTTCCACTACCAGCAAATGAAAGTGTGGAGATTGGATCATGGCCCTCATCGAGCCCTTTCACCTGACGGCGGTCAATCTTGCTACAGCGTCGGAGAACAAGATGCACGACGACGCTGTCGCTCGGACGTTTGGCTTCGAAGGCGGGCTGGTGCCCGGTGTCTTGGTGTTCGGCTACATGTGCCACCCGGCGGTAACCAAATGGGGCCGGGCGTTCCTTGAGCGCGGACTGATCGAGGCAAGGTTCTTGAAGCCAGTTTATGACGGAGACGTCGTGGTCGTGACCGCCGAGGAAGCGGAAGACGGCATCGAAATCGAGGTCAAGGGCCGCGGCATCATCTGCGCCACGGGCCGCGCTTCTCTACCAACAGCCGAGGACGTGGCGTTGGTCGACTTCAGGACGACCAAGCCGGTCACGGAGCGGCGGCCCGTGGACGAGGAATCCTTTGTTCCCGATCGCTGGCTCGGCACAGCCAGCTACGCCCTCACCGTGGAGGGGCTCTCGAGCCTCCTCGCTGGCCTCAGCGAGAACCACCCGATCTACGCAGCTGAAAAGCTGGCCCATCCGTGCTACATCCTGCATGTAATGAACAGGGTATTGATGGATAACGCCATTCTCGGGCCCTGGATCCACACGAGCAGCACAGTTCGCTTCATTGCCCCCGCCGCGGCAACGGACGGGCTGATGGCGTGCGCCGCGGTGACTGGAAACTACGAGCACAAGGGCCACAAGTTCGTCGAACTTGACGGGCTCGTGGTGGCCAACAGCGATACCCCTATCGCTCATTGCCAGCACGCCGCGATCTATCAGCCTCGGGCTGCCAGACCAGCCTGAGGCTGGCCAGTCGTGGCGTTGGCGACGACCCCGCCTCCCCCGCCGACATCGGGCACGCCACGATCGCCACCGAGCAGCACGGGCTCGACATCGACCCAGAACTGATCAACCGCAGCCTTGAAGCGGCCGACCGGGTGGCCGCACATCCTGCCCCAGGCAACTTGAGAGCAGGCACGTGAGAGTAGGCGCCGCACGTCTGAAACACGCTGTTAACTCCGCGCGACTCCCTGCCACCCATATGGGTGGGGCAGGCTACGAAAGGCGGCGGACCCATCCAGGTCCGTGTTCGTCGAGCGGCCGATAGGGGCGTGGGGTGATCAAGGTGGACCATCCGGAAGTAACGGACACCGTGGTAGTGGGGGTCCACCACCACGACGTTGCCCGGCTGCGCGAGACGCTGGGCGGTCTGACCTACCCGGCGGAGAAGTGGCAGGTGATCGCCCGCGCAATGACCGAAGCAGCGGCACACCGGATCGCGGTCGAGCCGCGCACGCTCCAACAACTCTGGGCATTGCCCACGAGCCGATACGCCAGCTTCCCTCAGATACTGGTTGGGATAGCCCGTACAGCCCGGGGGCACCCGCGCAGGTCAGAACGCTGATCAACCCGGGCCGGCACAGTTGGGGAACCCGTTTTGGCTGGGCTTTCCTGCCCTGGCGAGCAATTTGCGGGCCGTGTGCGGTCGGCACAGAGCGGTCGCTCCTGGCGAGGCCGCCGGCTGTCCGCTACCGAAGCCCAATTTTGCTGAACCCGGCGAGGAACTGCCTGGAGGCGGGCGCTGTGAACAACCCGGGCCAGCTTCCGCGACAAGTCACAAAATGATCCCGTAAAAGCGCGGAAAGGAAAATGAATCAACACAACATTTCACTCCCCGGCCGCGCCCGATTTCAGTTGGTGCTTGTCCATGGATGTGGTCGCGCATGAAGCAATGTTATGTATAGCGTGACATATGTACGAAGCGTCTACCTTCCTGGTTCCATTTCATTCTGGACAACACCCCTTAGAACACTGCTGGCTCCATATAGTCGCCGAAGACTGAACGGAAGACATCCATGATCTCGCCCAGCGTGGCGTAGGTCTTGACCGCCTCGATAATCGCTGGCATGGTGTTCTC
>Ga0137412_10000764_pt1 | contig 23794 bp, 28 predicted proteins | sample CZODoug2_1_16fun_FD_122160 | JGI IMG/M metagenome (GOLD analysis project Ga0137412, IMG submission 122160) | Vadose zone soil fungal communities from Angelo Coast Range Reserve, California, USA - CZODoug2_1_16fungal (Hybrid Assembly) | ecosystem: Environmental > Terrestrial > Soil > Vadose zone... | reverse complement strand
CTGGCGACGGTCAACTTCGAATTGATCACGGGTGCAACGGGAATCGTGTCAATCGTGCTCTTGCTGCTCATCTACGGACTCGTCGTTGCCGGTATGGTCATGGCATCGATCTACCGGCGAAGGCGACCCGAGGTCTACGCACGGATCGGCCGCGACGACCCCGACGCCTGACGTTTACGATGCACACCGCCAAGCAGCTCGACGAGTCCATGTTCTCCATCCAGATCGAGAATGTCCCAGCCACCGCGGCAGTTCTCTTCCCGGGCTGGGGTCCGCTATGCGTCCGCTCGCAGTTGATGCTTGTCCAGCCACGTGGCGAGAGTCGTGGCGATCGCGTCGGGTTGGTCTTCGGGGGTGTGGTGACCGGCGATGACATCGTGTTCGGCGATCTCGATCGCGGCGACGTTGGCGGCGCACCAAGCGATGACGCTCGGTTCCAGCATGGTTCCCGGTCCGGGCAGGAACGTGAGTAGCAGTTTCGGGACGTCGTCAGTCGTGGTCAGCCAGCCGTCGTAACGCTCGACGGTGGCGACGACGTCGGCGGGTTGCCCGTCAAGTGGCATCGATCGTGCCCACTGCAGGAGCGGTCTGCGGGTTTCACGTGTGGGATATGGGGAGCGGTACACGTCGAGGTCTTCTTCGCTCAGCGGGTTCGCGACACTGCCGGGCAATATCTCGATGAACATGTTCTGATCGAGCATCATCGCCTCGCCGACTCCTGGGGTCTTGATCGATGCAAAGAGTTCGCGCCCACCTTCGGGGAATTCCTTCCAGGACATGGGTTTCACGATCGTTTCGGTGAACGCGACACCACGTACCCGGCCGGGATGGCGCGCGGCCCAGTCGAAGGCGAGTGCGCCACCCCAGTCGTGTCCGATCAGTACGACGCGGTCGAGTTCTAGGGCGTCGAACCAGGCGTCGAGATATCGGGCGTGATCGTCGAAGGTGTAGGCGATGTCGGGCTTGCCGGAATCGCCCATTCCGATCAGGTCGGGGGCGAGCTTGCGGCCAGAGCTCCCGACGGCCGGAATGACGCGCCGCCACAGGTGCGAGGAGGTGGGGTTGCCGTGCAAGAAGATCAGTGGCACTCCCGTGCCGGTGTCGTGATAGAACATCGTCGAGTCGATGACGTGTGCAATCGGCATGGCTTGGCTCCCTGGGGTTTACGGTTGAGACTCACACGTTGAGGGTCATCGCGTTGTCGACCGCGATGGTGACGACAACACGCCCTGGTGGGTCCGGTGGCGCCGATTGGTAGCGGTCGATGTAGCGGGCCACACCCTCGCACACTTGATCAACGTCGACGGATATCGCCGCTGTGCCTTCCAGCGTGACCCAACGAAAGCCGTCCACCTGACACAACGCGACACGGCTGCCCGGATTCGCTGCCACGTTGCGTGCCTTGCGCGATGAGGCCACGGTGAGCACCCTGACTAGGCCGGTGTCGCCGTCCCAGGTGAATCGAACCGGCGCGGCGTGCAGCGAGCCGTCGGGTCGGGTAGTCGTGAGCGCAGCGACACGCGGCTCAGCCAGGAAGGCGCGAGCCGCGGCGGGCAGTACCCAGTTGCACGTCACGAGAACGCCTCGATGTTGGATTCCACCCACTGGGTGTACGTGCGTGGCGGGCGTCCGAGAAGTCGCTCCACGTCGGGGCTCACCTCTCGTTCGGCGGCCGACGGTGCTCCCAGGACGGCGAGCGTGGCATCCACCACCGGTTCAGGCATGTACCGCAGCATCTCTTGGCGCGCCTGCTCGGCACCGTTGTGTGCTTTTCGATCCATTTTCCGGACGTTACTATCTGTGGACTAGTAGGTACCTACAGGAAAGTATGGGACTCGTGGCGCAGATCACATCTCGGATGGCTCCGGAGGAGGCGTGTCCGATCAGCCCCGTGGTCGAGCTTCTCTTCAGTCGATGGACCACGCCAATCCTGTGGACCCTCAACGAGTTTGGGATGCAACGGTTCGGCGAGCTGGAAAGCCGCATTACCTCGATCACGCCGAAGGTGCTGACCCAACGGCTTCGACAACTGGAACGCGACGGGCTGGTTCTACGCACCCATCACGCCGAGGTACCTCCTCGGGTCGAGTACGAGATCACGGCACTTGGGAGGAGTCTGGCGCCGCTGTTCGCCACGATCGCGGAGTGGTCGATAAATCTAGAGACAGTTGAGCGGGCAAGGCAGGAGTACGACGCGCGCAAGCCGGCGACGCGGCCACGGAACTGACGGCGGCCGTAACAGCTGAGACGGCGAGGCGACACACGGCTAACTGTCCAAACTCCGAATGCTTCCGTGGATGGGTTGTCCGTAGATGAGGTAGGTGTGGGTGCGTCCCACTTCTGCTCTGGTCGCCAGGTGATCGATGATGAAGCGTTGCAGGTGCTCGCTGTCGGTGACGACGACGTGGACGAAGAAGTCTTGATTGCCCGAAACGTTGTACAGGGCCAGGGTTTCCGGCAGTTGCCGGATGGCGGCGACGAATGCCTCGACGAGGTCGCGTCGGTGTGGGTGCAGTTGGACGCCGACGAATGCCTGCAGGGGTCGGCCTACGGCGCGGGCGTCGACTTCCACGACGGTTCTGGTGATGACGCCGCTGGTGCGAAGGCGACGGACACGGTCGTGGCATGCCGACGCCGAGAGCCCCACTCGCTGCGCCAGATCCTTGTTGGTGATGGTCGCGTCGTCCTGCAGCAGCGCCAAAATCTGCCAGTCCACCGAATCGAGATCTACTAAACCGGACATCGACCGAATTCTATCCGGTGGATGTGCATTTGTACCGGACGACGCTCCAGACTGTTGGAGTGCATGACGACGATGAGAGCGCCCGGTGACGGGGCAGCAGTGGGTGCAGTTCGGTGCGATCTTGGCCGTGGTGCTCTTAATTCCAGGGCCGGATTTCGCGGTGGTGGTCGGCCACGCCACCAAGAGCCGTCGATACGGCGCGATCGTGGCGGCGGGAACCATCTGCGGCCTTCTCGCGCATACGTTGGCCGCGTCGATCGGGCTGACCGCCGTCATCGCATCCCACCCCCAGATATTGGGTGCCATTCGGTGGACGTCCGCGGCACTGCTCGTCGTGCTCGGCGCGCGGTTGGTCGCCCGTGCATTCCGCGAGCATCGCGGTGGCGCGGCAACCGAATCCGCGGCGACGAACGATTCGGCTGCTCAGGCGGACTCGACGATCTCCGCGGGCGGGCTGTGGCTTCGCGGCTTCAGCACGAACGCACTCAACCCGAAGGCGTTGTTGTTCTTCTTCGCCTTGCTGCCGCAGTTCGTCGACGCCGCCGACCATCCGTTGCGCAGGACCATCGAACTCGCAGCGGTCACCACGCTGGCCGCCGCCGCGTGGTGGAGCGTGGTCGTTTTCGCTGCGGGCGCGCGGTGGGGCGCACATCGGTTGGGTCAGCACCGGATCGAAATGGGCTGTGGAGCAATACTCGTCGCGTTCGGGTTGAGCTTCGCCGTGGGGATGTGACACCGCCTCGGTATCTTCGACCCTCGCCAAAGTTAACGGTTGTAAGCTTAGGGACGCGGTCGGCAGAGATTGCCGCGCACCGCACTGCCAGGAGGGATGATGACGGCCAGTCGCCAACGCAACGCCCGCGGCGAAGGTGGGCGGTTGCGGCAGGACATCATCGATGCCGGCATCCGCTTGATCGACCGTGCCGGATCCTGCGAGGCGATGTCATTGCGCGCGGTCGCCAAAGAGGCGGGCATCGCGGCACCCTCGGTGTATCCGCACTTCGCTGACCGCGACGCGCTTCTGCTGGCGATCCTCGAGCAACTGTTCGACGAACTGATCGCACTCCGCACGCAGGCCGAGGAGGAGTCGGCCGCTGCCGGCGGTGGCCCCTGGGAACAATTGCGCGCAGCCGAATTTGCGGTGGTGGACTATGGCCTGCAACGGCCCGGGCACTACAAGATGCTGCACGAGGGCCGGGTCATTTCCGGGTTGACCGACCCGAGGCGGGCCCAGTTTGGTCGGCCGATCCAGCTTCGGGTGGCCACGCTGATCCGCGAGGCACTGGCGGGAGATCCTGGCAGGGCCGACGTCGACGCCGAGCATCTCGCGTTGTTGTTGTGGGCGGGAGTGCACGGGGTGATTTCGCTGCAGATCAACAAGCCGACCTTGGACTGGCCGGAGGCCACCGGGTTGGCCGAGGAGATGATGACGGCGCTCGTCCGCCCGCCCCGTGACTGAGGCCCGTCGTCAGGGCTCGAGATGCCATGAGAGCGATGAGTGCGACGACGGCGCAACTCGTCATCACCGATCGGGGGGCTCACCTGCCGCCGCTCACCGGCGGGCGTCCCAAACGTTGTTGCGGCTGAACTTGATCCAATTGCGCCACCACGTCGGCGGGCAGCACGATGGCCGACGCCGCGACGTTGGCCTCGAGGTGTTCCAGCGACGAGGTCCCTGCGATCACCAGGATGTTGGGGGACCGCTGCAGCATCCAGGCCAGCGCGACTTGTCGCGTCGTGGCTCCCACGGCGGCCGCCGCAGCCTCGAGCACCGAGGATTCCAGCGGTTGGAACCCGCCGAGCGGGTGGAACGGCACGTAGGCGGTGCCGAGGCGGGCCAGCATGTCGATGAGGGGATCGTCGTGGCGAAATGCGACGTTGTAGCGGTTCTGCACGCACACGATCGGCGCGATCGACTGCGCCTGCCGGACCTGGGCCACCGAAACATTGCTCAGGCCAATGTGTTTGATCAAGCCTTGGTTCTGCAGTTCGGCGAGGACGCCGAGTGGCTCGGCGATGGAGTCCTCGTTGGTGCTGAACGGGGTTCCCACGCGCAGATTTACGACGTCGAGGGCGTCCACGCCGAGGTTGCGCAGATTGTCGTGCACGGCGCCGACGAGGTCATCGCGCGACAGGGCCTCCGGCCATGACCTGTCGGGTCCACGCCTGGCACCGACCTTGGTCACGATGATCAGGTCGTCGGGATAGGGGTGAAGCGCTTCCCGGATGATCTGGTTGGCGACGTGCGGCCCGTAGTAGTCGCTGGTGTCGATGTGGTTGATGCCGAGCTTCACCGCTCGACGGACCACGGAGCGGGCCCGATCGCGGTCCGCGGGAGGTCCATAGGCCATCTCGCCGGCGAGTCTGATTGCGCCGTAACCGAATCGGTTGAATCGCAAATCGGTACCCGAAGGCTGAAATGACCCGCCAAGCGGAACGGGGGTTGTCATGAGAATCTCCGGCTTCATTTAAACTAACGCACGTAACCTTACATGCGATAGGCGAAACCGGCAATGCGGCGCATTCTCGAGTTCGGCGCAGGGCCCGGCTCTTCGACCGTGCCGTTCAGGCCCCGGGCACGGTGAAGCCGCCGAGCGGACTACCGGTCGCCGCTCCAGTGATCGATGACAGTGGGTTGGCACCTGCGGTCGCCGCTCCGGTGATCGATGACAGTGGGTTGGCACCTGGCGTTGCCATCCCCATCATGCTGGCCGCGTTGGTCAGCACTCAGAAGTCTCCGTTGGCCAACGACGTCATGAAGTTCGGGCACTGGGACTGAATCACCAGGCCCGCCACCCCGCCTGCGAGCTGTGATCCCAGCCCACCGTTACCGGTTGCCGTCGTCGCCGTGCTTACAACCTGGCTGCCCGGTTGTACGAGCAGTGGGCACAGCGACGTGGCGACCTGCGCGATGGCTTGGCTGATCGTGCTGTTGTTGCCGATCCCGACGTCGTTGAGCAGTGTCGTGGTCTCGGGATCGGCGTGGGCGGACGCAGGCACGGCGATGGTCAGGCCGATCAATGCGCCCACGGACGCGAAGAGGTACACAGCAGTCGAGGTCGTAGCGGTGAGGCGCACCGCAGGTCTGCTCTCTTCGGTTCGGATTCTGCGGGCCACGGGCCAGCGGTGATGGGTAGATGTCAGTGTCTGGGTAGCCATTTGTGTGCCTTCTGTCATCAGATGGTTGCGCTCATGATCAAGCACATGCGTCACTCAGATAACAATCTGACACTTTGGTCACGTTTGTAACACGACTCGGTCACCGTATGAGACCTATGCGTTTTGTGTGAACCGTCCAGGGCGTCGAGGCTGTAAACGGCCAGTCGCGTGAACTCCTAGGCGGTATCGCGGGCGCGCTTGTAGAGCGTGGGATCGTGGGCGTTGACGATGAACAGGTCGGGGTCCTGGCGTTGGTAGAGCTCGGCGAGACGGTCGTGGTTGTGCCGAACCCTCTTCAGATCCCAGGCGACGACCGACTCCATGGCCGTGAGCGCGCGAGGCACGCGAGACAAGCCATCGAGAGTGCCGTAGTGGTAGAAGGCGTCGCCGCAATGCAGTATCCAGCGGTGGCCTGCGTCGACGGCGACGCACGCGTGACCGCGGGTGTGGCCGGGCAGCGAGATGAGCGCTATCCCTGGGAAGACGTCGACGAGTTCCTTGGCAGCGGCGAATCCGCGCCACTTCTCGCCAGTCGGATGGTGCTCGACGATGTCGGGTTCGTGCGACCACTGGGCGGGGCGGAACCGCAGCTTCTCGCGCCATGATGGCGACCTGATGGCGCCGAGCGCCTCCGCCGCGGTGACGTGGATTCGTGCCGCAGGAAAGTCCGACAGGCCACCGATGTGGTCGGCGTCGAAGTGCGTGATGATGATGTGCCGCACGTCGTTTGGCCGGAAACCGAGTCGTTCGACGTGGTGAGCGGCGGTTTCCCGGTGATCGAAGACCGGTCTGATGAGGTGGCGGGTGGGACCCACACGTTTCGCCGGGCGTAGACAGTCGTGGGAGCCATATCCGGAGTCGATCAGGACGAGCCCGTTGTCGGTTTCGACGAGCAGGACGTGGCACACCATCGGTGCGGTCGGCATGTTCATGGTGCCGCAGTTGAGGTGATGGACCCTCATGACGGTGAAACCCCTTCAGCCATGGGTGGGTTCGCCCTCGGTGGTCACCTCGAAGGTGTTGAGGAAGTTGCAGACCAGTTGGTAGAAACCGACCGTCATCACCAGATCCGCCAGTTGCGTGACCGTGAGCGATGCCAAGGCGTCCTCGCGGTCGGAGCCGCTCAGGGTGTGGTCGTCCAGGAGCCGGTCGGTCCAGGCGAGGATGTCCACCTCGTCTTGGGGCAGCCCGTCGGTGACACCGCTGGCCGCGGCGGCGATGGCCTCGGCCGACAACCCGGCGTAGCCGGCGATCATCTCGTGCTGATGGGTTTCGTAGGGGGCGGCGTAGCGGTATCCGACCCGAAGGATCGCCAATTCACGCAGGTGCGGTGGCAGCGAATTGGCTTGGAACATCGCGTCGGCCATCACGAAGAACCCCGGCGCCAGCCCCGGTGAGTGCATGACCATCCGGTAGACGTTGACCGGAGCGTGCTGGGCGAGCGTGTCCTTCAGGTTCTGCGGCAGAGCCTCGAGGTCGGGGTAGTCCATGGTGCTCACTCCCGACCGCGGATCGGGTCGCTGCCGTCCCAGGTCGCGGCGACGTCGCGGATGTATTGGAAGAATTGGCCTTTGGGTCCGCTGATGTCGGAGATCTCGATGACGGTGCCCTGTTCGACTTCGGTGTCGAGGTAGGCGAAGCGGCCTTGCTCGCCGCCGATGCTGCCTTCCTGCCCGATGGTGTAGCCCTCGGCCAGCGTCCGATCCAGGAGGGCTTGGAAGTCGTTGGACCAGTAGGCGATGTGTTGCGCTCCTTCGCGTCCGGAGTCGAGGAAGTCCTTGTACATCGAGGGGGCGTCGTTGCGTGGCTGGATCAGTTCGAGTTGGACGTCACCGGAGTTGGCAAGGGCCACGCTCATCTGCATGTCCGAGTCGGCGCCACGGTAGCGGAAGTAGTCGGTTTGAACGCGGTCGACGTAGAACCATGGCCCGACACCGTGTTTGACCCAGTTGTCCATGGCGGCATCGATGTCGCGGACGACATACCCGATCTGGGCGATGTTGCCGAAGATTCGGCTCATCGGTGACCTGCTTTCTGCTCGGTGGTCAATCGGTGGATGAGGAGGGCTTCGACTTCGCTTCGGGCGCCTTCGAGGTCGACGTGGTCGTCGATGAGGGATTGCAGCGCCACGCCGCGGAGCATGGCGACGATCACGGTGGCCAACCCGTGCGGATGAACCGTGCTCGGCACCTGCCCCGCGGTGACCCCTACGCTGATTCGCTTCTCGATCTCTTCGCGGAACTCCCTGTCGGCGGCGACCATTCGGGTGCGGGTGTCCTCGTCGGGGTTGGCGACCGTGTCGGCCCACAGCACCAGCCGTGCCCGGTTGACGGGTTGCAGATCGGTGACGACGTCGAAGTAGATGCCGATGAGCGTGCGCAGTTCGGCGACAAGGTCGTCGGCGCCGCCACGGTCGAACATCGCGTCGCGGAACTGGTGGGTCACGGCTTCGACGAGACGCTGCATCAGGGCGCCCTTGGAGCCGAAGTGATGCGTGGCCAGGCCGCGGCTGTACCCGGCGCGTTCCCCGACGTTGGCCAGGGTGACCTTGGACGGGCCGAGCTCGCCAACCAGGTCGGCGGCCGCAGCGATGAGACGGTGTTCGGCTTCGGTGCGCCGGACCTCGGGGGTACGTGGTCCCGTCATCGTCCTCTTTCCGCCTCTTGTCGCCGTAGCACTAACTTGTTGACCAACAAGTTACGGTACTATGGTGTACCGCGTCAAGGTGAGATTGATGCGCTCCGGCCGTTCGTACCCGCCGTGGTCAACGACGACTGAACGTCGCGAGGCGCCCCGTTCGGCGGAACGAGTTGCGCGACAGGGAATTTGGCTACCGACCGGTGGCGGCCGCCCACTGTGCACTACGGTAACCGTCCATGGGTGCGCTTGATGGTCGCGTCGCGTTCATTACCGGAGGGGCACGCGGGCAAGGGCGTGCGCATGCCTTGGCATTGGCCGCCGAAGGGGCATCCGTCGTGATTGCCGACGCGCCCCAGCCGATGACGGATCTGACGTATCCGCTCGGCACCGAGGCCGACCTTCGCGACACGGCCAAGCAGGTCGAGGAGCTCGGCGGCCTGTGCCTTCCGATCGCCATGGACGTGCGCGACCCAGCCGCTGTGGGTGCGGCAGTCGAGGAGACCGTGAACAGGTGGGGGAGCCTCGACATCGTGGTGGCCAACGCCGGGATCGTGAGCACCGGACCAGTGGAAGAGGTCACCGACGAGATGTGGCGCCAGCTCGTCGACACCAATCTGACCGGCGTATTCCACACTCTGCGAGCCGCGATACCGGTAATGCGGCGGCAACGCTTCGGTCGGATCGTCGTCACGTCCTCCATGGGCGGCCGCATGGGCATTCCAGAGCTGGCGCCATACAACGCCACCAAATGGGGAGTCATCGGACTCGCCAAGTCCGTGGCCTTGGAGGTCGCCAAGGAGGGCATCACCGTCAACGTCATCTGCCCGACCACGGTGCAGACACCGATGGTGCAGCCCGAGGGCGGCGACGGCGTATCCGACGAACTCGTCCGTCGGATGATGCGGGCAAACCCGATTCCCCAGCCGTGGCTCGCGCCTGAGGACGTCAGCCGCGCGCTGCTGTACTTGGTCACGGATCCGGGCGTCGTCACCGGCAGCGTCCTCGAGGTCGGCCTTGGCGGCAGCGCTCGAATGCATTGATTGCTGAGTCGACTGGTTGGTCGCTGGCGCCCGACTACACCCATCGCCGGTCGTGGCGGTTTCGCTGTAGGCGCACATGCCAACCGAGACTCTCGGACTTTGCTGAGCCAGTTCTCAGTCCACGCTCAGGGATCGCGGGCACCTTGTGCTTAAAGCACTCTGCTATTTGGCGATTCAGAAAGAGAACGAGACGCAATGACGAACCCTCCGCGGTATTCGACGGACCAGCCCGATCACCGACCAGATCCGAGTTACCCCGAGGGACAGCAGTACCCGGGCCCGCAGACCCACGTTCCCGCACATCTGCGCTATGACTGGCGCTACGCCCAACAGCCGACCGAATCGCCGTACGGCTCCTATCATGCGGCGCACCAGGCGATTACGGCACCAATTCCCGTGGTTCGGGTGAAGAAGTCTCGCCGTGGCAAGATCGTCGCCGCGACACTCGCCGCGGCTGTGGTCGGCGGTGGAATCGGTGCTGCCACGATGGAGGTCACCGGGCGATCCAACGACATGGCCACCTTGAAGGGCGTCATCGCCCAGGCACCCGACCTACCCAAGCCCGCAGCCCAGCTGCCCGGCGGCTCGGTGGAACAGGTTGCGGCCAAGGTGATGCCCAGTGTCGTCAAGCTAAAGGTCGACTTGGGCGGTCAAGGCGACGAAGGTTCTGGCATCGTGTTGACCGCCGACGGTTTGATCCTGACCAACAATCACGTCGTGGCCCCCGCCGTAGGTGGCGACCAAGGTGCCCAGCCTGCCGCGACCGGCTCACCCGACGGAGGCGGGGCCACCACGACCGTGACGTTCTCCAACGGCCAGACGGTGCCGTTCACCGTCGTCGGCACGGACCCCGCCGGCGATCTGGCGGTCGTGCGCGCTCAAGGGGTTTCCGGATTGACGCCGATCGCCATGGGATCGTCCAAGGACGTGAAGGTGGGTGAGCAAGTCGTGGCGATCGGCTCACCGCTGGGTCTGCAGGGGACCGTGACAAGCGGCATCGTTAGTGCATTGAATCGGCCGGTCGCAGCAGGCGACGAACCCGGCGGCAATGTCACCGTACTCGACGCCATTCAGACCGACGCTGCGATCAATCCGGGCAATTCCGGTGGCGCACTGGTGAATATGAACGGCGAATTGATCGGGGTGAACTCCGCGATCGCGAGCATGGGCGGCGGCGACGCCGGCTCGGGCGGCGGTCAGAGCGGGTCGATCGGGCTGGGCTTCGCGATCCCGGCCGATCAGGCCAAGCGCATCGCCGATGAGCTGGTTTCCACCGGCACCGCCACCCACGGTTCGCTCGGGGTGCAGCTCAGCACCGACGCCACGAAGGGCGGCGGCGCGGCGATCGCCCAGGTAGTCGATGGTGGCCCCGCTGCCGCCGCAGGACTGCCGAGTAGTGCCGTCATTACGAAGATCGACGGCCAGGTGATCGACGGTCCGGAAGCGCTAGTGGCCGCGGTTCGATCAAGGGCACCGGGAGACCAGGTCTCCGTGACCTACCTCGACGAGTCCGGGGCCCCCCAGACGACGCAGGTCACTCTCGGCAAGGCGTAGTCGACGAGGCGCCGCGGCCCAGCGAGTCGGGGTGGTCACCACCAGCGAGTCAGGTGGTTACCACCACGGCGCAGGCGGTTCCGCTGGGCTGCGCTCGATCCAGGTCCACTCGAGTTCTCTGCGGCTGAACTTCCATCCCTCGTCAGTCAATTCGTATTCATCGCGGTACAGAATCGGCGCCAGGATCACCTCAAGGCTGTCGTCGGCCTTGCGCAGCAGGTGCCGCGCGGTGCAATACGTCGTGCCCTTCGCATGATCGCCGTCGAATTCGACGATGTGGTTGTGGACGGCGTGGAAGGTCCGCTCGAACATCTGGTTCCCGCTGGGGCCGTACTTGACCTGTTCCCTGCCCCGCAGTGTCACCGAATCGCTCGAACCTGGGGGAGACGTGACGAACTCGCCATCCAGCGTGAACAGCGACCCGAACCGTTCGAGGTCGGCCGTATCGGAAGCCAGTGCATATTCATCGACCAACGCGCGCAGCGCAATTCGTGCGGAGTCGATCGATTGCAGTTCGGTCATGATGAGTTCCTCGTCCATCGTTTTGGTAGGTGTGATCGGAAAGCGCTGGTGCAGTGCGGCTTTGACGTCGTCAGCTGACGCCCCCGGATAGGCGCGGCCTGCGCGCGTGCAGAACGAAGGCCGGCGGCAGATTGCGCCACACCGTGCGGCTGGCAATGACTTCCTCGAAGTGTCGGGCGGAGAGCTCCCGGAATCGCCGCGCACCCGGCATCGGCGCCGCGTGCAGGTAGGCGAACGTGGAGAACACGCTGTGCGGCGCAAGGACGTCGAGCACCGCCTTCAGGAGGAGATCCTGTGCGGCAGGCTCGAACATGGTCCACGGCAGGCTGCTGATCACGACATCTGCGTGGCGCAGCCCGCGTTCGTCGAGCAGTGATGGCAGAAGGCTGGCATTGGCTTCGATCACCTCGGCCTGCGTGAAGCGGTCCCGCAGCAACTGCGCGAGTTTGGGATTGATCTCTACGGCGAGGTGACGCCCTCGTCCGGCGAGCCTGCCTTGGATCTCGGCGGTGAAGGGGCCGGTGCCTGCGCCGAGTTCCACCACGACCGGGTCTCCGTGCTCCGGTATTGCGGTGGAGATCGCGTGCGCCAGCCGAGACGAGCTGGGTGCGATCGCACCGATCTGTCCCGGCGTGCGCAGCCACTGCTCGAGAAACACCGCTGAATCGCAGTCGGCTACATTGGCGACCCGTGTAGGTTCAGGTGACACTGTCATCTTTCTAGACTACGGTTCGAGATGACAATGTCAACTCGATTGACCAATCGGTGCGGACGGAGGGAATCGTGAAGCGCATCGAGTCGGCGGCCGCTACCCGCCGCGCCCTGCTCGACCATGCTGCCGCGTTGCTCGACCGCGGAGGCCCCGACGCCGTGACGTTGCGGGAGGTGGGTGCACGTGCCGGCGTCAGCCGCGGCGCGCCGTACCGGCACTTCTGCGACAAGCAGAGCCTGCTCACCGCGATCGCTGCCGAGAGTTGGGAGCGCCTCGCAGATCACATGCGCGCGCTGCAAGAAGACTCGCGGCTGCTACCCGCCGATAGGATGCGCGCTGCGCTCACCGGCGTCATCACCGTCAGCCGCCAGCAGCCCCACCTCTACCAACTGATGTTCACCACACCGGCGGGCGACCCGACCGCGGTGGCCCGGGCGGCGGAGCGGATGTGCGACGAGTTCCTCACCATCGTCGCGGCCGTCGTTGGCGAACGGCACGCTGAGCGCTATGCCGCCGTCCTCTTGACCGGAGCGCACGGTGCCGCGGGCCTGGAATCGAGTGGCCTCCTGACCACCGACAAGTGGCACACCACCGCCGACGAACTCGTCGACACTCTGCTCGCCACGGTCGCAGAGGCCGACCGACGTCCCTGAACGGTTGCGCACTGCTGCTGCGATCCGCGTCACCCGTGGACCTGGCCGTGACCGGACCCACATAGTTGAGTCCATCTAACTCTTAGTCGATCTAATACATTGGTTTGATGGGTCGGGATCCCCTTGTTTACAGTCATGCCGCGGAACTGACGGTCGAGAATTACCTCGACAGCGCGGGCAACATCGCGCTGCCCGAGGGCATCACGCTGATGACGAGTCTCCACCGCAATATCGCGGAGCTCGGAGACAGTGTGTCGTACCGCTATCTGGACTACAGCCGCGGGCAAAGCGCTGTTGCCGTTGAATTGACCTGGACCGAGCTCGGAGCCAGGATGCGTGCGATCGGTGCCCGGTTGCAGCAACTCAGTCGGCCCGGTGACCGGGTAGCGATCCTCGCCCCGCAGGGAATCGATTACGTCGTCAGCTTCTTCGCCGCCCTCGGTGCCGGCAATATCGCCGTCCCGCTGTTCGCCCCGGAACTGCCAGGACACGTCGAGCGGCTCGAGGTGGTACTTGCCGACGCCACTCCCGCTGTCGTTCTCACGACGACCGCCGTCGCGGAGTCGGTTACCGATGTTCTGCGCAAAGTTCCGCGTCAGCGCCGCCCTCGGGTCATCGCCGTCGACGCGGTACCCGATTCGGTGGGAGTGACGTTCATCCCGTCCGCCATGGATACCGATGACATCGCGTACCTGCAGTACACCTCGGGGTCCACCCGAGTGCCCGCCGGTGTCGAGATCACCCACCGCGCCGTGTGCACCAATGTGTTGCAGATGATCATCGCCGGCGGACTGGACACCAACATCCGCAGCGTCAGTTGGCTACCGCTGTACCACGACATGGGGCTGGTGATGATCATGTTCCCTGCGCTGTGTGGCGGTCACATCACCCTGATGTCACCGATAGCGTTCGTCCGGCGTCCGCATCGGTGGATCGCCGCTCTTGCAGCGGAATCCGCGCACGGGCGAACGTTCGCGGCCGCGCCGAACTTCGCCTTCGAGCTCGCTGCCCAGCGGGGCTTGCCGCCCGAGGGGGCGACCCTCGACCTGAGCAACGTGGTCGGCCTACTCAACGGATCCGAACCGGTCACCATGGCCGCGATCGACCGGTTCAATGCCGCGTTCGGCCCCTACGGGTTGCCGCCCACGGCGATCAAGCCTTCCTACGGGATGGCCGAGGCGACCCTGTCCGTCGCCAGCATTGCCCCCAACGCGCGGGCGACTGGGGTCGAGCTGGACCGGGACCGCCTGGCCGAGGATCTGGCGGTGCCGGTCTCGCCCGAGCATCCCAATGCTGTACAGGTCGTGTCGTGCGGGCAGGTCCTCTCCAGCCAGTGGGGGGTCATCGTCGACTCCGAGCGCGGCACCGAGCTTCCCGACGGCAGCGTCGGCGAGATCTGGTTGCATGGCGACAACATCGGCCGCGGCTACTGGGGCCGCGAAGACGAGACCGACCTGGTGTTCCGCAACAAGCTGCAAGTCGCCCTGGCATCGGGCAGCCACGCCGAAGGAGTTGCAGCCGAAGGACTCTGGATGCGAACCGGGGATCTCGGCGTCTACCTCGCCGGTGAGCTGTACATCACCGGGCGTGTCAAGGACCTGGTCATCGTCGACGGCCGCAACCACTACCCGCAGGACATCGAGGCGACGGTCTCGGCGTGCTCGCCGGCGATCCGCAGTGGGTTCGTGGCGGCGTTCACCGTGGCGGCCGCCGATCTGCCGCTTGGGATGGCCAACTCCTCGGGGGAGCAGCTGGTGATCGTGGCCGAGCGCGGCACAGGCGCCGGCCGGACCGCGTTGGGCCCGGTGGCCGACGCCGTCCGTGCGGACCTTTCGCGACGGCACGGCATTGCCACCGCCGATTTTCGGCTCGTCGCTGCAGGGGTCATCCCTCGTACCACCAGTGGCAAGCTCGCCCGCCGTGCCTGCCGGGCTGCGTATATCGCCGGTGCGCTTTAGCCGGCCCACGACGGCGAGCTGTCTAGCCTCGAGCTGGCAGCACCGTGTGGCCGGCCCGCATCGCCAATAGACGTGTGGCCGCGTCGGCGCCAACGGGTTGTATCGGACCTATGCCCTCGCCGATGCGCTCGAGGCGAGATCCCGGAGTGGCCGTACGTCGCGACTTGCGTTGGTGGCGAACAAGATAGCGGGACGCTAGCACTCAGAGTTCTGTGAGGCGATGATCCAGTTGCTGAACTCGGTTGCCAGATGCCAGCGGTGAGCCGCGATGAGGGACCCTGGGAACACTCCGGGAAACTCGACCGTGAGAAGGGCTTCCATGGCGCCGTCACGGTCGCGGAACTGGTGGCGGACACCCCCGATTGCGAAACCATCGTCGAGCACCGCTCGTCCCGCGATCTGAATGGGGTAGGCCGGGTCGATGGGGACCGACACCGCGTCGACGTCGGCGTAGTCGACGAGGAAGCGCGTCGCGGTTGGTGACCCGCCGGTGGTCTCGATGACCTCCTGGCGTCCGTCCGCGAGTCCGCGCACGAGGTAATGGTCCGGGCAGGCGTCGATCATGTCGACTTCGGCGTTGGTGACGACGAGGTTGTTGAACCAGGTGGCGAATTGGTCGGCCGAACAGTCGGGAGCCGTGAGTCGGGTGACGCTGTAGGCGGTGCGGCCGCGACTCGCTGCCACGGCCAGTCGTGCCGTGCGGTCGGAGACAGTCAACTCGTGTCGGAGCATCGCATAGATTCCAGCGTGCCCCAGGCCGGTCTTCAGCGTAACCAGGGCTGCCCGCTGCGTATCGAGGTCGGCCGCCAGAAGCGAGGCCAGAGTAGTGCCTGGCAACAATTCGGCGATGGCCCGTCGACCCAGCCGCCGAGCAAATCGCTTGAGAACCGATGTCGCCCTTCTTGATTCCCAGCGTTGGACTTCAGAGCGCGTGACGAGCTCGCCGTCGATGATCGCGGTGATGCTTGACGAGAGGGTCATGTGTCCTTGTCTCCTTTGTCAGCTGGTCGGGGCAGGACGCCGTCGAGAACCAGCTCGACCAGTTGGTGGCACAGCCGGTGGTCGAAGGTTTCCCGAGTGACCAGGGTGCGGAACTGCAGCGGCGCGACGAGGGTTTCCAGCATCAACCGTGGATCGGTGCTTGGCGGAACTTCGCCGCGTTCCACGGCTCGATCGACGATGACCCGGGCCAGCTCCAGCCGAGTACTCCAGAAGTCGAATCGAACCTGTGCCCAACGTGATTCATCTCCGCTCATGGCCAGTGCTTGACTTGCGGCCTTCCCCAGGGGGGTGACGAGGTAGTCGGCGATCGCGCACAGCAGTTCGCCGAGGTCCGTTCTGATCGACCCGGTGTCCGGCACGGGGATGGCTCGTTGGCTGTTCGCGAGCAGCGTCGCGACGATCAAGTTGTCGCGGGTACCCCAACGCCGGTAGATCGAGGCCTCGTTCACCCCGGCCCGTGTGGCCACGTCGCTGATCGTGAAATCGGCGAACCTCTTGTCGGACATCACCTCGAGGGTGGCTTGGGTAACCGCGTGCACGACCCGCGTTGATCGACCACCAGGACGAGGACGGGGCTGGCCCGTTGTCATCGGACACTCTCCAAAAGCAAGTTGCGCACGCGTTAAGGATGCCACGCTCAGTACGCCAAAAACAAGACCTACTCGCGTTAACGGATCATCCCGGCCTTCCCGCTCAACGTCATTCCGTACTTGTTCGTGGCGACGGTCCTGATTGCGTTCGGCTGGTACTTCGTGCTGGCACAGCGCCGTCCCGACGTGATCGCGCGGATCGGCAAGACCCAGACCGATCTCCTGGAGGGCGTGGGTTAGCGGGAGAGGGTCGGCTCAGCGACCGTCCCCAACCTCGCCTGCGTAGCCGATGATGGCGCTAACCAGGCGCAGCAGTACGTCTTTCGTCGTACCGCCGTCGTCCCGCCACACGCCGATGGCGTTGGCCACTTCGTAGCCGTCGAGGAGCGCGCAGACACCATCGACGGCCTGCTCGCAACTCACCGGGGCGCGAAGGTTCCTTCGGACATTGCTCAGGATCGTTCGCCATTCGGCATACGTCTGGCCCATCAGGTGGCGGAGCTGTGGGTCGCGCGCCGAACCGGCCGCGAACTCCACCCACAGCGCACTGCGGGACATGACGTCGCTGATGTGCCGATGCTCTGGCGCGCTGGGTACACCGCAGGTTCGCATGCAAATTACGTCATTGAGGTGCAGTCTCGCTGTCGCGATTCGCGAAGCCGCTGACGCTAGTCATGAAGCTTGCAAAAAGTGCCTCAAAAATGTCTGAGAACTCAATTCTCGCAAGCTCATCTGCGTGTGCAGAAACGGATGGGTAGCGGTTGGGATTGATTGCTCGAAATCCCGCCACCCATACCGCATTATCCTCGTCTGCATGCTCACGCAATAAGGAGTGGGTGGCATGGGCCGACAGGAGGGCTAGGACCGTATCTGCCATTGTCCGTTGCAATAACGCAGCAGCGGGCTTTGCTAGACCGATTTCAGTTAGAGCGGCGAGCATTATTTCTATCGAAGCAAGTTCACCGGGACCCGACGTACCCAGGAGCGAGAGCTCGCTCGCCACGTGTGGATGAGCGGTAAAGATATCGGCGGTTGCATTGGCAAGTTGTCGCAATCGTGTCCGCGGGTCCGCCGTGAGGTCGACGCGTTCGGTGGCCATCTCCAGCAATCGATCGCCGACCGCCCTGAGTAGAGCGTCCTTGTCCGTGAAATGCCTCCATACCGCAGTGCGATCAACTCCGAGTTCCGCGCCAAGAACCCGCGTCGTTAGACCGTCCGGTTCTCGACGAGACGCAATTCGAATCGCAGCGTTCACGAATACATCCCTGTCGAGTTTGGGCCGTCGCTCGTTCGCCACTGGGTCGCATCCTCACTGTGTGCGTGATGTCATCACCAATGACACCAGGCATGTCAGTATGCCTCGCTATCAGATTTTCGCGAAGACTCCCCGTTCAAGAAGCGGTGCATGTAGCGCTTTGTCTTGCGCCGCCGTGGCTAGCCAAGAACGTCAATTGTGCACAGAACGTCGAGTTCAACGGTTTCTCGTGCTCTTCGCCGGGCACCACGATCTCTGCGACGTCGCTCTTCTTCGATCGGAGATTCTCCACGAGCGCGCGCGTGCCGGCAGTAGGCACATCAAGGTCAGCGTCACCAGTGATGACCAACGCTGGGCCGCTCACAGGCTCTTGATCAGGATTGCCGTACTCGTCGGCCCGCCGAGCGAACGTGTCCAACAGCGGCGAACCCTGCGGTACTGAGAACAACGTTCGCTGATCGGGGATATCGGCCGTGGAGACGCTGTCGTCGAACAGGCACGCTGTCGACATCTTCTCCTTGAAGCGCTTGCCGTCGTCGGAAAGTATCTGATCGACGCCACCGGTTGGGTCCGTAGTTTGCATGCCGGTCAACACAAACATCATGTATGCGGCGCGAGCCGGATATGTGTCACCGCCAGCGACGAAGCGCCTCACGCTTGGGCCCAGATCGTTACCTGGGGCTAGCGAGATCGTTGCCGACGGGGCGCTTCCCGAACGTTCGGTGCCCGTCCACACGGACTCAAGCGCCGCCGCGCCTCCCTGCGAGTGACCGGACACAAACCACCTATCCGATAGGCGGGAATCGAGCGCCCGGGCCGCAGGCACGATGTCATCGACTGCGTTCCCCTGGTCGACTGCATTCATGTATGTGTGCATGCCGGGCGTCCCCAGTCCGATGTAGTCGGTAGCAACCACCGCATAACCTGACGCGACAAGTCGAGCAAGGTACTGCGAGTAAGTGGGGTACCCCATGTCGGGCCGGTGCGAAGGCGCGCAACGGTCGGCGACGCCGGTCGTGCCATGCGCCCACGACACGATCGGCCAGCCCCCAGCGGGTGGCGTGCCCTTGGGGATGAGCACTGTTCCGCTCACCGCTACCGGAGCGCCGTTGGTGTTACGCGACTCGTAGAGAATTGTCTGCCGCTCGGCGCCGATCTCATCCTGCTCGAATTCAACGTTCTTGGCTGCCAGTAGTCGTCCACGCTGCCCCGTGAGGGTCGACGGAACCACGTAGGTATCCCCGTTGGATTCGATCGATGCGACGGTACCGGCCTGGGAGCTCGAGGCCGCGCCGGGAGTCGTCGCGGTGCCCGTACATCCCGACAACGCGATCAACGCTGTCAGACCGACTGCAGTCGCACCGGAGACCTTCGATTCGCGTGACTGAATTCTCATGGCCTTGCCCTTCATGGTCCAAGTTCGACTGGAGTCGCCTCACAGCTGGAGCCGACGCACTTGCAGTGTCATCACTGATGACACAGCAAGGGTAGCACGGCCTGCGGTCCGGAGGAGCGGCTTTGCGACGACCCTTGCGCAGTGAGCACTTCCGAACCGCTGCTAACTCCGACGCTCGTCATCGTGTTCGTGGTCATGGCCGTTGCGGCAGGCCTGGTGTCCAGGTTCTTCCTCAGGGGCTCGGTGTGGCCGGCTCCCACCGCCGCCGTACGCGCCGCCGTTCAACTGGCGGCCGTCGCCACGGTGCTCGCGGCGGCGATGTCACGCCAGTGGTCGTCGGTGTTGGTGCTCGCGGTCATGTTCACGGTGGCGTCGGTGACGGCTGCTCGTCGCAGTGAGGCGAGCCGAGGTTCGATGTGGTTGACGGCCGCCCTCGCCGCGGGGATGGCCGCGGTCATCCCGCTGCTCTTGGTCACACGCGTCGTGCCCTTGACCGGGGTCGCGCTCGCACCGGTGTTCGGGATCGTGCTCGGCGGCACCATGACTGCGGCGTCGGTCGCTGCGCGGCGGGCACTCGATGCGCTGAGCCTTCGTGCCGGGGAGGTGGAGGCAGCCCTGAGTCTCGGTCTGTCCGAACGGGACTCGCGGATGGAGGTCATCGAGCGGCCGCTGTCGGACGCTCTGCTGCCCAACCTGGATCAGGCGCGAACGGCAGGTCTGGTCACACTGCCCGGCGCGTTCGTCGGCGTACTGCTGGCAACGGGATCGGCTACGCAGGCCGCAGCGGTACAGGTGCTCGTGCTCGTCGCGTTGTTGTTGTCTCAGACCTGTGGCGTGGCGGTGACGGGGGGAGTTGGTGGCTCGGGGGCGGCTCGTCCGAGCCGCCCCTCTCTAGGTCTTCTCCGGTACCGGATCGGTGAGGTAATGCGTCAGAACGGGTTTGAGCCAGCGCGCCAGTGTTTGGTCATCCATCGCGACGAGCGGCGGGATGCCGATGATGTAACGCCCGACCGCGATGCCCAGCAGCTGCGATCCGATCAGCGCGGCACGCTCGGCAGGCCGGTCGATCGCCACCGCGGCCAATGCCGGCGCGACCTGCCGGGCGAACACGTCGAGGAGGGCCTCTGCCGCCGCCGGGCTTGACGAGGCGGCACGCAGCAGTGGCAGGAACGGGCCGTCGGGTCCCCACACCTCGGCGAACAACGGCAACATCACCTCGGCCACGTCCTCCGGCGCGACGCCGGACAGGTCCGGGGGCGAAATGTCGAGGCGCGAGACCTCGCCGAACAGGGTGTCCTTGTTCGCGAAGTAGTGCATCACCAGTGCCGGGTCGACACCCGCCGCTGACGCAACCGACCGAATCGTCGTCCTCTCGAAGCCGTTCTGTCCGAACTGCATCCTCGCGGCAGCCAAGATCGCGGCCTTCGTTGCCGCCGGATCCCGTGTTCTCGAAGCCATGCGCGCAGTCTATTCAACAACTGTTGACAACACTCGCGAACGGTCCTAACCTCAGTTCAACAAGCGTTGAACTCAGGGAGTGTGCCATGACCGTCACCGCAATCCAGATCGGACTCCATCCCGACGTCATCGACGTCGAATCGCCCGACTTCGCCCAGTTCAGAGGCCTGACACGGGAGAAGCTGGCCAAGGCGAACAGCGACAACGTGGCCGGGCTGCGGGAAGCCGGATACGACGTCGACAACTGCCTCATCGGCTTCGGTGACGCAGGTTTCGAGAAGGCCCGCAGCTGGCTGGGTGCCAAGCGCTACGACGCCGTGCTCATCGGCGCAGGCGTGCGTCTGGTCGCCAACAACACGCTGCTGTTCGAAGCGATCATCAACGCGGCGCACAGCGCCAATCCCCACTGCAGGTTCGTGTTCAACTACTCGCCCACCTCGACGCCCGACGACATCCGCCGCTGGTATCCGAATCCGGCCGACGCGACCCCGGCGCGCTGATCATGACTACTCCACAGCGCGTCGACGTACTCGTCATCGGTGCCGGACCTACTGGATTGACCGCGGCCGGCGACCTCGCCCGGTGCGGCCGATCGGTCGTCGTTCTCGAACGCTGGCCGAACGTGAACCCGTCCAGCCGGGCCTTCGCCACGATGGCCCGGACATTGGAGGTGCTCGACGCCCGCGGTCTCGCCGATGACATTCTCGCCACGTCGCACCGCGCACCGGGCGTCTCCATCTTCGCCGGTGCCCGAATCGACCTGACCCATCTACGTTCGGAGTTCCCGTTCGTCGCAGTCACACCGCAGACCAACGTCGACCACACACTGGCCGGCTACGCCACCTCCCAGGGCGCCGAGATCCTGCGCGGCGTCGAAATCATTGCACTCGAACAAGATTCACACGGTGTCACCGTCACCGCACGGCCCAAGGACGACGACGATCCGGATCATCGCGTCACGTGGCGGGCGGACTACGTGATCGGTGCCGACGGCGCGCACGGCACCGTGCGAGACCTGATCGGGGTGGACTTCCCTGGGAAGACCATCCTGTCGTCGATCGTGCTGGCCGACGTCAAACTCGCCGATGGCGCAGGCGACGGCGGGCTCACCCTCGCCAGCAGCCGCGAACGGTTTGCCTTCCTCGCACCGTACGGACGAGGCGATGACGATGGCGCGTGGTATCGGACGATGGTGTGGGAGCGCAGCCACCAGGTGCCCGACACCGAGCCCGTGGATCCCGCCGAAGTCATCGACGTGCTGAACCGGGCGATCGGACGCGATGTCGGCGTGCGCGAAGTCGGCTGGCTATCGCGGTTCCACTGCGACGAGCGCCAGGTCGCCCAATACCGCCACGGTCGAGTGTTTCTCGCCGGTGACGCTGCGCACGTGCACTCACCGATGGGCGGGCAGGGCATGAACACCGGCATCCAGGACGCCGCCAATCTGGCATGGAAGATCGACGCGGTCCTCGCAGGCGCACCCGACGACGTGCTCGACACCTACCACCGTGAACGCCATCCGATCGGCAAGCGGGTGTTGGTGCAATCCGGTCTGATGGCGCGCGGCGTGACCCTGCGTCCGCGGATCGCCCGCGGGATGCGAAACCTGTTCGCGCCGAGGATACTTCGCCGGCCACGCGTACGCGACGCCATCGCAGGAAGTTTCGCAGGCACCGAGCTGCGCTACCCCCACGAGCGTGGTCAGGACCAGCTCGTCGGTACCCGCGCCACCGAAATCCCACTCCTGCATGGCAAGTTGACGCACCTTCAGCGCTCAGCGGGGTTCGTACTGATCCGGGAACACGGCGTAGAACCGATGGGCGTACCCGGCCTCGCCGAGGCCGAGCGAGCCGAAGCTGGTCCGGCCGTGCTGGTTCGGCCCGACGGCTACATCGCGTGGGTGGGGGACTCGTCCGACCGCGAAGGCTGGATGACGGTGTTGCACCGGTGGCTGGGTAGCGCGTTGGACAGTTCCCGTCCGATCGTTCGATGTCGGGCACGCCGACGCAGACGGCGTAGGAGCGATCGAGCCTGCGGGGTTCCGGCGTCGGTCGGCACCTCTACTTCTATCTGGAGCGGGTCGCCGACCGCACCCAAAAACTGTCCCCTCCGTGGTGGTTGCGCGCCCTTACCCGTGTCAGCGGCCCGTCCCGGGTTGCGATCAGAGAAGAGGGAACACAGTCATGAACATCACCCACAACATCCAGTCGAAGCGGTTCATTGCAGCATTGGGGGTAGCAGCGGCCGCTGCGGTAACACCCGCTTTGCTGTTCGTCGGTGCAGGAACTGCGTACGCCGATGATCCCTGTTCGGGGGATTTTGGCTACTCCTATTACTGCTCCCCCGGGGCTGGTGCGCTAAACCCCGAACCGGTAGCTCCGGCTCCGGCGCCGAGTTCTTGGAGCATCCTGCCGGGGTGCACCGGTGGGGTTCTCGCAGCCCTGGACGGTGAATGCTAGGGCACGCCAACGCCTACGGTCGGCCCGTCACCCTGCTTGGGTGGCGGGCCGACAGTCTGTTCACTCTTGGAGAGGCGAATGTCGGCATTACGTTGCGCTGACCTGCCTCACAGCGATCGCCACGATTCCTCCCAGAAAGTGTCCCCTCTCGGGTGGCTGGTGCCCCTAGTAGGTGACTGCGGCCTGACCGGGTTGCACCCAACACCACGGAGATGTCATGGCGACCTGCAACAACCTGGGCCTGCGCGGACGGATCATGGCGGGGGTCCTGCTCATGACCTCTGCGGCGAGCTTCACCAGCCTGCTTGGCGCGACGGCGACGGCCAACGCGGCACCCGACGATTACATCGCCCTCGCCGTCGGGGATGTCAACGACGCACCCCCTGTCAAAACGAGCGGCGGCATCTCCATCGGACCGGATGCCAACCAGGCCAAAGTGGTAGCAATGTCCAACTGCGAAGCGTATGGCGGGCGCCACTGCGTGCTCGAGATCCTTGCCCAGAACACGTGCGCGGCAGCCGTGGCAAACGACTACGGCGAAATTGAGGCGGCGTCTGACACTACGTTTCGACGCGCTGAGGAAAACGCCATGGGTAAGTTGCAGAGCCCGCAGGGGGCACACGTCGTGGTATCGGGTTGCACAAATGGGCAAG
>Ga0137412_10000763_pt1 | contig 23795 bp, 17 predicted proteins | sample CZODoug2_1_16fun_FD_122160 | JGI IMG/M metagenome (GOLD analysis project Ga0137412, IMG submission 122160) | Vadose zone soil fungal communities from Angelo Coast Range Reserve, California, USA - CZODoug2_1_16fungal (Hybrid Assembly) | ecosystem: Environmental > Terrestrial > Soil > Vadose zone... | reverse complement strand
CTGAACCGGTTGCGCGCGTACTGCGCCGCGACGGGTCCGCGGGTCGCCTTCCAGTCGGCATCGAGGGCTCGGTTGATCGCGTCGGCGAGTGACGCGGCGAGAGCGGTCCGGTCGTCGGTCTCCGGGACCAGGGTGCCGACCTCTGCGGTGACGAAGTCACGCGGGCCACCGGAGTCGGCGCCGATCACCGGGGTGCCGCAGGCCATGCACTCGACGAAGACGAGTCCGAACGGTTCGCGATAGGACGGGAAGCAGCCGACGTCGGCACTGCCGAACAGCAGCGCGAGTTCGTCCTGAGCTCGCGGCCCGAGGAAGTAGGTGCGACGTAACCCGAGCTCGGTGGTCAGTTCGTGCATGGCGCGCTGAGCCTCAGGAGGCCCGGACCCGATCACCAGGGTGAGGATGCGCCGCTGCGAGTCCTGTTCGTAGATCGCCGCCGCGCGCAGCAGCGCGTCCAACCGTTTCCAGTCGGCGAACTTGCCGCAGAAGGCGACGACGGCATCGAAGCCTTCCGGGGGCGCGACCGGTTCGGGCTCGAGATTGCTGCCGTCGAGCGGCTGAGTGGAGAACTTGGCCAGCACGGCCGCTCGGTCGGTGCCGTCGGGCAGCGGCTGGAACACATCCTGGTTGTAGCCGTTGGGCGAGAGCACGACCCGCTCGCGCGGGAACTCGGGGAAGACGTCGAGCAGCGCCTCGACCTGCTCGACCGAGATCGACGCGGCCACGTCGACGCCGTGCTCCGGATCGGAGAAGTCGAAGATCTTCTCGCGCTGCATGAACGGCAAGAACCGCAGCGGGAACTCCTTCGGCGAGTCGCCCCGCCGCTCGTTGTTGAACATCTTGAGCTCCGTGCCATGGGCGAAGCACAGCAGTGTCATCCGTGGCTTGCCGGCCGCGACCCGGCGGCGGTTGACGTCGCGCAGCACCACGGTGTTCATGAACGCGTGATGCGCGATCGCGAGGCTGAACTGGTCGCCGGTCCGTGACTCGATCTCGTCGATCCAGTCGGCGACGGCGTCGGTCAGCCGGAGCCGGTAGGCGTCCACCTCGGCCTCGCTCATCGAGTGCCAGCGGTAGCTGCTGACCGGCGACACCGACTCACAGATCGGGATGTCGTGCTCGAGCGGGAAGACGTGGACGTCCTCTTCCTCGAAGCGCTGACGCCGAGACGGGTACATCGAGTAACACCGCACACCTGGCAACGCGTTGTACGCGCGATGGTGCGACTCATGCAGAATGCCGGAGCCGGGCGCGAACTCACCGCCGCGTTGCCAGTTGTTGGTGCCGAGTTGAAAGATCAACCGATCGGACACCGGCACAGCTTAGGGGACGGGGGTAGTTCGTCGGATCAGCGGCCTAGCCGTGTCTAGTGCGACTCGCGGCCGACGGCACTGCCCCGCCGTCCGGTGAGGAAGTCCAGGTCGGCGCCGCGATCGGCCTGCAGGACGTGATCGATGTAGAGGCGCTCCCAGCCGCTGGTCGGGGCGGCGTACGCCGCCTCGGCCTCGGGCGCCGGCGCGCGCCGGGCCAGTTCGTCCGGCGGCAGGTCGACGTCCAGGCGCCGATTCGGCACGTCCAGAACGATCTGATCGCCGGTGCGCACCAGGCCGAGCGGGCCCCCCGCGGCGGCCTCCGGCGCGACGTGCAGCACGACGGTGCCGTACGCGGTGCCGCTCATCCGGGCGTCGCTGATCCGGACCAGATCGCGCACCCCGCGTTCGAGCAATCGCGCCGGCAGCGGCATGTTTCCGACCTCGGGCATCCCCGGGTACCCGCGCGGACCGCAGCCGCGCAACACCAGCACCGAGTCCTCGGTGACGTCCACCGTGTCGATGCGGGCCCGCAGGTCCTCGACGCTGTCGAAGACGACGGCCGGGCCGCGATGCTGCAGCAACGACGGCGACGCGGCGGCCGGTTTGATCACGGCGCCGTCGGGCGCCAGGTTGCCGCGCAGCACGGCGATACCGGCCGAGGGCAGCAGCGGAGCCGATTGCGACCGGATCACCTCGGAGTCCCAGATCCGGGCATCGGCCAAGGCGTCCACGAACGGTGTTCCCGCGACCGTAAGCGCCGAGGGATCGAGCCGGTCGCGAACCTCGCGCAGCGCGGCGAGCAGGCCGCCGGCCCGGAAGAAGTCGTCCATGAGATGGCGACCGGCCGGCTGCAGGTCGACCAGCAGGGGCACGTCCTCGCCGATGTCGTTGAAGTCGTCGAGGGTCAGCTCGATCCCGAGGCGTCCGGCGATGGCCAGCAGGTGCACGACGGCGTTCGTCGAGCCGCCGATCGCGGCCAGCGCGACGATCGCGTTGACGAACGAGCCCCGCGAGACGACATCGCTCGGGCGGCGATCGGCCGCCACCATCTCGACGATCAGCCCTCCCGTCGCGTGCGAGCGCTCGAGCAGCCGGCTGTCGCTGGCCGGGGTGCCGGCCGTGCCCGGCAGCGTCATGCCCAGCGCCTCGGCGACGCACGCCATGGTCGAGGCGGTACCCATCGTGTTGCAGTGCCCGGCGCTGCGGATCATCGCCGACTCGGACGCGAGAAAGTCCTGTGCGGTAAGGGATCCACCCCGCACGTCCTCGCTGAGCCGCCAGACGTCGGTGCCGCAGCCGAGCGGCATCCCCCGGAAGTGGCCGGTGAGCATCGGCCCGCCGGGGATCACGACCGCGGGTAGATCGACCGACGCCGCCGCCATGAGCAACGCCGGGATGGTCTTGTCGCAGCCGCCGAGCAGCACGACGCCGTCGATCGGGTTCGCGCGCAGCATCTCCTCGATCGACATCGCGGCGAGGTTGCGCCAGAGCATCGCCGTGGGTCGCACGAGCGTCTCGCCGAGCGACATCACCGGCAGGTTCAGCGGTACGCCGCCGGCCTCCCAGATTCCCTGCTTCACGCTCGTCGCGACCGCGTCGAGGTGCAGGTTGCACGGGGTGAGGTCGGAGGCGGTGTTGGCGATCGCGATGTGCGGGCGGCCGTCGAATGCGTGCGCCGGCAACCCGCGACGCATCCAGGCCCGGTGGATGTAGGAGTCGCGGTCGGCGCCGCCGTACCACCGCGTACTGCGCAGGCTCATCCCGACAACCTCACTTTTGGCTGATCGAGATAGCACAGTAGCCGGGCGAGAGGCGTTGAGTCCGGTCAGTGGACCAGCCTGATTCGGGCTTATTGAGCAGCTCGGAATATGAGCTACCGTTCGCCCTAGTTTCGTTGCAACTGGTTGGGCCAGGCTTGCCTTGATCACTCACGTAGCGATCTCGCACGCACCACCGCAGCGCTCACGCGTTCCCGGAGGTGCAGATGGCATTCGTGACAGCGACACCTCAGGTGGCGGCACTGCGTACCGACGAGGCGCGCGCTGCGGCGACCACTTATCGGGAGGTGGGCCAGCCGTATCTCGACGCGATGCTCGTCGGCCTCGATGCACGCGATTCGCTGGCACCCGCCCACCACAGTTTCCAGACCGTGCTCGCCGGCTGGGGCGAGCGGGCGATTCCCCGTCACCCGGCCTACGCGTCGTTCGTGGCCAACAGCGGCGCCCCGATCGAGTTCTCCGTGGCCTGGACGCGGCAGACCGTTCAGGTCCGGTTCTTGGCCGAGCCGCTCGCCGAGCCGGCCAGTCTCGCAACCAACCTCAGGTACGGGATGGAGCGCACCGAGCGGCTGGGCCTCGAGGACGGCGTCTCGCTGTCGAGGTTCTCGCTCATCCGCGACCTGTTCGAGAGCGTGCGCGATCCGGAACCGCCGTTCGCGTGCTGGCACTCCGGGGTAGTGCGACCGGGCCGGGCGCCCGAATACAAGATCTACCTCAACCCGGCGCTGGCTGGACTGGCTCGGGCGCCCGAGCTGGTCACGACGGCGATGGCGCGGCTGGGGCTTCAGGAGGCCTGGGCCAACCTGGTCGAGCACCTGCGCGCCTGCGGTGTGCCTGTACAGCCAGTCACCTTGGCCTTGGATCTCGATGCCGGCCCGAAGTCGCGGGTCAAGGCGTACTTCCGTCACGAGGACGCGTCCATCGAGACGATCGAACGGGCGGCCGCCCTCGCGACCTCGCACTCGCCCGGTAGCTTCGAGCGGTTGTACCGGTTGCTGGTCGACGGCCCGGGTTACGCCCCGCGCAAGCCCCCGCAGACCTGCTTCGCCTTCCACGGCGATGACCCGCGGCCGTCGTCGGCGACGTTCTACCTGCCGCTGGACCCGAACGTCGACAGCGACGCAGTGGCCGTGGAACGGGTGACGCGGCTGCTGCGGTCGACCGGCATCGACGAAGCGCCGTACCTGGCGATGACCGAAGCGGTCCGGCCAGTCGGATCCTCGCTCGCCGAGACCCACATGCAGAGCTACGTCGGCTACAGCGATGCCGACGGCGGCCGGGTCATCGTCTACCTGGCTCCCGCCGGCGACCACTGGACGCCGTGCTAGTTCGAAGATCAACTACGTCTCGGAGGACGATATGGATTTCGACCTGACCGCGCCAGCGGACACGGACGGCGCGCTCTCGCGAGTCGTCGCGGTCAACACCGCTCACCTGCGCGAGTACGCGCAAAGCCGTGTTGTGCAGGTGTTCCGTACCGGTACGCAGCTCGCCGACGAGAGTGCGCGCGATCGGCTGCTCAGCTGCAACCAGATGTGGTCAGACGCGTTCCAACGCATGCTCGAGGCGCGCTGCCGCTACGAGGACGATCCGCAGCTGGCGGCGATGGCGGAGGATCACCGCCGGGAAGAGGCCGGTCACAATCGCCTGCTCGAGCACGCCCGAGGAGGGTCGCCGGTGATCTGGGATCCGGTGGTCGCGGCCTGCAGCGCGTGGATCGTCGACAGTATGGCCAACCTCTCGAGCGTCGGACGCCTCGTGCTTGTCCACCTGGTGCTCGAGGGGGGCGCGCTCGTTGCGTTGTCGGCGGGCGCCCGGGGGTTCCCGGACGCCGAGTACTTCCGGCTGCACTCCGAAGACGACTCCGAGCACCTGCGCGAGGGCTACGAGATGCTCGCGCGGCGGGCGGACTGGGATCTGGACGAGGTGCTCGCCGTGATCGAGCAGGGGTGGTCGATCGTCGAGACCGTCTCCGACCGGACGGTCGAACTCATGACGGCGCACCTCGAGACGGTGGAGGCGGTGCTGCGATGACGCTCGCGGATGATCGCGCGACGGCCCCGGCGAGCTGCCCGGTCCAGCCGGCGTACAACCCGTTCCGGCCCGAAGTCGTCACCGATCCCTACCCGCAGTGGGAGGGAATCCGACACGAGACACCGGTCTTCTACAGCCCGCAGCTGGGTAGTTACGTCGCGATCGGCTACGACGAAATCATGTCGATCATGCAGGACCCGGAGAGCTTCAGCTCCGCGCCGTCGATGCCCGATTTCGGGGACCCACCGGCGGAGCTGGCCGCCGAGTTCCCGCACGGTTTCGCGCTGAAACGCAACCCGGCGCTGGTCAACACCGACGGCGCGACGCACCGCACCCTGCGCGGTCTCATGAGCGCGGCGTTCAACCGCTTCAACGTGTCGACCCGCGAAGCGCACATCGGACACCTCGTCGACGGACTGACCGAGTCATTCGACGGCGACGGCCACGCCGAGCTCATGAGCCAGTTGTGCCTACCCCTACCAATCGCGGTAATCGTCGACCTGCTGGCGCTGCCGCCTGACTCCGTCGCCCTCATCCCGGGATGGGCGCAGGCCGCCCTCGTGCTGTCCGATCCGACGGCGGAGGCCGCGGCGCGATTGGCGTCCGCGCGTCAATGGATCGGTTTCGAGCAGTTCTGCCGATCGGCGATCGCGAGCCGCCGAGCCAAGCCCGGTGACGACCTCCTGTCGACTCTCCTGCACGCGTCGCTGGACGACGGTGCTGGCCCCGGGTTCACCGACGATCAGCTGGTGAGCCACCTGGCCGAGCTTGTTCTCGCCGCCAGCATCACCACATCGCAGCTGCTGAGCCATGCGATCGCGCGCCTGATGCAGCACCCGGCGCAGCTGGCCGCCGTGCGCGACGACCCTGATCTCGTTCCGCCCGCGGTCGAGGAGACCCTGCGCCAGCACACACCGACGCTCGGATTCTTTCGCCTCGTGACCCGAGACGTCGTGGTTGGTGGCGTCAAGCTTCCGGCTGGATCGATGGTGCAGGTGATGTGGGGCGCGGCGAACCACGATCCGGACAAGTTCGATCGGCCGGCAGTGTTCGACCTGCACCGCGTGGCCGGGACACCACACCTTTCCTTCGGCTATGGCGCGCACTTCTGCCTCGGTGCACCCCTCGCCCGACTGCAGACGAAGGTCCTTCTGCAGCGCGTCGTCCGCCTCGACGGACTCCGCCTCGCCGGACCGGACGCCATCGAGTACGCCCCCAATCCAGTGATGCACACGCTCGTCCGACTCGAAGCCGATTGGGATGTGAAGCAATGACCGAAGATGCACTGGTTACCACGGACAGTGTCCGTTACGAGATCGACGGCGTCGCCGTAGAGGAGGTCCGGCCCGCTGCCGACGGCGCGGACGATCGACCGGCAGAGCCGATCGAGCTCCCCGTCGATGAGCAGACGATGTTCGTCCCGCCCGAGCCGGTGGCCCGAACACTGCTCTGGTCGACGGTCTCCGACGCGGACGCCGCCGACCTGTGGGGCCGGGCCGTACCCGAGTCGCCTCGGGCCGTCGCCGAGGCGACCAGATTCACCGTCTCGGTTGACCTCGATGGCATCGACGTTCCGGTGCTGCTGCTCGCCGCGGAGACGGATCCCTTCGTCGCTCCGTGGACCACCTCGAAGCTGGGAGTTGATGGGCGTCCCGGTACGGAACTTTCCGGGCGGCCACGGGCTGCCGTACGAAATCTCCTGGCCCGCGGTTGCGGACTGCCTCGCCCAGTGCCTGCCGGAAGCCGCTGGCCCGGCGAACGAGATCACGGCTTTGGTAACGCCCGAGCTCCGATGATCGGGTTATGGAGACTCGCAATCTGATCGGTGGGTCGTGGCGCGCCTCGGCGCGCTCGATCGGGGTTACCGACCCGGCGACCGACGAGGTCCTGGCCGAAGTGCCTTCGTGTGCACCTGAAGATGTGCGGGACGCGATCGAGGCGGCGGCCGAGGCCCTGCCCGGCTGGCGGGGCCGGACGGCCGACGACCGGGCGCGGGTGCTGCGCCGCTTCGCCGATCTTGTCGCGGACGAGGCGGAGTCGCTGGCGACGCTCATCTCGCGTGAGGGCGGCAAGCCCCTGGCCGAGGCGCGCGGCGAGGTGGCCTACGGGCAGTCGTTCCTGGCCTGGTCGGCCGAGGAGGCGACCCGAATCTACGGCGAGCTGGTGCCGGCGTGGCACGCGAACAAGCGGATCATGGTGCTGCATCAGCCGGTCGGCGTGACGGCCGCGATCACGCCGTGGAACTTCCCGCTCGCGATGATCACTCGCAAGGTCGGGCCGGCGCTCGCGTCGGGGTGCACGCAGGTCGTCAAGCCGGCGTCCCAGACTCCGCTCACCGCGATCGAGTTGGGACGTCTCGCCGTCGAGGCCGGCGTGCCGCCCGGGGTCCTCAATGTCATCACCGGACCCGGATCGACGGTGGCGACGACGCTGTTCGCCGACCGGCGCGTACGCAAGGTGTCGTTCACCGGCTCGACGGAGGTGGGCCAGCACCTGATCGCGTTGTCCGCCGCCAACGTCACGCGGTTGTCGCTCGAGTTGGGCGGACACGCGCCGACGATCGTGTTCGACGACACCGACCTCTCGGTGGCGGTGGGCGGCGTGCTGCGGGCCAAGTTCCGCAACAACGGGCAGTCCTGCATCGCGGCCAATCGCATCTACGTCCAGGCCGGGATCTACGACGACTTCCTGGCGGCGTACACCGCGGCGGTCGCGGGTCTGCGGATCGGCTCGACGAGCGAGGAGACGGTCGACGTGGGCCCGCTCATCGACGACGCGGCGGTGGCCAAGGTGCAGTCGCATGTCGATGATGCGGTCGGACGGGGCGCGAAGCTCCTGCACGGGGGCCGGGTTCACGACCTGGGTCCGGGCTACAGCCGTCGCTTCTACGAGCCGACCGTTCTCAGCTCGGTCAGCGACGAGATGCGGGTGTTCACCGAGGAGACGTTCGGGCCGGTCGCCGCGATCACGTCGTTCGAATCGGACGACGAGGCGATCAGCCGAGCGAACTGTTCGCCGTTCGGCCTGGCCGCATACGTGTTCGGTCGAGACCTCGGCCGGGTAGTGCGGACGGCGGAGCAACTCGAGTACGGCGTCGTCGGCGTCAACGACGGTGCCCCGTCCACCGGGCAGGCGCCGTTCGGTGGCCTGAAGATGTCCGGCTACGGCCGCGAGGGCGGCAAGTACGCCATGCACGAGTACCTCGACACGAAGTACGTCTCGCTGGCTCTGTAGCCGAGCGAAGGTGTGGCCGAAGGAAGGGCTATCCGTCGGCGCGGGAGGCGAGGTCGCCGGCGGTCGTACCGCCACCGCGACCGAACACCATGCCGGGCGGTGTCGCGTCGGGGAAGCCACCGCTCCATCGGTCCACGGTGAGCGGGCCGGCCTTGAGCAACCGTCCGTTGTAGCTCTCGTCGGTGATGACGTCGTGGCCGGTGCAGATCTCGATGCCGATACCGAGCATCGGTTCCTCGAGGTATACCGACACCGACCCGGAGGCGGTGTGCCGAACCGGATCCTCCGCCTTGATGTTGTGCGCACGCGCGTGGTTGCGGAACCGAACGACCGTGTCGATGTCATCGGCGAGCAGGCACACGTGGTCCAGGCGTCCGGGCTCGCCCTTGGCCAGCCCGATGCTGTGGTGATAGCCGTTGCCACAGCGCAGGAACACCACCAGATCCTCGATCTGATCCGAGCGCCGGAAGTCCATCGTTCGCTTCCAGAAGTCGCGACCGGCGACGACGTCATCGACGAAGACCACCGTGTGCAGCACTGCTTGCAGGCCGCGCGCCGGCGCCGGCGAGGCGGGCAGCACGACCTGCTCCTCGTAGAGCTCGACCTCGAAGTTCTGCGGCGTGCGGAAGCGGATCGAGTTGTCGATGCGGTCCTCGCGCAGGGTGCCTCCGTCGGTCCACTGGACGCCTTCGTCCTCCAACCGCATGGTGATCTCGCTCAGCGCGTCGGCGTCCTTGGCGCGAAACCCGAGGCGGATCAGTCCCGGCTGCGGTCGACGCTCGAGGCGCAGCCAGGCGTGACGGGTGTCGCCGGTGAGGAACACGACGTCGTCGCGGCGCTCGGACACCTCGAGTTGGCACACGGTCCGGAAGAACTCGACCGCGGGGTCGAGGTCGGTCACGCCGTAAACCGCGTAACCGAACTCCTGTATCAGCGCCATGGCCATCCCTTCACCGTTCAGCTAGACATCATGCGGGATTGCGCCCCACGAAGAACATCTCATCGGATTCGGTCGCCGTCAGCACCCCGGCGTCCTTGGCCGCCGCTCGGTAACCGGCGAGCTGCGGTCCGACGAGGCGTTGGGTCGGCATGCGCAGCGGTCCGCCGTTGAAGCCGGTCAACCAGGCCTGGTACTTCCAGGCCATACGGTGCACGGTGTTTCCCCCGGCGACCCCGATGCGGTCGTTGGCCCGCCGGGCCGGATCGACCTGCCAGTAGAGCCGCATCGCCTCGTCGAAGCGTCCCTCGTGACACAGCGCGAGCATCCGCGGCACCGCGCCACCCAGGCACTCGGTGTTCGACGTCGCGATCAGCTGCAGCGGCACGATGGTCGCCAGCGGAATGGCCTGCTGCTCCAGCGGCATGGTCACGACGACCCGATCGGAGAGCCGGCTCCATGCCTCGGTGAATCCGGCGATGGCCGGCATCCCGCCCTCCGCCTTGACGGCGGCGACGTTCGGCAGGCTGTCGACCATCTCCTCCAGCATCTCGATAGGAATCGACGCCGGATGCAGCCGCTCGAAACCCCACAGCGGCACCGGGAACACCATGACCGCCAGGTTGGTCTGGGCGCAGAAGGCCTCGGTGTAGTCGTAGACCTGACGCAGGGAGGTGGGGTAGAACGACGGCGGATAGGACAGCAGCACCATCTCGGCGCCGGCGTCCTCGGCCCGCTTGGCGAGCTCGACGTTCTCCTCGAGCGTGTTGAAGCTGGCGTGGAAGAACAGCACGAGACGTCCCGCCGCTTCGTCCGCGGCCCATTCGACCATCTGGATGTACTCGTCGGGCGTGATCGCGGTTTCGCTGACCAGGAGCGCGCCCGTGAAACCCAGTTCGATGTCGCGGCGCACGTCGTGACGGATCGCTGCCTCGTTCAGGTGCCGAAGATCGGCCGTATAGGACGGGATGATGACGTTGCAGACGCCCTTCATCTCGGTCCGGGCCCAGTCCCGAGCGTCGCCTTTGGCGTAGCGGCTCATGGGTTCAAGGGTGGCGCCCCGCAGTTACTACGGGCGTTATCGGCCGACCTGCTCGTCGAGGAGCTTGCGACGGATCTCGTCGCGGAGCCGGAACTTCTGGATCTTCCCCGAGAGCGTCTTCGGCAGTTCCGGAACGAGTTCGAGGCGCTCGGGAACCTTCTGCTTGGCGACGCCCTGCGCGTCGAGGAACTCGGCCAGGTCGGCCAGTGTCAGCCCGGCGGCCGACCTCGGCACGACGAAGGCGCAGGCGCGTTCCACCATGACCGGATCGGGCATGGCGACGATGGCGATCTCCGCGATCGACGGGTGGTCGTAGAGAAGCTGCTCGATTTCGGTGACGCTGATGTTCTCACCGCCCCGCAGCACGATGTCCTTCTTGCGGCCGCGAATCGTCAGGTAGCCGTCGTTGTCGTAGGAAGCCAGGTCGCCGGTGCGGAACCAGCCGTCGGCCGCGAAGGCACCCTCGTCATCGCCGGGCCGGTGGTAGCCCAGGAACTGCTCGGGCCCGGTGACGACGAGTTCCCCGATGTCGTCCGGGCCGAGCGGGTGCTCGTCGTCGTCGACGATGCGGAACCGGGCCGCGCCGATCGCGTGGCCATCGGTACGGGCGCCCTTCTCCGCCGGATCGTTCGGCCCCGACGTGCTCAAGGTCGGAAACTCCGTGGAACCGTAGATGCGCGCGGCCAGGCAGCCCAGCCGTTCGCGCGCGTCGCGGATCAGCCCCGGTGGCACGTCGGCGCCGCCGCACGCGAACACCCGCAGCGCCGAGAGGTCGTGCGTGGCCAGCGAGGGGTGGTAGGTGAGGCCGTGCAGGAACGGCGTCGCCGCGACCGTGAACGAGCAGCGATGCTCGGCGATCAGCCCCAGCGCCGACCCCGGTTCCCACACGTCCTGGAACACCACCGTCGTTCCCAGCATCGACGGCAGCTGCAGGCCGTACAGCAGCCCGGTGATGTGCGAGACGGGGGACGGCATGAAGACGACGTCGTCCGGAGTAAGGCCGTAGATGTCGATGATGCTGCGGTTCTCGTAGTCGAGCGTGTTGTGGGTGTGCACGACTCCCTTGGGACGGGCCGTGGTGCCCGACGTGAACAGCAGCAACATCGGGTCATCGGGCGAGCGCTCCACCGGCGTCGGTATCCGGCCACGGTCGCGGGCCAGTTCGGCGAACCTCAGCTGGGCTGTGGACTCGGGCCGGGCGACGACGACCTGCTCCAGATCGGGCAGGGACGGCCGGATCTCGTCCAGCATCGTCAAGTAGTCGAAGCCGCGAAACACCTCGGGCACGACCACCACCCGGCTGCGTGCCTCGCCGAGGATGTAGGCGACTTCGCGCTGCCGGTAGATCGGGACGATCGGGTTGCTCACGGCGCCGATGCGCAGCGTCGCCTGGTGCACAACGTAGGCCTCGTACCAGTTCGGCAGTTGCCACGAGACGACATCGCCGCGGCCCACGCCGAGCTCCTGCAGCGATGCCCCGACGGCGTCGACCGCGCGCTCGACCTGGGCGTAGGTCATCGTCGTGCTGCCGTCGATCACGCAGGTGCGGTCGGGATTGCGCTGCGCGATGTCGGGCAGGTAGCCATCGACGTAGGCGTCGGCCCAGGCTCCGGACGCCCGCTCGTGCGAGCGTCGTTCCGCGCTGACCGTCGTCAGAGTCATGGCCTCGATCAGCTCGGCGCCGGCGGGGCGGGCTTGACCCGCCAGTACTTCGCCAGCGAGCCGGCGTCCACCCGCAGGTCGGTGCCGGTGATCATCCGGGCGGCCGGCGAGGCCAGGAACACCGCGGCGTCGCCGTAGTCCGACGGCGAGGGCAACTCGCCGAGCGGCACCTGCGCGGCGGCGGCCCGCAATGCCGTCACGTGCGCGTCGGCCACGCCCTGGATGCCCCACCGACGTCCGCGCTCGAGTCCCTCGCCCGGGTCGGTCGCGGTCGGGGTCAGGCTGTTCACCCGGATGCCGAACGGCGCGAGCTCGACGGCTGCTGATCGCGTCAGGTTCAGCAGGCCGCCCTTGGCCGTCGTGTAGCCGATGTTGCCCGGCTCGCCCTGATGGCCCGCGGTCGACACCAGGTTGATCACACAGCCCGGCCGTCCGGCGTCGATCAGCGCTGCCGTGACGTGCTTGGTGAACAGGAACGTCCCGTCGAGCAGGACGGCCAGCTGCGAGCGCCATTCGGCGAGCGACATCTCGCGGATGCCCTTCTCCAGGTAGACGACCGAGCCGTTCACGAGGACGTCGATCAGTCCCAGTTCGGAGGCGATCGCCCTTACCGCGTCGACAACTTCTTGCTCGACGGTGACGTCGCAGGCGACTGCGGTCGCCTCGCCGCCCTCGCGTCTGACCTCCTCGGCCGCGCGCTTCGCCATGGCCTCGTCGCGATCGACGCACGCCACCCGGGCCCCGGCCGCGGCCAGCCGTAACGCGATGCCGGTGCCGATGTTCGGACTGGTGCCCACGACCGTCGCCACCGAACCGGCCAACGAGAACGGCGATGCTGCGCCCACCTGCGGTCTCCCCTCGACGTTCGCCGACGCTACGTCACTCGCCGCTGAACTCCACGATGCGGCTGGCCACGGTCGGCCGCTCGGCCAGGTGCTCGGAGAACCACGTTCCCGCGGCCTTGGCGGCGAGGTCGAGCGCGGTCAGGTTGCTGTACAGGGTCATGTGGCTCGTCGACGGCAGTACCACCAGGCGCTTGTCGCTCGATGGGATCGAGTCGTAGACGTTGGTCTCCAGATCCCACAACGTGATGTCGTCCTCGTTGGCCACGATCATCATCGTCGGCTTGTTCACCAGTCGCTTGGCGTACGGCGTCGCGTCGTACTGCATCAGCAACTCCACTGACGCGAGGGTGCTGCGGTGCTCGTGCCGGGGAGCTTGCGTGCGCTTCAGCTCGTCGAAGACGACCTTGACCTCGTCCAGGGGCCAGGTCGCCAGCTCCGCGTCCGGCCCGGTCGGGGTCGCGGACATCGCGATGTATCCGTACTCCCCCGTCTCGAATCGCTTGCGGCGGTCTTCCAGGATCGCTTCCCGCAGCTTGCGGAACCGTTCGGTGCCGTGCACGCGCCACATGTTGGTGTAGCCCTCGATCACCGGGACGTTGCTGACGATCACCTTCACCCGCGGGTCGATCGCGCCGAGGATCAGCACGTGCCCGCCGCTGTAGGAGATGCCCCAGACCCCGATGCGGTCGGCGTCGATGTCCGAGCGCGTCTCGAGGTAGGTGATCGCGTTGCGGTAGTCCTCGATCTGGTCCCACGGATCCAGGTGCTGACGGGGTTCGCCGTCGCTGGCGCCGATGCGGCGGTAGTCGAAGATCAGTACGGCGAAGCCGCGCCGGACGAACTCGGCGGCGTACTGCGGCTGCCGCAGTTCCTTGACGTAGCACCATCCGCCGGCCATGACGACCACGGCGTGCGGGCCGTCGCCTTCGGGCAGGTAGAGGTCGGCCCGGACCGTCTCGCCACCGCTACGGAACTCGACTTCCTGGGGCGACATCTCGATCAACTCCTGTTCGGCTGGGTTCGAAGAAGTGGATGACTCAGAACTGCTTGGGGCTGGCGATCTCGTCGACGTCGGTGCCGAGTCCGAGATGATGGGCCGCGCGCACGATGTACCTCGCGCCGAGCAGGTCTTGGGCGGCGGTGCCGACGGACTTGAACAGGGTGATGTCCTCGGGTCGTGATCGAGCGAGCACGGCGCCGGTGATGATGCGATCCAGTGCGATGCCCTTGTCCCAGTGGGGATCGTGATCGAGCAGGTCGACGATGTCGCCCGACTCGTGGGTGAGTTGCTCGAGCGTGACGTCGAAGACGACCGCGTCGGCGCCGAGGAAGGTGTCGACGTCGATCTCGCGCAACGCGGTGGTCGTCGAGCCGATCGAGACGACGTGCTGGCCGGGTTCGAGCCACGCACCGTGGTAGGCGACGGTCGGTTCGGGCCCGGTGTTCGTCGCGGCGACGACGATGTCCGTACCGGCCACCGACTCCTGCGGGGTCGACGTCGCGACGACGGGGATGCCGAGTACGTCCGACATCCGCTTCGCGAAGCCCTCGCGGCGTTCGGGCGAGCGGCTGTAGACCTTCGCCCGGGTGATCGGCCGGACGCTGCACACGGCCTGCAGGTTGGTCTCGGCCTCCAGGCCGGAGCCGATCACCCCGACCGAGGAGGAGTCTTCCCGGCTCAGCCAGCGCGTCGCGACGCCGCTCGTCGCGCCGGTGCGTGCGGCGGTCAGGTAGGCGGCGTCGACCAGGGCCGTGACCTGCCCGGTCTCGAGCGAGCACAGCGCCACCACGTAGCGCACGCCGTCCCGCATCGACCCGTGGAAGAACTTCAGCCCGAGCAGGCCGGTCTCGGGCAGCAGCGCCGGCATGACGCGGAGGAACACGTTTCCGTGGCTGAGCGTGATCCGCTCCGGAATCAGCGGGCCGGGCCCCTTGGCTTCCGTACGCAGACCCTCGTCCAGGAACGTGACCATGGCGCCGATGTCGCACACGGCGCGCACGTCGCTGTCGCTCACCAGCAGCGTCACGGTCGGCCCTCCGAAAGCAGGTGTGAGTCGCTCTCTGCGACCTGCAGCGAGCACGGCCGCCGGTGGGAGCTGCCTCCCTCCGTCGACTGCGCCGAGAGTCGTCCAAGCCCGTTATCGCCCTCGTTATCGACGAGAGCCCGGACGAGAGGCCGGACGAGAGCCGGAAACCGGGCACTGATGGATTTGCTGAGTTCAGGCCCCACCCGGGTGCATTGACACGCCGTTAGGTTTCCGGCAGGTTACGCTCGACCGGACTGCTGTCGAGGGGGTGCCAGGCAATGGATTCCCCTTCCAGCGAGCAGAACGCCCATCCGCTACGGCACAAGTTCGCCGCGCCGGGCGTGCCGCGCGGTTCGATCGAGCGCCCGCGCTTGGACCGGCTGCTGACCGAGCTGTTCGACACCTACTCCATCGTCGAGGTCATTGCCGCGCCCGGTTCGGGCAAGACCGTCGAGGCCCAGCTCTTCGCGGCCGGATGCGGCCGTCAGCTCGCGTGGCTCACCATGGATCGGTCCGACCGCTCGGCATCGGGCCTCGTCTTCGATTTGGCTACCGCGCTGGGCGAGCTCGCCGGCAACGCGGTCAGCGACATGCGCCGGACGCTGCAGACCAACGGCACCATCGAGGAGGCCGCGGCAATCCTGGCCAGCTCCGCGGCCACGCAGGAGAGCCTGCTCGTCATCGACGAATGCCAGCAGATAGCGACATCCGCCGACGCCGCATCGGCGCTGGATACCTTCCTCGAGTACATCCCGGAGCAGATGCGGGTGCTGCTGCTCGCCCGCGAAGAGCTGCCCTGGCCGCTGCAGAAGCGCTACGTGCACGGTCAGATCGCCCAGCTCGGCGACGCCACGCTGAACCTGACCTATGACGAGCTGCTCGAGTACATCGAGCAACTGGGGGTGCCGCCCGAGTCCGGCGAGCGCATCTTCGCGTCGACGGGGGGCTGGGTGGCCGGCGTCGCCTTCGCCTCCCGCTTCGGCGTCGAGGAGCAGCCGAACCTGCGCGACCTCTCCGCGTACTTCGGCCGGCAGGTGCTCGAGCCGCTGCCCGAGGACGAGCAGCGCTTCCTGCTCGACACGTCCGTCACCGACGCGGTCACCCGCGACGTCGCCGTTGCGCTCTGCGGGCCGGACGGACAACGGTTGTGGTCGGCCGTGTCCGCACGACACCTGCCCGCGACCAGCACGACCGCCGGCGCCATCGTCTGCCATTCGCTGTTCCGGTCGTTTCTGCAGCAGCGACTGCTCGACACGCGGCCGGAGCAGCACGACGGGCTGCTCGCCGCGTACGCGCAGCATCTCGCCGCCTCGCGCCAGTACGAGGATGCGACCGAGGTCTGGCTGTCGCTCGGCGAGGTCGACCAGGCGGAGCAGACGGCGATGCAGGCGCTGCCGGGGCTGTTCACCCGCGCCGACTGGCCGGTGGTCAAGCGCTGGGTCGAGGCCTTCGGTGCCGACCGCGTCTACACCCATCCGACGCTCATCGGCGCCGAGATCCGAGCCGCACAAGGCATTCGGGAATTCGACCGGGCCCGGGCCGTGATCCGCAAGCTCGACCGCGAGGGCCGCCTGCGCGCGGCGATCGAATCCGATCCGAGCCTGCTGGCCACGGCCGCCTGGGTCATGCAGGCCTACCCGCAGGAGGCGCTCGGCCTGCTCGACAAGTTCGACGGCGACGCTCGGGCGGACGTGGTGCGCTACATGATCGAAGCCACGATCGCGACCCGGCCGATCACCCCGCCCGACTCACCGGTGCTCGCCGATGTCGAGCGTCAGATGAGCTGGGGACTGTTCCTGCAGGGCCGGCTCGGCGAGCTGGCCCGGATGGGGTCAGTGGATCACGATGCCCCGGTCCTGAACCCGAACGTCGTGTTGGCCGCGGCGTTCCACGAGGACGGCGAGGCCGCGTCCAAACTGTGGTTGCGAGTCCCGCAGGAGATCCGCGAGCGCGCGCACAGCCGGTTCATCGAGGCGATGGTCGATCTGGCCAACGGCGATCACGAGCGGGCCCGGCACCACCTGCGGCTCGCCATTGCCGAGAGTCACCGCTCCGGCTTCTCGCTGCTCCCGGTCTATGAGATCTTCATGGGTTACCTGCAGCTCGCCGAGGACGGCCCGGACGTGGCGATCAGCCATCTCGAGCCGGTGCTCGACGCGATGTCGCGCACCGGCCAGACGGCCTACGTCGAGATGGCGCAGTGCTTCCTCGGGCTGGCGTACCTGCGGACCGATAGGACGACCGATGCCCAGCTGATCCTGCGCGAAGCGGTCACGTCGATGACTCGCTGCCAGCGCCGGCTCCTGCTGTCGATGGCCGCGGCCGGGCTCGCGGAGGCAGAAGCGCGACTCGGCAACGACGACGAGGCCCGCGACGCCGCCGCGCTCGCCTACCACGTCGCGATGCTGACCGGAACGTTTCTGGTGCTGATCCAGGCCGTGCGCCTGTTCCCGGATGTCCAGCGCCGCGAGGCCGAACGCAACCCCGAGGACTCGCGGTGGCGGCGGCTGGTGATCGCCCCGTCCGCGCGCCCGAAGCCGCGCACCGGGCCGCGCGCAGGTGACGGCGTCGCCCTGCTGTTGCAGCCGTTCGGGCGCGACCGCGACCTGCACATCGACGGTGAGCCGGCCAACATCGGGCGGACCAAGATCCTCGAATTGGTCGCCTATCTCGCCCTGCACCCCAACGGCGTCGACCGTTTCGAACTGCAGCAACGACTGTTCCCCGAGGCCGACCAGCGCAGCGGCGGAAACCACTTCCGGCAGATCGCGCACAAGCTGCGCCACGGCACGGACGTCGGGTTGGAACGCCACCGCAACCTCGTCCTGTTTCCCAAGTCGGTCGCCGTCATCGCCAACGACATCGAGTTCGAGCGCCTCCTGGTCGCCGCGAGCTCCTCGACCGGTCAGCAGCGCAAGCAACGGCTGCAGGCCGGCCTCGATCTCATGCGTGGCCCGTACCTGGAGGGCAGCACCCTGTCGTGGGTCGAGGAGCGCCGCAACTACCTCGACCTGGTCCACGAAGAGGCGCGCCTCGAGCTCGCAACGCTGCACCTCGAGCTCGGCGAACCCCAGGCCGCCCGCGATGTGTGCGAAGCGGTGCTCGCGACCAACCGGTACTCCGATCCGGCCTACCGGGTGCTCGTCGAGATCGAGCGGAAGGTCGGCAGCGAGAGTTCCGCGCTGACCGTCTACCGGCGCGCCGCCCAGGCCCTGGCCGAACTCGGGCTGCGCCCCGGGGACGCCCGCCGCCTGATGCGCAGCGACGCGGACCCCTCGGATCGCACCCCGGTGCGGCACTGATTGACCGACCGGAACCCGATAATGCCGGGGGTAATGCTCGACGCACAGGCTGCCGATGTGTCCGGTACCGCAGCATCCCCGCCCGGGCGAGCCGAGCCGTCTCCGCTCGCCGACGTGCGGGTGGTCGAGATCGGACGTTTCGCCTCGGCGCCGTCGTGCGCCACCGTGCTCGCGGATTGGGGCGCGGACGTCGTCAAGATCGAGCCGCCCGGCGGTGACCCGGCCCGCGGCCCGGGCTCGATCACCTCCGCCGGCGGCCCGCCGGTGAACCCACGCTTCGAGGTCCACAACCGCTCCCGGCGCAGCGTCGTGCTGGATCTGCAGCGTCCGGAAGGTCGCACGGTCGCCGACCGGATCCTCGCCGGCAGCGACGTACTCGTCACGAACCTCCGCCCCGATGCGCTCGAACGCCTGCGCCTGGACGCGGCCACCGTGCGCGCGCAGCACCCACGGCTGATCGTCGCGCAGATCAGCGGCTACGACCTGGCAACGTCACAGGCCGGTGAGCGCAGCTACGACCACGGCGCCTACTGGTCCTACGCCGGCGTCGCGTCGTTGTTCGCGGCGTCGGACGGGGAACCACCCCAGCCCGCCGGCGGCTTCGGCGATCGCGCCGCCGGATCGATGCTCGCCGGTGCCGTCGCGGCCGCCCTGTTCCGGCGCAGCCGCACCGGCGAGGGCAGCCACGTGACCACGTCGCTGGTGAACACGGGCCTGTGGCTGATGGCCTCCGACGTCAGCGACGTCGTGTCCACCGGGCGTACTCACCGTTCGCCGGACCGGCGCCGAGCCTCGATCCCTACGGTCAACTGCTTTCGCACCGCGGACGCGCGCTGGCTCTGGCTGCAGGTGATGCACCCGGAACAGGATTGGCCGGCGCTGATCGCCGCCCTCGACGCGCCGTGGCTCGACGAGGATCCCCGCTTCCAAGGTGGGAATCTGCGCCGACTGAAGGCGAATCAGGAACCCCTCGTGGAGCTGCTGGACGAGGTGTTCCGCGCGCACACCCTCGCCGAGTGGCGCGCTCGGTTCGCGACCCACGGCATCACCTGGGCACCGGTCCGCACCCTCGAGGAGGCCGTCGGCGACGACGAGGTGCGACGCAGCAGCGCTTTCGTCGAGTTCGACGACGACCTCGGCGTCCACCACGTCAGCGTCAACACGCCCTGCGCGTTCGACGGGACGACCCGCCCGGCGTCCAGGGCACCACAGATCGGCGAGAACACCGACGAGGTGCTCGCGTCGTTCGGCGTCTCGGAGGGGGAGATCGACGCGCTGCGTCAGTCCGGCGTGCTCGGTGCGCGCGGCGCACTCGCGAGCGAGAGGAGCAGGTTGACATGGGATACCGGGACGACCTCGTCATCGACGACCGAGACAGGGGTGTCTTCCGCATTCATCGATCGCTGATGACGTCGCCGGACGTGTACGACGACGAGCGGCGGGCGTTGTTCGACCATTGCTGGCTCTACGTGGGGCACGAGTCCGAGATCCCCGACGCCGGCGACTATGTGCGCCGCTCCGTCGCCGGGCGCCCGCTGATCTTCCTGCGCGACAGCGACGGCGCCGTCCGCATGCACTTCAACACCTGCACGCACCGCGGCGCGACGTTGTGCCGCGAGGACGCCGGGAACGCCCGCATCTTCCAGTGCTTCTATCACGCGTGGAGCTTCGACACGAAGGGCAAGCTGGTCGTCACGCCGAGCGCCGACGGCTACAGCCCGGGCTTTAGCCGCGACGAGTACGGGCTGAAGGCGCCGGCGCGCTTCGAGCAGTACCGCGGCCTCTGGTTCGTCAACTACGACGCCGACGCCGTCGACCTGCGAACGTATCTGGGCGGCGCGGCCGAGTACCTGGACCTCGTGCTCGATCAGGCCGAGGACGGGATGCGGATCGTGCCGGGCGTCCACCGCTACAGCGTGAAGTCCAACTGGAAGCTGATGGTCGAGAACAGCATGGACGGCTACCACGCGCCGACCGTGCACGCCACCTACATCGACTTCGTGAAGGACAGCGGCGGCGGCCAGCGCAAGGATGCCCTGACCGCCGGCGGCGCGCTCGACCTGGGCAACGGCCACGCGGTCCTCGAGAGCCCGGCCGCCTGGGCCCGTCCGATCGCCTACTGGGAACCGTTCTTCGGCGAGGAGGCGCGCGACGACATCGCGCAGAAGCTCGCGCGCCTCATCGACCGTCACGGTGAGGAACGCGGGCGGCGGATGGCCGAGACGTTCCGCAACCTGGTGATCTTCCCGAACCTGATCATCAACGACGTCGCGGCGATCACCGTGCGCCGCATCGAGCCGACGGCGGTCGACCGGCACTCGCTGGAGGCCTGGGCGATCGCGCCGGCCGAGGAGCAAGCGGGCAGCGCCGCCCTGCAACGACGGCTGGACAGCTTCCTGACCTTCCTGGGTCCGGGCGGATTCGCCAGCCCGGACGACGTCGAGGCGCTGGAATCGTGCCAACAGGGTTTCGCCGCCGCCCGGGAGGTGCAGTGGAGTGACATCTCGCGCGGCATGGCCCGGCAACCGGGATCGCAGGACGAACTGCAGATCCGGACGTTCTGGCGCGCGTACGCATCGATGCTCGACGGCGCCGGCTTCCCTGACCGGGTCACCGGCATCGAGTCGCCGGTCGCGGTCGAGGCGGCGCTGCGATGACCACCGTCGCCGCTGATGGGCACGCCCTGCGGCTCGCCGTCGAGGAGTTCCTCTACGACGAGGCCGCGCTCCTCGACGAGTGGCGGCTCGACGAGTGGCTCGAGCTGTTCACGTCCGATGCGCGCTACGAGGTGCCGAGCACCGATCGGCGCACCGGCGGCCCGGCCGACGCCTTGATGCTGATCTCGGACACCCGCAGCATGATCACCGCCCGGGTGAAGCGGTTGAACAGCCGCAAGGCGCATCGCGAATTCCCGTGGTCGCGCACGCGTCGCATCGTCGGCAACGTTCGCATCCTGAGCCGGCACGAGGACGAACTCGAGGTCACCGCGAACTTCGTCGTGTACCGCTCGCGCCGCGAGGTCAACGCCTACATGGGGCGCTACCTGTACCGGCTGGTGGCGGCCGGCGACTCGTTCAAGATCCGGTTCCGGCGGGCCGAGCTGGACCTGGAGACGCTCGACTCGCACGGCACGCTCAGCATCATCGTCTGACCGTCTGATAAGGGCTGATCATGGACCGGCGACTTGCGACCAGCACCGACCTGGTGCGGTTCCGCGTCGACGCCACGCGCTGCGACGGTCAAGGCGTCTGCGTGCTCGTCGCGCCCGAACTGTTCCAGCTGGACCGGTACGGGCTGGCGCAGGTGGTACCCGGCTCGGAGAGTCTCGTCTCCGCCGACCCCGACGTCCGGGCCCGCGGGCTCGAGGCCGACGCGACGTGTCCCCGCAACGCGATCCGCGAGGAGCTCGTCTCGGCGCGTCTCGCGGTGGCGTCGCCACCCGAGCCGGCCGAGCCCCCGACGCCGGCCGAGCCGTCGACGTCGGGCGGTTCGGTCGCGCCTCGCCTCGTGCTGCCCGGCGACGAGGTCGAGTCGCTCGACGGCTGGCGCGAACGCGGCGGCTGGAAGGATCGCTACTCCGCCGCCGAGCTGCTCGAGATCGCTGAGAGCGCAGGGCTGGTCGGGCACGGCGGCGCCGGCTTCCCGACCGCCGAGAAGTGGCGGCGCGTCGTCGGCGCCGACCAGCCCGTCGTCGTCGCCAACGGGGCCGAACGCGAACCGGGCACGCACAAGGACCGTTACCTGCTCGCGCATCGGCCGTTCCTCGTGCTGAACGGGCTGGTCCTCGCGATGCACGCCGTCGGCGCGCGGCTCGGCATCATCGCCGTCGACGACGACGCGCACGAGGCTGCCGAGCGGATCGAGTCGGCCATCGAGGCCGCCACCCGCGACGGCCTGCTCGGTGACCTGGAGATTCGCCAGCAGCGGGTGCCGACGCGCTACGTGGCCGGCGAGGAGACGGCGCTGCTGGCGGTCATCGAGGGCAGCCCGCCGGTGCCGCGCATCCGTCCCCCGTATCCGAGCGACGTCGGTGTGTTCGGCCGGGCGACGCTCGTGCAGAACGTCGAGACGCTCGCCCAACTCGCGGTCGCCACCGCCCTCGGCCCGCAGACATACCGCAGCGTAGGGACGCCAGAAGCTCCGGGAACGGGCGTGTTCACGGTCGGCCCGTTCGGCGGTCCGTTCACCGTGATCGAGGAGGCGTTCGGCGTCTCCTTGCGCGAGCTGCTCGACGAACGCGACCTGCTCGACGGCGCTCGGGCCGTACTGGTCGGCGGTTACGCCGGCGGCCTGCTGCGCCCCGAATCGCTCGACGTCGCGCTGACGCCGTCGGCCCTGCGCGCGGCCGGGGCGTCCCTCGGGACCAAGTCGATCCAGGTGCTCGGCGCCGACCAGTGCCCGGTGCGCGTCGTGGCCGACATCGTCGGCTACTTCGGCGCCCAGACCGCCGACCAGTGCCCGCCGTGCACGCGCGGCCTGCCCGACATGGCCGAGATCCTGCGCGACCTGGAACGGGCGGGCGCCGACCCCGCCCGGCTGGCCGACCTGGAGACGTTCATGGGGACGCTGTCCGGGCGCGGCGTGTGCCGGCTGCCCGACGGCGCGGCGCGGGTCGTCCTCTCGCTGCTGACCAACTTCGCCGACGAGGTCGCCGCGCACGCCGAGGCCGGCTGCCCGTGACGCAGCCAGCGCCGGTGCAGTTGCCCACTGCCGACCGGCTGACGAGGTACCGGCAGATGCGGCGCATCCGCGAATTCGAGGCCCGGACGGCCACCCTCTACCGCGACGGCATCGTGCCGGGCTTCGTACACCTGTCGGTCGGCCAGGAGGCGGTCGCGGTCGGGGTCTGCTCGCAGTTGCGCACCACGGACGTGATCACCTCGACGCACCGCGGCCACGGCCACGTCCTGGCCAAGGGCCTGGACATGACCGCGATGTTCGCCGAGCTGATGGGACGCGCGACCGGCACGTGCGGCGGCTTCGGCGGTTCGATGCACATCGCCGACCCGACGCTCGGGGTGTTCGGCGCCAATGGCATCGTCGGCGCCGGCCTGCCGATCGCCGGCGGGGTGGCGACCGCGGCCAAGCTACGCGGTGCGGGCGACGTGGTGGTGGCCTTCTTCGGCGACGGCGCGGTCGCCCAGGGCATGTTCCACGAGGCCGTCAACCTGGCCGCGGTGTGGGACCTGCCCGTCGTCTTCTTCTGCGAGAACAACCACTACTCCGAGTTCTCGCCCGAGGCAAGTGGGTCCGGGGGACGCCACTGGATCCCTTCGGCTACACCCACATACGGCGGGCTGAACGGCTTCTGGTCGCGCATTACGAACGAACGATCATCGGCCTGCTGCAGTCTCTTACGTCGGAGTCATACGAAAGAGCCGTGGCAGTAGCCTCGGCGCCGGACCTGATCCGCGGCTACGAGGAGGTCAAGATTCGAAACCTCGCCACCTATTCGGCACGTCTGAAAGAGCTCGAAGTGGACCCTCCTGAGCTGCCGGGTTTGCCTCGAGCATGATTTCTTGACCGAAGGGCAGGTTCTTGGCGGCTGAGCGGCCAACGTGAGCAAATGCGCCACCGAATACGTCTGCCACGCTTCACCAACCAGAGCCGGTCAGCGTCTA
>Ga0137412_10000762_pt1 | contig 23796 bp, 23 predicted proteins | sample CZODoug2_1_16fun_FD_122160 | JGI IMG/M metagenome (GOLD analysis project Ga0137412, IMG submission 122160) | Vadose zone soil fungal communities from Angelo Coast Range Reserve, California, USA - CZODoug2_1_16fungal (Hybrid Assembly) | ecosystem: Environmental > Terrestrial > Soil > Vadose zone... | reverse complement strand
AGGACGCGGAGAAAGGCCACAGAGGGCACGGAGAATGCGTGGCGGAATTTGAAATTTGAGATTTCAAAGGTCTACAACACTTGGGCGCTTTGAACTTTTGGATGCTGGCCGTTTCTTATGAAACGAGACGCTCGGAAGCATGAACTCGAGAAACTGGGACGCGAGGTGGAAAGGCTGCGCCTGCTTGCCAGGCCGGAATTTCCTGCGCAAGATCTCGAACGTCTCCGCACCGAAGTCTCGCAGCTTCGGCATGAGTTTTACGACCACATGGGCGCGTGGCAGCGAACACTCCTCGCGCGCCATCCGCAGCGCCCTTACATGATGGATTACGTGCGCCTCCTGTTCGAGGATTTCCACGAATTGCATGGCGATCGCGCTTACGGCGACGATCCGGCGATGATCGCGGGCTTCGCGAAACATCACGGCCGTCCGGTGGCGGTGATCGGACAACAGAAGGGAAGGGACACCAAACAGCGCGTGGCGCTGAATTTCGGGCAGGCTAAGCCCGAAGGCTATCGCAAAGCGCTGCGCGTCATGCATCTGGCCGCGAAATTTGGACGGCCGGTTTTTACGTTTGTGGATACGCCGGGGGCGTATCCGGGAATCGACGCCGAGGAGCGCGGACAAGCCGAGGCCATCGCGCGCAATCTTCGCGAAATGGCGCGGCTGCCCGTTCCCATCGTTGTGACGATCACGGGCGAGGGGGGCTCGGGCGGCGCGCTGGCGATTGCCGTGGGGGACCGCGTGAACATGCTTGAGAATTCGGTGTATTCCGTAATTTCCCCGGAGGGTTGCGCGTCGATTTTGTGGCGCGATTCGGCGAAAGCGGAAATGGCCGCGGAAGCGCTCAAGATCACGGCGCGCGATTTGAGCCAGCTCGGCATCATCGATGAAATTGTTCCTGAACCGGAAGGGGGAGCGCACTTGGACCACGAAGGATCCGCTGCGCTTCTGGATCCGGTACTCGATCGCTCGCTGCGGGATCTGCTCGCGCTCACTCCCCGCGCGCTGCTCGAACAACGGTACGAAAAATTCCGCCGCATGGGGCAGTTCTTCGAATCGGTTCGAAGCTGAACGGTATTCACGGTGTGAGTGAAAAAATTGGTATCGGTGTATGGTGCGCCCGCTTTCAGGCGGGCAAGCGCTTGAGCCTAGCATGCCGGCCTGAAGGCCGACGCTACAGAAGCGTGTCGCGCGAATTGCGAAAAATCCAGCGTTGCCACATTGGTATCACGGCGGAGTATCTCCGTTGTCGCCTTGGGACATCTCGTCTACGCTGATTGGGCGGAGAAACCCTTCTCATGTCAAAGCCCGGTGAGCCTCAGATAACGGAAGCAGTGGGCGCGAGCGTGACCAATCAGGTCTTTCGACCCTACGAACGGCTGGTCCAAATCAAGGTTCTTGGCAAAACGTTCGAGGTCCCCGAGAAGAATACGATTCTCCGCTGTTTTCAATACATCAGCCCGGAAACCATTCCCTACGGACGTTTCTGCTGGAATCAGGATTGCCAGTATTGCCGCGTGACCGGCAAACTGGCGGATGAGGACCAGCACCACGAATTGCTGAGCTGCAAATTCCTGGTTAGCCCGGGAATGGAAATTTCCGAAATCAGCCCCGAACTCAAATACTGCCTCCAAAAAAAGTTGGATAAAAAAGCGGAGAAGTAAACTTCCGAGATTTCCGCTTCTAACGATTCGTAAGCGCTGGCGTCGCGCCGGGTTTTTCTGTTTTATGCTGGACGGCCAGGGTGAGAAATCCCTATTTGGTAATCGGCAAATCTTGTGCGGGTGAGTTCCATGGGTGAGCCCTCCCGGGGTTTTCTGGTAATCCTCGATGCGTCTTCCCAACGCACTTCCCATCACTTCGTTCAAGGCAAGCACGGCGGACTACGTTGGGGCGTCCCTCCGGGACTCCCAGCGACGCAGGATTAGTCCAAACCTCCGAATTTTCAACGCAACTTAATTTCCGGGCGTGTGTTGTATGTGGGGAGAAACTTCTTTTTCCTCACATTGCTCGAAGCCCGCGGCTAGCTCCCACCCTGGCCCCCCGGGGTATGAGACCCAAGCCGCGGGTCTTGAGCAGCGGAGGGCGCTCCGTCCCCGAATACGGGGCGCCCCCCAAATTTGCGTCGCCCGGCGGTAATGGGGTAATTTCCTGTTGCTGAGTTCCATTTAAGGCGGGCTGCCCTTCCGGCGTCAGGACAATGATATTGGCTATAGCCCGCACCCTTATTCCTGAACCCAGGTTGCAACAAATGCTGTAATATATACATCAGAGATGGAGGCGGAGGCATTTTCGATCGTGTGCGACGGATGTGGCCTTCCTGCCTCGCCTGAGCATATTGCGGCGAGGATGGAGCGGCTTGAGCTAGTCACTCGATTTCGCCCGATCCACATCCATTTGCTCTTCGTTGCTTTCGATCCAATGCCACGCCTGGAGGATGATTTTTACAAGCCACCCGAGTCACGTGACTTTTTCGATTCTTTCCTCTCGGCGATGAATATTTCACCCGATGCGGAGGGGCGCGGGCCCCACCCGGAGACCGCAGAAATAAGTCCGCAGGCGGAATCGACCGGCCGTGATGCAGGCCCGGCCATGTTGCTCGAATTTCAGAGAAGAGGGTACTACCTAACGTATTTGTCCGAATGTCCGGTGACTCCGGAGCATTCCGCGAATGTGCACGCAGCGCGGCGAAGTCGCGACCAAGATCAACTTCAGCGGCTAAAGCCGACGGAAGGAGAGTCAGGTTCGGCCGGGCTGAAGCCCGGCCCTCCGAGAAGATCCGAAACTTCCACGCACGGTACGACGAATGTGGAGGTGAAGCGCGAGGTGACGAATTTAGGGATTGCGCACGGGGCGGCGGATTCGGGGATTGATGGTGCACAGGTGGGTAACGCCCGTGAATGCATTTCGCGGCTCGCTCCTACTCTCATCAAACGAATTCGATTTAACTATAGACCCAAGCACGTTGTTCTCCTGGGAACTCACTTGAGCCCGCTGATTGGAGTTTTCGAGGACGCCGGTTTGGGCCCGCTTCTGCTCCTCGACCGGGGCGCGCCGCTAACGATTCCAGGTACAGGTGATGGGTCATCTCTGACCCTGTTCCGAAGGGCAGTGAACATCGAGACACCTTTCGCTACAACATCATCGGGGCTGTGATAGAATTGATGCGAGGCAAGTTCGGAGAAGCTTCCGGACGAGGGAGTAATCCGTGAAAAACAAAGTGAAATTTGGAATTGGGGTGGGCATCATCCTTGTCACCCTCTCCTGCCTGGCGTACGTCGGCGCCCAGCAGAGCAAGACGTATTACCACACGATCTCGGAGATCCCGACATTGAGCGGCGCGGCATTGCACCAGCGCCTTCGAGTGGCCGGGGATGTCAAGGCCGGCTCGATACAACACTTGTCCGGCCGTGTCGATTTCATTTTGATGGAGCAAGGGAAGGGTCTCCCCATCAGTTACGTGGGAACGGACCCACTCCCCGACACATTTAAGGACGGCGCACAGTGCCTGGTCGAAGGCAAAGTGACCCCAGATGGCCGATTTGTCGCTGAGACCCTTCAGGCCAAGTGCGCGTCTAAGTATGAGGCGGCCCCGGGACAAGCCCAGCCCGGTTCCCCGGCTGCTTACTCTTCGGACCCAAAAAGCAAGAGCTAGTGCGGATGGGAGCTCCGGTTGGAGCCCCCCAAAGAAGAAAGCGACATTCTAGCGGGCTCCAGCACCCGATGCCGTTAAACAGGCAAGAATCGAGGAACTACAATGGACCTGTTCGGATCGTATGCTCTATTGTTGGCTTTCGCCCTCGCGATCTACGCGATTGTGGGTGGAATCGCGGCGATCATCACCCGACGTCCGCTCCTAATCAAATCCGCGCGTAATGCCGGCTTCGCGGTGTGCGCCCTCATCTGGCTGGGATTCGGCAGCCTGGTCTATCTTTTTTTCACCGACAACTTCGCGATGTCGTATGTGGCCGAACACAGCAATCGCAATCTGGGTAATTTGTACAAATTCTCGGCGCTTTGGTCGGGCCAGCAGGGGTCTCTGCTGTTCTGGAGCTTCTTGCTCTCGATTTACGTTTTTTCCGCGCTATTTTCGTATCGCGGCAAGCATCCGGAACTGATGCCCTACGTCGGAGTGGTACTTGCCTCCGTGCAGTTGTTCTTTCTCACACTCAATAATTTTGTGGCCAGCCCGTTTGCGGTGCTTGCATTGCCGGGCGCGGGCGGGGTGCTGCATCTGGCTTCCCAGGCGGACGGGCATGGGCTGAATCCCTTGCTCCAGTATCCGGAGATGGTGATTCATCCGCCGGTGCTGTATTCGGGATACACGGGTTTCACGATTCCATTTGCGTTTGCGATGGCCGCTTTGATCGGCCGATACCCTGGGGAGAAATGGATTCACCTCACGCGCAAGTGGACGATGATCGCGTGGTGCTTCCAATCGGCGGGCATTCTGCTGGGCGCGCACTGGGCTTACGCCGTGCTCGGCTGGGGCGGCTACTGGGCCTGGGATCCGGTTGAGAACGCCTCCCTGATGCCGTGGCTGACCGGCACCGCGTTTCTTCACTCCGTGATGATGCAGGAAAAGCGGGGCATGATGCGCGTGTGGAACGTGTGGCTGGTCTTCACCACATTTCTGCTGGTCATCTTCGGGACGTTCCTGACGCGCAGCGGCGTGGTCAGTTCAGTGCACGCATTCGCACAGTCCTCTATTGGAACGTGGTTCGTCGGATTCCTGATTGTCATCATCTCCGCTTGCCTGATCGCGTTTCTGAAAAATCGCGACTACCTGCGCAGCGACAATCAGCTGGACTCGATGATTTCCCGCGAGTCGAGCTTCCTGTTCAACAACCTGATTTTGCTGGTTGCTTGCGTCGCGGTTCTCTCCGGCACGCTCTTTCCGGTGCTCTCTGAAGCGATTCGCGGAACGAAAATCAGCGTCGGTCCGCCGTTTTTCAACCGCGTCAACATCCCGATCGCCATGTTTCTGCTGTTCCTGACGGGCGTGGGGCCGCTGCTGGCCTGGCGAAAGACTTCGATGGAAAGTCTTCGCAGAAATTTTGGCTGGCCATTGCTGGCTGGCGTTGTGGCGGCAATCGTGGCCGTGGCGTTCGGTCTGCGGGAATTTTACGTCACGCTGTGCCTGATGCTTTCGGCGTTCGTGACGTTCACGGTTTTTTCGGAGTTCTACCGCGGCGCGCGGGTCATCTCCGCCCGCGCCGGTTCCAATCTTTTTTCTTCCGCCGCGCAGCTGGCCATGCGCAATACGCGCCGGTATGGCGGCTACGTGATTCACTTCGGAATGGTGCTCGTCTTTATCGGCATATCCGGAACGGCGTTCAATCAGGATAAGCAGATGGATATGGCACCAGGCTCGGTGATGGGGATTGGGCCCTACACCCTTCACCTGCAGAATTTCGATTCCGATCAGCAGGCCAATTATTCCTCCGAGCGGGCCACGATTGACGTGGACAAGGGCGGCAAATCCGTGATGATGCTGTATCCGCAGCGTCGCTTTTATCCGTCGAATGAGGAATCAGGCACGATGGTGGCGATCTCCTCGACGCTGAAGGAAGACCTGTACGTCGTGTACGCCGGGCGCAGTCCGGACAGCAATCTGCCAGTCATTCACGCTTATTTGAATCCACTCGTAAAGTGGATTTGGCTGGGCGGGCTGGTCGTGGTTCTCGGAACGATTCTAGCGCTGTTGCCAAACCGCCAAGCCGTGATGGTGATGTCGCCGTCGACGGAAAGGTCCCCTGTACTGGGCGGAGACGGAAGGCAGCCCGCGCGGGCATCGATTTCCGCCAGATCGCAGCTCCCCAAAGACTAATGTCTAAGCGACGCCGACTCGCGCTGATTTTTTCCGCCTTCGTGGGATTAGCTTCCGCGATGCTGCCCCTGCACGTGGACGCGCAAAAAACCGAACGCGGCAAGGTCATTGGCACAAAGCTGATGTGTATGTGCGGGTGTGGCCAAATTCTGAGGGAATGTAACCACATCAATTGCCCATCTTCCGCGCCCATGATCAAGGAGGTCGACCAGCACGTCGCTTCGGGCGAGGCTGACGATCTGATCATTCAGGATTTCATCCAGGAGTACGGAGAGAAGGTATTGAGCGCGCCGCCCTCCACCGGATTCAACAGCATTGCATGGTACATTCCGGGCGTAGCATTCGCGCTGGGACTTGGGATCGTGCTGACGATCATCCGGATGTGGCGGCAGCGCGACGTCCACAGACTCGCATCGGCTTCCGCCGCGCCAATTCCCCCGGCAACTCTGGACTCCGAAGTGAAGAACGTACAACTGGAGCGCGCGCGCCAGCAAGCTGACCAGGAGACCGAGGACTAGATGCCATTCACGCTCGCCTACGCCGCTGTTGTGCTGCCGGACGCGGTCATGCTTTCCGCGTGTGTCGTGCTGACGCTCGCCGTCTTGACGTTTGTTTTCTGGATCGAGCCGGATGAATCGGATTCCGCCCCGCACCGCTCGCAGCTTGATCAATTGCTGGAGCGGCGCGATTCGATCTACGACAATTTGCGTGATCTAAAATTTGAGAATCGCGCGGGGAAGTACGCGGAACAGGATTACGAACAGATGAGGGACTCGCTGGAGTCGGAGGCGGCTCAGGTACTTCTAGAAATTGAAAACGCCACTGGAAATGAGGCTCCAGTGGCGCGGCGGGACCCCGCCGTAACGTCGCCCCCTCGCTCCTAGAGTCGTTTCCAGGAAATAGCCGGCAAAAATGAAAAGAAATTGAAATTCTGAGATTGCGATTGTGAGGGAATCATCTCTTTCATGAAGACTCGACTGATTCGGAAAGTTTTGCATGGGCGCGGGCTCCGCTTGGAGACCACTGGAATATTGTTGCGCGTTGCGTGCGTTTTTTTGATGGCGGCCGCCACGGCGCACGCCGGCACGGTTTCCGGCGTCGTGCACAATGGCACCAACGGCAACAAGCCCGCTCCCGGCGTGGACGTCCTGCTGATTCAATTGCAGGGAGGCATGAATGTCGTAGCCAGCACGAAGACCGACGCGCAGGGCCTCTATCATATTGACAACGCGGCGATCGGCGCGGGACCGATGCTCATTCGCGCCGTGTATCGGGGCGTGTTTTTTCACCAGCCGCTCACACCGGGAACGTCGACAGTGGACGTCACGATTTACGAGCCCACCACGAACCCCAATGCCTTGCAGGTTCCGCTGCGCCTCCTCGTGTTCCAACCCAACGGAGACAAGCTGATGGTCGGCGAGGAATACTCGATCCAGAACAACTCGAGTCCACCGGCTGCGTATTTCAAGCAGGATGGCGATTTCGAGTTCACGATTCCCGCGGGCGCCGAGCTTGACCAGGTATCCACCTTTGGGCCTTCGGGCATGCCTGTGAAGCAGGGGACGATTGATAAAGGAAAGGGCCGCTACGCGATCGCCTATGCGTTTCAGCCTGGGCAGAATGGCGTGCGTCTCTCCTACGTGGTTCCCTACGCCGGCAATCATGCCACGGTGCGAGCTCCTTCCAGTTACGATGCGCAGCGTGTGTTGCTCGTCATCCCTCCGAGCATGCAGATTTCGAGCCCCGGGTTCAACGCCTCCGGGACAGAGCAGGGTTTTAACGTGTTTTCGAAGGATTCCATCAAGGCGGGGACTGGGTTCGACATCACTATCAACGGGACCGCGCCGCCCCCGGCGGAGCAGTCCGCATCGGCACCCGCCGATCAGGTGAACGGACGAGACTCCGGCACCGGCTCTGACTCTGGTTCCGGCTCGGGTCCCACTGTCCAGGCTGCCCCCGCGCGGCTCGACAATGACAAATGGATTTTGCTGGGCGGGCTCGCGGCGATTTTTGCCGTGGGAGTGGCATTGCTGATTCGGCAACCCGTTCTGGCGGTCGCAACCGCGTCGGCGACGCCGCCCTCCCCTGGACCGAGAAGCAGCAAGGTTAAGCGCCCGGCACAGGCAAAGCCAAGCCCGCCTGCACCGGCAGCAACGCTTGCGCCAGCGGTTGCGGTTCCACTCGTCCAAAAGATCCAGGAGGAAGTTGACACGAACCTCGACTCGCTCAAGGACACGCTCCTGCGCATCGAATTGCGCCGCCAGGCGGGCACGATTTCTGACGAGGAGTATGCCCGTGAGCGCGGCCGCGCTGAACAAGTGCTGCGCGATCTGGTTCAGGGCTGAGCCGTCTGGCGTGGCCGCTCCGCTCGCATCTTCTCCGAATGTTGGCTCGAATGGTGGCCCGCAAGGCGGGCTGCGCATCAGCTTTTCCGGTATCGAGAAGCGCTACGGAATGCGCATGGCGTTGCGAGGCGTTTCGCTCGAAATCGGGGCGGGGGAGTGCGTCGCGCTGGTGGGTCACAACGGCTCAGGCAAAACGACGTTGCTGAAAATCACGGCGCTGCTCGCGCGGCCTTCCAAGGGCCAGATTTCATTCTCGTCCGGCGCCGCTCCACTCTCTACCAGTGAAGTAAAACACCGTATCGGGATGGTCGCTCACAACACTCTTGTCTACGACGAGCTCACCGCTGAAGAGAATCTGGTCTTCTTCGCAAAACTTTTTGATTTACCGGACCCGGTTGCGCGGGCGCGGCGGTCTCTTGAACCGGTCGGGCTGGCGCGCCGGGCGGACGATATGGTCAGGACATTTTCGCGCGGGATGCGGCAACGGCTGGCGATTGCGCGCGCCCTGCTCGCTTCGCCACAATTGCTGCTGTTCGATGAGCCTGCCGCCGGATTGGACCCCGAAGGGCAGCAATGGCTGGGAGCGACGCTTGCGAATCTGCATGCCGCCGGCTGCACGATCGTGATGAGCACGCACGGGAGAAACGAAACACAGGGCGCCGTGACGCGGGCGATACGCCTGGAAGGCGGCGAAGTCACCCACGACTCTGGCGCGAACGGAGATCCCTATGGCGTCCTGGCGATGGCGGCGGTGCGTGAGACAGCCGAAGGTGACGCACGATGAGTTTTACGCACTCCACCGGCACGATCCTGGCCAAGGAACTCCGCACTGAGTTCAGGTCACGCGAGCTGCTGGGGACAACCGTCGTGTTCGTCCTGATCGTCATCGTGCTATTCAGTTTTACGTTTAATCCCACGTCGTCGGAATCGCGGCGTTTCGGGCCGGGATTGCTGTGGCTGGCGTTTCTTTTCGCCGGGTCGCTGATGTTGCAGCCCTCTTTCCTGCGCGAGCAGACCAATGACACGCTGGCGGCTCTGCGTCTGGCTCCGATTGACCCGTTCAGCATCCTGGCCGGGAAGATGGCTGCGAACTTTCTGTTTCTGCTTCTCGTAGAGTTGATCCTGCTGCCTGTGTTCGCCGTGTTGTATAACATCGCGATCCTGCCTGTCCTAGGACCGCTGGTTCTTGTGCTTGCGCTCGGCACGGTGGGACTGGCGACAACGGGGACGGTGTTTTCCGCTGTCGCGGCACAGGCCCGCCTGCGAGAACTCCTTCTCCCGCTGTTACTGCTGCCGGTCCTGGCGCCGGTCCTGGTCGCCAGCACGGAAGCTACTGCGGGAATCCTGCGAGATCCGTCGGAATTGTCCCCGGTCTGGTTAACGTTTTTGACAGCCTTCGACATAGTATTTTTGACGGCGGCATGGTTGTTCGGCGAATATCTACTGGAGGAGTGAGATGGCGGGCGAATCAGAATCGCGAACTCTATCGGGCCCGGTGATTTCTTGGCCGTCGGTCATGGTGGTCTTTCTTCTGCTGGCGGCCGCGAGCTACGGGGCGCTGATCCAGGCTCCGGAAGAGGCGACCATGGGCTTGGTCCAGCGCATTTTTTATTTTCATGTGGCGAGCGCCTGGACGGGTTTTGTGGCCTTCATCATGGTGTTCATCGGGAGCGTCGCCTTCCTGCGCACCCGCGCGCTCAAGTGGGACTGGCTAAGCGTGGCCTCCGCCGAAGTGGGCGTGGCCTTTTTCACGATCGTGCTGGTGACCGGCCCCATCTGGGCCAAGCCTGTGTGGGGAATCTGGTGGACGTGGGACGCCCGACTGACTTCCTCGTTCCTGCTGTGGGTCCTGTTCGTGAGTTACCTCATCTTGCGAACGCTCGTCGACGAGCCGGAGCGCCGCGCGATGGTGTCGGCGGTATTCGGAATCTTCGCGACGCTGGATATTCCGCTGGTGTATTTCTCGATATGGTGGTTCCGGACGCAGCACCCGCAACCCGTGATCGGCGGCGGCGGGTCGCTCGACGGGCGGATGTGGCGCGTGTTGATGTTGTGCTGGCTGGCGATGCTTGGGGTAATGACGCTGCTGATTCGCGTTCGGTACCGGCTGGAGGCGATGCGGACGGAAGTCGATGCGCTGCGATTGGAAGCGGCGCGGCACGTTCGTTGATGCCGCGACACAAAGCCTAAGTAAGGGATGGTTTGAAGATTCTGTGGTTTGGTCTTGGGAGAGAATCGATGAAGAATTTGAATTTTCTGGTGGCGGCCTACGTTGCAATCTGGGCCATTTTCTGCGTCTACCTGATTTCGGTGGCCCGCAGGATGGCAGGCTTGCAAGACGACATTCGACGGTTGAAAGAAGGCGGAAAGTAGGAGGCCTGCGCTGCAGGTAGCGCGCGCCCCGCTCGCCGGAAGGGCATCCTGAGTGATTTTCGCGACCGCGCCATGACCGAAAAGAAAAAAATCAGCGTCGTGCTGTTCCAGTTGGGCGGGCCGGATTCTCCATCCGCCGTCGAACCGTTTCTCTACAACCTTTTTTGCGATCCCGACATTATCGACTTCTTCGGGGCGTGGTTTGCGCGGCGGCCGCTGGCGCGGTATATCGCCCGGAAGCGCGCGGGCGTGGTTCGCGAGCACTACAATGCGATCGGCGGCCATTCGCCCATCCGGATGCTGACCGAGCGGCAGGCCCGCGGTCTCGAAGCGGCGCTCGCTCCGCACTGCGACGCGCAATGCTTCATCGCCATGCGGTACTGGAATCCGCTGACAGCGGAAGCCGTAGCCGGAGTGAAAGCCTCGGCCGCGGCGGAGCTCGTTCTACTTCCCTTGTATCCGCAGTATTCGTTTGCGACGTCGTCCAGCAGCTTGAAGGAATGGAAGCGGCTCTACCACCCGGACGGAAATGCCCCGCGCACGCACGTGATCGAGAAGTTTTTCGACCACCCGCTGTACATCGAATCCATCGTTGAAAAAATTGCGCTCACTCTCACTCACTTTGACGTGCCCGATCGGGCGCACATCGTTTTCAGCGCGCATGGATTGCCGCTCAGCCTCATCGAGCGCGGAGATCCGTACGCAAAGCACATGGAAGAGACCGTGCGTCTGGTGATGCAGCGCGGAGGGTGGAAGAACGCGCACATGCTTTGCTACCAGAGCAAGGTGGGACGCCGGAAGTGGCTGACGCCCTCGCTGACGGAAACCATCGAGAAGTTGGCGCGCTCGGGAACAAAGAAATTGCTGGTGGTTCCCATCGCGTTCGTCACCGAACATATCGAGACGCTTCACGAAATTAATATCGAAGCCCGCGAAGAAGCGCTCAAACTCGGCGTGGAACAATTTGAAATGATGCCGGCGTTGGGCGATTCTCCTACCTTCATTTCCGCGCTTGCTGACCTGGTGCGCAAAGCGATTGCGTAGGCCCACTCGCCGGCCAAACGTTTTCATTCGGAATTTAACACAGAGGGCGCGGAGAAAGGCCACAGAGGGCACTGAGGGCTTGCTGGAGTGGGAGAATAACAGACGACAGAGGGGGAACGGCCGGTTTCTCTGTGGTTCTCTGCGATTCTTTGTGTTCTCTGTGTTGCGCTTTTTCTGGATTTGGTTTTTCCCGAATTGGTTCTTTAAGAGTACCACCTGGTTTTGGATTTTGGATTTCGCCTTGACACAGAGGCGTGCGCAGAATATATAAGAGTGCTGATCTTGTTATACTGATTTCATCGATTTATACTTTTTATCGAGAGGTTTAATCGCGCCACTATGGCCGACCCAGTCGACGGAAGCACGACAGCACCCCCGATACCGAAAGCGGCAGCAACCCCAGCAACGCCACCGGCCGCGGCAGCCAAGCCGGCGGCAAAAAGTAAGGGCGACAGCGCGGAACCGCCGGACAAGATGCGGCGGCGCGTGATTTGGGGGATGATTTACGGCTACCTCGGCATCAATCTTCTGATGTTCTTGCGGTTTTTCTTTCCGCGCGCGCTGTACGAACCCAACACCGTCTTCAACATCGGGTATCCCGCTGATTTTTCCTTGGGAATTGACCAGCGATATTTGATGACGAACCGCGTTTGGATCATTCGCGAGCCGGACCGGATTTTCGTGATTTTCGCGCGGTGCACGCACCTGGGCTGCACGCCGGAATGGAAGGCTTCGGAAAATAAGTTCAAGTGTCCCTGCCACGGAAGCGGGTACGATAGCGAAGGCGTGAACTTCGAAGGGCCTGCGCCGCGGCCGATGGATCGTGCGCACGTGGATAAGGATGCCACGGGGAAATTGATCGTCGATACCAGCAAGCTGTATATGGATGATCCGCGGGCTGGAGTGAATCAGTTTAACGATCCTGGGGCGTATTTGCCTGTTTAGGATGTGGGGGTTGTAGGTTTTGGCAGTTTGCCCGGCCGGGGTTGGATTTTTTTGCTTCGACGGCCGGAAGAGCCCCGTGCCGGTCAAACCGGGACGAGCTACAGTGAGCTTCTGGGATTTTCCCCAGGACTTGGGACGGACTGAGGGGGATTGGAATGGCCGAAGAAAACGGCGAGAAGAAGGGTACGGGGCTGCTTGACCGTGTCCGCCAGGACGTCACGGACCTCAAGGAAGTCATCAAGGAAAAGGGCAAGGAAGAGCTGGAGGGCTTAAAAGAGCCTGAGAAGACTCAGCTTTTCCGGTCGATCTTCCGGGTCAAGCACGATGAGACGCCGCGTAACCGGGCGCTGTCGGTCCTGTCCAACGTTTTCTTCCACCTGCATCCCGCCAAGGTCAACCGCGATGCCGTAAAGTATAAATTTACGTGGGGAATGGGCGGCATCACGTTCTACTTGTTCATCGTCCTCACTTTTACCGGTGTCCTGCTGATGTTTTATTACCACCCGAGCAAAGTGCAGGCTTTCCGCGACATCCTGTATCTTGAGAATGACGTGCCGTTCGGCAAGCTGCTGCGCAACATGCATCGCTGGGCCGCGCACTTGATGATCATCGCCGTGTGGCTGCACATGTTCCGCGTGTTCCTGACAGGCTCCTACAAGCGGCCGCGGGAATTCAACTGGTGCATCGGTGTTCTCCTGATGGTGCTGACATTGCTGCTGTCGTTCACCGGATATCTCCTGCCGGACGATCAGTTGGGCTTCTGGGCCGTTACGGTGGGCACGAACATGGCTCGAGCGACGCCTTTGTTAGGAACGGAAGGTCCCTTCGGCGCGCTGCTGGGGATGACTCCGTACAACGATGTGCGTTTTGCGTTGTTAGGCGGATCGATTGTGGATGCCAACGCGCTTTTACGCGCGTACATTTGGCACTGCATTGCGATTCCGTTGATCGCGAGCATCTTCATGGCCTTGCATTTCTGGCGCGTGCGTAAGGACGGCGGAATTTCCGGCCCGTCACCCGTCATGCTGGAGTCCGAGATTAAGGAAGAGAAGGGGCATCGGCCGGTCATCTTGCGGCCGAGTGGCATGCAGTAGAGAGAGTTTGCGTGGATGGGCAATCCTGAATAAAGTTTGAAAACTAGGGACGGGGTTTGAGGCCGACATGAATTTCCACCAGATTTGGGAAATCGCTTCCGCACCGGACAATGTGCCGATTGTTGCGCTGCTGTTCCTTATCCCTTTCTATGTCTGGTACGCATTCCGGCAGGCGTTTGAGAATGACCGCTTGATCGACAAACTGTCCGCGGATCCGAAGCTCGCCAAGACCGAACACCGCAAGACGGAGCCGTGGAATCCGAAGTGGGAAAAGGAAGTTCATACGTGGCCATACCTGCTGCGTATCGAGCTGGTGGCGGCGGTACTGGTCACCGTGCTGCTGATGGTGTGGTCGATTACGCTCAACGCGCCGCTCGAAGAGCCGTCGAATCCCAATGTGACGATGAATCCTGCGAAGGCGCCCTGGTACTTTCTCGGCCTTCAGGAAATGCTCGTCTATTTCGATCCCTGGATTGCCGGAGTGATCATGCCGACGTTCATTATCGTCGGTCTCATGATCGTCCCCTATATTGACGCCAATCCTCTCGGGAATGGCTACTACACCTACAAGCAGAGGCGCTTCGCCATTTGGACTTTCCTGTTTGGCTTCATCGGCCTGTGGGTCCTGATGATATTCATCGGCACATTCATCCGCGGCCCCGGATGGATGTGGTTCTGGCCGGGGCAGACGTGGGATGCGCAGCGGGTCGAGTTCGCCGTCAACCGAAACATGGACCAGATCTTCGGCGTCAATGGGGCCTGGATGGTCCATTTGCTGCCGGCGGCGAACGCGAGTTACGCGCCCATTTTGGCGCGCATCATCTTTGGAATTTTTCCGCTGGCGCTTTATTTTCTGGTCGCTGGATATTTTTCACACCGGCTGCTGTTGCTCACTGAATTCAGCAGAAAGATTTTCAAGCGCATGACGCTGCTGCAGATGTTTACGACCGAGTTGTTTGTTGTGCTGATGCTGAGCCTGCCGATCAAGATTCTGCTGCGGCTCGTGTTTCGCGTCAAGTACGTTTGGGTGACGCCTTGGTTCAGTATTTAGATGTGGCTCGACAGATGACGAGCCGGAATTAAAACGCGCAGGTGCGGGCTCTACTTGGAGCCCGCTAGAATAAAAGGAGGCACTGGGTGCCTGAGCTTCCTCCCGATGATCCCGTTACAACCCGGCCGATGGCCGGGCTGGTGCTTATATCCGTATTCTTGTTGATGCTGACCGTTTCCTGGTCGCTCTACGACGAGTTTTACGGACTGCGGCCGTGGCGCAGCTATCAGGCCGAATTCTCGAAAGTGTATTCATCGTACCTCGAGAAGCAGTACCAGAAGCGCAAGGCCGACGAGCAGAAATTTTACGCCACGCCGGAGTATCAAAAACTATTTGCCAATGTGAAAGCGGCGCATGACGCGGCGAGAGCGCAGGATCAGCAGATCGGACAGCAGATCGATTTGCTGGATCGCCAGCGCGCCGCCATGACCGACATGTTCCAATTGGCGCGCGGCCTGGTCGGATCGCTCACCTATCAATGGGAACAGATCGACGAAAAAAACAAGAGCGCGAAAGAATCCAAGCTGAAGGAGTTGAACGACGCCAAAGCGGTGACGTATGAGGTCGCCTGGCCGGTCGAGGGCGGGAAGATTGTCCCCACAAAATATAATTACCAACAATTAAATGACCTGTTCACTTCGATCATGTCCGCGAAGGCAAAACTTGTCGCCGAGCGCGGCAAGGTGGATCAGCCGGAAAAAGACGCGCAGGATAAGCTCAGCGAATACGTGAAGGAACAGCTCCCAGGCCTGGCCGCGCGCGATCTGCAAACCCTCGCCGGGAGCATGGAAAAACTCGATATCAAGCTCCGCCAAGTCAACGTGAACCCCACCGGCGCGTCGCTCAATAACCTGGGCGGCACCGGATTGGTCGACCGCTGCCAATCCTGCCATCTCGGAACGGATCCGCTGATCGTGCCCGTGACGATGACGGTGACGAAAGCCGACCTGGGTCTGGACAAGAGCAAGGATGCGCCGTATGCAAGCCACCCCGATCAGGACATGATGAAATATCATTCCCTGGAAAAATTTGGCTGCTCGCCGTGCCACGGCGGGAACGGGCGCGCGCTTGACACCGTTGAAAAGGCGCACGGCCGGTACGAACACTGGCTCTGGCCGCTGAATTATCCGGAGAACTTCGAGGCCGGGTGCCAGCAGTGCCACGCCTCGGATATGGTCACTGAGCACGCTCCCGTTCTGAACCACGCAAAGAAGCTCTACCGGGAAAAGGGCTGCATCGGTTGCCATCGATTTCAGGGCTTCGACAATCAGGACGAACAACTGGTGAGCGCGCGCCAAATGATTGCGCAGCTCGAAAATCAGAAGCAGGATGACCGGCTGCAGATCGCGGAACTCAACAAGAAGGGCGACACAGCCACCGACAACGACGCCGCGAACGCCTATTACGCGCAAGCCACGAATCTGACGGTCACAATCTCCAGCATGGACGCGCAGATCGAGGAGCTCGACCAGCGCTCCCACAACCTGCTGCAGGAAATCAAGAAAGTCGGTCCGGACTTGAAAGAAGTCCGGATGAAAATTCACAAGGAATGGATTCCGTACTGGCTGAAGCACACGCACGAATTCCGTCCCACCACCAAAATGCCGCAGTTCCGCCTGCAGGACGACGAGATTCAGGCGATCGCGGCTTACCTCTGGCAATCCGCCATCACCGGGCCGGCGCTGGCGAAACAGACTCCGGGAAACGCCGCGCACGGCAAGGAATTGTTTGAAACGCGCGGCTGCGAGGCCTGCCATTCGATTGGCGAAGGCCCGAATCTGGTCGGCGGCGATTTCGCGGCGAACCTTTCGAGAGTGGGGGAGAAGGACAACTACGATTATCTGGTTCGTTGGATCCTGAACCCGCGGGTTAGAACGCGCCCCTACAGTCCTTACGAAAAGAAGGACCTGGGCCCGGAGGATTACGCGAAGCACGACCTCCCGTTTGTGTTTGACCAAGATCATTCTCGAAGCCCGAACGATGGTCACGAACTTGTCGTACACCAAATGACCGTCATGCCCAGCCTGCGCCTGACGGTGGATGATGCGCGCGACATCGCCAGCTTCTTGCTCACTCAGAAGCACGCCGACGCTACGTACGAGCCGGCCGATTTCATGGATGACTCGAAGCTGAAGGCCCAGGGCAAGACGCTCATCCAGCACTACGGCTGCGCGGGCTGCCACGAAATCTCCGGCATGGAGGACGAAGGCCGCATCGGAACGGAACTTACGAACGAGGGAAGCAAGCCGATCGAGCGCTTGGACTTCGCTCTCTACACCGAAGACGCCAAGCTGGGGATCCTTCCCGACGGCAAAAAATCGCCGCGCGGCGTATGGTATGACTTGAAAGGCTTCTTCGAGAATAAGCTCATCGACCCGGCCGCATTCGACCATGGGAAATATAAGCCGGACCCGATGGACCGTCTGCGCATGCCGAAGCCGAATGTCACCAAGGAAGACATCGACGCTCTGACGACATTCCTGCTTGGCTCGACCGATCCTTCGCTGCCCCAGGAGTACATGTACAAGCCGGCGGACCAGCGCTCGGCCATCCAGAAGGGCTGGTGGATTGTCACAAAGTATAATTGCATAGGCTGCCATCAAATCGGGATCGGCCAGAAATCCGTCCTGATGGGGTTGCCGCAGTTCCAGGGAGAGAACAAACAGAACCTTCCTCCGGTGTTGACGAGCGAAGGCGCGCGCGTGAATCCGGAATGGCTGAAGGGTTTTCTTGCTAATCCTTCGCTGAGCACGACCGACGTCAACCGCAACGGCGTGCGGTCGTATCTGCAAGTCCGGATGCCGACGTTCTTTTTGTCCGACGATGAAATTCGCACGTTGGTGCTATTCTTTGAGGCGATGTCCAGCCAGCCGCAGCCGTTTATCCCGCAGAAGATTACGCCGATGACGACAGCTGAAAAGGACATGGCGCGGCAGCTTTTCACCAGCACGGCCGCGCCTTGCTTGAAGTGTCACGCAACGGGCGACCCCGCGCACGACAAGACAGCCATCGCTCCGAATTTCTTGTTCGCGAAGGAGCGTCTGCAGCCTGCCTGGACCGCAAGGTGGATCACCAACCCGGCCTTGATCGCGCCGGGCACGGCCATGCCATCGGGCTTGTTCAAACGCGATGGCGACCATTGGGTGTTCGCCGGCCCGCTCCCCGCAAGCTTCCGCGGGTACATGGGGGACCACGCCGACTTGCTGGTGCGGTATATGTTCCAATTGACTCCGGAAGAACAACGATCCCTGATGGGGCGGACGTCGTCAGGCGGATCGGGGAATTAACCGGACGGCCGATTTTGGTTGGCGCGGTTCTTGTTGAGGGAAGTTGAAATATCAGTCGCGCTGTTAGGAGGGTAGATCAGGGGATTTATCTACTGAAGTCTTTGAAATCCGTATTTTTTTGATAGGAGGAACTTTTCCGTGAAGAAAAGCAAATTGGGAATTTATTCCCTGGCAATTGGGGCTTTTGCTCTGGCCATCACCGGTTGCGGTGGGAAGAATGAGACATCGGAAGCACCGGCGCCAGCCGCAAGCACTGCCGCCAGCAAAACACTTGATCCCGCTACCGCCGGCGAGGTCACCGGGTCGGTGAAACTCGATGGCGCGGCGCCCAAGATGAGAACGATCATCATGGCGGCAGAGCCCGCCTGCACTAAAGGGCACACCGGGCCCGTCACCAGCGAGGAAGTTGTCACGGGAGATGGCGGCGCCCTCGCCAATGTGGTGGTGTACGTCAAATCTGGGCTGGATGGATATTCGTTCCCGGTCCCGTCGACGCCTGTAAAAATTGATCAGCAGGGATGCCAATACCATCCTCACGTCGCGGGTGTTCAGGTCGGACAGACCATCGAGGTTGTGAACGATGACCAGACCACGCACAACATTCACCCCATCCCGAAGGAAAACCGCGAGTGGAACGAGTCGCAGCCGCCCGGGGCTGCCCCCATCGACAAGAATTTTGCCCGCGAGGAGGTCGCCATCCCGGTGAAGTGCAACGTCCACCCCTGGATGAAGGCGTACATGGCCGTCCTCTCCAATCCGTACTACCAAGTGACGCAGAAGGATGGCAAGTTCAACCTCAAAAACCTTCCTCCCGGCACATACACACTGGTCGCGTGGCACGAGCTCTATGGTCCCAGCGAACAGTCCGTTACCGTTGGCCCGAAGGAAACCAAGGCCGTGACGTTTACGTTCAAGGCAACGGCGCCAGCGGGGGACTAGAGCGGGACCTTCAGGATATCTGGACCGCCGGAAGGGTGATAGCAGCCCTCCGGCGGTTCGATGGACATGGACACTGCACCCAATCTGAATTCCGGCCTCCACAAATACGCCGTCTTCACGGCGTGCTCCACCTTTTTGCTGCTGATCGCTGGGGCACTGGTTACTTCGAACGACGCAGGGCTTTCCGTTCCTACTTGGCCGCTGGCCTGGGGGTCAGTGACTCCTCCGATGGTAGGGGGGATCGTTTATGAATGGTCTCACCGCGTGATTGCCGCTTCCGTGGGCTTCCTGACGATCATTCTGGCCGGGTGGCTATTTTGGGCCGAGAAACGCGGATGGATGCGCTGGCTTGGCTTGGCGGCCCTTGGCGGGGTAATTGCGCAAGGAATCCTTGGTGGTTTGACCGTTCGGATGTACCAACCCCCCGCAGTCTCCGCGGCGCATGCCACGCTGGCGCAACTGTTCTTTTCCACCGTTGTGGCGATCGCGTTTTTTACGAGTAGCTGGTGGCTAAGCAACATTCCCGAAATGGAAGACGCCGGATCACCGCGCGTCCGCTCCCTTACGATTTGGACCTTTGCAGCTGTCTTCCTCCAGTTAATCCTGGGCGCGGCCTTCCGCCATAAGGGATTTGGAATTATTCCGCACCTGATTGGCGCCGTCATTGTTACAATCCTGGTTTTTATGACGGCGGGAGCGTTGAAGCGGCGCTATTCGAACGTCCAACCTTTGCGGAAGTGCGCGCGGTTCCTGCACATGTTGATCGGCGTGCAACTTTTGCTGGGCGCTGGGGCGTGGTGGTCCCGGGTATATGCGGCGCGCTTCCCGCAGCCAATAGCGATTATGGTCACGCTTACAGTCGTGCATACGGTCACGGGAGCCCTTTTGTTGGCTACAACACTAATGACGACGCTCGTGACCTACCGGATGCTGCGGCCGGGATCAGTCCTGGCGGATTCTTCTGCTACTTCGGAACAGGCCGCGTGATGAGAGACACCGTTGGAATGCCGGCGTCGGTGGTGGCGGAAATCAGCCGCCCGGCGCTATTTTTGTCGCTGACCAAGCCCGATGTTTCGTTCCTGGTGGTCATGACGACCGCGGCGGGATACGCGCTTGGGACGCATGGCCCTCTGGATTGGGTGCGGATGTCCCATACGGTCTTTGGGACTACTTTGATTGCCGCGGGAACGTCGGCTCTCAACCACTACATTGAACGAGACACCGACGCCTTGATGCGCCGCACGGCCTCGCGGCCTCTGCCGTCCGGGCAATTGCAGCCGCGCGAGGCGCTGTGGTTTGGCGCGAGCTTGCTCGTGGCCGGAACGCTCTATCTCGCAGTGGCGACCAACGCGCTGGCCACCTTGCTGGGAGTCCTGACGTCGGCCGCATACCTTTGCGTCTACACGCCACTCAAACGCAGGACGACTTTGGCGACGCTGGTAGGAGCGTTTCCGGGCGCCGTGCCCCCGATGATTGGATGGGCGGCGGCGCGTGGGACGATTACGGTGGACGCAGGGATTCTTTACGCGGTGCTTTTCCTGTGGCAATTCCCGCACTTCGACGCCATTTCCTGGGTGTACCGGGAAGACTACCGTCGCGCGGGAATCCAGATGTTGCCCGTGGTGGACCACGACGGGAAGCGGACGTTCCGTGAAATCCTTTTGACGGCTGCGTTGCTGGTGCCCGTCAGCCTGCTTCCGGCAGTGACGGGCCTTGCCGGGGCGCACTACTTTTTTGGGGCGCTCGTTTTGGGGATCATGCTCGTGGAAGTGTGTTTGTGGGCCGCGGCGGCGAAGAGCAACGTTCGCGCGAAATGGCTCATGCACGCGACCGTGCTTCACCTGCCGTTGCTGTTGGGACTGCTACTCTACGACAAATTTTCCCGGTAATTTTATTTTTTGGCGTGCTCCACGCCCCGGCCAGGCCGGGGCATTCATTGTAAAAGTGGAGCCCGCACCCGGCCGGGGTGACTGAGAGAGATCATGAACGGACAAGAAAATCCGGTCGAGTTGCTGGTTATCTGCGCGGTGATGCTGGTGCTCTCTATCCTCGGCATCTTGGGCGGGCTTTCGTCACGGCTGATGGGTAGTCTTGACGGCCTGCTGATGCTCGCCGTCTGTGGGATGACGGCATTGATCTTCGCTATCTTGTTATTTGTGCTGGCCAAGGGGCGAGGGTGGCTCGGCAAGGGCGGATCTGGCGGTGGTTCCGCGACGCCTGCGGGGAAATAGCGCGCGCTTTTGCGGGATGAGGATAAGAATTAACACGGAGGACACGGAGGAATGACACTGAGGGCACAGAGAATACGTGGTGAATTTGAAATTTGAGATTCTAGATTTGTAAGGAAGGTCGTGCTGGTGGAATGACTAGCGCACAAAATCCGACCGACGCCTCTGTGATTCCCCCTAAGTCCGCGATTGCGAAGAAGTGGTTGATCGGTATCCTGGTTCTGACGTTCGCGTTCGTCCTGATGCCGTTTTTGCTGTGGTATATGACCACCTTCAGCCGGCCGCTGACCGACGCGGAGTTGGGAACCTACTTCACGGATGCGACGCATCCCCGCCGGGCGCAGCACGCGCTGTCTCAGGTCGCTGACCGCATCATGAGCCCCAATGCGGCCATACGGGAGTCGGCCAGGATCTGGTACCCGGAAGTCATCCAGTCGGCGGCGGAGGGCAGCGCCGAATTGCGTGTCACCGCTGCCTGGGTTATGGGCCAGGACAATCAATCACCGGAATTTCACACGGCGCTCCTGAAGCAATTGACGGACGCTAATCCCATGGTGCGTCGAAACGCCGCGCTTTCGCTTGTGCGGTTTGCAGATCCCTCAGGCCATGAAGTCATTGCCGGCATGCTGGCGCCCTATTCGATGGCCGCGCCACGTTCAGGGACGCTCGCGACAAGGCTCAATCCCGGCGATGTCATCAACCCGGGAACTTTGGTCGCCCATGTCGCCGTCTCCGGAGAAAATGTGGAAATGCGTTCAGACGTGCCCGGAACGATCGCACAATGGATCGTGCCGGACGGCGCGCAAGTCCAAGCCGGGCAACTAATACTGGTTGTCGATCCAAGTCCGGAAATGGTGTGGGAATCGCTGCGAGCGCTGTACTTGATTGGTCAAAAGGCCGACGCGCCGGCCGTAGCTCGCTACGCCAGAGGGATCGAGGGCATGCCACCGCAGATCCAGCAACAAGCGACGCTCACTGCAAAGGAAATCGCGGGGAAAAAGTGACTGGTGATCGGTGACTCGTGACTGGTGAAAAACAGACGGATCGCGGGCCAGCTAATGGGACTTAGTTGCACCAGTGACTTTCACTAAAAGGGAAGCGCCCCGTTTTCCGCCTCAAACTCCGCAAGCGGGACCATGTCGATCGCATCCCACGGGCAGCCTTCCAGGAACGCGCCATCCGGGCCTTTGCTGGTGCAGAGCTTGCATCCGATGCACAGCAGGGGGTCAACGACAATGCGGCCGAACGGCGGATGATCCTCATCTGGCGCCCAATACATGCAGTCCGCAACGGGGCAGTACTCGACGCACGCCGGAGACCCGGCACATCCGGTGCAGCACTCATTGATGATGGCAAGAATGTGCGGCTTGCGCTTGCGCTGCGTCGTCGTGCCCGTGGACTTCGGGTCGTACTTCACTACAGACCCTGCCTTAAATTCCTCGATGCTCGGAGCGCCGTACGCCATTAAGATCCTCCACGAATGGGCCGCTATTTCCTATTCTTGCCGACGCTGAACTTGTTGTCAATCTGGGAGGTTTGAAACATTTTTCAAGCGTTTCTTATTTGCCGGCGGAACATTTCTTGGTTGCCGGGCGGGGCACAGGTTGGTTAACCAGCAGTGGCGCCTAGTTCTCTTAATTTTGCGGCGGAGCGCTTGGCTTCGTCCGTGCCGGGGTATTGGCGGACTACGGTGCGCAGCTCGCGGATTGCGGCGGCTTTTTGGCCGAGTTCCGCCAGGCAGAATCCTTTCCGCATTCTGGAGGAAGCGGTTTTGAAACTTTTCGGATAGTTCTCGACCACTTTGTTGTAGGCGTCGAGAGCCCGCTGATACTCGCCCTGCATGAAGGCGATTTCGCCGAGATAGAATTGCGCGTTGGAGGCGAGATCGGTGTCGTTATAATATTTCAGGTAGTCCTGAAATTCCTGCGCGGCCAGATCATAGTGCTTTCCATTGATATCGCGAAGACCGTTGGAATAGAGCACGTCGGCTGACGCAGGCGGGGCGGCGGAGGCCATGGGAGATGCTCCTGGTCCTCCAGAAGGTAATGGAGCTGTCGCGGCGGGATTTGCCGCAGGAGGGGGCGCGGCCATTTTGGAATCGACATTCTGGAGAGTGTTCTGAATGTCGGTGAGCTTCTGATCGAGTTTGCCCAGGCGTGCTTGCAGGTCCGCGACGTTGTCGGAGAGGCCCTGGACCTGAGTGCCCATGGTGTCCAGGCGCGCGCCGGAAGCGGCGGAAAAATCCTGAGTGTTCTTTTGGACGGCGGCCATGCTGGTGCTGAGCTTGTTGACGGAGTCGAGCGACTGCTCGACCAGGGTTCGCTGCACGGCGGCATTTTGTGTGATGGCCGTCTGCATGGCCTGCTGGCCCTGGATCAGCTGGGTCACTCCTGTTTGCAATTCAATGATTTCGCGCGCGACGGCGCCGGCCGGCGCGGGTCCCAGCAGCGCGCCGCCTAGTGCTCCCGCGAGCATGGCGGCACCGAAAAATAGAATCCAACGAGTATGCAAGATGGTCCTCCTTCGTCGAGGGCAGGGGCTCTGTATGGGTGCGGGTTCCGCGCCCTGATCAGATCGGGGCGTTCAGCGCAAAAGTAGAGCCCGCACCCGCCCTGATTACTTCGTCGACATTACAAAGTGTCCACGGCGATTCTGCT
>Ga0137412_10000761_pt1 | contig 23817 bp, 21 predicted proteins | sample CZODoug2_1_16fun_FD_122160 | JGI IMG/M metagenome (GOLD analysis project Ga0137412, IMG submission 122160) | Vadose zone soil fungal communities from Angelo Coast Range Reserve, California, USA - CZODoug2_1_16fungal (Hybrid Assembly) | ecosystem: Environmental > Terrestrial > Soil > Vadose zone... | reverse complement strand
GCCGGCAGAGTGTTGCCACTCGCGTCGGGCGGACTCAGCAACAGATTGCCGTCGCGGGCCAGCACTCGCACGTGATTGGCATGCTCGTGGAAGGGATGCTGCCACCGGCCCTGGCCGATGATGCGTACCAGCGTCTGCTCGCCTGGATGCATGTGCGGATTGCCGTTGTACGGCTGGTTGGGATACATGGCCACGTAGTTCGGGTCCATGTCGTCCGGCATCGAGCGGCCGTTGACCAGGTAGTAATCCGGTGCATAGGGCTCAGTGGCAACCACGAGACAACCGGTAGCGCTCGTGCACTGTGCAAGGGCAGGCTTGGCCTGATCGGCCAGCACCTGCGCCTCGGCCTGCTGGTGGATGTTGTCGTCCATCTCGGAGAACTGGAACAGGTATTCCCGGTCGTAGCAGGTGGACGGATGATCGTAGGCTGAGTGCGCCAAGCGGAAATCGGCTTCCCCGGAACTCCCTTCGGCAGTCACGTTCGCCGCAGCGAGACCGGAATTGCAATTGGCCGGCACGGTTTTCGGCAGCACGATGAGCGCGCCGTACATACCCATCTCAACCTGTAGGTCGCCTTGGGTTCCGCTGTAGTAGGAATGCGTGCCCGGCGTCGAGGCCGTGAAGGTATAGGTCACGGTATTGCAGCCCCCGGGGGAGACGCACGCTGCCAGGCTCGGCGCCTCCTGCGTCAACAGGCCCGTGGTGCCGCCTTGAGTCGTTACCTGAAAGCCGGGGAAGAGAATCGACGTGCTGCCCGCGGCTGCGGGCAGGGTGTTGGTCAGAATGACGGTCACCGCGTCGCCTTCGGTGACGATCAGGGTGGGACCGGGCAATTGTGCCGCCGGACAATTTTGGCCCCTCATGGTCGGCGAGTAACCGCTCGGCGCGACAGTGCAGCCGTATCCCCAGGAGTACAAGCTCTTGCCATTCGGCTGCGCGACGCGCATGGCCGCGGCGTTCAGGTTGAAGACCGGTCCGGTGATGCCGGGTGCCGCCGCGTGGGCGGAGAGCGCGAGCATCGACCCGAGCGCAAGTGTTGCGCCAAACAGGGCCTGCCCGAGCAGTGATTGAGTGTTCTTAGCGCGCATCGCTGCTCTCCTAGGTTCCGCAGACTTTGGTGGCCGGATCGACCGAACCGCAAATGTTGACCTCCGTCATCAGCCCGCCGAAATTCTCGGCGTCGTTCGACAGATGATCGAGGTTGGGTGTGTACAGGTAAAACTTCTGGCCTTTCGTGAGACCGGTTGCATCCAGGATGACGTCGATCGATTCACCGCCCGCGAGCGTGATCGAGTTCGTGTTGTACGCCATGTTGTTGCCGGCCATGTCGCGCAGCAATCGCGCGTTGAGGCCGACCACCCGCATGGGAATGCCGAGCGATGCGAGCGTCTGATACTCGCTGACGTCGAGGTCCGAAATGCGCAGCAGCGCGTGCCCGTTGGCCGGAATGTTGATTACCGTCGGCAGCGGTTGCGAGGCATGGTTGGTGCCGTCCGTCGACTGCGTTTCCATCGGTCCCGCCACCACCGTCCCTGCAGTCTTGCCCGTGCAACCGATGAATCCATCTCCATTCGCACACACGTGACCGCCCACGGTGTCGGGATAGCTGCGGCCGTTCAGCAAGAAGTACTTGTCCTTCATGTCGTTGAACGACTCGGGATTGAAGGTCATGCCGACGAAGTGGAAGTTCGGATCGAAGCCATGAATCTGAATCAGATATTCCACGTCGTAGTAGGTGGTGCCGTCGCCGTCGTTGTAGGCGTATTTCTTGGTGGCATCGTTCGTAGCACCGGTATCGCCCTTGATCGGCAGGGGCGTCGTGCAGAGAATATCCGCGGGAACCGAGCCATTCGCCTTGCCGCAGCGCTTGCGCACATTCTCGTACGTCTGCCAACCGGCTGAATCCTTGGGATTCGGTGTCATCGCCGGGCCTGTCTCCAAATTCGCAAGCGCGGTGTAGACCGAGCCGTTCACCCTGTCCTGCCGCGGCCGCACGTAGAGCTGACCTACCATGCCCATCTGCAAGTGCTCGGGCGGTGCGATGTGGCAATGCCAGAAATAGGTGCCCGCATCGGGCGCCAGATAGTAGTAGGTGAAGCTGCCGCCGACGTTGATGGCGATCGACGCGTCGGGTACGCCGTCATAGAAGGCGGAAGCGTTCGGGTAGCCGTGAAAGTGGACCGTGTGCTGTTCGAACAAATCCGGACGCATGATCATGCCGACGTTGGTCAACGTCAGGAACAATTCGTCGTCTTCGTCGATGGCGATCAGCGGCGCGGGCTGGTTGGCGTTCATGACGCCGACGTCCATGATGGGCCGCGCGTCGACATGGCCGTCGAGCAGCGTGCCCTGGTAAGCCCAGTTGACGCCGCCGTCGAAGGGGGTGCCGGTGCCGGTCGGAGTATTGGCGCCGGATGTGCCGGCGCTGATCGCGCTGTAGATTCCCGTCGCCGTGCGGACCGTCGCGCCTTGGAGGTACACCAAACCGGCGGCCCAGGGATCGAGGCCATAGTCTTCGGTGAGGCCGATGGCACCCTTGAAACTGAAATTACCGTCCGGCATGCCAACGAGGCTGCTCGGCGTGCCGGTCACCGGACCGAACGTCGTGTTGAACGTGCTGTTCACCTCGGTTCCCGGCAATCCGTTGTAGATATCAGGCAGACCCGACAAAGGCCCGAAACCGAACAGGTAGGTGGTCGTGCCATCGCCCATGGTGGCGTAACCGTCGCCGCCCGCGATCTGTTGGCACTTGATGTTGCTGCCATCGGGGTGAAACGGCGTGTTCGTCGGGCACTGCACGTGGAAGTTTTGCGCCTCCGCGTCCAATGCTGCCAACAGGAGCCCGAACACGGGCAGTACGTAAAGTAGGCGAGGAATGCTCTTCATGTCGGGTCCTCCATCATCGCGTTAACTGTCGACCTGCCCGCCGTTGCGGCTTTCACCATCGGACGAATCCAAACCTGGAACTGTGAATTGATGTGCGTCATGGGCTCACCGTGCGGCGCGCAGGCCGGAGAAATCGGAAAGTTCGGCGAGCAATTGGTCGGCAGTCGCGAACCCTTCGATTCGAGTCCACTGCGCGCCGGGCGCCGTGCGGATCAAGGTTGCCGCGGCATGGTCCATCTTGTTGCCGCGGTAGACGTCGAAGGCGCGCTGCACGGTCTGACTCGCGGCGAGCGTTCCGGTGTAGTGCTGCCACTCGGGACCGGCGTTGAAAGTCTTGGCGTACTCGCGCAGCCGCGCCGGATCGTCCTGCTCGGGATCGATCGAGATGGAAACCAAGTGGACCCGGGCCGAGTTATCGCCGAGCTTGTTTTGCAATTGCTGCAGGGTGTGGCTGATCAGCGGGCAAACCGAGGTGCAGCTGGTGTAGATGAACGAAAGCACCACCGGGCGGCCGTCGTCGAGTTCCGCGCCGAGGTTTACGGCAATGCCGTCCTGGCGTACCAAGCGCACGTCCGGGATCTTGTAATTCGCGGTGGTGCGGTTGGTACCGGAAAACGCCGCCGCATGATGCTGCGCGTGCTCGTCCGCGCCGTCGATGCCGGCTCCGCGCGCCGCGATGCCAACCATCGCAACGATCGCCAAGGTCATTGCGCCGATGACATGTCCGCTGCCGATGAAGTGTCCGCGAAACCGCATTCTTGTTCGTCCATCCCGGTTGTTGTGCGGAGTCACCGTACGGTGGCCCCCTATCCGTGGGGTTGAATACTCGCGGCAGATGAAAGCGGATACGATCCGGTGGAACCCCCCCTCGACGGGGTGAGGCTGCGTAGGATCAGGTAGGGAAAATACGTATAGGGCTCACTGAGGGAGCCGACGCGCCCGAATATGTTCACTCGAAGGAGTGAATATGTTCACTCGAGGGAGAATGGTGCGGCACCGGAGCTGCTCCGATGCACGTTGCGGCGAATCCGTCAGCCGAAGCCACGATGCCGCGGCGAATCCATCAGCCGCAGCTACGATGCCGTGGCGAATCCATCAGCCGCAGCCACGATGCCGTGGCGAATCCATCAGCCGTAGCTACAATGCCTCTCGAACACGGCAGCGGCCGGCTCGGCCTGGTCCTGTTTTTCGCTCAGATACCGACACGCGAAGCGCGCGATCAATTCATCCACGGGGTCGGGGATCCGCTGGAGCCGTTCTTGGATGTCCGCAATGCGCCGGCGGCGTTCGCCGGTCGACCGCATTCCGGCAATGGCGATTGCGGTTTGATGCAGGGCATTGACGACATGCTCGGCCCCGATCTCCGAAAATGCAAAGCGCGCATCGCGCAGCCGGTCGCTGACGTTCGAATCGAGATGCGCCTCGAGTTCGCCGGCATTGACCGCCGCCCAAAATTCGCAGGCGACGCACAACAGCCGTTCGGCGCGGGAAAACCCCATCTGCCCGGCGGAAGCGCGGGTCAGGAGAGGCAGCAACGCGGCGTAGGTGACCGGAAAATGACCGTTCCAGCCGCTCGCGGGCTGTCGAGACTCGATTTCGGTCGCACTGTCATGCAGTTTCGGTATGAATGGCACGAAATTCTCGGTTCTTGAGGATGATGTTTCTGAAAATCGCCAGAGGGCTTCGCGGGAAGCTTGTGTTGATTGATTCCTCGCGAGCGAACTAGTTCCGCCGCCATGTTACGAGCGCGGACGCCGAATTCAATCCGGAAAACCATGCACACCGGGTGCGGCGTCGCCCTTGATATTGGCGGAAACGCGATTCCGGGCTGAAAATAACAGGGGATACCCGGGTTTGTAGCGCGAGCTACCGTCTTCTCCTACCTACATGCCTGAACCGCAGCGCGTAGAGTCGGCGGCATGGCGTCCCGCTTCGCTTACCTGTGTTTGCTCGCCGTCATGGTTTTGCCGGGATTCGCGCGCGCCGACATTTTTGCCTTCACCGATTCGAACGGCGTGACGCACTTCAGCAACGTGCCCTCCGACTCACGCTTCAAATTGCTGATCGCGACCCAGTCGGATCCGGGCGCGACCGTGGCGGCCACCGCGCCGGGAAAAAAGGTCGATTGGCTCGCCCGTTCCGCGAAATACGATCAAGCGATTGCGGGCGCGGCGAAAGCCAATACGATTCAAGCCGCTCTGGTGCGGGCGGTCATCGTGGTCGAATCGGGATTCAATCCGCGCGCCGTCTCCAAGCGAGGGGCCGTCGGCCTCATGCAATTGCAGCCTGCGACCGCGCGGCGCTACGGTGTGAAGGACATATACGATCCCGAGCAGAACATCCGCGCGGGCACCCACTATTTGAGCGACCTGTTGACCCGGTTCGACAGCAATTTGGAGCTTGCGCTGGCGGCGTATAACGCGGGAGAAGAGGCCGTCGAGCGCTATGGCCGGCACATACCCCCGTACGCCGAAACGCTCGCCTATGTGCCGAGCGTCATGCGGGTATATCAGCGGCTGATGGGTTTGTCCGCGAGCTGAAACGTCTCGCCAGGCTTGCGCGATATGTTTTCTCGAGTTTCTTGGCCATCCTGGGAAATCGTGGCCGGCATCTCGTTGTGACCCCTCAATTCACCAGGTACGTCAGTGCGTGCTCGCCGAGCGCGATCCGGTCCTCGTGCTGCAAGATGTGGTGCTTTACGGGCTTGCCATTCACGGATATGCCGTTCACGCTTCCCAAATCCTCGATCGTGGACACGTCGCCGACGGTTTCGACCAGACAGTGATGGCGGCTGATGTAGCGCGCTTCGAGCTGCACCTCATTGTCGGCTGCGCGACCGATGGAAATCCGGCCGGGTGTGAGGGGCCAGGCGGCGATCTCAACGGAGCCGCGACTCACGAGCAGCCGCGCATGCGCGGCGGCGGCGGCGGCGGGGGGCGCCTCGCTTTCGGCCGCTGCGCTCGGAATGGCCTTGTCGCGAGCCACGGCCTCGGGCCAGCGCGAATCCTGGGTGGCGAGCGATATTTCAGCCGGTCCAACATGTCCCGACGCCCGCATGCAGGCGGTATGCAGCGCCGCGTCGCACAATACATTGATCAGGCGTGCTGCCCCGCCGGTATGTTGATGGATCATCGCGTACGCGTCCGCCTCAAATAGCTCCTTGCCCGCGCCGCCGGCAACGGCGAGCCGCCGTTCGATGTAGGACTTGGTCGCCTCGGCGGAGAAGGGATGCAACTCGATCTGGCGCGGCTTTTCCGAGAAGCCGGCGCGCGCGGCGAAGGTCTCGGCGCGCAGCTCGAGCCCCGGGCGAAAGGCGAGCAGAATCTTGAGCCGCGGGGCACGCGCGAGAATGTCGCCGAACGCGCGCAATGTTGCGCCGTTCAGCCATTGAGCATCATCGATGATCAGCAGCGGCGCGGCCTCCCGGGTGGCCGTGCCGAGCGATGCGGCGAGCTCCGCGAAGGGCCGAACGCGGTCGGCGTCCCCGTCGGGCGACGGCGCGCCTAGTTGCAGCAACAGCGCCTGCAGCAATTCGGTGGCGGATATACGCGGTTGATTGATTCGGCAGAGACTGAACTGGCCGCCCACCTCGCGAAGTGCGTCCTCCAGCAACAGAGTCTTGCCGACGCCCGCCGGTCCGCTCAGCAGGACGATCCGAGATTTGCCGCGGAGGTCGTCGATGAGCGTGGTGCGAGCCCGCAGGTATTCTTGGCCCGAATACAGAAAATCTGGATCCGGGCGCAGACGGAAGGGAAGCTTGTCGAAACCAAAAAATTGCGGGTACATGTGCTCTCGCCAGATGGTCCTGTCCGTCGATCGCCGGCCTCACCGGCCTCAAGAGCCGGCCGCTCGGCGTCTTCCATGCCTGGCAGTCACAGTAATATACCGAGTCGTGCGGCATTCGCCAGGCTGCCGCTTGGACATAATGGACTCAAATCCGACGACTCTCTCGCGAACCTGAGAAGAGCCGCAGCGGCACCGCCCCCCGGGTATTTTTGTACTGTGTTTTCCTACCTTCGCCGGCCGGGGTGACTGCGTACAGTGGACCTGCGAATGGGAGCCAAGTTGATCAACACGCTATTATTTCAGGGTCCGGACGGTGCTGACGCCAAGGGGCTTTGGCCGAGAATAGCTGCGTGCCCCCGGGCGCCTCGGACGGCGGGTTTCACGCTGCTCGAGCTGCTGGTGGTGATGGTCATCATTGGCCTATTGGCGGGATTCGTCGCCCCCCGTTATTTCTCCCAGGTGGGGAAATCGCAGGTCAAAGCCGCCAAGGCGCAAGTCGACGCGCTCGACAAGGCGATCGAACAATTCCGGCTCGACATGAATCGCCTGCCCACGAACGAAGAGGGCTTGGCGGCGCTCAATGTGGCGCCGGCCAACGAGCCGAACTGGGCCGGACCCTATTTGAAGAAAGACGTCCCGAAGGACCCGTGGGGCCACCCGTACGTCTATTTGGAGCCCGGCACTCACAACAACGACTTCGACCTCATGTCCTACGGCAAGGATGGCCAGCCCGGCGGCACCGGCGAAAACGCCGATATCGGGAATTGGTAGGGCATCGTGGAATTTCGCGTCAAGGCACTCGATCGGGAGCAGGCCGTCCTTGCCCAACTGGTCGACGCCATCGACGAGTCCGATGCTCGCCGGCAGGTGGGATTGCTAGGCCTGCGGATCATTTCGCTCACGCCCGTCCGGCAGGCGCGATTGTTCGCCCGCCCGGCGAAAATACCCTTGGTCATTTTCAGCCAGGAACTGGTGGCCCTGCTCGATGCGGGCCTGTCCCTGGTCGAGTCGATCGAAGCGCTGACCGAGAAAGAGGTCAACCCGACGGTGCGCCGTCCGCTCGAGCAGATTCTCGGCCGCTTGTACGAGGGACAAACCCTGGGCGCCGCGCTCGCCGAGCATCCAACCACTTTCCCTTATCTCTTCGTCGCGACCATTCGTGCCAGCGAGCGCACGGGATCGCTGCGCGAGGCGATTACACGATTCATCGCCTACCAGCAGCAAATCGACTCCCTGCGCAAGACCCTCGTCAACGCCTCGATCTATCCGGCAGTGCTGCTGGGAGCCGGCCTGCTGGTGATGCTGTTTCTGATGGGCTACGTGGTGCCGCGATTCAGTGCGATTTACGAGCAACTCGGCTCGGACTTGCCGCTGGCTTCGCGGCTGCTGCTGCAGTGGGGTCAAATGCTCGAGGCGCATACGATGACCGTGCTCGTGGTCGGAGGCGCTGCCGTCACGGCCGCAGGCTATGGGCTGACCCGCCGCAGCACCCGGGCCGCCATCGGCGCGTGGATCGCCAAACTGCCCGCGATCGGACGCCAGGTGCGGCTCTATCAGCTGGCGCGGCTGTATCGCACGGTCGGCATGCTTCTTCGCAGCGGCATGCCGGCGGTGACCGCCATGAACATGTCGTCGGGGTTGCTGAGCGAGTCGCTGCGTCCCGCGTTCACCAGGGCGACGCAATCGGTCCGCGAGGGCCAATCGATTGCGAATGCGATGGAGAAGGCGGATTTAACCACCCCGGTGGCGGCTCGCATGCTGCGGGTGGGCGAGCGCAGCGGCAACATGGGCGAAATGACCGAGCGCATCGCGGCGTTCTACGATGATGAAATCGGCCGTTGGGTCGCCATCGTCACGCGCCTGATCGAGCCCCTGTTCATGACCGTGATCGGTCTCTTGATCGGCGTCATCGTGGTGCTGATGTATTTCCCCATATTCCAACTGGCCGGAAGTGTCCAATGAACGCCGTCGTTTCGCTGCTGGATGATGAACCGCCGACGCGCGATGCCGCCGCAGGCTTGCAGCCACCCGTGCCGTCGCAATCCGCGGTTGCGGCACTCCCCGCTCCCCTGGACGAAGGCGTCATCGCCGGCGCCATGGCCGAAGCGGCGCGTGCGGGCCGTTCCGTGGTCGACGTTTTGTCGGAATCCACGGGCCGCTCCCCGATTGACTTGGCGAAGTCGGTGGCCGCGGCCCTCGACTATCGATTCGTCGGCGGCGACGAACTCTCCGCGCTGGAACCCGCGTTCGACATTCTACCGCCGTCGGAGGCCACGCGCCGTTTCTGTACCGTGGTGCGCACGCCGGGCGGGTTGCTTGCCATCGTCGCGGACCCCTTCGACACGGCGCTGCGCAGCTGGCTCGAGACGCGCACGGCCGACGTGCTCGAATGGGCGGTCGCCGCGCGGCACGAACTCGCCAATTTCATCGCGCGCCGCGCGGAGGCGCTGCGCGCCATCGATTCGGTGCTGTCGCAAGCCGAGTCCCAGGGCGCCGCCAGCATCGGCCCGGACAATCTTTCGTACGTGTCGATCAGCGAAGACACGAGTCCGATCGTGCGGCTGGTCCACTCGACCGTCTACGATGCGCTGCGCGCCGGAGCCAGCGACATCCATTTGGAGTCGACCGCCAACGGGCTCACGGTGCGTTACCGCATCGACGGCGTGCTGGTGAACATCGCGTCGGTCACGGGCAGCGTCGTGGCGGAGCAGGTGATATCGCGCATCAAGGTGATGTCCGAGCTCGATATCGCGGAGCGCAGAGTGCCCCAGGACGGCCGCTTCACCATTGCGCTCGACCGCCGGCCGATCGACTTTCGCGTGTCCGTGATCCCGAGCATATTCGGCGAAGACGCGGTATTGCGCGCGCTCGACAAGCAGGCGCTCACCGAGCGGCTGCACGGTCTGCGGCTCGACGCCCTGGGGTTCGACATGCGCGTCGTCACGCAGCTGCGGCGCTTGAGTTCGCTGCCCTACGGCATGCTGCTCGTGACGGGACCCACCGGCAGCGGCAAGACCACGACTCTGTATGCGGCGATTTCGGAAACGCAAACCGGATCGGACAAGATCGTCACGATCGAGGACCCGGTGGAGTATCAGCTGCAGGGTGTGCTGCAAATACCGGTCAACGAAAAAAAGGGCCTGACATTCGCGCGCGGCCTGCGTTCCATCCTGCGCCATGATCCGGACAAGATCATGGTCGGCGAAATCCGCGATTCCGAGACCGCGCAAATCGCCATTCAATCGGCGCTCACCGGCCACCTCGTGTTCACCACGGTGCACGCGAACAACGTCTTCGATGTCGTGAGCCGGTTCACGCACATGGGCGTCGACACCTACAGTTTCGTGTCCGCGCTGTCCGGCGTGCTGGCGCAGCGCTTGATCCGTGTGGTCTGCGAGCAATGCGCCGAGCGCCATGTACCCACCCGGCAGCTGCTCGAGGAGTCGCAGTTGTCGGTGGCGGCGAGCGCCGCCTATAACTTCACCATCGGCCGCGGCTGCGCACATTGCCGGGGCAGCGGCTATCGCGGCCGCAAGGCCATCGGCGAATTGCTGGTGCTGAACGATGAGCTGCGCGAAGCGATCATAAATCGCGCTCCGGTGCGCCAGCTCAAGGAACTTTCTCAGAAGGGCGGCGTGCGGCTGATCCGCAGCGTCGCCCTCGATCTGGTGCGCCGCGGCGAAACCACGCTCGAGGAGGTCAACCGTGTCACCGTTATGGCGTGATGAGGTCGGGATCTACCTCGCGCAGCGGCGCGTCTGTCTGGTCCGGATCCGGCGCGGCATCAGGCCGACCTTGCTGCAAGACGAAAATCACATCGAACCGCAGGCGGCTCCCGGTTGGGAGGGCGTGCTGGCCCTGCTCGAACAGCGGCTGTCGCAGGGCCCGTGGTCCGATGCGCGCGCGCGCATCGTCGTCGCCGATCAGTGGGTGCGTTATTCCGTGGTGCCCTGGTCCGACGCGCTGAGCTCGGCCGCCGAGCGATTGGCGCACGCCCGCGAGCTCATGTCCGGCATTTTTGGCGATGGGATGACCGATTGGACCTTGTCCCTGTCCGAAGCACCGCCCGGCGCGTCGTGCCTGGTCAGCGCCATGCCGAGCGCGCTGCTCGAATCGCTGCGCGAAATGACCGCCCGGCATGGCCAGAAACTCGCGTCCGTGCAGCCGCAACTGATCGCTGCGTACAACACCTGGCGGCACGTCCTACCCGCCGGCGACGCCGCCTGGTTCGTCACGGTCGAGGAAGGCTCTCTGGCGGCGCTGCGCATGTGCGCCGAGGGCATCGACCGGGTGCATGCGGTGCGCATTGGTCCCGACTGGGGGCGTGAGCTCAAGCGGCTGCAGACCTTCGGTCGGCTCGCCAGCGCAAGCCCGGCCGACGGGCGCGTCTACGTCGACTTGCCCGCAGCGCTCCGAACGCTGCGCCCGGAGAACTCTGCAGATCTGGAGTGGCTCGACGATGCGAATCCGCCGCTGACCACTCTGCATCAGCTCGAGCATCTGCGGAGAAAGGCGGCATGAGGCAGGCCATTCAACTGGATTTTGCGGGCGGGCGCCGCAGGCTGTCATGGGCCGGCTGCCTGTTGCTCGCGCTCGGCGTCGTGGCCTCCGTCGCCGTGCTGCTCGAATACCGCGTCATCGTCGACCATCGCGCCGGCCTCGAGCTCAAGCTCGCCGCCTTGATTCGCGCCCATGCCCCGGCCAGTCCGCGCGACGCCGCCGCCGACACACGCGTCGCCGTGAGCGCGCAGCAGGCGGCGCTCGATCTTGCGACACCCTGGACGCTGCTGCTGTCCGAGCTCGAGCAGGCGAGCAAGGAGAGCCAGGGACAGGTTGCCCTGCTCGGCGTCGAGCCGGATCACGGCAAGCACAATGTGCGCGTCAGCGCCGAGGCGCGCACCTTGGCGCTCGCACTGGCCTACGTGCAGCGCCTGCAATCCAGCCGGTCGCTCGAATATCCCATGCTCGATCGGCACGAGATTCGCGCCGACGACGCACAGCATCCGGTCCGATTCGAATTGACCGGCGAATGGAGAGATCTACCGTGAACCCGTCCGAGGATGGCGGCAAGGTGATGGTCAAGCCGATGCCGGCCGCTGCGGCCGGCGTGTCGCGCACCGGCGTGCCGCGTACCGCCTTGCAGCTGCGCACCGAGAGGCTGCTGGTTCGCGCCTTGCCGCAGGTCAAGTATCAGCTCATGCGGGTGGGCCCGGCCGGACTGACCGGAATCGCGGTGCTCGCCGCGGCAGCGGTCGCGGCGATCGCCCTGCTGCTGCCCGCGCATCAGTCGGTGTTGGCGCTTCGAAGCGAGCTGACGAAGGCAGGGCACGTGGTGCCCGGAGCGGCGCAGCCGGAACGCAGTCCGCGCGAGTTCGCCGCGGCGCTGCCCACACGCGCGCAGATTCCGGCGCTGATGGGCGTGGTGTTGGTGCAGGCGACGGAATCCGGCATCGTGCTTGAGCAGGGCAAGTATACGTTCAGCCCGGCGACGTCCAGCCGTCTTGCGCGCTACTCCTTCGAATTTCCCATCAAATCGGACTACGGCAACGTCCGCAATTTCATCAACAAGTCGCTCGCCGCCATTCCGGCGCTCGGATTGGACAAATTGCACGTCGAGCGCAAGAACGTCGGCGACACGCTGGTGAGCGCCGACGTCGGCTTCGTCATTTATCTGCGAGGTGGGTGATGCTGGGCAAACTCACCTTGCGCACCAAGATTCTCGTCGGCGCCGCCGTGGCCTGCGCCGGCTGGATCATCATGATGCCGGACACATCCCAAACCATCGAACCGGCGCGCGGCGGGGGCGACACCCCAAGCCCGCACGTCATCAAGGCCGCACCCGCGGGCCGCAAATCGCCGATCATGAACGCGTCCTTCAATATGTCAGATCGCATCGTCAAGGACACCGCGGCTGCCTCTCTGTTTTCCGCGCACTCCTGGTACGTGGCCCCTCCCGCCCCGCCGCCGGCGCCCGTGGTGGTCATGGCGCCCCCCGCGCCGACCGCGCCGCCGCTGCCGTTCGCCTATATGGGAAGTTACCGCCCCGAAGGCGCGGTGCCGACCTTTTTCCTCACGTCGGGCGATCGCGTCTATGACGTCAAAATCGGTGACACCCTCGACAATACCTACAGCGTGGACGGGGTAAGATCCGGTCAACTGCTGCTCACCTATATTCCACTCAAAATCCAGCAGTCGCTTGCTGTGGGCGATGAATAATGAACGTATTGCGCCGTAATTTCGCCGGATCACTGCTGATCGCCGCGCTGCTGTTGGGCTGCGCCGCCGACAGGCTGCACCACGAGGGCCTCGCGGAGGTCGAACGCGGCAATTACGAAGCCGGTGTGTCGAAGCTCGCCGATGCCGTCGTCCAAGATCCGAAGAACATGATGTACAAGTTGGACCTCACGGCGCGGCGCGAGGATTCGATTCAAAAATTGATGTCCGGCGGCGATGCATTGCGCACCGCCGGACAGTACGACGCGGCCGTGTCCACCTACCGCCGCGTGCTGGCCATCGATTCCGTCAACCCGAGAGCCTTGCGCGGCATCGATGGGGTCGAGACCGATCGGCGCCATGCCGGTATGGTGGGGGAAGCGACCAAGGATTTCGAGCGCAAAGATTACGATGGAGCCGACGCGATTCTGCGCAGCGTTCTCAATGACGATTCGGGCTTCTCGCCCGCGACGGCGCTGGCCGCCAAGATCAATGTGGCGCGCGGACCCATGAACGTGGCGCCGCGCTTGAAGACGCGCAACAACACCAAGGTCACTCTGCAGTTCCGCGATGCGCCCACCAAAATGGTGTTCGAAGTGCTCGCGCGGCAGACGGGCATCAATTTCGTCCTCGACAAGGACGTGAAGAGCGACAGCAAGACCACCATCTTCGTCCAGGAAGTGCCGATCGAGGAGGCCATCGACCTGGTGCTCGATCAGAACACGCTGGCGCGGCAGATTCTGTCGTCCAACATGGTGCTCATCTATCCCAACACGCCGGCCAAACAAAAGGACTACGAGGAACAGATCGTCCACACGTTCTACTTGACGAACGCGGTGCCGAAGGACGTGGAAAGCATGCTGAAGTCCATGCTCGGCGCCAAGACCTTGTTCATCGACGAGCGCACCAGCGTGGTCGTGATGCGCGATACGCCGGATGCGGTGCGCATGGCCGAGAAATTGGTGGCTTCGATCGACGTGCCCGAACCTGAAGTCCTCATTGAAGTGGAGGTGCTCGAGATCGCTCGCAGCAAGCTGCTCAATCTCGGAATCACACCTCCCGGTTCCTTCACGGCCAGCGCCTCATCGGTCCTCAAGGGAGCGACCGCCGGCGCGACCGGCGGGGCATCGAACCTCGTTCTCTCGGATCTCAGCCACCAGAATGCCAATACGATCCAGGTCTCCTCGGTGAGCCTCACCGCGAATGCGCTGCAGACGATGAGCAACACCAGCACCTTGGCGAGTCCCCGCATCCGTGCGCGCAACAAGGAGAAGGCCAAGATTTTGATCGGCAGCCGGGTGCCGGTGATCACCCAAAGCACGGCGCTTTTGAGCAGCGGCTCGGCGAGCAGCAGCAGCGTGCAATATCTGGACGTCGGCTTGACCCTGGAGGTGCAGCCTACGGTGTATCTGGACGGCGATGTGTCCATCAAGATCGGACTCGAAGTCAGCTCGATCACCGACACCAAGCAGGTCCAGGGAACACTGGCCTACACGATCGGCACCCGCAACGCCAACACTCTGCTGCGGCTGAAGGACGGCGAGACGCAAATCCTGGCCGGCCTGATCCAGGATTCCGATACACGCGGGTCCGCGGGAATCCCGGGCCTGAGTCAGATTCCCATCGTGGGACGGCTGTTCGGTGCCCACAATTCGGACCGGGAGAAAAGCGAGATCGTGTTGTCGATCACGCCCCACATCATCCGCACGCAGGCGCGCGGCGCCTCCGATTCGACCGAGTTCTGGTATGGCACTGAAACCCGCTCGCGCAGCACTCCGTTCGGCGGCGGCGGCGGCTTCGAAACCGGTCCGGCCACAGGCTCCGCCGGAGACGGCGCAGTCGGCGGCGGGGCGGGCCTGCCGACGGTCGGACCCCGGCCTTCGGTGTCGCAGCCGGTGGCCCCCTCTCAGCCCCCATCCGCAGCGCCGCCAGCCGCGCCTGCGGGACCGCCGCCGCATCCCACGGTCACCGTGGATGGCCCCGGCGAGATTGCCGTCGGCCAGGAATTCGACGTCACCGTTCGCTTGGCCAGCGACATCGGGATCAGCCGCTTGCGCGGCCAGGTGCGGTTCGATTCCAGCGCGCTGCAGCTCATGAGTGCGACGGCGGGAGACTTGGTCCCGGCGAGCGCGGGCAGTCCCAATGTCGACGCGAAGAACGGCGGAGCCCAGTTGGACGTCGTGGCGACCGATGAGCCTGTGCAGGGCGAGGGCAGCCTGATGCTGCTTCGATTCAAGGCGCTGACCGCGCGCCCGGCGAGCGCGATCAGCGCGCAAGTGTCGGCGGTGGGTCCGTCGGGCGCAGCGATGGCGAATGCGGCATCGCAGCCGCTGAGCATTGCCATCAAGCAGTGAGGCGAGACATGCGCGCACGGGGGTTCACACTCATCGAACTGGTCGTCACCCTGGCCATCATCGGTGTGCTCACCGGTGCCGCCATGCCGCTGGTCCAGCTCACGGCGCAGCGCGCCAAGGAGAGCGACCTGCACCAATCACTGCGTATCGTGCGCAGCGCCATCGATGCGTACAAGGAAGCGGCCGATCAGGGCCGCGTCAAGATGGAACTGGGCGATTCGGGCTATCCGCCGAATTTGCAGGTGTTGGTCGACGGGGTCGAGGACATTCAAAGCGAAAAGAAAGTGATGATGTATTTCCTGCGGCGTGTGCCGCGCGATCCTTTCTTCCCCGACGCCGCGGCCGCGCCCGCCGATACCTGGGGTCTGCGCAGCTCCAAGAGCCCGCCCAGCGACCCGCAGCCGGGCGATGACGTCTTCGACGTGTACTCCCTGGCGCAGGGCAAGGGCCTGAACGGAATCGCCTATCATGATTGGTAAGCGAAGCGCCGCCGGTTTCACGCTGATCGAACTGCTGGTGGTCATGACCATCATCGGCGTGCTCTTGACCATTGCGGTGCCGCGCTACTTCCGCACGGTCGAGCGGTCCAAGGAAACCGTGCTGCGCCATGACTTGGCGGTCGTGCGCGAATCCATCGACAAGTATTACGCCGATATCGGACAGTATCCGGACGCCCTGCCCGCGTTGGTCGACAAGCATTACATCCGCAGCGTGCCGGTCGATCCGTTCACCAAATCCACCGAAAGCTGGCTGATGATCGCCTCGGAAGATCCCGATCATCCCGGGGTACGCGATATTCACAGCGGTTCGCCGGACAAGGGCTACGACGGAACGCCCTTCGTCAGCTGGTAGAGCCATGCACCGCCCATTATCGAGATCGCGAGGCACTGCGAACGCCGCAGGGTTCACCTACATCGGCCTGTTGATCGCGGTTGTGATTCTCGGGGTGGCTCTCTCGGCGGTGGGATCGGTATGGCGTACGCAGATGCAACGCGAGCGCGAGCAGGAACTTCTCTACATCGGGCGCGACTTCCGCGCGGCGATCGCAGCCTATACCCGCGCCAATGCCGGCGGCGGACGCCAATTTCCCCAGGACATCAATGATCTCCTCGAGGACAAGCGGTGGCCGGAACCGCGGCATTATCTGCGGCGGTTCTACGCGGATCCCATGACCGGCGCCCAGGACTGGACGATACTCCAGGCCGATTCGCTCGGCTTCGCCGGCTTCACGGGCATCGTGGGAATCGCCAGCAGCTCCAATGCAGTGCCGCTCAAGAAGGACGGCTTTTTGATCGGCGAGGAGGCGTTCAAGGACGCGGCCGGCTATTCCGACTGGAAGTTCGTGTACGTTCCGCGCATGCCCCGACACCGGCATAGTTCGGTCCCGCCGGTCGCTGACTGACGGGGAGCGCACGTTGCATCCTGAATCCATGGCGTTGGGCATAGCATCCGCCGGCCTCGGCAAGGCGGCGATCACGCCGGCTGAACTATCCGAAATCCTCGCCGAGGCGAGCGCGGAGCTCGCCCTGTCGGCGAGCGATGACGTCCATTCGGCGAAGGATCCTGCCGGTGCCGCGCAGTGGATCGCACGGCTGGTGCCGGTGTGGCGCGAACTCGCCTCGCGGGGTCAGCTGAGTTCGATTCAAGACGGCGGCGGCGCGCCGCCGGCGTTGGATCGAGTGCTCGATTTGATCGATGGATTCTTGGCGCTCTTTGCCGCCCGCGTGCCGCAGGCGGTGCGCGACCACGAACGCCAGGCGGCCATCGAGAAAGCGAAGCATGAGTGGGAATTCACGGCGGATGCGCTGACCGCGATCGTGTGCCTGCTCAACTCCGACGGCTTGGTCCTGCGCGCAAATCGCGTCGTCGAACACTGGGGACTTGGGTCGGTGGTCGACGTCATCGGCAAGAGCGCGCACGCCATGCTGCATCCGGACTGCACCAGTCCGAACTGCGCGGTTGCGCGCGGCCTGCAAACGGCGCTGCCCAAGTTGCGGGGCGGCGAGCCGCAGGAATTCGAGTTCTACTCCCCGGCGATCGATCAAACACTGCAGTTCACGTTGCGCCCGATGCGCGCCGGCGACGACATGAACGCGGGGATGCGCGACGCCAGATCGGTGCTGGTCGTCACCGACGTGTCGGCGCTGCGCCGCGTGCAGAAGGCGCTCGAGAACGTCAACCTCAACCTGGAGTCGCGGGTGCGGCTGCGCACGCGCGAGTTGAACGAATCCAACCGCGATTTGCGCAACGAGGTCGTGCGGCGCGAGCACGCCGAGCACGAGCTGCGGGCTTCGCGCAACAATCTTGCGCTGCTTTCCGAGCAGCTGATCCAGGCGCAAGAAGGGGAGCGCCGGCGCATCGCCCTCGAATTGCATGATTCCGTCGGCCAATCGCTGAGCGCGATAAAGTACACGCTGGAACGTGCAATCATCATGATTCAACGGCCGGATCTTGGCAGCCCCGAGGGCGTTCTTGCCCTGGCGGTCCAGCGAATTCACGAGACGGCGGATGGAATTCGCGCGATTTCGATGAATCTTCGGCCGCAAATGCTCGACAATCTCGGAGCGGCGTCGGCGACCAGCTGGTTTTGCCGCGATTTCGCGGAAATCTACCCGACGATCGGCGTGTGCGCCCGGATCACAGCGAAGAACGCGGAAATACCCAAGCGCGTCGCAACGCATCTATTTCGCTGCGTGCAGGAATTGCTCAACAACGTCGCAAAGCATGCTCGAGCGAAGTCCGCCTTGGTGCTCCTCGAGCGCGAGGGACCTCTTCTCAGTCTCGAAGTACGCGACGACGGCGTCGGGATGCCGGACGAAGCCGAGGATCCGGCGCAGCTGCGCGGATCCGGCATTCGCAATATTCGCGAGCGGGCGGAGATGACCGCCGGCCAATTCACGCTCTCATCTCTGCCGGGCCGCGGCACCTCGGTGCGGATCGTCTGGCAGGTCGCCCCGGATGACGCGATGGACGGCTGAACGCCGGCGTTCAGCTGACCGACGCGTTGCGCTGCAGGGCCGCGTCGAATTGGACGGCGGATTCCGGGTCGCCGGTGAGCCCATTGCGCACGGCGAACAACGTGATGGCGGCCGCATTGTGCAAATTGAGCTTGCGCATCAGATTGGAGCGATGCTTTTCAATGGTTTTGACGCTCAAGGCCAAAGAGCGCGCGATGATCTTGTTGGATTCGCCCAGTGCAATCCTCGTCAGCACCTCGCGTTCGCGTCCGGTGATGCTTTGCGCGGTGGCCGCGACCCGGCGGGATGCGCCGCCCGACAGGTAGCTGCACAAGACTTTGTTGGCGACCGCCTCGCACAGGAATTGTTGTCCCGCCGAGACGGTGCGAATCGCCAATATCAGCTCGTCGCGATCCGCGTCCTTGAGCACGTAGCCGTCCGCCCCGGCGTGCAGGGCCGCGCGGACATGTTCTTCGCCACTGTGCGCGGTCAACACCAGTTTGCGCGCCTTCGGCACCAGGTGTGTGAGCCGAGCAAGCAATTCAATGCCCGAGCGCTCGGGCAGTTCCAGATCCGTCAATACCAGGTCGGGCAGCAAGTCATCGATGGCGGCCAGGCATTGATCGACGGCGCCGAATTCCCCGACGACCGTAAAGTCCGGCTCCATTTCAATGAGCGCCTTGAGCCCGTCGCGCAAGATTGTGTGGTCTTCGACGAGTACTATGCGTATTCGCGAGTCCGGGACGATGGCCGCGCTCGAAGGGGACTCAATCATGGACATGGATCAACGATCTCCCGCAGTTCGATGTCGCACGGTGGCGTCAACTGGTCCTTTTACCTCGAACATGGGCATCATCCCTGACGGATCGGCAAATTCGTTCGCCTCGTTAGAAGGTACACTCTTTTGCGACTTTCCCTAACTGATACTTTGATTATAAGGTTGCGCGCAGTAGACAAGCAACCTATGGGACATAAGCAGAACTTGCCGGTCATGCGAACGGTTGACCCGGATGGCGCCGCTCCGCCGGGCATCATCGTGCCGCAGCGCCCGCTCAGGCTTATTTTAGTCGACGATCATGCCATCTTGCGCGCCGGACTACGTGCGCTCTTGGCTGCCGCGCGCGATGTTGAACTGATCGCGGAAGCGGCCAATGTCGCCGACGGGATCGCGCTGGTGAAGCGGCTCAGGCCCGATGTCGTGATCATCGACGTGTCCTTTCCCGTGGGCAACGGCCTCGAAGCGATCGGAGCGCTGCGCCGCGCATACGAAGGCGCTCGGATCGTCGTGCTCACGGTGCACAACACCGTGGAGTGTTTGCGTGCGGCGATGCGCGCGGGGGCCGACGAGTTCGTGGCCAAGCAGGCGCCTTTTGAAATTCTGCTGAAGGCCATTTGCGCGGGAACCTCGCGAACCGACCGTGCGGCGCATTCGCTTCCATCCACCGAGATGCGCGGCTCGTTGGAAGTGCGGGAGCATCCCGCGCCGATCCGCAAATTGACGCCGCGCGAGTATGAGGTGCTGCTCGGCGTGGCGCAGGGCTACACGAGCAAGCAGATTGCCGCGAAGCTCGAAAGAAGCGTGAAGACCATCGTCAAGCATCGCTCCAACATGATGCGCAAATTGTCCCTGCATGATGCGTCCGCGGTGACTCGATTCGCGATCGCCAACAAACTGTTGTCGCCATAGGAGCCTGTCCGTCCAAGCTCCTGGCGGCGGTCGCGTCTACACCTCGAGGTGTCCCAGCGGAATTCGAGCGGTGCGTTTGACGGTGGCAAGCACCACGCTCGACTGCATGTCGCGAACGTTGGGCACTCTGATGAGCTTCTTCAGCACCACATTGCTCAACGCATCCAAATCCTTGCCATACACCTCCAGGATAAAGTCATAGCTCCCGGTCATCGCGAAACACTTGGTGACCTCGTCCATGAGCAGGATCTCTTTCTCGAACCTCGCCACCGTCTCGTCCGTGTGCTCGGTCAATTTGACTTGGACGATCGCGAGCACTCCGAGTCCGATGCGGGAGGGATTGAGGATGGCCGCGTACCCTTCGATGGCGCCCTTCGATTCCAGTGCCTTGATGCGCCGCGCGCAGGGCGTGGGCGACAGCCCGATGGCCTCGGCGAGTTCCACCACCGTTAAGCGGCCGTCGCGCTGCAATGCGGAGAGTATCCGCGCGTCATAGCGGTCAAACTCCATGTTGTAACTCCAAAAATGGCTGAAATTAGTGACTATCACTAACCAGTATGCCCATTCATGGTGTTTTTAGCGATTTTCGTCAAGGGTCCTGGACTAGGCTTGAGGAATGAATGCAAGCTCTCAGCGGGCCCAGGGGATGCCGTCGCCCGGTCCGCACGATTGGCGCACGGTGCTGCGAAACATCGCGGCGTCGCGCGCACTCGATGACCTGGAAGAATCGACGCTCCTGCCGCAACGCAAGGTCCTCTATCAATTCTCGGCGCGCGGACACGAACTCACGCAGGTGTTATTGGGCAGTCAGCTCACCGGATCTCGAGACGGCGTAGGCGCCTACTATCGGTCACGGCCTCTGCTGTTGAGCTTAGGGTTAGGGCTCGAGGAAGCGCTCGCCTCAACTATGATGCGGGTGGGCGGGATGAGCGAGGGGCGCGACATCGGGGTCGTGTTCAATCTGCCGCGAAAGTCCGGCGCCTGCGTGCTGCCCGTGTGCGGCGGAGTGGGCACTCAATACACGCCCGCCGTGGGTTGGGCGCAGGCCCTGCGCTATCGCGCAGCGGTGCTCGGCGACAAGGAGTGCGGCAGCAGCATCGCGGTCGCGCACGGCGGAGACGCCTCGACGGCGACCAACGGTTTTTGGGCCGCCCTCAATATCGCGGCCACCGAGCGGCTGCCGCTGCTGTTCTTCATCGAGGACAATGGCTACGGTATTTCGGTGCCGTCGAGGCAGCAGACTCCGGGCGGCAACATCGCCAGAAATCTCGAAGGCTTCCGTGGACTTCGTGTGCTCGACGGCGACGCTTCAGATCCGATGGCTGCGGCGGCGCTGATCGAAAATGCCGTCACGGGCGTTCGTTCGGGCGGGGGGCCGGCGTTGATCCGGCTGGTGGTGCCGCGGCTGTCCGGACACTCGGGGCAAGACACCCAAACCTACAAGAGCGCGGACGAGATCGCCGCCGAGAAGGGGCGCGATCCCCTGGAAAAGCTGCACGCTCAGCTCGTGCCGAATATTCTCTCGGCCGTCGATTGGGATCACGAGATTGCCGAGGCGCGCCATGCGGTCGCGGAAGCGCTCGCTGCGGCCGAACGGCGCAGCGCCCCCGACCCCGGGCGCGTCAGGCGCTATGTGTTTTCGGAAATCGCAGCCGACGGCTCGGTTGAAGTACAGCAGCAGGGCGGAACCTATGCCGAGGGCGTCGTGCCGCCGCCCGGCACACCGCATGCGAACCCTTTGGGTCCGCGCATCAATTTGGTCACCGCCGTGCGCCGCACCCTGGAACATGAGCTTGCCGTCAACCCGCGAATGCTCATCTTCGGCGAGGACGTGGGCCGCAAAGGCGGCGTGCACGCCGCCACTCTCGGACTGCAGGAAAAATTTGGATCCGCGCGCGTGTTCGATACCAGTCTATCCGAGGAAGGCATCATCGGCCGAGCGGTTGGCATGGCGGCGGCCGGGCTCCTGCCGGTGCCGGAGATTCAATTTCGAAAATATGCGGACCCTGCCGCGGAACAGCTCAACGACTGCGGGACGATGCGCTGGCGAACCGTCAATCGATTCGCCGCGCCCATGGTAGTCCGCATCCCGGGAGGCTTTTTCAAATGCGGCGATCCCTGGCATAGCCAATCCAACGAGGTGCAGTGGGTGCATGGGCTCGGTTGGCGCGTGGCCATGCCCTCGAATGCGCAGGATGCGGTCGGTTTGCTGAGGAGCGCGCTGCGCGGCAATGACCCGACGATTTTTTTCGAGCATCGGTCGCTGCTCGACGGGAGCTGGGCGCGGCGCGCATACCCCGGCGATGAGTTCGTGGTGCCGTTCGGCAAGGCCAGCGTGCTGCGCGAGGGCACGGCGCTCTCCGTCGTCAGTTGGGGCGCCATGGTCGAGCGCTGCGAGAAGGCCATCATCGACAGCGGCATTTCCGCCGATCTCTTGGACCTTCGCACGCTGTCGCCCTGGGACCGCGAGGCGACGCTCGCGTCGGTGCGCAAGACTCGCCGCTGCCTGATCGTTCATGAGGACACCATGACCGCCGGATTCGGCGCAGAGATTGCGGCGGTGATTGCCAAGGAGGCGTTCTTCGATCTCGACGCGCCGATCGAGCGGCTCGCCATGCCCGATGTACCCAGCCCCCATAGCCCCGTGTTGCTCGACGAAGTACTGCCGAATGCCGAGACCATTTCCGCGGCAATCAAGGCCCTGGCTGAAATCTGAATGACCCGCCTGGCAGACGTGCTGGTCCCGCCCAACGGGGAAGGAACGCGTGCCACGGTGTTACGCTGGTGCAAGACGGTGGGCGACGCCGTCGTCAAAGACGAGCCCCTGGTGGAACTCGAGACCGACAAGGTCACCGTCGAAATCCCCGCGCCCGCCGACGGGATCTTGATCGAAGTCCTCAAGCAGGCGAATGCCGAAGTGAATCCGGAGGACGTGCTCGCGCGCCTGAGTCTCGCCGGCGAATCGACGTCTACAGGCGAATCGACGCCTACCGGCGAATCGACGGCGACGGGCGAATCGACGGCGGCGCGGGAAACCGCGGCATCGACGCTGGTCGACATCTCCGCCGTGGCGCCCGCGGTTTCCGATGCGCGCGGCGCCCGTAAGCAGTTGAGTCCCTCGGTACGCCGGCTGCTCAAAGAACATTCGATCGCCGCCGGCGACATCGAAGGCACGGGCCGCGACGGGCGCATTACGTCCCAGGACGTGACGCGTCATGCGGCGGCTCCGGCGCGTGCGCCCGCCCACCTGCCGACATCGCCATCGGGGAGTACTCGCGTGCCGCACACGGCGATTCGCCGGCGCGTGGCCGAGCACATGGCTCGGAGCCTCATGGAGGCGCCGCATGTCACCACCTTGTTCGAAGCGGATCTCACGCGGGTGCTGGCGCACCGGGCGCGCCACGCTGCCGCGTACGAAACCCGCGGCGCGCGCTTGACGTTGACCGCCTATTTCGCGAGCGCCTGCGTCCAGGCGCTGCGCACCCACCGCGAAGTCAATGCCACATTTCATGCCGATGCGCTCGAGTTGCACGAGGACGTGAACATCGGCGTGGGCACGGCTCTCGGGAACAAGGGGCTGATCGTTCCCGTGATCCACCGGGCCCAAGGACTGAACTTGTTCGGCATCGCACAGCGGCTCGGTCGGTTGGTGGAAGCCGCCCGCGCGGGCAGGCTGTCGCCCGAGGACGTTCGAGGAGGCACCTTCACGATCTCGAATCACGGGGTGGGCGGCAGCCTCCTGGCGGCGCCGATCGTCATCAATCAACCACAGATCGCGATCCTCGGCGTGGGCTGCGTCGAGCGCCGAGTCTGCGCGGTCGAGGTCGACGGCGCGGAGGCGATCGGCGTGCGCTCCATGTGTTACATCACCCTGACCATCGACCACCGCGCTTTGGATGCCTTTCAGGCCAACGCTTTTCTGAGTTCGGTCGTC